>Ga0209536_100014130_pt1 | contig 11481 bp, 9 predicted proteins | sample DeeMarSeWOR28_12_FD_187461 | JGI IMG/M metagenome (GOLD analysis project Ga0209536, IMG submission 187461) | Marine sediment microbial communities from White Oak River estuary, North Carolina - WOR-2-8_12 (SPAdes) (version 2) | ecosystem: Environmental > Aquatic > Marine > Intertidal zone >... | reverse complement strand
AAGGAGGGAATGATCCAGATTCTCCTGAATACAGGAGTTCCCGCAGAACGTTTTCCAGGAGCATTGGCATATGCTATGCCCTATGAGGGAGTTCATATCGAGGTGTTTGCGGACCGGATACGGAAAATGGTCGATCCCAAGAGAATGCATATCCTTTTAGCACATGTGCTGGTCCATGAGATAACCCATATCCTGCAAGGAGTCAGTCGACATTCTAAGGAAGGAATTATGAAGGCGAACTGGGACCAGGACGATCACCGGAAGATGTGGTGGAAGCCTCTTGCTTTTACCGAAAAAGACATCATGTTGATTCACCTCGGCTTGGAAGCACGGGCATCAGGAGGAGTAGGCACTGGCTCATTGGCCCCAAACCATGTTCGGGAAACATCAGCGATGAAATAGATGAAATCCTTTGGTTCTGAGATAAGGTCAATACGATGACATTCAATGTTAAATACGCAGATTCTGCCTCTCTCAGTTCAGACCTCAATTGTTAAAATGCCCCGACTTGAACATCAAAATAAATTAATCTAGCCCCATACCAAATAATGATTCTTAGTGGATGTTGTAAATCCTTTATAACATTGAACTTATTTTTAGTCCTGGAAGGGATCAAACCGGAAACTAGAATTTATCGGTAGTTGTTAAGTCTGCTGTGATTTTCTAATGGAAGGATAGACTGTTACCCGTTTACTAGAAATTGTTGTTTCCTAAGATGCTGCCAGTAATTCGAGAATCACTCAACAGGAGCCCGATCCTTCAGTTCTTCAAACCAGTTTGTGACGACGATGATTTTGACAGTAAACAGGAAGACTACTGGATGTTTTTATTAGATAGTGTGCAGGTGAAGTTTTCCGCTTTCATCGGATCACCCGTTCCGTTGTAGCGCGGATAGTTGGGATATTCACACAGTGGCCGCTCAGCGGTCGGCTTGTAGCCTGCTGATGTATTAATCAGTTTTCCTGGCGGTATACCTGTCTCGACCCAGGATTCAAGTTCCGAGAATAGGTCAACGGCACATGGCAGGCCTGGATTCTGCATCCCTCCATGATTGACACTGGGAAATATGTAGAAACGAGCAAACTTGGAGACCCTGTCCTTGCCCATGGTGTCGATGATACTATTCCAATATTGGGCAATCGCTGCCGGCGGAACTTCGGACGCACCGCCTACATATAGAATCAGCTTGCCGCCCTGGTCGTAAAACTTGGAGAGGTCAGGATCAGTAGCATCTATCATATTTGAAACCTCAACAATTCGTTTCCTGAAAGCGTGATCTTCGGGGTTGAATTTAAGGGGATTAAATTGGGGATCGCGGGCGATAAAGAAGCGGATGTAGCTGTCGGCATACCTATATAAAACTGCGTCTTGGCCACCGACATTGGGGTCGGGAAACGAAGGTACTGGACGTGACCCAGTTATACTAACATCGAAATCGACATTACCCCATGGATAACCAGGCATTCCCTTCACTCCGTTGACAAGTTCATAACTGAGCTTGAGGTCGGTATGCACATTGTTAACAGCATCAATCTGTGAATCAGAGAGGCAGTAGTCATCCTCAACTTCACCAGAGGAGCAGCGTAACACGGAGAGATCCGGTTCACATCCCTCGAAATCCGCAATCCATCCGTCCTCAAGACCATCCTTCGGGTCACATTGGTCGTAGATGGCCTTTGTTACAAGTTTAGCTTGTGTATTATTTATCCAGGCGGCGCCCTCGTTTTTATAGAAGCCCGAAACCGCCTTGTGATGGTTGATAGAAAGCATGGAGAGACTGGCTACGGGGTCGCCGGAAAGAATACCGTCATAATCTTGTGGATATTTTTGCGCGGCGATCATGGCTTCCCTGCCGCCATTCGAGAATCCGACGAAATAGGTCTTTTCCGTCGTTCTGCCATAATGGGCCTCAATGATGGTCATAGCGGCATCACGAGTTTTCTTGATTGATTCGCTGGCATAGTTCCTTAGCGCTTCTTCATTTAAGGCAAAAGAGGCGGAAAAGGAACTGTCCGACTGGTGTCCTGAGTCGCCCGAAAATGTCACATGCCGTTTAAAAGGAAAATTCTTCTTGGCTTCCGGAGTTTGCCAGGTTGCTCCCTCGTGAAGAGGAATAGAACCATTATATCCTCCACCGCCAAATTGCAAGGCATGTCCGCTCCAGTCAGTTGGCAGGACAACGCGTAGATTGATCGGGTAGCCATCTGCCCTCTGGGGCGGAATGGCAGCCATGATCTCGCAATGTTCCGGTGCCGTTTCAGTCGCTGAATGATGGGTGGCTGAAGTAATGTTCAAGCTGGTAAAGGATCCGGCAGCCAATCTCTTACACTTATCTTCCTGTAAGTTGGCGGCATCTGTAACAAGGACTCCGAAGAGAAAAATAAGCGATGTAATTAGCAATGATCGAATTTGCATAAACACCTCTGATTGAGTATAGGGAAAGTAAACGGGCTATTCGGTGTGCAGATAAAAAGAACAAGATCCCTTTTTAAGAAGCGATCCAGTTTCTTGTCGTCGGCGAGGTAAACCTCTCCCATGCCGCCAGCGCCGATTTGGGCCTCAAGGGTGAAATTTCCTAGAGTCTTTCTGATCATGGACATAAATACCTCCGGAAATTTGATTCCAGAACTGGCTGGAAAATCTTTGTAAAGCTGGAAGCTATTATAAAGGATTACGGGTATCTCTGAAGTGAAATTCTGGTTACTAATTCATTAATATTTTCTCAGTTTCCGGTTACGCTGTGTTGCAGGCATCTGAAATCACTGCCCAAGAAGCCAGTTCGGCTCCATATTCCTCTATCTATCGCTGGATCAATTTTACCTACTCTGTGGAAGGCTCCGGGGCTGGAAGATCGGGAGTAGCGATATCAATAATGATTTTCCACTGACCATCGTTTTGCTTCTTAAAGATAACTATGTAATTACCCTTTTGTATTACTGGAGTGCCATTCTCATCATTAAAAGAGAGCGCATATTCGCCATGAGCATAAGCTAAATCGCCGCCGTTTGAAGTTTCCGATCTTTCAGCCTGCATGCTAAGTGTAAAACCAGGCCTTGCAAACATATCCTCCCAGACCTGTTTAAGTGCATCTTTACCTATTATTGGCGGATTGTTGGGATAAAAAACCGTAGCATCATCTGCGAACAATGAAACATACTGATTAAGGTCTTTGTTAGACAATGCTTCTATTAGCTTAGTTTCTAAATCCTGAATTAAGTATTCATCTTCTTCAGAGGTGTCAATAGTAGGCTGCTGGGAACAGCTGCAAATCATGCTCAAAAACACAATACACAATAAAAGGAACGAAAGACGAATCATGGTTTCCTCCCAAAGGAGTAAGAAACGTTAATTTTAAGGAAATCTGACTCAATTATACGCAGATTAAGCAGGCGTCATAATAAAATTCTCGGATTCAACTTAATCAAAAAGCTCTAATGGTTACGCTGTAATCCAGGCATGTGACGTTGCCGCCGGTCCATTTGTCGACCCTGGAATCGCCTTAATCAGTCCGTTGGCACCTTCTGCTTCAGTTCTTCAAAGAAGTTCGTGATAACGTTTATTTTCGTATTTCCACTATCTCCGAATGTTGGTTTAAGCATCAGGAAGCTTTTGCCGTCAGGATGAATGTCCCACGGAACATCAGTGATTCCAGAAAGCGTATAGGAAAAAAAAGTCTCATGAAAAAGCGTTTGTGGCTTTTCATGTTTAAAGTCAGTCTCAGATTCAATAACCGGGACCACCATGACTGCATCACCAGTAATGTAAAATAACTCCCTCCCATCCGGTGACCATAAAGGGCTCTCGCCGTTGCCTGTCGAAATTGTCTTTTTATCCTTGTTTACATCAGGGAATGGACGCACGTAAATTCTGTTCTGACCCGACTCATTTGAAACATAAGCCATCCATTTTCGATCAGGTGACATCATCGGGAAAGTTTCATTGGACTTTGATTCGAGCAACCAGTTTATTGATCGGTCGCCTTCCATTGACAACATTCCGATATCAGATTGTGGAATCCCTTCTGCATCAATTCCCATCAGTAATAAGATCTTTCCGTCATCTGATAAAGACCAAGGTAAAAGATCTCGGTTCGGATCCGAAACCAGCTGTTCCACCTCACCAGTACCATTGGCTGCTCGCCGGTAGATCGCCCTTTTCCCGTCACGCATCGAAACAAAAATAATTGTTTTGCTATCAGGAGTCCATATCGGAGTATAGTCCTCAGTTTCATGATAGGTAAGCGGATTCATCCTGCCATAATTCAGGTCCCATATATAGATATCCTGATTTCCTTGATCATAAAAAGAAGTTGCCACTCGTGTTTCATCGGGAGAAATTCTTAAATCAAGGTATGTATTGAGTGGAGCTACCGGGATTGGTTGCACGTTACCATCTCTGTCTATTTGTACAAAAGCGTTCAGTAGTTTATCTTCCCCGATGTAAACCAACGTTCCCGAATCCGAGATCGCATAAAAGCACCCACCTATACCGGAAACAGTTATGCCCATCGCGAATTGATCTCCAGTAACCTTAAGTTTATCTGCATCAAACGATACGGCGTATAGATCCGCCCTCATATCCATTAAAGATTCTCCCTTTGTATAAATCAAATGTCCGGAAGGGAGATACCGGGCAGCAGCGCCCGCTGCCAGTTCCCTGGTCTCTCCAGATTCGAGCGATCGTACCATAATGGAAAAATTTTCTTGGTCGTCCACTTTGGTAAACAGCACGGATTTACCGTCAGGCAGCATTTGTGGCATAAAGAACGTTACTGCTTCCCCTTTATCAACGAGCAGTTCTGCATTTCCTCCATTTGCAGAAACCTGCATGATGCCGGGCGTAGCAACTGATGAAAATATTGGAAATTCTTCTGGCCGTCCGTTCTTATCCTCATCGGGCTGCTGGTAATCTTAAAAGGTTCAAGAAAGTAAAAAATTTCACCACTTTTTCCTCCAAGGTAGCGAAAGCAGAAGAAATGTCAGAAGAGAGATGGCTTCCAGTGATAGCAGGTACCACGGCCATGGTCCCAGGAAATCGAGTATTGAGGGAACCGCAGGTTTCTGACACAGATAGCCGTAATTCCAAAGCATAATATAGTCGATTGATCCCACTGCGATTGCATAGAGGTTTAGTGCAATCATCATACGGACAACACTGTTCCTGCGCGGACGAAAGTTTTTTCCTGCGATAATAAAAATGATTCCAAACAGAATTGCTCCGTGGCCCCAGAAAAACAGGATGAAATCCCATGAAGGAAATCCTCTGGCCAGGTCTGGTGTCACTAGCGCCTGTAGAACTCCCCCCAGCCCCCAGAAATAGGTGATTTCATACAACAATCGACTGGATCGAAATAGCGAAAGAATACACGTAATCAGAACCAGGTTGCACAGCTCTATGGGCAGGGAGTACTGCCAACTTAATGCATGCGCTATTCCCTGTTGGATGTAAAAGACCACAGCATAGCCGATCAGCATGGAACCTATTGATCGTCCCAGCCATTTCCGTCCCGATTCTGACAGCTTTTTTGTACCCCATGCCAGAAGTACGCATAGCCCGGCTATAACGGTCAGAACAGCCAGATGTTGCATGTCGAAGGTATGAAAATTTGTAGAAATCATAATGATTCATAAAGAATACGCCGGGTCTTTGAGCTATACAAAAAAATTGGGACTTTTGAGGTGTGGGGAGGAATGCGTCCTGTTTGGGCTGACGGCGAACTCAAGTCACTTTACCGTATAGCCTGTTATACAGGAACTGGAAGTCAATGCATTTCTGATTATCGACTCAGGAATCCCGATAATTAATCCGGCACCTTTTGCTTCAGTTCTTCAAACCAGTGTAGGATTATCAAATCCTCAATCCCCGCGTTTTTCCATTGTTAGCCAAAATGAAAATCATTATTCTTTCTATATTAGATAGATCGCAATCATGCAATTCAGGCTTGTTAAGGGAAGAGCTGTAAAATCGCAGCACAGTAGGTCGCTGAAGGGCACGTAAGGTTGACTGGTGATGACAGTCGAAGAGAGAATCCTATCAGCAGAGAAGAAGAATCTAACTGAAGTCCCTGGCCAGGAAGTCGAGACCTCGGGCTCAGACAAACTGCGTTCGAGTAGATCCTCGATACTTGTGTTAATCCCTGCCTGGAACGAAGCACAGACTATCGGCCCTATCGTGGAGGCAGTAAGGGTTAAGCTCCCGGTGTTGGTGATTGATGATGGTTCAACGGACGGTACGGCCGATTGCGCACGCAGAGCTGGCGCAGCGGTTGTTTCACATTCCATAAATCAGTGCAAAGGTGCGGCACTTAAAACCGGCTTCTCTTGGGCGTTGGGAAAAGGGTATAAAGCCGTTGTCACAATGGACGCCGATGGGCAGCATGATCCGGAAGACCTGGATAAAATCTTAAATGTGCATCGGCAGCACCAGGCCGATTTAATAATTGGCGAACGGGAATTCTCAAAGATGCCCTGGCCCAACCGGCTTACGACACCCCTTGGCTCCAAAATCCTGTCCTGGGCACTGGGAATCCGCGTGACCGACAACCAATCAGGATTCCGCCTATTGACACGGGCCTTTTTGGAGCGCATGAATCTCAGAAGCAACGGCTACGAGATGGAAGTGGAAATGATATGGGAGGTAGTTCGCCTGAGAATGCCCATAGCCTGGGTTCCCATACGCACCATTTATTTTTCTGATCGTCAATCGGGCTTCCACCCCATTATCGATACATTGCGTTTCCTTCGCATGGTTTGGTATATCTGGCGAGAGCGAGTTTATCGGAATCGTCAAGTGCAAGCATCACTGGAAATAAGGAAACCTTGATGCAGCGAGCTGAAAATGATCTGTTGGATCGGGTGACAAAGGCGCTCGACAGAGGACAGCGTTACCTTCGCGGTATCTATGAGTTTTCGAGCGATCCCAATTGTGTCTACCGCCTTTCGATAGAAAACGCCCCCAGAGAAGTGATGCTCCCCGATGGTACAGTATTTCACAAAGGTGAACCGATAGGAATCCTTCACATTTGGGGCGAACATGTGCCAATAATTCCTCCTACCGGTGTCAATCTGGCATGGGCTACCAAGATGGCTCGGGTACTCAGACGGTCCACCAACCTGCTGGCGCAATACGCAGTAAAAGAAAAATCCCTTCAATCCATATCAGCTTTCGGGAACGATGCGTTTTTGCCCTACACTCAGACCACTGTGCGTTTATTGGAGAGGATTGGATTCGCTGTGTTGGAAGATGTGCCGACCCACCGACTGCATCAAAAGATTCGCGTAAGGATCGTTCGCTTCTGGACTTGGCTTTTAAGGAGGGCCTTCAACCGGCAAAGTGCTAGGGGAGTAAGACCGAGTGATCTACAATCTCGATCCATTTGGCTGAGTCGACGCACACTACTGGAGAAATATGCGGCCTACCGGGCTGATTCGCTCTGATTATTCTCCCTGAATTATCGAACCCGCAAACCTGCTTGCTGCACAGGTGGGTAATTTCAATTGCCGTTCATCCACTCCTGGATTGAGGTGAATGAAAACCCCGTCAGCAATTTTTGCAGCTTCCATTCATTGCTACTGCGACCGGCGTTCAATACCCATCGTAACAGTCGTTCTTTGAATGTTGCGTTGGGCATGGATTGGCGTAGAGCCTGGCAGTCCAGATCATGAGGATGCAAATAGAAGATACTCGGATGCCCGGAGCGGTTGGTGTTTCGAATCGCCCACCTGAATAGGCTAAGAGGGAGGAGTCTGAGGAAGGTGCCTCCGCCGAACGGAAGGTTTTGACCTAATATCCGCACAGTTGTGGGCGGCAGCTCAAAGAGGGATTTATCTCCAAACTCGAGGATGCCTGGAAATCGCTCAGCATCCTGGGCACCGTCCCACCCAGGTATGCGATAATATCGGTGGTGCAGTGGAAATACGCTTGCATCATATTCCAGCCCTAAATCTGCAAGTATTGGCAATGCCCAATCTGTGCTGTGTGTGATCGAGAAGTATGGAGCGCGGTATCCTCTTATTCTCTCCCCGGAGATTCGTTCCAGGCATTCCAGAGAGCGCTCGACATCGTCTATGAATTCCTCAGGTTTGAGGAGGTGAACAGGAAGATGGTGATAACCGTGGCTTGCAATTTCATGACCCGAATCGCGGATTTCGCAAACAAGGGCGGGAAAGGCTTCGGCAACAGAGCCTAATACGAAACAAGTTGACCGAGCTTTGAATTTGTCGAGAATCCTCAACAATCTTCGTGTATTGGTAACTACCCGCATTGTGGGAGGGGAGGTTCGGGGTATTCTGGTGGCGCAGAATACTTCTGGTGAGGATTGGCACCAGTCCTCAATATCGAGAGTGAGAATGTTGGTTTCGGTATGATCCATATCAGTCATGTGGCCGTCTTCGGCTCTTTACAGTGCAGAATTCTCCGGACTTCTTAAGGGAAATATTGTTGAATAGCAAGCCCTTCCTCCAAAAATACAATCGAGACTATTCGATGCACATCTTTAGTACGAGTAAGAAATAAGGTTGATCATTTAAGAGAAACTGGCAGCTTTTATTGATACTATGATTTTAACATTCTCCACTTGTTCCCTAGCAAGTGTTTTCTATTAAACGAAAGACAAGTCACTTTTCCGTATACGCTGTATAACAGGACTTAGAAAGCAACGCTTCTCAAAATGCTACCGGGGTTCCCGATAATTAATCCGATGGCACTCGTTCCTTCAGTACTTCAAACCAGTTCAGGACGACATTGATTTTGCGAGGAATTAGCTGTTTTAATTCTTCAGCTTGGAATTCGTCCGCTTGTGGCGTGAGTCGTTTTGCTATTAGGAATCGTCCGTCAGGGTGGACATCCCATGCCCCCCCGCGACCAAAGCTTCCCTGAAAAAGCGTTTCGGGATTACCGAGTCTGAAAGTCGGATCGGTTTCCACTGTAACCGCCATGACGGTAGTGGCGTTGTCGGTTCTAGTAAGATAGTACAATTCCCGGCCATCATGGGACCATCCCGGAAATTCTCCACCTCTCGTGGAAACTGGCCACTCATCCTCATTCACCTCGGGAAATGGACGCACATAAACTCTCCACTCACCGGATTTATCGGATTCATATGCCATATATTGTCCATTGGGAGAGATCATAGGAGTCATTTCACCATAATTTTCATCAAGCAGCACCCTCCTTTCACTCTCGCCTTCCATCGACAGGGCTACAATGTCATTGTTCACCTCAAATCTACCCGTTGCAGAAGTTTGAGAACCAACTTCTTCACATAATAATGTTTTTTCATCGCTTGATAAGGAGATTGGGATGATCATTCGATCTGGTGATGAAAAAATCTGCTCAGCCTCTCCTATAGCATTGGACGCCTTTACGTAGACACCACCTCCCTCACGAGCTGATGAGAAAATAATTCGTTTGCCGTCGAGCGTCCAAACAGGAGATTCGTCCTGACCTTCAAAAAACGTCAGAGGTGACAGGATTTCACGGTTAATATCCCAGATACTGATATCTGTTTCCTGAAGACCATGACTAATCGTCAAAGCAACCTTAGTTCCATCAGGTGATATTCTAAGGCTGCTATAATAATTAGGTTCAGCTGCAAGTGGTTCCTCTTTCCCGTCTTTATCTACCCATACAAGAGTGCTTTGACGTCTAGTCATTCCCAAAGGTCTGGAAATTCCCGACATATAAATCAGCGTCCCTTCATCCGAAATGAAAAACGATCCCACCCCGTCGACTATCGAAACCATGTCACCCGTTACTTCACCTGTGTCGGGATCAAATGGAACTGCTAGAAGATTATTATTCAACACATAAACAAGGTGTCCGGTTGGGAGATAGCGAGGGGCATTGCCTGCAAATAATTCCTCGGTTTCACCTGATTCGAGTGAATGTACTACAATCATCATTCCATCATTTTGCCATCGGGGATATAAAACGAATTTTCCATCCGGTAGAACCTGCGGGGCAGCTGTAATTAAACCTGCATCTTCAATAAGTATTTCTGGAATTCCTCCGTTAGCAGAAACTTGCATAATGCCTTGACCAAAGGCTCCATATGTAATGGTGTCATCTTCATTCCAATTAGCACTGCCTACTCCTTGTACATCACATATAGATTCAGGTACGCCCGCGTGGATGTTGACCTTCTTCAGCTTGTTTTCCTCTGTATCGACGTAGCCTACCCAATTACCGTTTGGTGATAAAAATGGCGTAGTTGAATTTCCATCAGTTCCGCGAATATGTCTGGCATCCAATTCGCCTACTGAGCGCAGGAAAAGCCCTTCATGTGTTCCGTATACGAAGTGGCTGCCTTCGGGTGAGACGGCTAAAGCACTCCTCCCTATCATTTGCCCTATATTAGTGCTTGATAGATCTTCTGGTAGATCTGGTAGATCATGTTCAAAGCGCACGACTCGTTTGGGTTCGGGAGGGGGGGAGGGCTTTAGTATCCAGACAGCAACGCCGATTATGATAATGGCTGCAATCCACGGAAGTATTGTTCGCAGTTTATTCTGAGGTTCTACAGCAGTTGTAGGAGGAGCAAACACTCCGCCGGGATCTGCCAGTACTTTCTGTATATCTACTCTGGCATCACTAATGCCGCTGTAGCGGTTTTTAGGATCTTTTTCTAGACAACGCTCCAACATTTCAATGATCTTAGGATGTAGATTTGCTGGTAGTGTTGAAAAGTCCGGTTGCCGTTCTAATACTCGCGCCAGTGTTTGGGAAATATTTTCACCAGTAAATAAGGATTGGCCTGTAAGCATCTCAAAAAGAACTACACCAAATGCCCATGTATCGGCTCTTTTATCAACAGCTTTTCCACTGGCCTGCTCAGGAGACATATATGCAGCAGTTCCGAGAATAACGCCAGCCTGTGTAGCTGCATCACTCAGCGTAGGAGAATTTGACAGGTTTATGTCAGATTGCTCTCCGGCGTACGCTTTCGCAAGACCGAAGTCTAGCACCTTCACTTTCCCATCAGGGGTCACCTTAATATTCGCTGGTTTCAGATCTCTGTGGATGACACCCTTTTCGTGTGCAGCTTCGAGGGCTTCTGCAGTCTGCAATGCCAGTTTTAGAGCTTCCTCAACCGGTATAGGATCTTTTTTTATCTGATCCGCAAGGGTATCTCCCTCAACAAGCTCCATCACAAGGAAGTTGGTGCCATCCGATTCTTCAAGGCCATATATCGCAGCTATATTAGGATGATTTAGAGAGGCAAGCAGTTTGGCTTCTCGTTGGAAACGGGCAACCCGGTCAGTGTCCTGAGCGAACTCCTGTGGTAGCACCTTAATAGCTACATCTCTACCGAGTTTCTGGTCCTTGGCCTGATATACCTCTCCCATGCCCCCGCGTCCAAGCAAGGACATGCACTGAAAATTTCCTAGGGTCTTGCCGATAATGGACATAGAAACCTCCGGCAAAATCTAAACTTAATTTAGCTCAATGGATCTAAGTAATGCGCTGGGCCTATTATAGGGC
>Ga0209536_100014129_pt1 | contig 11481 bp, 9 predicted proteins | sample DeeMarSeWOR28_12_FD_187461 | JGI IMG/M metagenome (GOLD analysis project Ga0209536, IMG submission 187461) | Marine sediment microbial communities from White Oak River estuary, North Carolina - WOR-2-8_12 (SPAdes) (version 2) | ecosystem: Environmental > Aquatic > Marine > Intertidal zone >... | reverse complement strand
AGATCTCGAGGCGGCCCACGAGCATCATAAACGACAACACCCACTTACCGCTGGCCGGTATATGGGCGTAATTATCGGTTGGTCCGACGGTGCCCAGACCGGGGCCGATATTTCCGATCGTGGCGGCCACGGATCCCAGGGCAGTCATAAAATCAAGTCCAAGCAGCGCCATGAAGATAACCCCGATGACGTAAATGACCAGATAAATAAGGAAAAACCCGGCAATATTGCTGACAATCTCTCGGGGAATTGTGCGATGTCCGATCCGTACGGGCAATACCGCACTTGGATGGATCAACCGTTTTATTTCATTCAGGCCAAACTTGAGCAGTACCAGTGACCGTATGATCTTCATTGCGCCTCCGGTCGATCCCGCGCAGCCACCCAGGAACATAAACACGAACAGGATCAGCTGTGACGCTGCCCCCCATTTTTCATAGTCATCCGTTCCATATCCCGTGGTCGTGATGATCGATACCGACTGGAACAAACTTTTCTGAAGCGCATCATCTGCTGTATAATCATGAAATAAATAGATATCAAGATAGATCGCCAGGCTTCCGAGCCCGATCAATGATAAAAAGAACAGGGTCTCAGGGCTTTTTACATAAGATTTCAGATCACCTTTTAAAGCGCTGTAGTGAAGTGAAAAATTGATCCCGGCAATCAGCATAAAAACGATGATGATGTAATCTATAAAACCACTGTTGTAATAACCGATACTGGCATTTCTGGTTGAGAATCCGCCCGTGGCCATGGTCCCAAAGGTATGACAGAGGGAATCAAACACATTCATTCCGCCAAAATAAAGCAGAACAGCCTGCACCAGGCTTATGATGATGTACACTTCCCAGAGAATTTTCGCGGTATCTTTGATCCTCGGACTGAGCTTGTCATGTTCCGGCCCCGGTACCTCTGCTTTGTATAACTGCATACCGCCAACACCAAGCAGCGGCAGGATCGCCAGGGATAAGAGAATGATACCCATTCCACCCAGCCAGTGCGTGAACGAACGCCAGAATAATAACCCATGGGGAAGAATTTCAATATCCTGAAGAATCGTGGCGCCTGTGGTAGTGAAACCCGACATGGTTTCAAAGAATGCATCGGTTATGGAAGGAATATAACCGGAAATATAAAACGGCAGTGCACCGAAAAGGGCAAAGCCCAGCCAGGCGAAGGTTACCAGTGCAAATCCCTCCCGTATACGTAATTCGTGTTTCACCCGGAAGGCGATCAGTAAAAAACCACCAAAAGCAGCCGTAATAGCAGCTGAGATCAGAAAGGGGATCAGATCATCTTCACCGTAAATCAGTGTTACAATTACGGGAAACATCATTGTTGCGGCGAGGAAAATCAGCAGTGCACCGAGCAGATATAAAAGGGCTTTGAGGTTCATCATATTTTTAAGAAGGCGTAATTAATTGAAATACTTTTCGACTTCTTTTATTGCCGGCGGCAAGGCAACCACCACAACCCGGTCACCTTCTTTGATCTGAGAATTTCCGACAGGAATAAAAATTTCCTCCCCACGCACCACGGCCCCCATCACGGCACCCTTCGGAAAACTGAGTTCTTTAAGTGGTTTGCGGGTAACTTTTGCCTCCGGTTGGGTGATAAACTCGATGATCTCTGCCGCAATACCGGGAATGGAGGCGATACTTACAATCGACCCGCGACGAATGAATTTGAGGATATTATCAACCGTAACCATCTGTTTTGATACGTATGCATCAATTCCAATGGTTGGAATAATGGGTGTGTAATCGGTCTTGTTGATCAGCGAAATGATCCTCGGTACCCTCAGATGCTTTGCCATCAGGCAAGAGATGATATTGGTCTCATCATCTCCGGTCACTGCAATAAATGCATCCATATCGATAATACCTTCCAGTGCCAGCAAATTGATATCCCGGCCATCGCCTTTGATTACAAGTGATTTCTCCAGCCGGTCGGCGAGTAATTCAGTTTTGTCGGCATTGGATTCAATGATCTTAACATTTACTTCATCTTCGAGCCGATGGGCAATTTCGGCACCTGTCTGGCCTCCGCCAAGGATCATGACGTTTTCCATGCGGACATTTTCCTTGCCGGCAAGCCGCAGGATTTCTGACATATTATCCCGCCGGGCCGTCACATAAACGCGATCACCGTTCATAAAGATATCGGAACCACGGGGGATGATTGTCCGGTCGCGACGTTGAATAGCCACGGTTCTGAATGCCAGATCAGTATATGAATCGACAACCTGTGCAAGGGATTGCTCCAGGATCTGACATTTATGATCCAGTTTTATCCCCACTAGAACGAGTCTGCCATCTTCAAATTCAATAATATCCGTCGCAGCAGTCTGTTTAAGCAGTTTTACGACAGCACCGGCGACCTCCGATTCCGGATGGATGATCATATCGATATCCAGATCATGCGCATTCAACGGGCCCGTTTCAAGGGTATATTCGGGATTCCGAACCCGGGCGATTTTTTTCTCCACATTATATTTACCAGCAATGATGCACGACAGCAGATTAACTTCATCATCATTGGTAACTGCCACGAGTAAATCAGCCTTACTGATACCCGCCTTCTCCAGAACAGAAAAGCTGCTACCGGTCCCGGAGATGACCTGAATATCCAGATTATCCTGTGCCCGTTTTAAACGTAACGGATCCTGTTCGATAAGAACCACATCATGTTTTTCATAACACAGCATTTTGGCAAGATTATAACCGACCTCACCTGCACCGAGGATTATGATATACAAGTAAGCACCTTATTTGAATAGTTTTTTAAGAATTCCGATTGCCTGTTTTATATCGCTGAGTGTCAGATTCAGATATGTCACAAGGCGAATTTTTGCCACACTGAACGGCAAAACCAGTATTTTGTTATCTTTAAGAAGACCGGTTATTTCAAAAGCATCTTTCCCGGTACCACTGACATCGACGATCACAATATTTGTTTCCACTGAATCCAGATCCACTTTGAAACCGGGTAAAGCGGCAAACGTTTCCGCCAGCATGCGGGCATGCTGATGGTCTTCGTTAAGACGATCAAAATGATTCTCGACGGCAAAGATGCAGGCGGCCGCCAGGATCCCGATCTGACGCATGCCACCACCACAAGCCTTACGATAAAAATGGGCTCGCTTGATAAAATCATTAGATCCGACCACAATGGATCCCACGGGGGCACCGAGTCCCTTTGAGAAACAAAGCGAAACCGAATCAAAATGCGAAGCATATTCTGCAATGGTTATCCCGGTAGCAACCGCGGCATTCCATAATCTTGCTCCGTCAAGGTGCATTCTGAGACCCTTCCGTCTTGCCAGTTCGGAAATTTTTTCAATCTCCTTTAACGGAAACACGGTTCCGCCGGCCCGGTTATGGGTGTTTTCCAGGCAGATCAGACCGGTTTGAGGATAATGATCATCAAATGGCCGGATCACCTCGGAAATCTGTTCTGCCGTGGGATGTCCCAGCTTGCCTGTGATCGGATGCAGCTGGACCCCGGAAAGCATCCCGGCTGCTCCCGATTCATAATTGAAGATGTGGGCGTTATAATCACAGATCACTTCCTGCCCCGGTCGGGTCTGGGCATTGATCGAGATCTGGTTTGCCTGTGTACCGCTGGCCACAAAAAGTGCGGATTCTTTGGCCAGCATTTCGGCAATCATTTTCTGAAGCTCATTGGCCGTGGGATCTTCCCCGAAAACGTCATCGCCTACTTCCGCCTTGATCATAAAATCGCGCATTGCTGACGTTGGTTTTGTAAACGTATCACTGCGCAGGTCAATCATTCTGCTTTCCACACCCCTTGTTTACAACCTGATAGATTATTAATATAATCAATATACCACGGAAAAACACAGATTTTATAACTTAAATAATTTCAATAGATTACAACAGACCTGGTCAAAATTCTAACGGCATCGTCAAGACGGATCATACCGCAATCTAAAACAAATAATATCAGTTATTTATGTCTGTGCACTCTGCGGTTTATGGATAGATCAAGTTAAGTAAATTTTAAAATATCTGCAAGCATCCCACCCGCCCCGCTTTTTCAGCTCATGATCATATTTTCCCTTTTTCCTTTTGCCTTTTTCCTTTTAACTTGCTATTTATTATATTTAAACCCGGTATGGGACCGGCGGATTGACCAGGAGCAGGCCACTATGTTTAAAAAGATATTGATCGCCAACCGGGGTGAAATTGCTTTGCGGATCGCCCGCAGCTGTCGCGAAATGGGTATCCGTACCGTAGCCGTCTATTCTGAGATCGACCGCAAATCCCCGCACGTATATTTTGCCGATGAAGCCTACCCTCTGGAAGGCAGGACATCTCTCGAAACTTATCTGGATCAGACCAAAATCATCACAATTTGTAAGAAGTCGGGCGCAGAGGCGATCCACCCAGGATATGGATTTCTGGCTGAAAACGCGGAATTTGCTGAGCGGGTACATAAGGAAGGCTTGTTTTTCATCGGCCCTCCATCGGATGCCATTTCTCTTATGGGCAATAAAACCGCGGCCCGTCAGAGAATGATTGCCGCCGGCGTCCCGGTCGTTCCCGGAACGGACCGGTCCATGCCTGAAGACCAAGCCAAATCCTATTCCGGTGAGATCGGCTATCCTATTTTGATCAAGGCGGCTTCCGGTGGCGGCGGAAAAGGTATGCGTCGGGTCGACACACCGGCAGAATTTAGTTCAGCCTATCAGGCGGCACAGCGGGAAGCGGCCTCTGCTTTCGGAGATTCACAGGTTTACATTGAGAAATACGTGACTGAACCACGCCACATTGAGTTTCAGGTGCTGGCAGATAATGACGGCCTTGTTATCCACCTCGGAGAACGGGAATGTTCCATTCAGCGGCGGCATCAAAAAATCATTGAGGAGGCTCCCTCCTCGCTGCTTGACGAATCCCTGAGACAGAAAATGGGTGAAGCGGCAGTCAAAGCTACCCGGGCATGCGGATACCGGAACGCCGGTACCATTGAATTTCTGGTGGACAGTGAACGGAATTTTTATTTTCTTGAAATGAACACCCGGCTGCAGGTTGAGCACCCGGTAACTGAGATGGTCACCGGCCTGGATCTTGTCCGTGAACAACTTCTGATCGCAGCCGGGCAGCCAATGACCTTACAGAAAAGCGTGAGCTGCTTTATCGGACATGCGGTGGAATGTCGCATCTACGCAGAAAATCCCGACGACAATTTTGCGCCTTCTCCCGGATTCATAAAGCACATCCGGCAGGCAGGTGGTCCCGGTATACGCGAGGATGGAGGCATTGCAGCAGGCAATGAGATCACCCTGTTCTATGATCCGATGATCTCCAAATTATGTGCCTGGGCACCGGACAGGATAACCGCCATCGACCGGATGATCCGGGCCTTGGGTGAGTACGAGTTGCAGGGCATACACAGCACTATCCCCTTCCTGATCCAGGTTCTCGGGCATCCCCGTTTCCGGGCAGGAGATTTTACAACCAATTTCATCGCTGAGGAACCGGATTTATTCAATAAAGATCCGGAAAAACTGAAAATTGCGGCACTGGCATCGGTAATCTTGCAGCAACAGAATAAGGACCGTGTAAAATTCAGCAGTAATTCCAATGATTATGCCAGCAAATGGAAAATGATCAACCGCCGTGAGATCTTGGATTGATAATTTTGTTGATGATAAATATAGGACAGAATAACAGGATATACAGGATATTAAAACCTTTCACTAAGTACCACGAAGAAGCCACGAAGTGACACAAAAATAATTGAGGGATTGAAGAAAAATCGTTCTGTATAATGGAGATCAAATTGAATCAATCCTTTCCTTTTTTTACCTCGTGGTCCTTCGTGAAGACTTTATGTATCTTCGTGAAACTATGATAGAATCCGGTCAATCCTGCTATCCTGTCTAAAATAAACCATGGACCGTTTAAGTTGATTTGATATGAAAATTTTTGCCGGGACGAAAGATAATCTGCTCACCTTCGAGCAAAAGGAACAGAATGGCTCCACGCGGTTGTTTTTTGAAAAGGAACTGCTGGAATATGAATTTCTGCCGCTAGGTAATAACCGCTTTTCGCTGATACATAATCATACCTCACATCTATTACACATTGTTGAGGAGAATGGATTATTTCATATCCATATCGAAGGGGCTTATTTTGCGATCCGTGTCGAAGACGAGCGGATGCGTGCCTTACGCGAGCTCGTCGCCCACAGTGCTGCCGGAAGTGGTGAACAAACCATCCTGGCGCCCATTCCGGGACTGATCTCCCGTATTCTGATAAGCGAGGGTCAGAAAATAAATGCCGGTGACCCGCTGATCATCCTGGAAGCCATGAAAATGGAAAATGAGATACGATCGGAAAATGAAGGATTTATCAAAAAAATTATGGTTGAAAACGGGAAACCGGTAGAAAAGGATCAGCCGCTCATTGTGATTGCCCAGGAGGGTGATGGCGGATGAGTAAACTGAAATCCCGTTTATCGGCATGGCTGAACCAGTCATTTAAGCCGGCTTTGGAAAAATTTCCGGAACGCAAATCGGAATTCAGGACATCCTCCGGCATCCCCGTTGAACCCATATATTTGCCCGATGAATCAGGCGACTATATCTCCAACCAGGGATTCCCCGGTGAGTTTCCATTCCTGCGCGGCATTCGTCCTTCAGCGTATCGCAGCCGGCTCTGGACCATGCGACAATATGCCGGTTTTGGGAGTGCAGAGGCAACCAATAAAAGGTTCCGTTACCTTCTCTCAAGCGGAACGACCGGTCTGTCGGTGGCATTTGACCTGCCGACCCAGATCGGTTATGATTCAGACCATCCGCTTGCGGAAGGAGAGATCGGCAAAGTTGGGGTACCGGTTTCTTCTTTGAAAGATATGGAGATCCTTTTCCGTGACATCGCCCTTGAGAAGGTCAGCACGTCAATGACCATAAATTCGACCGCATCCATTCTGCTTGCCTTTTATATTGCTCTGGCAAAAAAACAGGGTGCCGATTTGACCAGACTCTCAGGGACCATTCAGAATGACATCCTGAAAGAATATATTGCCCGGGGTACCTATATTTATCCCCCGGATCCCTCCATGCGGTTGATTACGGATATATTTCAATACTGTCAACAATATCTGCCCCGCTGGAATACCATCAGTATTTCGGGTTATCACATCCGTGAAGCGGGGTCGACAGCAGTGCAGGAGATCGCGTTCACTTTTGCCAATGGTATCGCATATGTTAAGGCGGCTATCGATAAGGGATTCGATATTGATGATTTTGCCGGGCGGCTATCGTTTTTCTTCAATTCACACAACGATTTTTTTGAGGAAATCGCCAAATTTCGGGCGGCCCGGCGGATCTGGGCAAAAATCATGAAAGAACGTTTCCATGCCAGAAATACGGCTTCACAGCAATTGCGCTTTCATACACAGACCGGGGGCAGCACCCTAACCGCTCAGCAACCCTACAACAATTCTGTCCGCGTGACGATCCAGGCTCTGGCAGCCATATTGGGGGGAACCCAGTCCCTGCATACCTGTTCATTTGATGAGGCGCTTGCCCTGCCTACGGAAGAATCCGTCCGTATTGCACTGCGGACTCAGCAGATCATCGCCGAGGAAAGCGGTATTGCCGATACCATAGACCCGATGGGAGGATCATATTATCTTGAACATCTGACAGATGCTATTGAAAAAGAAGTGTGGAAGTACCTCAACAAAATTGACGCTCTGGGCGGTGCGATCGAGGCGATTAAACTAGGTTATTTTCAGGATGAGATTGCCCGCAGTGCTTATGAGCACCAGAAAAAGATCGAGCAGGGAGAGACGGTGGTTGTCGGTGTGAACAAGTATCAGTCTGAAATGGCCCGGGCCCCGGAAATTCTCCAGATCGATGAACATATGATCCGTCAGCAGACCGACCGCCTGGCTGCCCTGAAAGGGTCACGGGAGCACCAGGCCGTTAACGATAGTCTGGAAAAACTCGGGAAAGCGGCAGAGACCAGCGAAAATCTGATCCCCTTTATGATCAATTGCGTGGAATCTTACGCCACGCTGGGTGAAATTTCTGATATATTGCGTAAAGTTTTCGGGGTTTACAGGGACATCGACTGAGATGAACAAGGCACGGGGGTACCATGTCAGGCCCCTGTTGAATCATTGATTGGTCAAGTTGTTAAATCGAGATCTTTGAGAATTCGCTGTTAGCAACAAAATGACCAATTTACTGCATGCTGTGTGCCTCTGTTGCTTTTTCACTTTCCCAAACCGAACCTGCGCCTGAACTTATCGAACCATTCCGGTTTGATCAAAAAAACGGCGACGCCCAGTAAAAGCAGACCCGGGATAACCGGAAGCACGAGACCCGGTATTCCCAATATAATAAACAGTATAGCCAGCCATATTTTCTGTTTGGAAAATTTTTTTATATCATGCCAGAGCGGTTTTTTGTCTTCAGCCCCACCCACACCCGCAACCGGCCTGGCCTGCTGATCCATTTCGACATTCACGGCACCCTCCCCCTGACATTTTATTAATTCATGTTTTGTGTATTGCATCACAGTTTATTGACTTTCCGGTTAAGATATTTTAATCAGAACAACCGACAGGATATAAAAATATATTGGAATAGATCATACTTTATATTTTTTATCTTAGTATATTATACGATGTTTTCAGATCAAAGATTCAAAGACGGGATTGATCAACAAAGGTAGATGAAATTTAAACGTATACCGATCATAAAATGGAGGAACGATGAGTCCAAAATATATTTTCAATCAGTATATGTACGAAAGATATACCCATGGAGATGCCTATATGCATTTGTTTGAGCATTTCAGCGATACGGAAGATATGCGTCCGTTCGTATTGATTCTGACCGAACTCCTGCAGGATTACACCTCCATGCCCGGATATATCTGCAGTTTGCTGCAATTGTCACCGGAAGCGACCTATGCCGAAGGCGCAAAAAAATTGTTACATAATTTTAAGGCAGCTTAACCACCAGCAGGATCTGACAAATAATATTTCACTCGTTTTATCCGCGAGTTTCATGCCTTGTATTTCCTTCCCGGGAAGCGGTCTTAACGGCAACCATCATGAACCCACAACATATTACACAAATCCATCGGGTATAAGATTTGTCACTTTTGTAATTCGATTTTGCTCTCAGGATAATATCCCTGCGACTGTAAAAGCTCCCCTCACCTTGAGGATAACATTAGGTGGACGGTAAAACGTGATATTTAATGGTATCCAACATCGAACAATACATTCTGCAACGTATATATTAATCGTCAACCGACAACGTTAAATCCCGGTCAAAAAAAAAATCGTCTTTCTTGCACACTTTGTCACAAATACCCTTCAAAATTAAATTACAATTCTAAAGAGAGATGATTAAACCGTTCCGGTATCCGTATGCGTGCAAGACATGTTTTTAATCTATTCATCCATGAAAAATTCACCCATGGTAATTTTTATTTTCATCCCTTCGAATCACTGGAGATCGATGGCGAATCTGTAATGCTCATATCTTTGCTATATGATCTGATGGATGATGACCAGAAAATGCCCTATTCACTATGCGGCTTATTGAACATGCCGATAAACGCAACTTATGCCGATGCAGCCATGAAGATCATGTCTGATATCGGAAATTAATGACCGGTTTTTGCTGATCCCCGGTGGGTATTAGAACTTCATTTAAAATTAGACAGATCTTGTTGAAGTGAACTCAAGAAGTATATCATTGTATTGTTTTGACCACATGTTTACATTTTAGGAATGACCGTTAGACCATTAAGTTGTCATCCCGCAGGTCCAATGGACTCCTTCGGAGGATCTTCCTGATTTAAAATCCGGGTGCGGCAACCAGGAAGATCTTTACCAGATGACTCTTTGTATAAGACAAATTTATTTCACAGTTATAAACTGAAATCGGATCCCTATTTACCCATCGATCAGCTGCTTTAAAACATCTCCATGACACGCTTTTGGTTTGCACCAGCACCCTATAACTTTGTCCCGAAGTTCATGTAGGTCTTTTACCAGATGCCTACCACCACCCCTGGTAATCCAATCCCTATATTTAGCTATCACCTGTTCTCTGGTACCATCCCTACCCACCTCAAATGGATTACACCATTTAGAGCCCTTAATGCCCCTAAGCGGGATCGCATGACCGATATAAATATCGTATTTTTCTTTTCGACAATGGACTACTTTGATCATTGATACGGCTCATATATTATAAAAAAAAATATATCAACTCTCATACCTGCTCTGTGATACATTTAACACTCGTTCCTATTTTTTTTACCATTGTTTTCATAGAATCTGTAAAATAGACTTTGCCTGAATCTACATCCGTAATAATAAAAAGTCGGGTAAGAAAATCCGCCGCAGAGTAACTGATCGAATGCAACAGAAAGGGGATTCAAGTGGGAACTCTGAGGACTGATAAATGAACAATCCTTCATAAACGGCCATCCGCATTCTGGGCTTTCTCGTTCCGCAGGAAGTCCTTTTGCCGATCCCGCTGAATGTCCCGAGGGCTCAGCATCAGAATTACAATATATACTCAATGATTTATTTTTTAAAACTTTCTTTGGTAGCGCACAGCTATACCCATTACCAAATTCCAGGCGTGTTCACAGAGACTGTTTGGAATTCACCGATCCTCTTCCTTGGTCAGCCAATATCCATACTCAGCGGTTGCCAAATCAAGATCAGCAAATACAACACATGTATCTAAATCGTTTAGGTTTACTTTTTTTGCACTACATAGGTATATGATTAAAAAAAATGTTTCTGCTAATTAAGCCTTTTTAGGTAGGTTTTATACAGTCCGGCAATTTCGTAAGCGAAGTTTTTCTCTATTTTTCTGCGTTTTTCAATCTCATTTTTCGACACTATATCCCCATAACTTATTTTCGTATAGTTTTTCAACAGACCATATCGGAATTCATTTATTTTTTTATCAAGTTCAGAAAAAAAACACAAATGAATATTTTTACCCGATCAGCAGTGAAAAATCGAAGGCCGGTGCGGAGTGGGTGATCGCCCCCACGGAAATGAAGTCCACCCCGCAAAGTGCTATTTCACGCACGTTTCCGAGGTTCACGCCGCCGGAAACTTCTACCTCTACCTGGTGATTGATCAGTTCCACCGCCTCCCTGATCTCCGGGATCGTCATATTGTCCAGCATGATCCGCTGTATTTTGCAGCAGAGCGCTTCGTGAACTTCATCCAGATTGCGGGTTTCCACTTCGATCTTTACCTTTCGGCCGGTCTCCTGTAAATACGATTCGGTAGATCTGACAGCCTCCTGGATACCGCCCGCTGCCCGGATGTGATTTTCCTTGATCAGTACCATATCAAATAGCCCCATCCGGTGATTTGCCCCGCCGCCTGCAAAAACAGCCTCCTTTTCAAGACGCCTCAATAGAGGTGTTGTTTTACGGGTATCGATAATTTTTG
>Ga0209536_100014128_pt1 | contig 11482 bp, 7 predicted proteins | sample DeeMarSeWOR28_12_FD_187461 | JGI IMG/M metagenome (GOLD analysis project Ga0209536, IMG submission 187461) | Marine sediment microbial communities from White Oak River estuary, North Carolina - WOR-2-8_12 (SPAdes) (version 2) | ecosystem: Environmental > Aquatic > Marine > Intertidal zone >... | reverse complement strand
TTCCCCGGACGTGTCAACCAAATAGAAACAGCGGAGATCTTCATCATGTCAGCAACGAAAAATCACTGGACGCGCCGGCATTTTTTAAAAGCCACCGGAACCGCCGGCCTGGGTGCCCTCATGGCGTCAGCGGATCCACTCAAAGCTGCGGCCGCAACGCCGACCAAAGTGCCCGCGCGCCCCTTTGGCCGAACCGGTGCCGAGGTATCGATTCTCTCCCTGGGCGGGATGTTCGACATCGCATCCAATCAGTTGATGCTGAGACAGGCCCTGCGCTGGGGCGTCACCCACTGGGACACGGCCGACTGTTATCAGCGCGGCAGCGAAAGGGGCATCGGCAAATATTTCGAAAGATATCCTCAGGATCGCCCAAAGGTCTTTTTAGTCTCCAAATCCGATGCCCGTGATCCGGATGGGATGACCAGGCTGCTAAATCGCTCCCTTGAAAGGATGAATACCGATTACCTCGATCTTTATTTTGTCCACAGCATCTATAGCATCGACGAACTCGATGACAGCACCAGGGACTGGGCAGAAAAGGCCAAGGCAGCCGGTAAAATCCGCTTTTTCGGCTTCAGTACCCACAGCAACATGGAAGAATGCATGCTGGCGGGAGCCAAATTGGGCTGGATCGACGGAATCATGATGACCTATAATTACCGCCTGATGCACACCGATGCGATGCGCAGGGCCGTTGATGCCTGTGTAAAAGCCGGCATCGGATTGACTGCCATGAAAACCCAGGGCGGGGGATCTGTGCGCACGGATACCGACACCGAAATGGAGATGGCCGGCCGGTTCCTGGCAAAAGGGTTTACCGATGCCCAGGCCAAATTAATCGCCGTCTGGCAAAATCCCGACATCGCCAATATCTGCTCCCAGATGCCGAACATGAGCATTCTGATGTCCAACATAGCGGCCGCCGTAAACAAAACGGAATTATCGGTCCGCGATACCGGACTCCTGCAGCGTTATGCCAGGGAAACCCAATCCGATTATTGCACCGGGTGCACGAACATCTGTCAGGCGGCTGTGGGCGAGAATGTTCCCATCGGCGATGTCATGCGCTATCTCATGTATTGCCGCAGCTACGGCGATCGGCATTACGCCATGGAAGAGTTTAATAAAATGCCGGCTGGCATCCGCCGCCGGATGGCTACCGTCGACTATTTAAAAGCAGAGCAGAGATGCCCGCAAAGAATGGCCATCGGCCGTCTGATGCGAGAGGCCATTAAAGAATTGTCTTAATCTGAAAATTGCGCTAATGTCCGGGCCTGCATATTCGTAAACACATGATGATTTCTTTTTGTCATTACCGCGCAGCAGACCGTGTCGCAGGCAAAAAAGGGGCTATTCTCTCTGGGGCATGCCGGGCCTGATCCGGCAGCCAGAAGCCCAGGGCTTTGAACCAGCAGTGGATGCCGGATCAAGTCCGGGATGACAAAACCGGGGCACCTGCAGGTTTGCCAATGCTGACACGGTCTTGGCGGCAGGAATCCAGGAAGTTTGGAAAAATGGGAAAAAAAAATACGGTCAAAAATAGCGTCAACGCCGGGGATGTCAACTACCTGAACCCATGGTCCGGCTGGCTTCTCATAACCGCAGCATTGGCTGGCCTTGGGATCTGCCTTTATCTGTATTCATTTCATATCGCCCTGACCATGGGGGAAATCAAGAGCGGTCTTTTGTGCGGCAGCGGCAATGGGCTGGGCTGCAATTCGGTCTCATCCAGCCCGTACAGCATCTTTCTGGGAATCCCGCTGGCCGCATGGGGCGTCGTTTATTATGGGGCCCTGGCACTGCTGGGCCTCGGGAGCCTGATTTTCAGAAAAGACTGCGGGAGGGTGTTTATCCGGTGGGCCTTGCTGCTCACATTGGCAGGCCTGGTGGTGGATCTGTATCTCGCCTATACAATGATTTTCAGAATCCGCGCGGTCTGTGGTCTTTGCCTGGCTACCTATGGCATTAATGTGGCGCTTATCCTTTTGCTTGCACCCCAGGTGTGGCGCGAACCTAGACCAAGGGCACCCTGGCTAACCATACTCCCCGGCAAAAAAGAGGATCAGGCGGTTGCGCTTTATTATCGCAACGTCATTAAAGGGTTTTTGATCGGTGCTGTGTTGCTCACCACCGTGATCGGTCTTGCCGGCTCCCAATTGCTTGCCGGTTCACTGACCGGCAGTGACAAGCAACAGCTGGCCAAAGTTAGCGAAAGTCTATTGCGGCAAAAATCCCATTCGCTCAAGATTGAAGGACGGCCCTTCATGGGCTCGGAGAGTGCGGGTTTGACGGTGGTGGAATTCAGCGATTTCTTGTGCCCATACTGTGCCAAAGCCGCCAAGTTCCTCAAGCTTGCAGGCTCCGGCAACCACGATAGAGCCCGCTTTGTTTTCCGGCACTACCCGCTGGATAAAGCCTGCAACCCAGGGCTTTCTTCCAATATCCACCCCGGCGCCTGTTTGCTGGCTGAAGGCGCCGTGTGCGCCCAGGAGCAGGGCAAGTTCTGGGCCTACCACGATATCGCTTTTGAAACCGAGGGAAAAATCTCCCGATCGGTGGTTCAAAATATTGCCGATCGGATCGAAATGGATTTAGAAGCGTTTAACAGTTGCCTGGATTCGCGCCGCGGTCTCGGCATCGTAACGGAAGACATTCAGGCCGCCATCAACGCCGGCGTAACCGCGACACCGACCCTGTTTATTAATGGAAGGAAGCTTAGGGGCGTTCCCAAGCCATGGGTACTCAATGAATTGTTGAAATTCAGTGAACAGAATCTGGCCCCGGCCCAATAGCATCGGAATAGTTTCCCAGCATGGCCTCGACTTCTCTGCGCGTCTCCTCACGCAATGAATCCGGCGCCAATACCCTCGCCTTGGACCCCCATTTCAAAACCCAGTATTTGATCTCCTCGATGCCGGCGACTTCGGCTTCAAAAATAACGGACCCGTCTGGCTGCGACGCAAGGCGCTGGCTGTCATGCCAGACTTTCTCCCCGATGTATTCGGCAATATCAGGTGCAAACCAGATGCGGACATGGACCGGCTCGCCGTGAAACACGCCGAAACTGGACCGCATGAATTCATCGATGTTGAAATCTTCCGGGGTTGTGAAGGATTCGTCGGTGATCGTAAGCGCTTTGATCCGGTCCAGGGCAAAAATACGGATATCCTCACGCAAACCGCAATTGGCGATTAAATAAAAGGTGCCGTCAAAATACCAGATCTTGTAAGGGGCTATTTTACGGCGGGTCTGGCTTTTGCGACTCATCGTATAATAGGTGATTTCAATCTGCTTTTTGCTGACCGCCGCTTCACTGACCATTTCGATGACGTCCCGCAGTTTGCCGTACTGTTTATACGGTCTGGCCCTCACTTCCAGGCTATCCTCGATATTTCCCAGATAATCAATGTACGCGGGCGGCAGGGTGGCTTTGATTTTATCGAACAGAGATTCCAGGGAGTCAAAGAACACGGTGTCTCTGAGCACTTTCATCATTCCCCGGCTGAAATACAGGGCCATCAGTTCCGGCAGGCTGAACGGAATGGGAATACTGTTTTTGGCGGTGTCCAGCAGGGCCCAGAGATTCCTGCCGCCGACCCTGTCCGTGTAAACCGGAAATCCGGCCACCTGCAGGGCTTCAAGGTCACGGTATACCGTCCGCCGGTGGCAGTGAAGCGCTTCAGCCAGATCGGAAACGGATTTGCCGTGCCGCGAAGATATCAGGGATTGAATTATCTTCCACTGTCGCGCCAATTGGTCACCGCGTGCCATTCTCCTCCTCCTACTTGTTTAATGGCTTCATTGTTTAGAAGACAGAAAGCAGAGGACAGAAGACAGATTGCGAATCAGACTCTTTAAGCCTAACTTCCAAAACCAAACTCCAGGTACGCTGCCGGTTCATCGGCTTTCTGTTATCTGACGTCTGTCCTCTGTCGCCTGTCCTCTGTCTTCTGTCCTCTGTCCTCTGTCCAGGATGCCTCGAAAGTTATCCATTTACAAGTTTTTATGTTTTTTTTTGAAAATAATCAATTTCTTCCAGAAACTGTGACCGGATCTGTCACACCACCCTGCTAAAGTTGGATTTAAAATGCGAAAAAGGCTTTACCTTACCAACCCATTCTCAGCGCCGAAAGGAGGCAACCCAAATGACCAAAGACATTTCGCACCCGGATTATTACGATTGCTATGAGTATCACGGCAACACGACGATTGAACTCACCCGCAGGCAGAACGGGGTGGTCGTCTGGCGGGACTGGATCATGTTCGATTCGGTGGAGGAGGCCACCGAATATTTCAATGATGCGTGTGTACTGAATTAGAGCCCATCTCTCCGTTTGAGCGGACAGCGTCAATTTCGGATGGCCTTAAAGACCGCTATGGTCCAGCGCTGCGCGTCATTGCCGCATCTGAGGAAATCCGGTCTGTTCGGATGATACGGACGCTTTTTTGCCGCAGAGATGCAATTGTGCACGTTCTGCAAGCTGGACAACCTTGAACGTCGGACCTCGAATCTTGAAGGATTTTATAATGAAACCACAGACTGTTAACGGTATCGGGTGCTATGCCAAACCGGAAAGGCTCAGCCGTATTTTCAAAAAACTGGTGCAGGACTATACCCTGGGTCCGTTTAAAGGAAGCCAGGTGTTCGATGGGCCCGCATCAACCGAAATCAAAGGCGTCGATCTGCTGCAAGCGCTCAGGGCGGGTCAGATATCACACATCCGCCCAGGGGGTCGTGAAAGCCCCAGTCTTAAAGCATTCTCAAAAATTACAGGTTTTTATCTCACTTTGAATGATCAAGGCTTGATTCTGTCAATCTTTGCCAGATCTAACGGCTGCCGGCCGGAGATTATTACGACACGTCTGGATGGATTGACAAAATTAAGGCAGAAAAGATTACATTGAGTCCCGATACAGGGGCCGAATCGATACCGCCTTTGCCCATTGGCCTGGATAGATCAGTTTTTTACCTCCCAAACCGGGGCCTCTTGCTCGAGCTGCCCCCTTTTGTGAGCGGGGCGTCGCCAAAGCCGGTATCCCGGTGATATCCGCCGTGCATGGCGGCGCGCTATCACAGAAAGACAGGTGCCGGATAAAAAAAATACCCCGCTGAAACGCAGCAGGGTATCGTAAATCTTTTGTTTTAGATCGGAATTTCGCTATCTTTTGCTCGCGTCTGCCGGCGGCTGGCTTATTCCTCTTTTAGGTGGCACTGAACGCAGCCGGTGGGACCGGTATTGGGTAAATTTTCTTTGAGGACGCGGCCGGACAGCTCCAGCGCTTTATTCTGGATCTGCATTTCCTTGTGGCAGCCGATGCACAGGTTATGAAAGGCCGTTTTGTAGTATCTGGCGGCCAGTTCTTTATCCCCCGAACCGGTATCCGCCGGCTTGGGCGCTTCGGCCACGTCATGACAGCCGCTGGTGGTACATCCGGCGATGGGCTTATCCAGCTCGATCCACTTGTGGTGGCAGGTTTGGCAGCTGAAACCAAAGTGGGTGGGATGATGAAAATCGACAGGAGTCCGTTTGGCCTCAACGCCTGGCAACGGTTCCAGCATTATCGTTCCCATTGGGACACACATTTCGTCCGCATCACCCGATCCGGTTACAACCATCGCATTCCCCAAAATTATCGCCAGAACCAAACATAAAACGCCAAGGCTAATCTTATACATCCTCATCTCCCCTGTACAAGTTTAGTTGATTAGTCAAATCGTTGATTGGTTAAATAGTTAACAAACCAAACCAACAACAAAGGGCTAATTTAAAGAGCAATTAATGCGTCAAAAAGAAAAAAAAATCAACCCAAAAATGATGCTTTTTTTAAAAGTTTGAAGTTTATCAGGTATCGTTGGCGGTTCTGCGCAGGGACGGCCTCGGATATCGGCCGCCAAAACGCAACCCTATCGATTTCAAACCCCATAACCCGTTGATATAAAGACATTATATGTGAGTGGCGCCATAATGCTATCATCCCGCGGTCGCATCTCCTATCCGTATATCAACTATTTAACTATTCAACCAATCAACTATTTCCCTGCCGCCGGCAGGGAAATAGTGATGGTACAGCCCGGACCGCTGTTGTTGGCGGCCGTCACCGATCCGCCCATGAGTTGAACGAATTTTTTCACCAGCGCCAGGCCGATGCCGGTCCCTCGGGTGGTGCGGGTGAGGGCATTTTCAACGCGGTAAAAATCATTAAAGATTTTCTTCAGGGCCTGGCGGGGGATACCCGGTCCCGTATCGGATACCAGGATGTTGACGTGGCGGCCTTCCATCTCGGTGCGGATATGAATATCGCGTTGAGGCGCGCTTTTGCCGAATTTCATGCTGTTTTCGATCAGGTTGATCAACACCTGAATCATCATTTCGCGATCGTATTTAAACGGCGGGATATCCTCGAGCGCAACGGTTAAGGAAAAGCCCTCCTGTTTAAGTTTTTCCGCCATCACCCTTTCGACTTCGTCAACCACCTCGGCAAAGGTGCCGGTCTGCAGATTTAAATGGCGCTGTCGTCTCTCCAGTTTGGACATTTCAAGAACATTGTTGATCAAACGGGAGAGCCGGGCACCTTCCGAGTCGAGTATCCGGAAATATTCCTGCTCGCGGTCCGGGCTTTTGGCAATGCCCTGTTCGAGCATTTCGATATACATCCGGATATTGGTCAGGGGTGTCTTCAATTCATGGGTAACCGAGGACACGAATTGGGAGCGCCGCTCAGCCAGACCTTCAATGGCCCGGGCGCTCTGGTAGATGGCAAACAGCCCGATTAAAACGATAACCGCCAGCACGATCAGCATGATGTTCAGCGTCCGGCGACCGGCCGATCTCGGGATTTGCGAGCAGGTCAAAACGGCTTTTAAAAAGCTGAATGGCGATGGAAAGCCGCGATTCAGAATAATGCCGGCGCTTTCAGAAAAGGGGCCGGCCTGCACCGTGCCGGCTTCGCGCCCCTGGTCCACGACACTGAGCTTCAGTCCTGTAAAGCTGGCCATGGGTTGGGTGCTAAAATAGGTCCGGGCAAGGTGCGCCAGGAAGGCATTGACCTTGAGGACAAATCCCTGACGGTAAATTTGCTGATTGATCATAATGCGGCGAAAAACGAAAATCTGATCGTCATTTAAAAATACCGCCTGCAGTGGTGCCACCTCCACCTGAAAACCCGCGGCTTCATCGACATCGGCAACCGGCGCTGGCGGGGCGGCTTCCAAAGCCTCTGGCAGCTCCATTTTACGCGCTGGTCTCGTTTCGGCAGCCGGCGCCCTGCCGCCCGCCTGAGATTTGACTGGATACGGGTCTTCCCGGTCGTATTCGGGCTCGGCGGCGGCAGGCGCACTGCGCATCGTTTGGGCTTCTTGCTGCCCGGCAATATTGGCAGCCTGGCCGATGGTGATCTTTTCCAGTCTCTTTTCCTTTTGCCCCAGGTAGGATTTGGACGCCCGGCTGCGGGATGAAGCAATGTATTTGTCGGCAAAAGCGGCTTCTTTTTTGACCTCCTCCTGCACCGCAACTTCAGCCGGGCGCGGTTGAATCCGGTCAGTGGCGGCAACCCTTTTGCGGTTAAATATTTGATTGGCGACCTTCAGGGCCTCGATCCGGTCGCTGTGATCGGGGGGCACGACCCCGGAGCCGGCCACCAGGGGTGTCTGGAAGGAACCGTCCGGATTGTTCTGGAAATATCCAAGAATGTAGTTCTCCCGGGGAAGCCGGGACAGGGGTGAGGGTTGGGGCTTGCCGGCATCTTTCTGCCGGCCGGACGGCATTATCTCATAGTTAAATTCATCGATGGCGCGTCCTTCTTCCTTTTTCACCATCTCAGCCAGCGCCCCCTCCATCTTATCGAACATGGCGTCGGCAAAATAACGCAGTGTCGCGACTTCTTCCTGCGCCAGACCTTGATAGGTCCGTACGACAAAATAGGCCAGCGGTACCGAAAGGGCCACGGAAAAGATTATAATAAGCAACTTAAGTCGTTTCATGGTGCAGGAGGGTTATTAAGCGTCGAGATAAATGTTTACCTGTAATTTAATAATTTAGGAATTAAGGGATCTAGGAATCGAGGAATTTTTGTATCATCAAGTTTGGCAGCTATATAACAACTAATCCCTAATTTCCTTAATTCACAGTTCCTCAATTTATGCCCAATGGGCATCTGACGTCTTCAAACCTTGTACCTTCAACCTTCTACCTTATGCCAGCAGTTTTCAGCTCAGTGTTGGTTAGGCAACCAGCGCTGTTAAGTTTCGCCGGGCTTACTCCAGCAACAACCGGTACCCCTCCCCTCTGATGGTTTCAATCAGCGGTTTAACGCCGATCAGCCCAGAAATTTTCTTGCGTAGTTTCAGCATGTGGATATCCACCGTGCGGGTTTCAATCTCCGCGTCGGCGTAATGCCACACCTCGGTGAGAAGCTCTTTTTTGGAGACAATTCTGTCTTGATGGCGGTGCAGGTAAATAATGATATCCAGCTCCCGGCGGGTGAGTTCCACCGATTGTTCTCCGGCGCTGGCCTTCAGATTTTTACCGTCGAAAAATATGCCCCGGCAGCGGACTTCTTCGTCGCCCAGATGTTTTCCGGTGCGCCGCAGGACCGCCTCCACCCTCACCATGACTTCACGCAGAGAAAAGGGCTTGGTGATGTAGTCATCCGCCCCGGCTTTAAAACCCGTCACGATGTCATCTTCCGCCCCCTTGGCCGTAATGATGATAATGCCCTGGGTTGGCTTCTGCCTGCGGATCTTTTTGCAAATGGAGAAACCATCGAGCGTCGGCAGCATCACGTCCAGTAGAATCAGATCGAATTGTTCACCGGTTCCCACCCTGAGACCTTCCCCGCCGTCTTCGATGCCCTTGACCTGATAACCGTTGAATACCAGCACATCCATCAGACCGCGCAAGAGGGCCGTGTCATCTTCAACAACCAGGATCCTGGCTTTGGCATCTTTCATGCGTTCGTTCCCCTAAACACATCAGGTGTCAGCCTGAAAACCGAAAAGTCAAAACTCAGCAGGGCCTATCTGTGTGACCGCCGTCTGCCAATCATCGCCTTTAGCAAAATGAGCGGCACGGAAGTTGACGATATCGATGCGCGTCGATGCGGGCCGGCGCAATCAGCAAACCTTTCAAACCAATTGACCGATGCAAGACCGCATCGATACCCGACTGCGACTGTCACGACATGCCAATAGTGTATACCAGCCCTCCCGATTTTCAAAGTAAAAGTTATGTAAAATTCTACCCGGTTTCTTTTACACTTCTTTGAATTGCAATTGGCGGTACCTGAAGTAAAATTGAATCATGACGGCAATATCAACTAACAGAAAGTTTACGCGCCTCGGCAACGCAAGTCATTCTGCCGGGCACATTGTCCGCCGCCTTTTCTGGCGGATTCGGCCAACTGAACTCTTTAGACATTTTTATCTGAAAGGAGATTGTTATGAAAAAAAATCAAATCAAAAATTTTATTCTTATCACGGTTTTGATCCTGGCAACCGGCGGCGCCATGGCTTATTCTTCCAATCAGGCCGGCGGGCTTTTCTCAAATTGGATTTCCAATCCGTCCCCTCGCACCGGCGATGGCGAGATTCTGAAAGCTTCAGGCCATCTGGTTCAAGATAAGGTCCTGTTGGGCGCCGACGGTACCGTCGGGCTGAGGCTGACATTGCAGGCCAACGAGCTGGCCGCGGGCGACGGCTTGCAAGCGCGCAATGTGGACATGGTCATCGTTCTGGATCGCAGCGGCTCCATGCAGGGAAGCAAACTCGAGGACGCCCGCGAGGCAGTTTTAAAACTATTGTCCACCTTGTCGGCCAGGGACCGCTTTGCCCTGGTCACCTATTCCGATGGTGTTTACATCGCCTCGGGACTTGTCAACGTCACCCGGGACCGCCGCCCGCACCTGGCAGCGGCTGTCAGAAGCGTGCGCGCCGGCGGTGGAACCAACCTGGGCGCCGGTCTTCAAGCCGGGATCAACCTGCTCAGCACCCCCTTGCGCTCCGACAATGCGGCCCGGGTCATCCTCATCTCCGACGGGCTGGCCAACCGGGGTGTTACCGACCTTAAGTCCCTGACGGGTATGGCCGCGGCTGCCGTGGAGAGTGAATTTGCGATCTCAACGGTCGGGGTCGGCGATGAGTTCAATGAGCAATTGATGACGGCCATCGCCGATCGGGGGACCGGCAGTTATTACTATCTCGAAAACCCGGCCGCTTTTGCCGAGGTATTCCACCAGGAATTTTACAATTCACGGACCGCCGGCATTACCGGTCTTAAAATCCAAATCCCGATTGAAAACGGCATCCAGCTGTCTGATGCCGCCGGCTACCCCATTGATTTTCGTAACGGTCAGGCCGTTTTTTACCCGGGAAGCCTGCGATATGGACAAAAACGCAACCTTTATCTGACCCTCAAGGTTCCGACCAGCCGCCCGAGGACCTTCGCGCTTGATCGGATCCAAATTCATTATCAGCATAACGGACGGCCGCATATCACCGGTCTGGATGAATCGCTGGCAATTGCCTGTGTGAATGACCCACAGAGGGTGTACGCATCCATCGATAAAACCCGCTGGTCCCAGATAGTGATCCATGAAGATTTTAACCGTCTCAAGCAGGATGTCGCTGCCGATATCAAATCAGGGAAGAAACAGGAAGCGTTAGAAAGAATCGAAAAGTACTGCGACGAAAAAGAAGCCGTTAATGCCGTCGTCGGCTCGGCAGAGGTGGCCGACAACCTCGACCGCGATGTCAAAGAGCTTAAAACCATGGTCAAGGATACATTTAAAGGCGCTCCGGCGGCCGTGCAACAAAAGCAGAAATCCAACGCCAAGTCATTGCAGTATGAGGGGTATCGCGGCAGACGACAATAGGTTCCAGAAGACAGAGGACAGATAACAGATATCAGAGGTCGGAATTCATAGGCCGTTTACTCTGAATTAACGATCTAAACGATCTAAACGAACATAAAGATCTAAACCAACAAGGAGACACGTATGGGCATCGCATCACGAATGGTCAACATCTTTAAGGCCGACATCCATGGTGTCATGGATCAATTTGAGGATCGAGTTCTGTTGCTTAAACAGCACCTGCGCGACATGGCCCAGACACTGAATCAAAAAGAGGCTGATATCGCCGGGAAGATCGCCCGGCGGAAACAAATCCAAAAGGAGCATGGCAAATACCGCCAGCAATACCAGGCCCTGGACAACGATCTGACCGTAGCCGTTGAAAAGGGCAAGGATGACATTGCCCGCATGCTGATCAGGAAAACCAAACTGCTGGCCGGCCTTCGCGACGAGCTTGGCGCTCAACTCGCGTCGCTGGATGAGGAGCTGGTTCACTTGAGAGCGCATCTTTCCCAGCAACGATTGCAATATGAACAGCTCAGGATCCGCTCAGCGGAATATTTTCACCGAACCGAGATGCTCGGGCGGAAAAGGGATATACCGGTGGTGGCTGCCGATACGACCGGAGGGGAGC
>Ga0209536_100014127_pt1 | contig 11482 bp, 10 predicted proteins | sample DeeMarSeWOR28_12_FD_187461 | JGI IMG/M metagenome (GOLD analysis project Ga0209536, IMG submission 187461) | Marine sediment microbial communities from White Oak River estuary, North Carolina - WOR-2-8_12 (SPAdes) (version 2) | ecosystem: Environmental > Aquatic > Marine > Intertidal zone >... | reverse complement strand
AACAATTTCTTGCGAATAAATTACGACCGGAGTTTCCATGAAGCATGAAGCCGTTGAATTACTGTCGCGCTATTTAAAAATCGACACCACCAACCCGCCGGGAAATGAAGACCGGGGCGTGGCCTTTTTGGCCGAGATTCTGGAAAAAGAGGGCGTCGCTTACAAGACCTACCAACCATCTCCCGGAAGAGGCTCGATCAGTGCCGTAATACCGGGAACCGGCGAGAAAGGGGCCGTCATTTTGCTCAACCACATCGATGTGGTCCCTGCCCGGGCCGACGAATGGAGCGTTGATCCCTTCAGCGGTGAAATCAAGGACGGTTTTATTTATGGTCGGGGGGCCCTGGACATGAAAGGGCAGGGTATCCTGGAATTGCTGGCTTTTCTGGAATTAAAAAGAAAAGGGCTCACACCCTGTCGCGACTTAATATTTCTGGCGGTTGCTGACGAAGAGGCCGGCGGCATAAATGGCGTACAATTCTTGTTAAATGATCATGGAGATGAATTTCAGGCGGCGGTGGTGATTAATGAGGGCGGCTTTGGACTTGGCAACGTGTTACCCGACCGCCCGCTGATCATGATTGCAACCGCCGAAAAAGGGGTCTGCCGGGTTAAGCTGACACGCAGCGGTCCGCCCGGTCATGGCAGCGCGCCCCATGGCGAAAACGCTCTCGAGAAGCTAGTGCTGGGCTTAAGCCGCCTTCTGCAAAAAGAGAATCCGGTCATCGTTACCCCATTGATCGCTGAGTATTTTAAGCAGCTTGCCTCTTCGTGGGAGTTTTTAAAGCCCTATCTGCAGGACGGTAATCCACAAACGCTCGTTGAGGCCCTGACCCAAAACGGTCTGTTGAACAACCCCCACATGGCGGCCATGCTCAAAAATACAATCAGTTTAAACCGGATGCACGCCGGCAACAAAGTCAATGTGATACCCAGCGGGGCCGAAGCGGAACTGGATATCCGGCTATTGCCGGGAACCGATCCGGATGCTGTTATTGACGTTATAAAAGATCACCTGGCCGATGACAACATCAAGGTAGAAATTGCCAGTGTTTCCGGGGCCAGCGAGTCATCGATGGATATCGAAGATTTCGCCATTAAAAAAAGTGTCCATCTTGAGCATTTCCCCAAGGCCCTGGCAGTGGCTTCGCTTTTGTTCGGCGCTTCCGACTCCAGGTTTTTCCGGCAAAAGGGGATCCCCTGTTACGGCGTATGCCCGATGATTATAAACCTTGAAGACCTCGGCAAAATCCACGGCATAGATGAGAGAATTTCGGAAGAAAACATGGTTAAGGGCACAGAGGTACTTATAGATATGGTCAAAAAGCTGTGCACGGCATAGAACAGAAGACGGAGGACAGAGGACGCATGGTAGAGGACAGATAAATGAAATCTGGAATATCTAAAGCGTGTTGAATACCTTGAAATTTTAGAGCTATGAAAAAGAGTGTAATAGTATCTTACTCCCCGGACGAAGCGATAAAACCGATCTTCCATGAAGTTTTAGGGGATTTAGCCCGTATCGATTTTCTTCCGCAGAAAAATCATCATGACCGGATCAAATTGCTCAGGGGGGCCGATGTTATTGTTGCGTTGAGCTTTTCTAAAAAAGAAATCGATCCCGGTGAAATCTCCCATCTGCAAAACCTTTACTTCATCCAGCTTGTCTACGCCGGCGCCGACAACCTTCCTTTTAGCCTTATTCCCGAAGACATCATTTTGGCCAGCAACGTCGGCGCTTTTGCCGAACCCGTTGCCGAACACGTACTGGCGCTGGTGCTTGCGCTGGCTAAAAATATCATGCCCAATTACAGGATGCTTGGCGAAGGTAAATTTGATAGAACCGGATTTAATCAGGAACTCAAGGGCGGTGTCTGTGCCATCATTGGATTTGGCGGAAACGGCCAGGCGATTGCCAGAATCATGCAGGCGATGGGCATGAAGATTTTCGGGATCAATCGCAGTGGGACAACCGATGCACCGATTGAATTTGTCGGCAAAGCTGCAGATCTAAAAAAAGCGCTGGAAATTTCGGACGTGGTTGTGGTCACCACCCCCCTGAACCGGGAAACCAGAGATCTTTTCGGGAAAAAAGAACTTGAAGGGATGAAAGCAGATGCCCTCTTGATTAATGTCGGACGCGGCGATGTGATCAATCAGAAGGCACTTTATGACCATCTAAAATCCCATCCGAATTTTCGAGCGGGTATCGACACCTGGTGGTCTGAGCCGGCCGACCGGGGTGAATTGGCGCTTGATTATCCTTTTTTCGAATTGCCGAACATCATCGGCTCACCGCATTGCGCCGATCATGTGCCCCAATCCATGCCCGGTGCGACCAGAAAAGCACTGGAAAATGCTAGGCGTTTTCTACTGGGCAATTTTATTCGGGGTGTTTTGGATCGCAAAGACTACCAATTATAGAAAGGTTTCAAAACCAATTCGTGAAGCTAATATTAAAGATCATTATCTGCACGCTGGTTGCGCTTGTTTTGGGGATTGGGTCGGCTCTATGGCTGCTCAAATTATCACCGGTTGACAAAAGTCTGGTTGTTAACGGTCCATGGCGCACCAGTCTTTCCATCGGCTCTGCCCAGGCCGGGAACTACCTGCGGGCCTGGGTTGCCCTCAACGGACTTTTCGCCTTGAACAAAACCGAAACCGTCTATTTTTCTGCCGACACAGATGAAGACGGCCAAGCCCTTCGATCCGGCTGTGACTACCGGGTTGAAGGCCGTGATATGGCTGCCCGCTGGTGGAGCATCACCGTATATGGCGCAGATAATTACCTGATTCCCAACGAGGCCATGCGCTACGCCTTCAACGGTCGGGACATTGCCAAAAATGCAGCGGGTCGTTATACGATTTCGTTGTCCTCCACCCCCAAACCGGGCAACTGGCTGCCTTGCGGCAATCAGGGGCAACTCTATCTAACCATGCGTCTGTACAATCCATTACCGGAGGTTTATCAGAAGCCCGCCGAACTTGAACTGCCGCGGATCATCAAGGAGGCGTGCCGATGAAACCCTGGATAAGATGGATCGTCGCAACCCTAATACTGGCACTAATTTTTCATCTAGCGACCGTCATGGCGATTCCGCGGTTGGCAATGAAAACTGCCCATCAGCGTATATTGGAAAGAGCCGGCTCCCGGCTCAATACCCTGCTTCACAGCCCCCGGGTGACGGTTGACAGCCGGAATGTGGTTAAACCCAGTCCGGATCTGCTTTACTCTCTGTGCGTTTATGATGTGTCTGAAAAGCCCTTGCGGATCACGGCACCGGTGCCGGACACCTACTGGTCGCTTTCGTTTTATCAAACCAACACCGATAACTTTTATGTCTTAAATGACCGCCGGGCAAAAACAAATCCGGTGGAGATTGTGCTGGTGGGGCCCAAAATGGCAGTGCCCAATGTTGCCAATGCAGAAGTGGTTGTCGCGCCCACCACCAAAGGGATTTTTCTTTTAAGATCGCTGATTATGGATGAAGACAAACTGGCAGATCTGATTCGGATACAGAAAATGGCCAGGTGCAAGCCTTTATAAATAAACAATTGAATTTGAAAAAATCCCCCTCGGTCCCCCTTTAAGGTAAGGGGGCAGGGGGGATTTTAATAACAGATCACTGGATAAAGCGCATGAACAAATTTACAATTCAGGTATATTTAGTGCGTATTGCCATCGGTTTCATAATGCTTTCCGCCTGTAGCGGAGAAGAGGCCCGTGAACCGCTTAACGTCGCCAGCCATCCCGATCTGACCGCCCATTCGGCGGAGTTCAGGCAGGAAGTTATTAAAGTGACCGACGGGGTTTATGTCGCCATCGGTTTCGGCCTGGCCAATTGCATTTTGCTGGAAGGCGACGATGGTGTCGTTATCGTAGATGCCATGGAAAGCGAGGAAGCCGCTGTTCCGGTTAAAGAAGCGTTTTCTAAAATCACCTCCAAGCCGGTTAAGGCCCTTATTTTCACCCATTATCATTCCGACCATACCAATGGCGCAACGATTATGGCCGGCAATGACAATCCGGATATCTACGCCCATGCCGCTACATCCTACTATATGGAGCGCATAGGAACCATTACCCGGGAAACAACTTACCGCAGGGCCATGCGCCAATTTGGAACCCTGTTGCCTGAAGGCGGCATCATCAATGATGGCATCGGTCCGCGTCTCGAGTATGATGAAAGCAAGACCCTGGGGCTGCTGGTCCCCACCAAAACATTTTCGGAGGACCACCTCAACCTGGAAATTGCGGGCTTAAAGCTCAGCCTTGTTTACGCACCGGGTGAAACCCCGGATCAAATTTTTGTCTGGTTGCCGCAAAAAAAGGTCCTGCTGCCGGCGGACAATTACTACAAATCATTTCCCAATCTGTACGCCATCCGCGGCACCGCTTACCGGGATGTCAAACTCTGGGTTGACAGTATCGATAAAATGCGTGCCTTAAAACCGGAATTTCTGGTGCCCCAGCACACCAGACCCATAACCGGTGCGGCGGCGATTGACCAGACCCTGACCAACTACCGTGATGCGATCCAATTTGTCCACGATCAAACCATCCGTCTGATGAACAAAGGCCTCACGCCGAACGAGATCGTCGAACGCGTGAAGCTGCCGCCGCATCTGGCACGGCAACCCTATTTACATGAATACTACGGAACCGTTGCCTGGTCGGTACGGGCCGTTTTTGACGGTTACCTGGGGTGGTTCGGGGGTAAAGCGACCGACCTTTTTCCGCTGCCGCTCGAAGAGAGGGCCAGGCGCTTTGCCGACCTGGCGGGCGGCGAACAGGCCCTGCTTGACCGTGCCAAACAGGCGGTTGCCGGGGAAGATTACCAGTGGGCGCTGGAATTAACCGACCAGCTTCTGCAGCTTAACCCGGAATCCGAGGAAGTCCGTACCCTCAAGGCCTCGGCCCTGAAAGCCCTCGGCAGTCGCCAGATAACCGCTCCAGCCCGAAATTACTATCTCACCCGGGCCCTGGAGACAGAGGGCAAACTGCATATCGGCATGCTGAAAATTCCGTATAAAAGCCTGCTCAAAAAATTGCAGGTCGCCGATATTTTCAATGCCATGGCTGTTAACCTGATTCCGGGAAAAAGCATCGATGTAAACACTGTCGCCGGTTTTCGCTTTCCGGATACCGGGGAAGCCTTCAGCGTCCATGTGCGCCGGGGCGTGGCGGAAATTCAGGCGCAATTCCCCGAAAACCCGGATATTGCCCTGACAGTCGATTCAACTGTCTGGAAAGAGGTGGTAACCGGTTTTCGCAATCCAGCCATTGCTTTGGTCAAAGACGTGGACAAAGAGGGCGGGAGCCTGGAGATAATCAAGTTCTTGAGTCTTTTTAAGTCAGATGATTGATATGGATTAATGCGCACGATGAATGGCTGACAAATCAACCAATCAACTTACCAGCCCGGAGGTAACACCATGCCCACACCGGCCTCACAACTTGCCCTGCAAGGGCTCAGGGATCTAACAACCCTCAAGTGGTATGTGATTCCGCTACTGGCCATTGTCTTTTACATTTACACCTTTGAAATCAAGAAGGCCAAAAAATCAGGCAACTGGGATGCGATTTATGCCGGACTGACGCTGTTCGGAATGGATTTTTTCAATGAAACCTGGAACGGCTGGGTGTTTCATCTCACCCAGCGCTCGGCGTTCTGGACCGCGCCCGGTGAGACGGCCTTGAGAACCATGGTGGGATGGAACATCGAGATCATGTTCATGTTCGCCATCTCCGGAATCATATACTACAATACGTTATCGGATGACAAAGATGAGATTATACTGGGTCTTCCCAACCGCTGGTTTTGGGCCATCGGCTACGCCCTGTTCTGTGTGTTTGTGGAGTGCCTGCTGAATATGGGCGGGCTGCTGGTGTGGGAATATCCCTGGTGGGACCGCTCATTCTGGGGAGTGTGGCTAATATTTCTCTTCGGCTATTTCCACTTTTATGTTGCCATCATCATTGTCCTCGGAATGAACTCGGATAAAGGCAAGGTCATCACCATTGCCGCTGTTTATACCATTGCGATTTTGATGAATGTTTTCGGATTGGGGGTTATGGGCTGGGTATACTAGTATTGTGTGCCACAAAAATGTCTTTTGAACCAAAGTCCTATTTTTGAGATGGCTTCTAATTTCGATGGCCAGGCCCGCCCGGACCTATCGGTTGCCAGGGTTCCGGGTGCATGTGTATCAGAACAATGTTGAACATGCCCCGTAACAGGTTATCGGATGAAATCTTCGGAACGGATTTATTCAACGAATTTAGTGCGGATGCCAATTGGGCGGATTGCTTCTTAATCTGCGCCAGTTCTTCAAGTACGCGCAAGGCCAGATTTTTTTGTCCGGGCTGCATTTTGGCAGTGGCTTTTTGGGATTGAAACTCGAATATAAACTGGTTTATCTTTGAAGAACTGGCTGCAAGCAGGCTCTTTTTGAGCGTGTTGCTGGTAAATACGGTCTGGGATTCAATCATATTTTTAGCAGAGGTTATCAGACGCTTTTGCGCCCTTGAAATAGAATCTATAAGCATCTTTTTGGAATCCGCCGTGACAATCAGGTCGATAAATTTCAGGGATTTCTCCTTTTCTTGAATTTTTTCCTCAAATTCAGCCGCCGCTATCTGCCAGTACATCTTACTGGCCTCTTCGATAATCGTTGCGGGCTGCCTGTTTTCGTCAAAAGCATTGGGGATTTCACGGCTTAATTTGAGCAGGGCTTTTGCGGCGCGTTCAAACAGTCGCTCGCCGGTAACCATTTTGTAGATGATTCCGACGGCAGCATACCAGTCCTGAAAGCATAATGTCCGCGGCAGATCTTCAAAAACAAACGCGATCATTTCATTGGTGAACAGGTGTGAAGGGGTGGCGTATGCAGGCGTGCCGCCGACCGGGGGCTGATCTATCTGCTGTTCTCCGGCAATCTCATGCGATACGGCGGTTTCCACATCGATCAGTCCGATCGAATATCGGGATGCAGATTCCAGAAACTGCGGGAATCCGGCGGGGTCTCCTGCGACCAGAAGATTGTCCGGTTTAAGGTCGCGGATGGCCACTTTTTTAATGTCTAGCCAGGCCAGAAGATCAATTAGATTGGTAATGACACTGGATATCTGGGCCTGATGCTGTGACAGGTTCCGTTCTGCCAAATTCGACGCGATCAGCGCCCGGTAAGCCTCAACCGGTCCTGCGGGTATCAGGAAAAGCATGTTGGCAACGTCATTTAATTCTTTAGCAATTTCGGTTTTGACATCAAGTTTGGGCGCTGCAAGCACCCCGCCCGACAGGCATCGCAAAAACCAGCTCTTAAGCTGAAACTCCTGTATGGAAAAATCGGCATGGTTGCGCTGCAATACCGCTCGAACATTGTTTTCGAATGAGGCATACACAGGTTGTAACCGATCGAAGATTTGAGCATATGTTGATCCGTATTTTGCTTCAAATTCCACGGGATCCCAAATGATGTTGGGGTTTTCTGAAGCCGATTCCGATATCATGGCAAGGGGGTCATGCATTCTATCAAGGATGTGGCTAAGGAAAAAATATTTCGAAAAATCCATGAAATAGGCAAATGTATTCCCTATTTTCAAGTATTTCTGGTACTCGGGATTGGACTCGAGCAATTGCATATATTTTTCTTCAAGTATTTCCGGGGGCAGGTCGGCCTCATCCGGGAAAGGATGCACTTTTTTCATCATCACCGCAACCCCGGGGACCAGACATTCTTTGGGAGCTAATTTTTCCGCAATTTTTCTGTCTTTTCTGATGAGGTCTGCGTATCGATGAAATTCTGTAATCGGAGTCGGCGGTATTTTCACCACCAAGTGGTCATCATAGATAACATCAAAGGACATACTCCTGCTGGTACCCTTATCGCCCAGGAGGCCCACGGTCATGCGTCTGGTGTCCCATTTATCTCCGTTTTTCAGCCGGAGCTCATAAATACATTTGCCGTCCGGTGAAGGGGGGCCCGCAGGCTCAAGCAAGGCGGGTGTTTCTGCCGGCTGTCCTTTTTGACATTTAAAAATATTCAGAAAAAACGCGACGACAACTTCCTGGCCGGTGTATTCTTTTTCAGCTTTTGATTTCCTGGCATCTGTATCAGAATTTCGTTTGATTTTTTGGGTTCGGACGATGCGCCGTGATAGCAAAAAAATACCAATGCAAAAGAAAGCACCTATGGATGCGGTGGCAACCGGTTTTATCCAGTAGGTGTAATTTGTCCCCCGCGGTGTAATCTTTGAAAAGAATCCCGATGGGTTGCCTTTTCCCCTAACCAGGTGATATTTAGCCTGAATATCTGCGACGTCTTCTCCAAGTACGAAATCGATCCGGTCTTTATTCTTATAGAAGATTTTTTCTTCCACTTGCCAGGTTTCATCGGCCGAGATCGTGCTACCGTCGTTTAAGACAATGATGTTTTTCTTGATCATGTCGTTAAAGGACAGGAGTCCAACGATTAGACCAAGGACTATCAGCGGGCCTATAATATATTTTTTTTTCATACCCTAGAGCGGGCCGTGATTATTATTTTGCCCGCACCTTATTTTTCAGGCCCTTAACAGTGGCCAGGTTTTCTGAGTATTCAATATTTTCAACGCCTTCCATATTTGCGCCTGTAAAATCGGCTTTGTGTAAATTAGAGCCTCCCAGATCGGTTCCGCGCATGTCGGCGTTTTTAAAATTTGCATTGCTCAAATCGGCATTCCGGAAAAAGACGTTTCTCAAATTTACCGACCTCAAATTGGCTTTATGTAAAGAAGCATTTGTTAAATCAGCGCTGAACAGAATCGTCTTGGTTAAATTGACCCCGTTTAGGTTTGCACCACTCAAATCGGTATTGTTTAAATCGACATTCTGCAACGTTGCCCCTTGAAAGTCGGTGCCTCGCAGGTCGGCATTCAACATCTGCGCATCCGATAGATCGGCTTTGCACAAATAAGCAGTGGTAAGCTTTGCGCCCTTTAAATTGGCATTTGAAAGTTTTGCCGTGGATAGATCAGCGCCTGTGAGGTCGGCATACATCATATTGGCGCCGATTAAATTGGCACCTCGCAAGTCTATTTGTCTAAGATCAGAGTGGCTCAAATTGGCATTCTCAAGCTTGACTTTACTCCACCGGGCACCACTCAGCACCAGGTTGCTTAAATCAGCATTACTCAAATCAGCACCGCTGAAATTGACATCCTTTAGTTCAATGCCTGCAAAATTAGCGTTGTCCAATTTAGCCTTGGCAAAGATTGCCTGGCTCAGATCGGCATTGGTAAAATCGGCATTGGTCAGGTCGGCCTTTTTCAGGTTGGTATTCTGCAGCAATGCCCCCCTAAAACTACAATTGCTCAAATCTTTTCCGGACAGGTTTAAGTTGTTTAGATTTTTATCCTTAAAATTGCGGCTGGTAGTTAATATCAGTTTGACTTGATTAAGATCGAGCGGCGTACCGGAAGCTGTATATGAAATTTTGGACTTGCCAAAAACTTTATCCTTTATCTCAATTTCCACGGATCGGTTATCAACGGCATTTTTGCTATCGGTCACAAAAAGGGTGATCAGGTGGTGTCCCGGGGAAAGATCATCCCTTGAGAAAGACTCACCCGTGCCGATCTCCCCATCTATGTCGGACACCCAAACCATCATCTCATCGGATAAATACGCGTCTTCTTTATCCACACCCAATCCTTCAAAGAAAATGGGATCACCGACACTATATGTCGCGTTAGAAATCGGGAGGTTTATATACCCCAACGGCCCTTGATTGGTTTCCCCTTCGATAAGCTTACAGCCGCTTAACAGCATTGTAAGTAATAGCAAAAAGACAACTGCATTAATTGGTGTTCTTATTTTTCCAGGCCCCTTCATTTTGTCGGCTTCTCCTGTTGTAATTTCAGGCACTTAAGGTAGAAATCATATCAAAAAACATGGTTACCGCTCTTCATAAAAACATTCCGCTTGGTATAAGTGGTTGTAGGAAAAAACATTTGAATAACAAAATGTTTTTTTGACAACCACTATAACTAGCTAAAATTATAGCGATTACCCTAAAGACACCCAAGGCTGAAAAATTCGGTTATGTCTAATGTATCGTCCAAACTGCCCGGCGGCTTTAATGATTTTTGGGACGTTAAGGGGCGGTTGCTGCAGAAAATGAATACCCCGACAAAAACCGGCCGAAATATATCTAAACCGCTTGATATTCCTTTTCTTGAAATGGTTCTTATCTTATGGGTCGATCGCCAGGTTGTGAAAACAGATACAAAAGGAGGTTACCGCTGGTAATGCAATTTGCAGCCAAAATTATCGGTACGGGTTCAGCTTTTCCAGAAAAACGGATGACCAATGACGATGTTGCCGAAAAATTGACAAAATCCGGATTGGAAACCAACGATCAATGGATTCGGGAACGAACCGGCATTGCGGAAAGAAGAATCTCAACTGTTGAAAATGAGGCCGAGCTCAATTCTTCTCTGGGTGCCCGGGCAGCTCAAAAAGCCCTGGAAATGGCCGGGCGCGAACCGCAAGAGATCGATCAGATTATTTATGCGACCTGTTCGCCGGACACACCGCTGCCTTCCACCGCCTGCTGGCTGCAGCAAAAAATCGGGGCCCACAGGGCCTGGGCGATGGACATCAATGCGGCCTGTTCAGGATTCATTTACGGGGTGGTTACCGCCGAGCAGTTTATCCGATCCGGTCATTCCAAAACCGTGCTGGTAATCGGAGCCGAAGTTTTAAGTCATTATATCAACTGGCAGGATCGAACCACATCCATTTTATTCGGAGATGGAGCCGGTGCGGCCATTATCGGGCAGGTTCCCGCCAGGTCTCGCCAGCGAATTCTCTCCAGCTATTTGTTATCCGACGGCACTTTGAGCAAGCTGCTTTTTGTGCCGGCCGGAGGGTCTGCCCTGGAAGTCACACCCGAACGCTATGCGCAGAACCTGCACAAGATACACATGAGTGGACGGGAGATTTTCAAAGTGGCCGTAAGGACGCTGACCGAATGCGCGCTGCGCTCTCTTGAGCAAGCTCGTGTGCCGGCTGTAAAGCTTGACTGGTTTGTCCCCCACCAGGCCAATTTGCGCATTATTGAGGCCGTGGCCAACCGCATTGGAATTTCAAACGATAAAGTGGTCGTCAACCTGGATCGTTACGGCAACACCTCAGCGGCGACGATCCCAACGGCCCTGGATGAAGCTATTCGGGACGGCCGCATACGCGAAGGACAAACCGTTCTGACCGATGCCTTCGGGTCCGGGTTAACCGCCGGCGCGATGGTGTTTCGCAGGTAAATCCTGCCGCTTAAAAATAGACGCCAACCCCCGAATTCCTGAAAGGAGGCTTCATTATTACCGGCAACAGCTCATCGCAGAGCGTGACGGGAAAGTTACCGCCGATCCCAACCCTGGTAACGCGACCGTTGGCGGCCGGCTTTTTCTAAAAAAGATGCCCCCGACAATGGACACCGG
>Ga0209536_100014126_pt1 | contig 11483 bp, 12 predicted proteins | sample DeeMarSeWOR28_12_FD_187461 | JGI IMG/M metagenome (GOLD analysis project Ga0209536, IMG submission 187461) | Marine sediment microbial communities from White Oak River estuary, North Carolina - WOR-2-8_12 (SPAdes) (version 2) | ecosystem: Environmental > Aquatic > Marine > Intertidal zone >... | reverse complement strand
GAGGGCGGATCTGAGGGTGGCAGGGTGGTCGCACACGGCACACCCGAAGAGGTTGCGGCGGCAGGTACCTATACGGCAGGATATCTCAGGCAGGTATTGCAGGAGGCTGATTCTTACGAGGTCGCGAGAGAGACTGCGTAGGTCAGGCGATCTAGGACGCGGGCATTCGACTTGTCAGCCGCAGGTCAAATTGACCGCAAGATCACAGTCGCTTGCGCGGGCAGGGGGCAGTAAATTAGACTGCCGTCCCCGCCGGGCGCACGGACGGGGCAATCCGGAGTAGCTCAGTTGGTAGAGCAGACGGCTGTTAACCGTCGGGTCGGGGGTTCGAGTCCCTCCTCCGGAGTTCCGCAGAACCCATTCAGGGCTCTGCCTCACTCCCGATGTTGACCTCGTTGCAGTGCTTGCGCGGCTCCGGTGGGCTTGACGAGATAGGTGGCAAAAAGTATTATATTTATATCGCTATATTGATATAGTAAGATTCTAGCATCATTTTTGGGTTTGGAAACAGTGCCTACTTACGACTACAAATGTCAGGACTGCGGCAACTCGTTCGATGTCCGTGCGTCCATGGCGGCTTATACCGAAGGATTGACACCACGATGCCCCGAGTGCGGCTCGCACAATGCGGTGCGGGGGTTTTCGGCGGTGAACGTGCTTTCGGGCTCGCGTGGATCGTCGGGCTCCGCTGGCGGCGTCGGCTGCGGGCCGAGCGGCTTCACCTGAGCCACGTGACTCGCACCCAGGTCTGGGTGCCGTTGTCCGACTTGGACGGACGCAGGGTGTCTGGTCAACCCGGTCTCACGGCGAGCGGATTTCGTGTTGCACCATGTGTCGCGGCTGGGCGGGCAGAAATGTCGAGGACGGGAGTCGGCTGAAAGGGGCTAGCGCAAGGAGGACACGATGGCTGCCTATGTAATAGTCGACATTGAGATTCATGATGCCAAACGCTACGAGGAATACAAGAAGCTCGCGGCGACGACGGTAACAGCGTATGGAGGTCGTTACATCGTGCGCGGGGGGACTGCAGAGCAACTGGAGGGTGAGTGGGTCCCTGGCCGAGTGGTCGTGCTCGAGTTTCCGAGCGTAGACCGAGCCAGGCAGTGGTGGGATTCGGCTGAATACGCCCCGGCAAAAGCACTGCGGCAGGCGTCCGCCAGCACTCGGATGATTGTCGTCCAGGGTGTCTGAGCCACGTAATGTCAGACGTCCGTGGTCCCTACTCTCAGCTCGTTTCGATCGGAATGTTCATCACGATCGCCTGTAGCTTCCTCATGGTCTCGATGTACCGTGCGAAGTAGATCTCCGAGATCCGAGTCTGCAGTGCATACCCCATCACTAGATCCCGATCCATCAATTCCTTCAACACGGCATTCTGGACCTTGAGCAGCAGAGAATCGCTAGCGCATTGTGCCGTCAGAGCATACGAATCCCGATTGAAGCAGATGCACGAACCGAACATTGCGCCTTTGCCGAGCTGATCGATCACGATGCTGATGCCGGCCTTCCCGGGCAGCCGCAAGGTCACCTCACCGTCGAGAACGACGAAGAAATGGTGTGCCGGAGTGTCTTTGGTGTAAATGATCTCTCCAGCGCTGCAGCTCATGCGCTCCGCTGCCTCGCTGATCATGTTGACCTGTTCCGAGCGCAACGATCCGAACACTTCCTGGGCTATCAGCGTTTCAGGCATGATGACCCTCCTCGAGTTCCTCTCATTCGCAGATTGTCACGGCCAGCCCCGCGTGTCGACCACGTGCCATGGGACGGCTGTGTTGCCGGTCATCGGTCACGACCACCAGGTTCAGGCTAGCAGTTCAGCTACCTTCTTCAAGAGTTCCTCCTTGTCAATTGGTTTGGGGAAGTAGCCCTCTGGCGGGGGGACTAGACTGCTCCTGCTGATGAACTGCTTGTACGCATACTGGTCACCACCGTACCCGGTCACCGCCGTTATGATTATGATCGGTATGGTGGATAGTTCCGAATCAGTCTTGATTTGCTTGTAGAAGCGTGTACCGGTCGCTTCCGGCATCGTGATGTCCAGAGTCACCAGATCCGGCCTCTCACGTCGTACAAGCTCCATCCCTTCATTGCCGTCAGCGGCGGTCAGCGTCTCATATCCGCTGTCACGAAACAACATCTCCAGGTAGCTGACGACGTCGGGCTCGTCATCCACCACCAAGACCTTCTTGGCCTGTTGAGAATTAGACATTCTAGACCTCCTTGTTCCAGACGCTCGTACGCTCAACCATCACGTGTGCCTCTTTTGAGAGCGGCGAGGGCGCGACGCAATGCGTGCGGTTCGGCATCAGAGATTTGCGCCTTGAGTTGCTCCTGCAGACTGATCTTCTCCACCTTGTCCTCGGTTTCTTCTATGCCGAGGGCCCGTTGGACGCAACGTACATAGTCGAGTGGCTTGACCGGCTTCTCCAGGTAAGTCCCCGGCCCCGATATGACTCGATTCTGCATTATGTCCTGTAAATCGTCCTTGCCCAGTTCATCCTGCGCGTGAGCGGTCACGACTACAACGGGAATCCGTGACAGTCTCTTGTCCTTGCGCAGCTCGTAGAGGAGCTTGTGACCGCTCTTTCGTGGCATCACCAGATCTAGGGATATGAAATCGGGTGGCTCGCGGCGGACTAGATCGAGCGCCTCGTCACCATCACGCGCGGTGACCACGTTGAAGCCAGCATCTCGCAGGATCTGAGCCAGATAATCCCTGACGTTGGGCTCGTCGTCCACCACAAGCACAGTCTTGTCTTCAGGTTGCTGTTTCACTTGTTCTCCCTGTTACATCACGATGCGGGCGGCACTCGTCAGCTTTCTCCTGGCAGTTTGGCTCAGGTAGACTAGTTCGCGGAAGCTCTATTCGAAACGTGGAGCCCTCGCCTTCCAGGGAGCTGAATGAGATCCGGCCGCCGTGTTGATGGATGATCTTCTTCGTGGTGAGAAGACCTAAGCCAGTGCCTCTATCGGATCCCTTGGTCGTGAAGAACTTCGTGAACACCTTCTTCGTTATTTCGTAGTCCATACCGTGGCCGTTGTCGACGACCTCGTATATCAGGGTGTCGTCCTCTTCCCGTGCCGCGATCATTACGACGTAGCCCCGTTTCTCGCCGCTCAGCAGGCAGGCATCGATGGCGTTGGAAACCAGGTTTGCCAGACACGTATATACGCCGTCCCCATCCAGTGGAGCGGCTGCCATTCCCTCCTGGATATCGGCGGTGAGTAGAATGCCAGCGTGGGCCGCTTTTTCATTGAACAGGCGCATCACTTTGTGCACCGGCCCAGCGGGATCAATAATGGCAACTCGTGCTTCCCTTCCCTTGGCGAAGTCGAGGAACTCCGTCACAAACTGCGAGATCCGGGCGACATTCTCCGTCAGCATGGCCCATCCCCGAGCTATTCTCTCATCATCCTGCTTCTCTACTCCGGTGTTGACGGCGTACATGCCGCCTTCGAGGCCCATCAAGACGTTCTTGATCCCGTGGGCAATGCCCGCGACCGTCTCACCCACAGCAGCCAGCCGTTCCGCTTCGCGCTTCTCCTGTTCCAGGCGCTTCACGGGTGTTATGTCCGTCGACATCTCGATGACGTAGGGTACACCGCCGTCAGGCCGGCTTATCGGCACCATGTGGACCAAGTAGTGTTGTCGGTGGCCGTTCCGCACATGTCCCTGTTCTTCACGGCTTCGAATCCGACCGTCGTCAAACGTCTTCACGGCCGCGCAATTCTCACACCGATCGCCCCGACCCTTGTAGACCTCGTAGCAATGACGCTGTGTGGCTGGACCGTACTCGTTGCTAAAGCGCCTATTGGTCTTGACGATCTGGAAGTTCCGGTCTATGACGCAGATACTCACCGGCACCTCGTCGAACAGGTTCGCTTGGAGCCAGGTGTCGATATCCTTCATGTTACTCCCCGCCCCCACTTTGGCGCGTAGCCACGATATGCGGTGCCATTCGCTGCAGTTCGATTGGCCGGTCCGCGTCGTGGCATGTATCGCAGCGATCGAGCGCTGGTGGCAGGTTCTCTGGATCTTCCGCCAGCTTCGTCTCATGGCAATCCACACACAGACCGTGCATCGCCTCCATATAACCGACTGCAGCCCGCCAACGCTCCTCGGGTTCTTCCACAAGAGACAGCGGCGAGACGAGATCAGCATGACATTCGGCGCAGGCGACAGCAGTCTCGGCGCTCTTCTCCATAGCTGGTTGTTGGTGGCATTGCGTACACCCGGCATTGCCTTCCAGCTGCGCCACGTGCGAGGTGTGATTGAATATCGACACAGGTTCATACATGTCACGATGACATTCGAAGCAGGCAGTGTTGCGATCAAACGGCTTGTTTAGATGATGGCAGACCCCGCAAGATCGGTCGTTTTCCAGACGTGCCTCGTGTGCTTTGTGATCGAATAGCACTGGGTAACCGTTGCGGTTGCCGTCGATCATGAGGAACGGCGTGCCTTGTGGAATGCTGTCGCTTCGATCAATGAGCCGCAACTTACGCCCACCTCCGTCACGGCGGACAGGAAGACCGTCCACCGTGCGGGACGCCACAACGGGTGTATTGGCAGGCAAGACTCCGGTTATTGCCTCTTGGGGAAGGAACACCACTGCTACTGCAGCCGCAGCAATGGCCGCCAATGAGAATCGTCTTGGCAGGGCCAACCTGTGTGGCAGTAGAGCATGCAAGGTTGCCGGATCATACGATGGCTTGCCACTCCCAGCAGCTTGTCCCGTATCGTCGTAGACTCTGAAGTTCTCAACGAAAGAGATGAAGATCAGAATGAATGTCGCCACAATGCCAAGACTGACGGCAAACTCCATCCAGCTCGGGAAGTAGGCCAGCTGCGCCGGCCGGGCAAAAGCCACGATTGCGACATCCAGGCGGTACATCACCATGCCCAAGACCGTCAACGCAGAGCAGAGTGCCAATCCCCCGATACTGGACCGTACCGGTCTGATCAGTAGCAGACCAGCAGGTATGATGGCACTGATGGCGAGTTCGCTGAGGAAGAGTACACTCTGCCATGAACTGGTTAGGTAAGACGTCAACACTCCTCGCACGGCCAAGTCACCGATTCGCAGCACGGCATAGGATCCCAGGACAGCGGCAGCAGCCAAACCCAATCCGGACAGTAGCTCTTTATGAACCTTGTGACCGAGAAAGAAGGCGGCTAGCAGCGACTCCAGATTGACCATCATCAACCCGAGACCCACAGCCGAAATAAAGAAAAGCACATACATGATGGGACTGTACCACAGTGGATGCAGCCGGTATGGCGTTATCAGAAACAGAGAGCCAAGCGACGATTGGTGCAGAGTGGACAACACAATTCCAGCGATGACCAGCGGGATAGTGACGCGTCTCAGTGTGGCGAGGAGCTTTCGCAACAGCGGTTTGTCAAGGCGAGGATGTTCCAGAACGACCGGTGCGAACTCCAGCGTCAGTACAGTTAGGTAAAGCATCACGCAGGCGGCAACCTCAAACAGCGCCGAGTGATATTGCCAGTAACGTGCTGGATACCAGATATGCCAAGGCACACCCAGGTCGTATGACAGACCAACCGCCACTGCGATGTATCCCAAGAACGCGGTGAGTATCGCCGGTCGCACGAATGGCCTGTACCGCTCCAGGCCGAAGATGTACACTGTCGCGGCTATGACGAAGCCGCCTGCCGCCAGCGCCACACCTCCCATGACGTCGAATCCGATCCACAATCCCCACGGTGCCGCATCGGACAGATTGGTTACCGCGCCGAGACCGTTGACGAACCGCGCGACAGTAAGCACCGCAAGCACACCCACGAACGCCCAGAGCGTCGTCTTCAGAATCAAGAGTCGCTTGTTCATGTTCATCCTCGCCGGCTCTCGGCTGCTCCACCCTGTGTATCTTCGGCTATGTCAGTTGCCTCCGCCTCCATGGCTGCCTCCGAGGCCAGCTTCATACGCCGCCCCACCACCCAATAGACCCCTGCCATCAAGCCACCCACTCCGACCATCATCGCTGGCACCTTGTGCAGGGCCGCCCACGTGCGCTCGGGTAGTGGTTGGGTCCCCAAATCGGGTTTCCATGCTAGGAAGTCGAGCGGTATGTCGGAGATGTAGATCACAGAAGTACCGCCGATCTCGTGCTCGCCAAACACCCGCGGCTGGTACTTTCCGGGATCCTGGTCTATGCGGCGATGGGCTTCGGCCAGTAGCTCTGCTCGCGTGCCAAACATCGTGGCTTCTTCAGGGCATGCATCAACACATGCCGGAACCTCACCCCGTCGGATCCTGTCGATGCACATGGTGCACTTGGTGACATAAGGCACCCGCCGGTCCCACTCATAGCGCGGAATGCCGTACGGACAGACTGCCAGACAGTAGCGGCAACCCATGCACTTCTCAGCGTCGTACACCACAGGTCCTTCAGGAGTCTTCTGCATCGCCCCAACGAGGCAAGCAGAGACACATGCCGGCTCCAGACAATGACGACACTGCTGCCGTACGTAGTGCTCTTCAGGACGCCGTATGATGGTGGTGTAGCGTGTTGACGAGAGGTCGCTGACGGCACCCTGACCCCGCCAAGGACGATCCCTCCCCAGCTCGTACTCCTGCTTGCACGCTGCCACGCACTTCTCACATCCGGTGCAACGGGTCGTGTCATTGAGAATTGCAACGCTGTCGCTCATATCGGCTGCCCCTCCTTCCCCAGCTCCACACCCACCTTCTTTCCTGCATCCGGCGGGAAGTGCCAAGCCAGCTCCGACACCAACTGGGTGGCAGGCAACAGCACCATATGGCTCAGTTTGGTCAACGGAATCAGCACCAGGAGCGCGTTGGCGCTCATCACGTGAACAAACAGCATCGCATCGTAGGAGAACGGATTCCACGTCGGATGCATTACCAAGAATCCCGATATGAAAGGAACCGCTATCAGCACTGGCAGCGCGTAATCGCTAAACCGGCTCAGCGCTCTGGAATCACGCGCGGTAGCACGTTGCAATACCAGAAGCACGGCCGTCACAACCGCCGTCACCGTCAGAACATCCGCAAGGCCGTTGGATATGGCCGGCCACGAAAGGCCTATTCCCGATTTCAGCAGTGCGATATGACCCGCAAGGAATATTGGGACCACAATGATGGCGATATGAAAGGTCAAAGTGGTGAGACTGAACAGGAATCGCTGTCGGACATGGCCCACCGGAAACAGCCACTTTACAGTCGCCACCAAGACTTGCAGGTATGCCACATTCTTGTTACCTGCCCGGCGCACCATCTGCCTCATCTCAGATACTGTCACTACTGCATGCCGGAGCAAACCCAGCACCATGAATGCCAATGCCGCGCGAAAGACCGGGCCGCGTGCCAAATCAATCCAGGCTTCCAGGGTACACTCTCCTCATTCTCTACCAGAAACCGGGACATCGCTTGGTGCGTTGCCACTCTGCAGTTTCCCGGCTTCCAGTTGTTGGCTGTTCTGGTACTCCCTGTCACTCTCCTCTGCCGTGCCTTCAGGAGTTCCGAAGTCGATCACCTTCAGTAGCAGGTCGTGCAACCCGAGTACCTCGACATCCTGCAATTCATTATCTTCGCAAACCTCGCGAAGTTGTTTCTTACAGTTGGCACAAGGCGAAACGACGATTTGTGCTTCAGTAGCACGAATCTGCTCCGCCTTACGTTTGCCCATTGGACCGGTGCGAAATGAACGGATCTCGTCAATCGACACCGTGCCCCCACCCCCACCGCAGCAGTAGTTCCGTGTGCGATTTGGGGTCATCTCCACGTAGTCCCTGCAAATGGCCTTCAGGATCTCCCGCGGTTCCTCGGTGATGCGGCCGGCACGTGCGATGTTGCAAGGATCGTGATACGTGACACGTTCCTCGATACGAGTTTCCTTCAACGGTAGCTTGCCCGCCTCGAGCATCTGGTAAGCGTACTCCATGCAGTTGACTACCGGCGGTGCGTCAGGACCGGCAAAGGTAGGTATGAACCAAGCGCTCCGCGTCGCATGCCCGCATTCCCCAACCAAGACCTTGCGACCGTTCAGCCGGTGCACCTCGGCGACCAAATTGCTGACGATGCGCTCCATCATGCGATCGCTGTAGAACAAGCCGTAGTTTATTCCATCGTAGTTCCCGGTACCGATTGTCCAGGACCCGTCCGTCACATGCATAACCGCGGCATTGCCCATGAGCGTATCCGCTTCTAGCAGGTAGTCCGATACAGCCGGGAAGAACACGTATTCGGCGCCCTCGACATCGAATGGGAACTTGATCTCGACGTTGTACAGATCCTGGAACTCCTCCTCCAAGAACTCGCACGTGTCCCTCAGGGCTGGAACGGGAATAGCCGACGTGTTGCCGACCCCCTCAAGCTGCTCCCGCACGGATACCAGCAACGCCTTCGGGACCACGTCGATTTCGGCTAACAGCCAGCGTGCCAAGTGAGTGACCAGACCGTGGTCGATGCCGAGCGGACACGTGACCTTGCACCGGCGACACGCCGTGCAGCGGTAGTACTCCTCGGCCATCTCATCCAAATGCTCGTCGGTGAGCGTGAAGCCACCGAACAGCCTAGCCCGCGCGACGCCTGCTTGCGTGAAGTAGCGCCGATAGATCCGGAACAGGAGTTCCGACCGGCGGCAGGGGATGTCACGTGGCTCGTGACTAGCCTCGTAGAGCTGGCAGGAAGCGGCACAGCGAGCACACTTTGCGCTGAGTCGGCAGTAAGCACTTAGTGCCGCAGCGTAGTTGGTATGCTCGAGAATTGCCGCGAACGCCGCGAGGAACTTCCTCGGTCTGTCCGCAACCTCCAGCGCCGAAGGCTCGACGTAGTAGCTGTATTTTTCTCTAGTAAGCACCAGTCAATGGACCTTGTCAGTGTCAGTTGGCGGCTCAGCCGCACCCGCCTGAGTCGGATTTCCTGTCCCTGGGACCAACTGGCCGCGCAGAAACAGCCCCAGGAGATCGTCTACCGAACCGGAGACCCATGAGATCACCTGAATCCCGCTGGCTCGCAGGGCGTCTTCGTAGTGGCGCTGAACTCCACCGCAGATGATCGTATCGATCTTCTGGTCGCGCAGCAGTCGCACCCTGTCAAATGGCTCCCGGCTGTGAAGCGGGAAGTCGATCTGATCGGTGACCGCGCTGCCGGAGATCGTGAAGAGCGCCATCGTGGCACAGTACTCGAAGCACGGTGCAACGCTTTCACCCATGCGCGGAATGGCAACTCTCACCGGGGGCGTCCTCCTCGAAACGCTACCCTTGTTCAAGGCAATCAGCGCGCCAAGCTACCGGACCTAGGTCCTGATATGCTAAGACATTGCTGTGAAAAGAGTTATGCTCAGATGCTCAGGTGGAGGGGCACTGCGAAGGTTTCACGACTGGAATGTGTCTTTGTTTCATGGTTTCATTTCTGAAACATCACTTGCGGCTCGTACCCGCTGCTATTCCGTATCTGCTCATCTTGCGCCAGAGTGTTGTTCTGCTGATGCCCAGTTCTTTCGCAGCGTGCCCTTGATGACCCCCGTGACGGCTCAACGCCAACCGAATCGCATCGGCCTCGTTTCGCTGCAGCGGTGGCAAAGTGCCATCTTTGGCCCCTCCCGCTGTTGGCCGGGCCTCGATCCTGAGGTCCTCTGGCAGGTGCCGCACCTCAATCATCCCGTTGTGACAAAGAACGAAGCAATACTCGATGATGTTCTCCAACTCGCGAGCATTCCCGGGGAAATCGTGCCGCATCAGAATCTCCATTACCTCGGTGCTCACACCCTGTACTCGCTTGCCCTGCTTTGCATTGAAGCGCTGGAGGAAGTGCTCCACGAGGTAAGGGATGTCTTCACGTCGCTGCGCCAGCGGCGGGATGGTGAGACGCACTACCGCCAGCCGGAAATAGAGATCATCCCTGAAACGCCCCTGACTCACCAAATCCGACAGAGTCTTGTTCGTTGCCGCAACGATCCGGACATCAGCACGCTGGGGTTCTACGCCCCCAAGAGGCTCGTACTCCCGCTCCTGAAGCACCCGCAACAGTTTGATCTGGGTCTCCTGTGGTAGGTCACCGATCTCATCGAAGAACACGGTACCGTACTCGGCCCGAGCTATGCGGCCTGGTTTGTCTCTCTTGGCGTCAGTGAAGGCTCCGCGTTTGTACCCAAACAACTCCGACTCGAACAGATTGGTGGGCAGCGTGCCACAGTTGACAACCACGTATGGATGCTTGCTACGCGGACTCAGGTTGTGGATCGCACGAGCCAAGAGTTCCTTGCCCGAGCCACTCGGGCCTTCGATGAGAACCGTACTCTCGCTTGCCGCCACATCTGGCAGAATCGCAAAGATCTTCTGGAATACTTCGCTCTTTCCAATTATGTCTTCGAACGTGTAGCGACTCTGGATTTCCCTCCTGAGTTGTTCGATAGTTGACAGATCTCGAAAAGTCTCCACGGCGCCCAGAACCGCACCTTCTTCCGTTCGCAGGACCGCAGTGCTGATACTGATAGGAATGGAGCGACCGCGTCGGCTGATGATCTTAGCCGGCAGATCAATGATCTCCCGCCCGGTCTCGAGTGTCTGCCGAATCGCACAGCCGCTTTCGCATATGTCTGCGTGAAAAATCTCAGAGCACCGCTTCCCAATTGCCCGCTCGGCGGGCACTCCAGTGATCCGCTCCGCCGCCTTGTTGAATGAAGTGATACGCCAGTTGCAATCGACGGTGAACACACCGTCGGCTACACAGCGCAACACGGTCTGGAAGAACTGAGCTTCGTTCAGTGTCTCTCCGCTTCTAGTCACAGCATCACCGTGGCCGTTCGTGAAAGACTGCCTTCATTTCATACTAACCATGCCATCGGTGGGCGACAATCGCCGTCTAGTTAAACCAGCATTAACGGGTGTTCACCAAGGCCGCCGCTAGACAGTGATGCTGCCTCCGTCGGCTGCAACTTCGGCCTGCCAGCCCAGGTGCTCCTCTATGGCATCAACCAATGATTGGGCCGCGGTCGGCTCACCGTGAACGGCATACGTAGCGCGCGGCGGTCGTTCGAACTGAGCCAGCCAAGTCAACAGCTCGTTCCGGTCGGCGTGTGCCGAGAGACCGTGCAGGGTTTCGACCCTGGCGTGCACGGTGACCTGCTGGCCGTGGATGCGGACCTGGCGGGCACCTTCTTGCAGCGAACGGCCACGAGTACCAGCAGCCTGGAAACCGCACAAGAGCACAGTGGTTCGTCGATCGGGTAGCCGCCGTTTCAGGTGATGCAGTACGCGTCCACCGGACGCCATCCCCGAGGCCGAGATCAGGATCATCGGCCCGGTCACGTCGTTCAGCGCTTTTGACTCGAGCGCAGTGCGGGCTGTTGTGAACTGTCCGGGACAGAGTGGACGCCGCTCCCGATTCATCAAGGATGCCATCTCGAAGTCGTGCTCTTCTGGATGACGCCGGTAGATATCGGTGACGTCGATTGCCATCGGGCTGTCCATGTACACTGGAAGCACGGGGATG
>Ga0209536_100014125_pt1 | contig 11484 bp, 7 predicted proteins | sample DeeMarSeWOR28_12_FD_187461 | JGI IMG/M metagenome (GOLD analysis project Ga0209536, IMG submission 187461) | Marine sediment microbial communities from White Oak River estuary, North Carolina - WOR-2-8_12 (SPAdes) (version 2) | ecosystem: Environmental > Aquatic > Marine > Intertidal zone >... | reverse complement strand
TAAGATAATCAGTCTACGATCCGTCATGTAACCCAGCACCAGAAGGGCCGGCACAAGTGCCAGGTAGGAAGTTCGAGATTGTGTGAATAAAAACGGCGGAATGATACAAAATATCAATACTGCCATCACTTGCTTCATTTTCAAATTATCAGTCTTGGCAAGTAAACCGCCAGCCACACATCCCATAAAAAGAAGGTATCCGCCGAATGTGTTGGGTTCCCCGATCTCGCCTTCGAACGGCGCACTAACCCTTCCGCCTCCGGGGATCTGGAAGATACCGATAATGGAGACGATAAAGCAGGTTATAAACAAACAAATGATAAACCGTTTAACCTGATCCGCACTTTTAACATGATTGACCATCATAAAAAATACAATGAAATACTCAATGTATTTTAACACAAACATGGAACCGATTTTCAACTCGACCCGGCCGGCCATGATCCCGAAACCGGTGGACAGGACACAGACCAAAATGTAAAACAGAATGGCTTTGTTGAGCGGTGTTCTTAAAAATAGCCCCAGGTCTTTATCAATTGCATTTTTGGCAAACCAGCTGAGCCCGATAATTACCAGCAAAAAATCTTCCAGACGCAAGGTAACCCCTCTGCCCAGCGATGCCCCACCGGTATCACCGGTCATAAATTCCGGCGACAGCAGCATGGAAAAAATTAAAATGTAAAGACCCCATTCGATATTGATAAAGGACACCGTAAAGATAATCAGCGCCGCTATCCCCAGGAGAAGAAATGTGGGTGAATACTGGGTGAGCAGAAAACCCGCCAGAACAGCGATCAGCAGAAATGATATTACCAGACAAAACGATCGCACGATTCACCTCCAATCATTTTATCCGGCATTGGGTTTTGGGAGCTTTTCCTCAAAATGTTGGCCTGTGTCTATTACAATAAAACGAGGGAATTACTTCGAGAGAAAAAAAGTATTCAGTGCTGAAAACCAATCGTTCGCATAAACCTGTAAATCCTGCCAGAAAATACCCATTGCCAACATTGCCAGCGCAATGGCCAGCACACTCAATTTCAACATTCTCCCCCTGGTTAATGGAAGTCTTATTTTTTCCAGCCATTTTGAAAACAATCGCTTTTTATGCTGCGTTTCGCCTTCCGGGCCGTAGTAATGTTGCGAGTGGTATTTGAAATATTCGGGACCTGCTTCCGGTTTGACATTGTTCAGGATAACCCCCAGCACTTTGGCATCCACATTGTCCAGGTTGGATTTGGCGCGTTTCAAAACCCCCCGCCCGATCTTGCCCACCGTATAAACCATAAATACGCCATCCATCAACGGCGCAATTTCAGTGGCGTCTGCGACCGGCAACAGCGGCGGAGAATCGACAAATACGAAATCATAGACTTTATTGGCCTCGCTTAAAAACTCCTTGAAACGGGATGAACTTAATATTTCCGAAGGGTTGGGGGGTTTGGTGCCGGCGGCAACCACGTTAATGTTATCCATGCCCGGTGTCTTTAAAATATCATCAATGCCAAAATCGCCCAGCATGATGTCGGATATGTTGTTGACAACCTCCTGCCAGGGATAATTTCCCAGCACGTAGTCGGTTATGCCGGGTTCCCTGGACAGACCAAAGACTCTGTTAATTAAAGGTTTGCGCAAATCCGCATCCACCAGCAGAACCTTATTGCCGGCCTGGGCCATGCTCAGTGCCAGGTTGATAACGTTGAGGGTTTTTCCCTCCTGGACAAATGAACTGGTAATCAGAAACAGTTTGCCCTTCATTTCCAGACGCAAAAACTGCAGATTGGTTCGCAAGGCCCGGAATGCTTCAGCCCCCATCGACTTGGGTTCATAGTGCGTAACCAGATAGCGCAATCTGCCCTTTATTTGCGGCATTTGGTCTGCACGCAGCTGTTCTTTTATTTCATCGTCCAGTTGCGGTATAACACCCAGCACCGAAACATTCAGCAATTCTTCGACATCTTCGATGGTTCCCATGGAGGTGTCAAAGACTTCTGCTAAAAAGGCAAAAACAACCCCGATCACAAGGCCCATCACAATTCCGGTAACCACGATCATCAACTTGGAGGGGATATTAAACGGCTGTTCGGGCGTTATGGCCGGTTTGAGGATTGTCACCTCTTCAACTTTGCCGGACTCCTGGATTAAGGTCTCCTGGTACTTCTCCTTGAGCTGAGAATAGAGGGATTCCTGCAGTTCAACGTCTCTTTGCAGACGCACCAATTGCAGACCCTTTTCCGGCAGACTCATATTTTCCCGGCGCAACTCAAAAATTTTTTGGGAGAAATTCTTTGCACGATTTTTATACGAGTTCAGCAATGATTGCAGTTCATTTTCCGTTTCATGAAGCACGGCCTGAACCTGGTCGTCAACCTCTTTTACCCGCGGATGCATATCGGTAAAATTGATCAATAAAGTCTGACGTTTCAATAACAACTCACTCAGTTTGGTTTTCAATCCGTACACGGGAGAGTTGAACCTGGCCGCAAAGAAACTTTCTTGTAATCCGCCGGCGGCGTTGATTTTATCGTCCCGGATCATCTGCAGCTGGGATTCGACTTCTGCTATATCTAATTTTGTCTTCTCATATTCAGTTTCAACGGCATAGAGCCGGTTCAACGTGTTCTGGGTTTGGGCATCCAGTGAAATCAATCCATAGCTCTCTTTGAAAGCCTGAAGCTCATTTTCAGCCAGCTTCAGCCGATTCGAGGTCAAGCGCAGCTGCTCTTCGATGAAGGCCTTGGTCTCGAAGGTTTTTTTATTCTTCTCCCGAATGTTATATTCGCGGTATGACCGCGCAAAAGCGTTGGCGATTTCGGCTGCTTCACGGGCGTTTTCAGACATGACCCGGATGTTGATAATGTTGGTTCCCTCCTGGTGCTCCGGCTCAACCATATTCTTCAGACGCCGGATTTTCGATAGGTATTTTTTGGAGGTCTGAACTCTTTCTTCCGGCATATCTTCGGGCAGCCACCCCATAATTTTGGCCGTCTGGCATAAAACCGGAAAGCTGGTAATGATATAGGTATGGGTCACCATATTCTCAGACTGGCGCCAGTAATCGCCGGTTAATATGGATGCCATGTTGGAAAACCGATCGATTTTGATAGCCGAGTTGGCCTCAAAAAGCGGGGCCGGCTCCTTGATTTTGGCAAACCCGTAGCTGCAAATTCCGACCAACAGAACCATTAAAATAATCGAAGTTTTTCTCTTCTTTATGACTCGCCAGTAATCTCTCAGGTCGACATCATATTGTGCCATTAAACTTATCCTTTAACCATATTCTTGAAAAGCGCCCGCTAAAGCTTCCGTATGCATAAAATTATTTAATAATTGTGTTAATGGTATCAAAATTAACGACGATCGAGGTGGCTGTCGCTATCGCTCTGAGGCTCGGAAAGATTTGTTCGATAAACCGGTTAACATTGCCAATGCCGCTGCGTGGGACATAGATTAAATCTCCATTTACCAAAGCGACGTTTTGGGACCGATCGCCCTGCTCTACCAGACTTTTCAGGTTGGCGGCAATAATCTCGGGCCGGGTCTCATCGCCGCGGACCACCCGGGTCTCGTATTCAGCGGCATTAACGGTGGCACCGCCTGCTTCGGAGATGATATCGAGCAACCGTATCTCCGATCCGGCAAAGGTATAAGCGCCCGGTTTGTTGACTTCACCAAATACATATACCCGATTGCCGGTCTCACTAATAGTGGGCAAAAAAACCAGATCCCCGTCGTCCAACACCGGATTTTGGCTCTGATCGCCCTGCAAGATAGCCTTGTAAAGGTTCAGGGTACTGGATTCGCCGCTTTTGCGGCGAAAACTGACACTTTTTAAATTGGCATTCTCTGTGGGACCCCCGGCTGTGGTGATGATTTCCAGGGCAGTTGTTTTTCCCCGCAGCCGGTATGAGCCGGGGCCGGAGCCCACGTGATCATAATCAAATGATCTCCCATGGGTGGCAACCGCACCTAAAACCCGCACCCATTTGCTGTTATGTTTTTTAACGACGATGTCAATCCGGGGGTTTTTGACATATTCCTTTAAAAAATTCGTTAGTTTTTTATCCAGTTCGGAAGCCGTAAGGCCCTTGATGTATAAATCTTCGACAAAACCAAATGAGATATTGCCATCCGGCCGGACTACAAGCTCTTCCTTTTCCTGCTTGTTGCCTTCCCACAGCGAAATTTCCAAAGTATCGCCGGGATCAATCTTGTATTGCGGCACACCGCCTATGGTTTTGAACACCGCATTTTCCAGGATGACCCGCTTTTCAGCAGGCGAATCGGAAGACTTTAACTGGTCAACCGGCCGTTGCCCGACAATCTTGAAATCGCCGTCTTTGCCGGGCCAGATTTTGATCCCCTCGCCATAACTGGCCGCACAAATATCCAAACGATCATCAGCGTTCAAATCTGCAGCCGCTATTCCATAATAGTTTCCGGTTGATGGAAAGGCAGCCTTAATCGTCTGCCAGCCCTTTTTTCCCAGGCTGCGCCAGGCGCTTATTCCCTGGGAATCCAGCGAACCGGCTAAAATGTCATCCCGGCCGTCCTGGTCCAGATCAAGCGCAAGCACCTGCCAAAAGCTTCTGTCTTTTTCCGGACGGGGAAATTCACCGACTCCGGCAGCGGTTTGCTTCTGCCCCTTGGCCCGCCGCTCCATCACCTCGGCCGGGCTTCGGATTCTGGAAAAATCTCCCCGGCCATCTCCCAGAAAAATACGCACGCCGCGTCGGTAGGATCCCGCCAAAATATCAAAATTTCCATCGGCATTGAGGTCACCGATGGTTAAACCGTAATAACTGCCCTTTTCCAACGGCGCGGCCGGTGACCAATTACCGTTGCCGTCACCCAACCAGACCCGTATGGCGCCGTAGGTTCCCCATCCCGCACCGATAAGATCGGGATTGCCATCCTGATTGATATCCGCAGCAAGCACATCCATGTAGATACCGCTGATTGTGGGACCGGTTTCGACCGGCCAATTGCCCTTGCCGTCACCAAACCACACCTGAATACCGCCTTGGGTGGCTGAAGTTGCATTCGCTGCCGCCAGGTCCAGATGACCGTCTCCGTTTAAATCAGCCGCTTCTAAGCCTTCATATTTATTTATTTCAATGGGACCTTTATGGGGTATCCACCGGCGGTCGGGCTGATTCAAAAATACCCGGATGCCGGATGACTCTTTTTGCACCGAGAAAATAATATCCGCCAGTCCGTCTTCGTTGATATCGGCCACTGCGACAGAGCGGACTTCACCTTTGGTCGGGAGGTAGAGGGGTTCGTCAATTGCGCCGCGACCATCTCCGTAACTGATGGTTACCATTCCGGGCGACGAAGCTCCGCCCACGATATCCAGTTTTCCGTCATTATCGACATCCTCAATGACCACGGCCCGAAAGGCTCCGGCGGCGGTCATTCCGTCAGCTTTTGAAACAGCCGGCGGTGGCTCCGAATCCTCTACGTTGCGGGCACAACCGAATACGAAAATCACAATCATCAAGGCGGTCGACAAGGGCAGGATTTTAAAAAGTACCCCAAAATTAGCGGACCGGTTTTTTAGTGCTGTCCATTTCATGTTTATGCTTCCATATCTTCAATGGCGTCGTGTACGATTCTGCTGTCGACCATCCGGGCCTGACGCATCAAGCCAAGCAGCAGGCAGCGGTCACCCAGATTATTGATACGCAGCGGCAGTCCTTCGGCAAAATCATAAAGCGCCCGGATGGCTTCCCGCGAAAAGATGCCGCGAGTCGCCCCGGCCCATCTTAAACGATGCAAGATATAATTCAGGGTATTTTGAATGTCCAACGGCTCGAGATTGAACTTGATGCTGATTCTTTCCTTCAAGGGCTGCAGTTCCGAAATATTTTTCAGCAACGGCGGCTGGCCGAGCAAAATCAGGGTTATCAGAAATTCATCATCGGATTGAACATTGAGCAGCATGCGCAGTTCATCCAGGGTGGCTTGATTGCCGATAACATGGGCTTCATCGATGGCCAGCACGGTGCTGATCCCATTATCCGCGTTTCGGATCAAAAGCCGGTGCAGTTGATCAAGGAGGTCCGATTTGGATCCGTTGTCGGCATGCCCCCCCAGCTTTAGCAGGATGGCTTTGATCAGATCTTTGGGCTGCAACGCCGGATTGGAAATCGTTTGAAATTGATACTTGTCTTTTTTGAGAAAATCCGACAGGGCCCTGATAACAGTGGTTTTGCCGCAGCCCACCTCGCCGGTCAACATGGCAACGCCTTTGCGCTGCTCAATGACATACAGCAGACGACGAAGGGCTTCTTCATGTTGGGGGGACCGGTAAAATGCACTGCGTGCCGGCACATTGCCAAAAGGCGTTTTTTGAAGTTCCCAATGCTCTAAATACATAAAAACACCTTTGCTCTATTTGCGGATGAAAAATCGTCAGAGCAAAGCATTCCATCCAATGATTTTTTTTAATTGTTACCTGTGTCTACAGGCTTTTCGGCTAACCATGGGTTTATAGTTTTGAAAGTTCCTTAATCTCGGAGTCAGGCACGGAATCCACAATATTCAACAGCGGATTGTCCGGTAGATCGACTATTCTTTCGGTTAAAACTTTGCGGCGCTGTGAATCGTATAATATCTGCAGCCTGGGACGCATGGGCTGATCGGCATAGGTCTTGATGACCCGGCCGATCGCGTTGGAGTTCAGGCGGACGTAACTGTGAATCGGAAACACCGTGAAGATGCTTAACAATGACTTCAGGTGTTGGCGCTGAAATCGGTGTTTGCAGGTGTTAATGACCTCTTTTACCGCCGTAAAGTGGGTTACTTTATCCCGCTGAGGCCTGGAGTGAACCAGGGCTTCATACATGTCCAACAGCCCGATAATCTGGGCATATTCATGAATTTCTTCCCCTTTTAATCCTCGCGGGTATCCTGATCCATCGATCCTCTCATAGACCTGGGCCGCAGTTTCAGCCAGGTAGGCGAATCCATCGCCGAATGAGCGCAAAATTTTGTAGCTGTAATTTGGCCGATTTCTGAGAATGTCAATTTCCTGCTGGCTGAGCGCTTCCTGCTTATAAAGTATTTTATCCGGAATGACCGCCATGCCGATATCGTGCAGCAGCGCCGCCATGGCAAGCTCAATTTTGCGGGTTTGATCCATTTCGAGGTCATCGGCCATTTTAAGGGCATAAATAGCGACATTTATGCTGTGATGAATCACATACTTGAAGCGATCATCCAGGTGAATCGCCATGATGAACAACTCGTCCTGGGTATGAACGCCCTCGGCCATTTTTGTTAGAATCTGAAATCCAGGTTCCAGCGCGAAGCTTTTGCGGTTTTTGACTGCGCTCAACACCTGGTTTAAATATTTACTGGATTTCTCGTATAATCTTTTACGGTTATTATCGTGGGGGGCCGTTTTTACCACCGGTTTGGCGGACAAAGCCTGCTGGCCGCAGCTCGCTGCCAGTTTGCTAAAGCTCAGTTTCAAATTCTGCCGTGTTTTCAGGCTGTTTTTATTCTGAACTTTATCTTTCATATCGCGAAATTCTAAAATATTCATGTTCCACCGAAGTTATAGCCATTTTCTTTAACCGGCCTGGGGCGTTTCGTTTTGTGAACGCCCCCTTCTTTCCAGAAAGGTGATTAATGCCACCACAATGGATGCTTGAAGAATAAGTAAAATTGCATCAACAACCCGGGCATTTCTCAGCGCCACGGCACTGAGCCCTAAACACAGACTGAGCAAGTAGATGAAAAGCACACTCTTTTTTTTGCCGCCCAGGACATTTGCCAGGCGGTGGTGGAGATGGTCTTTTCCCACATATTCAATGCACTGACGGAAGTTTAAAACCTTGCCGGTCAGAATACGATCAAAAGTAATATGCACCATATCAAAAATCAGGATCCAGAAAATTAAAAGGGGAGAGATCAGCGCAACGACGGTGTTGCCTTCGGCCCAGTCCCCATAAACGGCAACGCAGGCCAAAATGAACCCGATTACGGTACTGCCGGCATCGCCCAGAAAAATTGCCGCATTCCCCTTGATCTTGAAATTATAGGGTAAAAATCCGATACAGCCGCCCATCATGGCAACGGCGACCCAACCGATAAACGGTTGGGCTGTCTGAAAGGCGACCACCCCCAAAAAAAAGGCGATCAAAGCCCCCAGGCCGGCGGCCAGCCCATCCATGCCGTCAAAAAAATTCATGGCATTGGTGATTCCAACGATCCAGAATAAGGTCAGCAGCACATTGCACGTGTGAGCAATCAGTCCGAAATCCTGCGGGATAACCCGCAAAACGATGCCGCCGGTGATGACCAGCGCTCCACAAACCAGCTGGGTTAAGAGCTTTATTCCGGCTGATATATCCCGGTAGTCGTCCAATACCCCGATTCCGAAAAGAATCATTGCGGAAATCAGGATGGCACCCAATTCCAGGGAAAAAATGCCGTTTATCAGGATTGCGGCTATAAATCCGGCGAAAACAGCAGCGCCGCCGAGCAACGGAGTTGCCTCATGGTGCAGCTTTCTCTGGTCGGGGTAATCGAGCATGTTTAATTTAAATGCGATCTTTGAAAATACCGGATTCAGGCTGAATGAAAACCCGAAGGATAATAACAGTACATAGGCCCAGCGCCACCCGGCACTTAGAAAATATTCTCTGACCTGGGGCACCATCAGCACACCGGTCATGGTCAGGGGCGGCAAAAAAAGATACCAGCGAATCCCGAGCGGATTCGTTTTCACCCGAACCACCGGCCTCCTGTTTTCCACGACCAGAGGAATTCGGTCGTTTTTCGTCAGCCAATCAGGGGTGCATGTAGCGGTATTAATATCCAAAATTTGTTTAGCCCTTTTTCGATATGCGAGCATTTCAAATCAAACAGCCTAAAACCATTCGAATCGAATTAAATCATCATAGTTTAGCCGGCCCCAAGGCCTGGCAGCCGGGGTCCTATAGCCATCAATGTTGTTATCGGCAACTTTGCTAAAACATTAAGAAAAAAAATGAAACCGGTTGGAAATTTGAGAACCTTTCCCATATCTGGCAGCAAAATTTTGCTAAAAATAAATGCACAAATCATGCCACTATGGTCTATTGCAATCCTCCTGGTAATTAGCGATAAGTTCTCGAAATTAAAAAGGATATATCAATTTTAGCATCTACTGAAATTCTCAAAATTGCGTCAGATAATTTACGGGAAGGTCATTTTTCTGCCGGTCATAGTAAAAGGGGGGTAAATTTTACTTAACCTACTGAAATTTAGCACAGATAAAAATATTACTGATTTAAAATCCGGTATTTAATACTTTCCCGGGATGGTTGTGGGATGGTGTCCACTTCTTTGCTAAAAAGCGGGGAAAAGGCCTGAATAAGGATTTTAAATCAATTTAGAAAATTTCTCATAACAGCGGGTCACAGATTCGACCACTCTGCTAATATTGTCATCGGTCAGGGTAGGATAAATGGGAATCGACAGCGATTGTTGCCAGGCCTTTGCGGCGGCCGGATAGCCCCCTAGTTTTAGACTTTGGTGCAGGGGAACATGGATCGGCCGCTCTCCGGTTATGCCCTTAAGGGCAAGCTCCTGAATCCACGGTCCGGCATCCATTTTCAAACCCAGCACGTAGCGATAATAAATATGGCCGGTATCGGTTGGGGGTAGTTTCAGTTGGAAAGATTCAAACGCACGGTTATATCTTTCAGCAATTTCCCGGCGCCGCCGGATGAATGATCCAAGTTTTTTCAATTGAACAATTCCCAGGGCCGCCTGAATATCGTTCATTTTGCTGTTAAAGCGAATCTTGTAATCCCGGCGCTTGTCATAGGCTTTGAGGTCTCGAATACGCTCGGCAATATCCCTGGAGTCGGTGGTCACCATGCCGCCCTCGCCGGTGGTGATCATCTTGGTTGCATAAAATGAAAAAACGCCGGCCGTCCCCAACAAGCCGACCGGGCCCTGATGATTCGCGGCGCCGATGGATTGGGCGCAATCTTCAACGATCGGCACATCGAGGCCCAGCAGAGATTCCATATCCGCTGCCAGCCCGAATAGATGGGGAACGATAATGGCTTTCGTAAATGTATTGATGCGCCTTCGCACGTCCGACACATCCAGGTTATATGTGTCAGGGTCTATATCGGCCAGAATCGGAGTGGCCCCGGTATAATTGACGGCGTTAAGCAGCGCACTGCAAACATAGCTGGGAATGATCACCTCATCCCCCGGTCCAATCCCCATCGCAAGCAGCGTTAAGTGCAGCGCCGAGGTCCCCGAATTGGTGCTCATTGCATAGTCAGCACCCAAAAAATCAGCAAAGGCGCGTTCAAAATTTTTAACTTTTTCCCCTTCCGCAACGTAACCCGATTCGATAACCTCCGATACCGCTTGAGCTTCATCCGGCCCGAGGGTCGGCCTTGAATGGGCAATGATATCTTTATCGACCATAGCTTGTTAGAACCTCAAAATGTTGACCTCTGTTCAAATACCATAAATTAAGGCCTATAATTGCGATAGCTGGAAGGCTCGAAAGCCAGGAAGCCGGCAGGCTTTATCGCAAAGCAATTTATGCGCTTATTGCCGTAGTGACCGCATTTCCAGCAAAGGCGGCTTTCTGGCCTTCCAGCCTCCGAGCCTTCCAGCCTCCAAGCCTCCGAGCCGCCAGGCCTCCCAGCTTTCCAGCTTCCAGGCAGCCTGCTGTATACAGGCAACGTGTTTGATCCAAGAGTCATGGTCCCGTTAGTCGATCTGCACACTATATATTAATAAACAATCTCAGGGAATGAAAGGCCTCGGCGTACTTCACCCTTCCCTGAATCCCGCGAAAGTTGGCACTGGAACGCGCGACTTCAACGATGGACAGATCTTCGATGTTGGTTTTCATCACCTGGGAGTGATGGGCCTTTAAAGCCTCGACTTTATGGTCCAGGGTATCGGAAATGTCCACAAATACCTGGGGATTGAAATTTTGGGTGGTCGGCCCCTCGAAAAACAACACATTGCGAATGTACCGGGTGGCCGACATGATCGCCTGGGCAAGGTGCCGGTGATCCTGGTGGGTGTCATCCGGGAAGTTGCAGAAAATAAAATCCGGCTTTACTTCAGCGATTACGGTTTCGATTTTGCCGATCAAATCAATGTCCACAACCAGATGGGTGTCTTCATAGCCTCCCCAGTAGATTTTTTCGGCACCCAGTATTTTGCCGGCAGCCTTCTGCTCCTGAGTCCGCAGGGAGGATGATCCGCCCAGTCCGCCGCCGGTCATCACCAATAAAAACAGCCGGTGACCTTTTTGGGTGTACTTGATCAAAGCACCCCCGCAGCCAAATTCAATATCGTCAGGATGAGCACCGATTGCTAAAATATTTACCTTTTCCATAAACTGCCTCTCGTTCCGATTATGGATTAAACTCCTCGATTTTTTCTAAACCCTGGGCCCCACAGTTAAACAACAGATCCACCGCCGACATGTGAGATTGAAAGCCCTCG
>Ga0209536_100014124_pt1 | contig 11485 bp, 8 predicted proteins | sample DeeMarSeWOR28_12_FD_187461 | JGI IMG/M metagenome (GOLD analysis project Ga0209536, IMG submission 187461) | Marine sediment microbial communities from White Oak River estuary, North Carolina - WOR-2-8_12 (SPAdes) (version 2) | ecosystem: Environmental > Aquatic > Marine > Intertidal zone >... | reverse complement strand
GCTTGCAGCCATTATTGATGAGTCAAACGAAAAGCGAAAGGATCATATCATCACCATCGAGGACCCTATAGAATTTGTCCATAAGAGCAAGAGCTGCATCGTGAACCAGCGGGAAGTGGGGATGCACACCAAATCGTTTGCTTCGGCACTGCGCGGTGCTTTGCGCGAGGATCCTGATATCATTCTGGTGGGCGAGATGCGTGATCTGCAGACCATTTCTTTGGCCATTGAGGCCGCTGCAACCGGGCACCTGGTTTTTGCTACCCTTCATACCACCAGCGCAGCGAAGACTGTGGATCGAATCATCGAAGTATTTCCGGCCGAGCAGCAGGCACAGATACGCTCCACCCTCGCCGACGGCATTCGGGCGGTGGTTGCGCAAAACCTGCTCAAGAGAATAGATATTCCTGGGCGCATTGTTTGTCCAGAAATATTAATTGCTACTCATGCGGTACGAGCCTTAGTACGTGAGAACAAGACCTATCAGATACCCACAGCCATCCAGACAGGGAAAAAATACGGCATGCAGTCATTGGACGATGCAATCATGACCCAGTTAAAGGCAAACCGGATTAGTCCGGACGAAGCCTATATGAAGTGTGATGATAAGGAGAAGTTTCGGCCATTCTTACGAAATCCACCTACCGATTTCACCGAGGTGTAGTGGCTGTCCCGGCTAGGGTTCGAAAGGGGTCGGTTATATGTTGACTTTTGGCTCTGGACTTCAGATAAAATGTAAAATAAACCATTTTTATGGGTTTGAGGATTGCCACCGTTGTTGGGTTGCTCCGCTGGAGTACACCATGGTGGCGGACTATTCTGCTGAAGTCAACTGGTAAAGGAAACGTTTATGCGCAAGAGAGAGGTAGATCATTTTCTTCGCAAGATGCTGGATTTTCATGAAAATGTCTCTGACCTGATTGTTACGGTAGACCGTCCTTTTCAAGTCGAATCCGACGGCGAACTCATGGCGGTTCCCATGGATGTGCCGATTGATAGCTTGACGCCCTTTCAGACCGAGACCTTTGCTTTAAACCTGCTGGGAGGTGATCGACGCAACGTAGAAACCCTGCTATCCGAGGGTTCTTGCGATCTTTCCTACCACTTGGCAGGGAAAGCCCGCTTTCGGGTCAACGTCTTTTCTCAACGGGGCTTTTTTTCGGTGGTCATGCGCAAGTTGGAAACACGGATTCCCAGCGTCGAGGATCTCAAGCTGCCGGAGGTATTCAAACAAATGGCCCAGGAGAGAAACGGCATAATTTTTGTCACCGGGGCCACAGGGAGCGGTAAATCAACCTCGCTGGCAGCTATGCTCAATGAGGTCAACGATCTTCGGCCGGTGCACATTGTGACCCTGGAAGATCCAGTGGAGTTTGTCCACCATCACCGCAAGGCCACTTTTAACCAACGGGAAATGGGGACCGATTTTGATACATTTGCCAGCGGTCTCAGGGCGTCGCTGCGCCAGGCTCCCAAAATTATCCTGGTGGGTGAAATGCGTGATCGAGAAACGGTAGAGATTGGACTCAGCGCCGCGGAGACGGGTCACCTGGTGCTCACCACACTTCACACGGTGGACGCTGGCCAAACCATAAACCGGATTTTGGGTATGTTCGATACCGAAGAGGAAAAGCAGATAAGAATTCGTCTGTCCGATGCCATCCGCTACGTGGTGTGCCAGCGTCTCCTTCCTCGAGAGGGTGGCGGTCGAGTGGCGGCCTTTGAGATAATGGGCAAAGATATCCGCGTCAAGGAACTCATCCTTGATGGTGAGAGTGAGGGGAAGACTTTTTATGAGGTAATCGAGAGCAATCGAGCATTCGGATGGCGCACTTTTGATGACTCTATTTTGGAGCTTTTTCAGGAAGGTCAGGTAAGCCATGATACTGCCATGGCATATGCTTCCAAGAAGGCCATCATGAGACAAGGTATAGACCGGATAAAAGCCGCTCGCGGTGAAAAGGTAACCGACATTGAAGGCCTTGAAGTTGACAGAGGATACGGGACCGGGGGCAAAAGGAAAAAGTAGGTATACAAAGCACGGTCAACCCGGGCCGGAGGGTGATGCTCAGTGAGAATACAGTGCGATCATTGCCAGGCTGTTTTCAACGTGCCTGATGAAAAGATGCCCAGGGGCAGGCAATTCAAGGCGACCTGCAGCAAATGCAGACGTACCATTATTGTGGAGCCGCACGGAGCCTTCGGAGGCAAGGGGGCTACAATTGGGGTCGACGTCTCTCTTTCAGAGGTTGCTGATGCGCCTACGGCGATTGAGGCTGATCTCGATATGACCAGCGCCTATGACTCTCCTCTGGAGGTTCTCGAGGAAGGTGCCATGAGCGCTCTTGTCTGTGTTGATGAACCCGGGCGGCTCAAGGCTGTGAAGGAAGCGCTGGAAGACTTGAACTACTACACTAGTGTGGCTTCCTCGGTGAAAGAGGCACTCAGTAAACTCCGTTATAATCAATATGATCTGGTGATGCTGGATGAGGAATTCTGTGGGGAGAGTGCTGACAACAATACCGTACTGCGCTATATGCAGCCCATGCCCATGTCCGCTCGCAGGAACATCTTTTTGATGCTGATTAGCAATCAAGGCAGAACGTTAGACAACCTGATGGCATTTGCCCAGAGTGTCAACGCCGTTATCAATGTCAGTGATGTTCAGAAAGTGAAACTTGTAGTTGAACGTGCTATGGCCGACCACCGGCGTTTTTATAAAGTGTATAGAGATCTCGTCCAGGTGATAGGCATCCACTAATCCGGTTCACGAACCCGCATATGTCCCTATCATTTGTTCTTCAGCCTTTTCTCTCGATTTTCTTGACAGCCCAACAGGGAAAGTTTATAAGAGGCAAACTTGGTTAACCCGCACTCTTCACGAAACGAAAGCATGTGGTGAAAAGTTCGGTTCAAAGGGGACGTAGCTCAGTTGGGAGAGCGCAGCGTTCGCAACGCTGAGGTCGTGGGTTCGAATCCCATCGTCTCCACCAATGAGTGGTAACCGCGGCCCTGACCGCGGTTTTTCTTATCTTCATCTAGCCCGGATATTTCATGAATTCCGCCTACGGCGGACTGCGACCACGAAACAGGGATAACTATTTTTCATGGAGGGTTGCAATGAGGCAAACGGCAATAGCTATGTTGGCTGTCGTTGTTTTATTGAGCATGGCCAGTTTTCCCGCAAAGATCTATGGTGCTACTGACGAGTATGAGTCTCTGGAATTTTTTCTGGATCAGTCCCTGAAGCGCGAAAAAGATGGTGACAAACGAGCCGAAATTCTCAATCGTTACCTGATAAAGGCCCTGGGGTTGGTATATCAGCAGAATCAAGAACTCATCCGACTTCAGCGCCAGCTTCTGGATGCTACCAAAGAGCTCCGGGATATAGAAAAAAAAGAGATAAGGGAGATGGAGATACAAATGCAGAAGAATCAGTGAGAAGCGTGTAGATTGCGGATTGCGGATTGCGGATTTCAAAAAAAGAAGAAGACAGAGATTCTCCTGTGGGAGCGGCTTTCAGCCGCGATTTGAACAACTACTAGGACTTGAACGATTGAAGCAAGTGACGAATTCTTGATCCTTTTCTTATAGCGCTCTATATTGACAGACATAGAGATTTCCCCTATAGTTCGCAGCGAAAATGTACGTTATATAGTGAATCTGGTTACCTTTGACATTACGGGAGGAGATGGGGTGCCAAGAACAGCAAACATAACTCGAAAAACCAAAGAGACCAAGATCAACATGAAGCTTGTTCTTGATGGTAGTGGTGAGTGCAGGATTAAGAGCTCCGTCGGTTTTCTTGACCATATGCTCACCTTATTGGCAGCCCATGGTCGTTTCGATCTGGAATTACAGGCGGAAGGTGATCTTTGGGTGGATCAACACCATACGGTGGAAGACATAGGTATTTGCTTGGGACAGGCTTTCGCCAAGGCTCTGGGCAAGAGGGAGTCTATTCGGCGATACGGCCAGCAATTGATTCCCATGGATGAGGCCCTGGCGTCGGTGGCACTTGATCTGTCCAATAGGCCGTACTTGGTTTACAATGTGCCCCAGCTGAGCGAAAGGGTAGGGGAGTTCGAGACCCAGCTCATTCAAGAGTTCTTTCGGGCGTTCACCCTGCACGCTGGAGTCACCATGCATATCAATGTCTCTTATGGGGACAACAGCCACCATATCATAGAGGCCATTTTCAAGGCGTGGGCACGCGCTTTGAGATTTGCATGTGAGATTGAACCTGGTCTTGATAGTGTCCCTTCCACCAAAGGGGTTCTATAAAAAGAAATGGCACACGGTCCAGGGCAAACGGCGCAAGGCAAAAGTAGCTGCCGGGTCATTTCTTCGCGCTCGCTGCGCTCCGCTCAGTCCCGCAAGCGGGTTCCCAGTTTCTTCGTGCTCGCTGCGCTTCCGTCTCCGCTAGAGCTTCGCCGAGACAAGCCGCTCAGGCCCGCACTGAAAGCGGCATCTACGACAAGCGGGTTCCTGGTTTGGCTTAGCTGTCATAACGCTGCGCGGCCATTAGGTCAGTAGACCGCACATACTTGAAGTTGCCGTGAGCTTTGGGCCCTGAGTATTAGGCCTCGGGAAAGTGCAGAAATTCTACAACCTGCGCTTGACAATACTGGTAACATAGAGTTACAAATAGAAGTTCTAAAATTTGACGCGGGGTGGAGCAGTTTGGTAGCTCGTCGGGCTCATAACCCGAAGGTCCCAGGTTCGAATCCTGGCCCCGCTACCAAATAATAATAAGGACTTAGGTGAAAAGCCTAGGTCCTTTATTTTTTTGATCTAGTATTTTACCCACACTATACCCCACACATTCAAACGAAAACGAGCCAAACAGCCCCTACAATACGCGATCTTGCCCTGGCCAATATCTTCCGATACCTCAGCGATACGAGCGCTAAAACACCTCACTTCGGCCCAGCCGATTCTCGCTGCAGCTACGGCGCCCAACCCTCACGCTCCGGAATGCGTTCGAAAAAAATTTTTGCCGAAGCCCGCTTTTTCAACACCCCGGCGACCCCCCAAGCAACTCTGGACAGGTGACGGAAGAGGCTCTTGTATGCGCGCACCATTTTTGCGTATCAAGTGAACGCTTTCACAAGGCAGTAGGATCCATGGAGAAAGGCCGGAAGCAAACGTTGACAGGGGACTGTATGCTGTGCCAGATTGAAAGGCAGTTGAGTGTGAATCATGTGAATCAAGGGATGTCATGTGAAGTTTTCTAGGGCTGGAGTAGGGCTTGAATTTACTCGATTTTAGTCTTAGTAACGCACCCTGGTTCACTGATTGGAAAAAAGTACAGAGGAAGCATCTTGGGTAGACTGCCGCCCATTATTTAGCCCAGGGTCAATATGCGCGGAGAATTTGACAAAAAGACTGTCGAAGATAATCTTCATACACATGTCGAGCACCTCTCAGGAAGAATTGGTGATCGACATCTTTGGAAAGAATACTCTCTGGACAAGGCTGCCGAATATATCGAATCGACACTTACTACCAATAGATATAATGTCCAACGTCAGACATATGCCTGTTACGGCAAAAATGTTTCAAATCTTATCGCGAAGAAATCTGGGGATGGAGACAGAGTTGTTGTAATTGGCGCCCACTACGATACGGTTCCAGGGTCGCCGGGTGCAGATGATAATGCCTCTGCTGTGGCCGGAATGCTCGAGCTTGCCAGATTAAGCAGAGAAATGCCCCACAAGAAGCACCTTATTTTTGTCGCCTTTGTAAATGAGGAGCCTCCGTGTTTCGGCTCTCCAAATATGGGGAGCATGGTGTATGCAAAAAGCCTCAGACAGAGCAGTGTACCCTTGGAGGTTATGATCTGTTTGGAGATGATTGGGTATTTTCGTAAAGATGAACTTCAACAATACCCTTTTCCTGGGATGGAGCTCTTCTATCCCAGGACCGCGGACTTCTTGGCGGTCGTTGGAAATTTCAATTCATTACGATATGTCTCTTCTCTAAAAAGGGGAATTAAGAGGAATGCTGCGCTAAATGTCCGTTCTCTAGTCGCACCTGAACAAGTAGCAGGTATAAACCGCTCGGACCACTTCGCATTCTGGCATCATGGATTTAGGGCTGTTATGGTTACAGATACAGCATTTTTCAGAAACAAGAACTATCATCAAGAGACTGATACTGTTGATACATTAAACTTTAAAGCCATGACCGAGGTAGTAAAAGGACTGTATTACGCGTTGCAGTTGCTTTGACTTTGTCTCAATTCCCTACCGTGGACTCTTTTACCTAAGCCAAGATCATACATCCTTCCTATTTACAAAGTCAGTTGCGATGTCGTAAGGTGTGAGCTGTTCAGGTTCTTACTATTCCTACTATCACTGATCCACGAAAGGAAATCTTCTTTGACCTGTTGCAGACAAAGCGTTTTTTAACGTCTAGGATGAATTGGGCTGGTTGGAGCAAGATGCCAGGAAACACAAGGGTCTATGTGGGAGCATGATTGAAGGATTTCTGGAGTGAAAGGAGAAAAAATGAAAAGAACGCTGCTTCTCTTTGTTGCTTTCTTGTCATTCACGTGTGCGACTGATACGTCTCAGGTGTCTGAGGCCATGTCGCCCCAGGAAAAGGAATGCGTGTCTCAATGTGAAAGAGCCCAACTAAACTGCTTAACAAAATGTCAAGAACGATGGAGAGATTACGGACTTTCACTATGTTCAGAGGAGTGCCTTGAGCAACAGGAAAGTTGTAAGAAGCAATGTACGGAGACTGCTAATAATTAAGCGCATTTTAATGCTTCGCACCGGGATTATTTTGTATTTTTCATGTAGCGGTATTAGAAATACTGATCTATCTTAGCACCCAGTAGTAGACTAAGCCAAATAGCGGAATCATCACCGGTCCTGCCTTTCTCTATTCATTTGTCGAAAAACGAACGGAGCTTCGGCTCCGCTTTTTCATGCACCATTCAGGCTCTGGGAGTGTAAATTACATACTTCACACTTTCCCTTTCGAGAATCGGCCACAATATCTGGGTTTGAACTAAGAGCAGGAAACTGTCAACTTTCGCTTAGCCTCACTATCTGCCATGGCAGGAAAGCCCGATTCCTCTATAGGGGTGTTATCCTCACTCACATTTTGGTCAGTTTGCTACTTGCTTTGCAGAACGTGGAAAATGGTTGCGTATAGGTTGCAGAATGCGGCAAAATTCAAGCAACTTTTAAAATATTAAATCTAGTAATTTCAAATTTTTAAATCTCATTGGTCCATCTCATAACCCGAAGGTTCCAGGTTCGAATCCTGGCCCCGCTACCAAGTTACATGAAAGGGACTTGGGATAAAATCCAAGTCCCTTTTTCATTTGGCTCAAAGCATTTTTTCCTTGCCAGAACTTACTTCAGTTTTGTAACTTGAATGCAGCACGATTCTCCCGTGAGCAACATTTCCTACTTGGCCGACAGCTTAGATTTTTTCAGACCAGTTCGCAACCTACACATATTCCTTGCGTTGGTTTGCGAAGCTTATTGAATCTCCAAAAACAGGGTCCTCCCCTGCACAATGGGATTTTTGCAGGGTCCGGATTCTTCACTACCACTGATTAAGATTCTTGCCCATTACTGCAGTACAACAGTGGGAGAAGTAGCCATGGCCGACAAGGAGCATTTAGCAAAACTGAAACAAGGCGTGGATTATTGGAACAGCTGGCGGAGAAAAAATTCAGACATTGTGCCCAATCTCAGCGAGGCCAACCTCCAGGGAAAAGATCTGCGCGAGGTGAACCTTCGGCAGGCGGACATGAGCGGGGCAGATCTTCGCGAGGCCAACCTTCGCTGGGGTTACCTGAGCGAGGCTAATTTCATTGCGGCAAACTTGAGTTGGGCGGATCTTCGCGAAACGTTGTTCGACAGGGCGAACCTTCGCGATGCCATTCTCCACGGAGCACAGCTCGTAGGGGCAAATCTGAGCAAGGCTGATCTTCGCGGGGTGTTCCTCCGTGAAGCTATCCTTCGAGACGCAATTCTTCGTGACGCTGACCTCCGCTGGGCCAACTTGCGGGAGGTGGACATACGCTGGGCTGATTTCAGTGGAACCGACCGGAGGGGAGGTGGGGCGAATCTTCGTAGGGCCAACCTGCGTGGGTCTGATATGCGCGGCACGAATCTGCGCTGGGCTGATCTCAGTTGGGCCTTGCTTGACGAAGCCAAGCTGATAGGGGCGGATCTGATAGGTACAAACCTGAGCAGGGCCTTTCTGGAAGGAGCCAATTTAATCGGAGCCGACTTTGCCGGGGCGGATCTCAGTGGTGCGTTTATGGATAGGGCAAGTCTCATGGGAGCCAACCTTGGCGAGGCAAATCTAACGGGAGCTTTCCTACGCTGGGTTAACCTTCGCAGGGTCAAAAATGTATCGGGCAAACAACTTTCTAAAGCAGCAACCTTCTATGGTGCTGAGCTGGACGAAGAGCTCAGGAAAAAAGTAGAAGCGGCTATCTAGTTCTTGCATTCTGACATAGTGTTTGGTAGCCTCAAACCAGCCTGAGAGTCCCAATCTTACCTATGCTATATTCTTTTTTAGCCCCAGAAAACCTCGTTTTCAGGGCCAGATCAAAGTTGGCTGACCTTGCAGATAAAGATCGCGAGCTGTTTTGGAGTACTGGAGGAATAGAAAGCCCTAATCACAAAGACTGAGGTTTCAGGTTTCAGTGTTTTTGTTTTTCTTCCCTGACACCTGACACCCGAAACCCTGAGATTTGGTGCTTGGAATTTGATATTTTGCAATGCTTCATTGCTCCAGCAGATTTTTGCCCTAGGATCGCCGACAGGCTGGTGATCTTGACTAAGCGGTAAACGGTAAACGGTAAACATTTCTATCTGTTTGACTAATTTTCTCATTCTCTAATAGACCTATCCTGTCCTCTGCCTGCTGCCTCCTGCCAGCTGTATTTCCCTATGCCCTATGCTTCATACGAGCTTGACCACAACCAGCGTAATGTCATCTTCCTGGGGGGCTTCTCCTTGAAAGATGCGAAGGAAGTCAATGACTCCTTCTTGAATCTTTTCTGCAGGTTCGGCGGCGTGTTTGCGAATGACTTGCCGTAAACGGTCCAGGCCGAACATCTCGTTTTCTTCATTGTGGGTTTCCCGAATACCGTCGGTGCCTACAATAATAACGCTGCCGGGAGTCCAGCCGTCACGGGTGAATTCTTGGAACGGAAAGTTTTTTTTGACACCCAGGGCCATACCCTCACCGGCCAGTTCAAAGAATGTGTCTGCCGCGGCATCGTACAAAATGGCCGGATCGTGACCACCGCGAACCCAGCGTAAGGTTTTGGCAGCGGGGTCGATTTCCAGCAGGAACATGGTCATGAATCGACCGCTTTCCTGCACGTCTCTGAAGAGCTCCTGGTTTACATCTGAGACAATGTGGGCAAGGTCACCGGTCATTGCAACCCGCTGGCGAAGAAGCGCCCGGGCCGTAGTCATCAACAGTGCCGCACCCACGCCGTGACCCGAAGCATCCGCAACGACCACGCCCAGCCTGCCTTCGGGGAGTTCTAAGTAGTCGAAATAGTCCCCACCCGTCTCGTCACAATAGATACTGGTCCCTGCAATATCAAGCCCCGGCAGGGAAGGCGGTTCTTGCGGAAGAAGATTCTGCTGAACTTCCTCGGCCAGCTTGAGAGCGGTGATAAGCTCTAGTCGATGCCTGAGCCTCTCAATCATGGTGTTGGTATGTCCGGCGATGACTCCGAATTCATCATTGGTGGCCACCGGGACCGATCTGGTGAGATCACCCTGGCTGACTCGTTCCAAAACACTGGTTTCATTCTGGAAGAGGAGTTTCAAGTTCCGGGAATAAGAGATGATCAGGTTCACAACCCAGACCAGAAGCACAGCCATGACAAAGAACACTTCAAAGGTTACCGCTTGCTGTGCTTGGGTCACGGACATGGAGCTCTGTCCGATCTTGGCAAGCCAGGCTACATCTCCTGAGATTACCAACCCGATTATGGCGGCGACGAACAGGGTGGCGGCAAGAGCCACCAAAGAGAACTTCCGGGTCATGGGGTAAAGGCGCGTTGGCGGCGGCAAAAGCATGTCTCCGGCCAAGACCCCTTGAATGACCGCCCGTTCCCGGGCCAGAGAGGTGTCCAGCGAGAGAAAGAACCCGGCAACACCACACCCGAGGACCACCTTCAGTCCACTCACGGCCGGGAATTTGAACACTGCCATATTGAAGATCATTACGCCGAGCCCGACGGCCAGAGATAGCGAAAAATCCAGAAAAAACTGTCTCTTCGGCTGGGATGGCTCTGAGGCTGAGAGTACGACAGAGGCTTCCAGCAACTTTCGCAAAGCGAGAGCCCCAAGGAAGGCAACCAGGAGAATTACCCCCAAGATCACGGGGGGCAGAGATACTAAAAAAGGTCAGACCTGTCCCCCGTATATGGTCAGGACCGAAGCGGCAAAAAGGTAATGAAAAGCTACTCTCATGGTAATGGCCTTTTCGGGTTTCTAATAGAAGAACGATGCTATATTGTAAGCATAATGCAGGTCATTATCAACGGCGGCAGGATCGAGGAGAATGATCGATTCTTCCGGGAGGGGGTGTAACCCACTAAAAGACAAGGAAAAACTTTTGCATAACAACCCAATGCAGTTTACAATACTTCAGAACCTCGATCAGCAATCATAGCATCTTATGATCATATCAAGAACGTGGAGGAGTTGTCTGTTATGAGAAAGACTGAAACCCCAGTGGTCAAAAGGTCGCTCCCTTCATGGATTCTATCAAGCAATCTTAAGCTTCAAGCGCTCCTTTTACTGGTGATCCTGATCACGGTTTTTGCCAGGGTCCTACCGTTAGAAATGCAGAAAAGGATTGTCAATGAAGCTATCAGGTTCGGGGAAATCCAGATGTTGTTTTGGTACTGCGGGTATTATCTTGCCGCGGTCGTCGTCGCCACGGGACTAAAATACCTGATCAGCGCTCTCCAAAATCTCATCGGCGAACGAGCCCTGGCCGACATGAGAAAGGCTCTCTATTATCACATTCTGACCCTTCCTTTAAATTTTTTCAGAAAGACCCAGCCTGGTTTGGTGGTTTCGTCTCTGGTTACTGAACTCGCCTCTGCAGGGATTTTCGTAGGCATGGCAATAGGGGTCCCTGTGTCCAGCATTCTTACTCTGTTCGCATTTGCTGGTTATCTGATTTGGCTCAATCCGCTCCTGGCGCTCATATCACTCAGCATATACCCCATGGTTCTCATTCTGCTCCCCCGGCTGCAGCAGCAAGCCAATAAGGCCAACAAACGCAGGGTGGACACGACCAGGACACTTTCAGGGAAAATCGGCGAGGCTATCAGCGGCATTCATGAGATTCACGGCAACGGCTCCTACCGGATTGAAAACCGCAGATACGATAAAATGATTGATAAATTATACAAAATCAGGATTGTCTGGAATCTCTATAAGTTTTCGGTCAAATCGGTAAACAATTTTTTTAA
>Ga0209536_100014123_pt1 | contig 11485 bp, 10 predicted proteins | sample DeeMarSeWOR28_12_FD_187461 | JGI IMG/M metagenome (GOLD analysis project Ga0209536, IMG submission 187461) | Marine sediment microbial communities from White Oak River estuary, North Carolina - WOR-2-8_12 (SPAdes) (version 2) | ecosystem: Environmental > Aquatic > Marine > Intertidal zone >... | reverse complement strand
GGGAATAGAGGTTTCTTCACTTGCACTTGGGGGGATGTTTGACATTTTGAACAATCGGTTAATACTCGCCAAAGCGCTTGAGTGGGGAATCGACTATTGGGATACCGCCGAAGGCTACGGCGGTGGTCGCAGCGAAGAGGGTATCGGTCGCTGGTTCGCCAGAAATCCCGATAACCGCGATCAGGTGTTTCTGGTGACCAAACTTTCGCTAAGAAGAGGTGCCGATTTTACACCCCGGTTTGAAGCATGCCTCAAACGGCTGCATACCGACTACATTGACCTGCTTTTCGTGCATGGCATCAGAGGCGTGGATGAGCTGGACCCCCGTCTGGAATCCTGGTCCAAGGCCATGAAAAAGTCCGGCAAGCTGAAACTGTTCGGTTTCAGCACCCATTCCAACATGGAAGACTGTCTTGAGGGAGCCGCTCGGCTGCCGTGGATAGACGGCATCATGTTTACCTACAACTACCGCCTGATGCACGAGCCCCGCATGAGAGCGGCGGTTGAGGCTTGCTATCGTGCCGGTATCGGGCTCACGGCCATGAAGACCCAGGGCGGCGGTCCGATCAATAGCGACTCCGAGTCTGAGATACAGATGGCAGGCCGATTTATGCAGAAAGGGTTTACTCACCACCAGGCAAAGCTCATGGCTGTTTGGGAAGATAAACGTATCGCCAGCATCTGCTCTCAGATGCCCAATCTCACCATCATGGCGAACAACGCTGCGGCGGCCGTCGATCAAACCGGCCTCTCACAATCCGATCGTGCCCTGTTGGCCCGATACGCCAGGGAAACCTGCAGCGACTATTGCGCCGGATGCGGCCGTCTCTGTTCAGAAGTGACCGGCAGGAAGGTACCGATAAACGATGTCATGCGCTGTCTCATGTACGTTCATTCTTACCAAGATCTAACGCTGGCGCGTTCGACCTTTCAAATGCTGCCGGATCAAACAGGAGCGCTTCTGGCCCAGTTGGATTTCAACGAGGCGGAACGCGCATGCCCGCGAAATTTGCCGATCGGACGGTTGATGCAAGAAGCGACGAAACTTTTGGCCTAACCGTGAAGAAGGCAGGACCCCAAACTGCAAGAAACCAATAATCGGGATACAATCCTTATTTCTTAAAGACAGACATAAAAGCGTTTTTTGCTGCTGATAGCGCTTTTTGATCTTTAATAATTTCTTTTAACTCACCAGGATCCAAATGAACTGCACCGCAGTTTTCATTTACACATATGTCAATTTTGACATTGCCCTTTTCAATTTCAGCCAAGCTCGGTGTACCGCACCGAAAACAATGATACCTGTGTTCCTTGCTATATTTTTTTGTTGCTTCTTCAGCTGCCTTTTGCCTGAGCTTTCTGAGTTTAATTTGATCTTGTTCTGCGAAATATGCTTCTTCAGATCCCTTTGCGGGTTGAATCCTGACAGAAATTGGTTTTTCAGCCATAACTTCCCCCTTTCACGTCCAATTTTTTTTCCTGCGCAAATCAAAAATATGAACCATTGCCGGATACATAATCCGTTGAAAATCAGTTGAAAAATACCAATTTTTTAACATTATCGTTCCTATGTTTCAATATCAATTTATACCGCAAAACAAACTTATGTTGAAAACCCAAAAATTGCGCACCAATGCAGTAAAGACCCTGGTATATTTACATCGTCGAGCACCATAACACATTATTTTTAAGAGCGAGCGCTATCGATGATATTCCGGCAGAACTTTTTCAACGAAGCTGCCGCCGGTCATGGCATCCACGCAGTAAAGGGCGGAGTGAATCGCCGCGTCCATCCCGCTGCCCCAGGTGCTGGCACCGTAACCATCCCCTGCAAAAAATAGTCCTTCCAACCCGGGTTGGGTCGTATCCGGCCGTCGCGAACCCGGAGGCGGCCAGTCGCCGAATCCCTTGTCAGAGCAAGTCCAGATTTCCCATAAGGTATCCTGTTTCATTTTCGGAAAGGTTTTATGGAATATCTCCCGGCCAAGATCGATAACCCGGTTGACCTTGGCCCGGTCGTGCAGTTCACCCTCGGTCAGCGCAATGGAATAGGCAATCACATGCTTGCCCGCGGGCGCCAGAGACGGTTCGAAGTTGCTCGGCATGATGGAGATGATATCCACATCGCCGATAAAGCCTTCCGCAGCCTTAATGATGGATGGTACCAGCAGCCATGATTTTGGAGCGATACCGGCATCGGCCAGCAAATTGCTCTTGACAGCGACATACCCGGTGAGCATGCCGACGCTGAAAAATTGTTCATCCACCTGTTTTACGAGGGCCTCGGGCAGGCGTGCGCGAGGAAGGAATTTGAAGATTTTTCTTATTGGAACGGTGCAAACGATCTTGGTCGCGTTGAAGCGCTGCGGACCGTTTGGGCCGTCGGTTATCACTCCAGCAACCCGCTCGCCGTCAAAGACGATTTCCTGTACACCGGTGCCCGTCATAATGGTGCCGCCGTCGTTTTTAACATGCTGAGCCAGTCGCTCCCCGATGTATACGAATCCGGGTTTGGGTACGATACCGGTGGAACCGCTGATTAGATTCATGCCAATGGATACCGCCGTTCGCATAAAACGGATAAAATCCCCGGCCGGGATCATTTCCGGTTCGCCCATGACCATGTGAATTGAGGCAACGGCTGCCAGGAATTCGTAAACCTTGCGATCGTCGGTCCGGTCATTGAGCCATTTGCCGAATGAAATCAGGTCCCATTGCTTCATGGTTTCCTCGTCGGCCATAGCCATTTCACGCAGCAGTGCCTTGGCGATACGGTTGGATTCGTCGCTCATCCAGCCGTACCGGCCGCCTTTTTCCATGGGATAAAGAGCGGACGATTCCGGATCGATAACTGAAAACCCCTCATTGCCGGGAAGGGGAATCGGTTCTTTGAGGTAATCGAGAAGGCATCCGACCCGCCCCCGGGTTCCCCAGAAAGTGGCATGTCCTCCGGCTTCGAAGCTGAAGCCGTCGAGCATTCTTTCAGAAAACAGCGTATCCAGATTCGGCTCGCTACGGGCCACCCAGGCGTAAACCGAGGCCAGAATTTTTTCATAAGCCTTTACATCCAGGTCTTTTCCGTTGAGCACCAAGCGGTCGCCTTTGCCGGTAAATGAAACCAGCCGACCGCCCACATAATCCTGCTTTTCGAGAACGAGTACGCGTTTTCCTGCTTCACCAGCCAGAAGTGCTGCAACAGACAATCCGGCCAGACCTGCACCGATGATGATTGCATCATATTGTTGAGACATCGTGTTCTCCTTTTGTTGAGATGACTTCTAACATACAGATGAAGTAACAGCCAGGGCTGCTTTTCTGTCTTTGACAGCTATCTTGCTTTTGAAAAACTGTATGTCTTTTCTCCTTTTTTCAAAAGTTTGAACAAACCCATGTTCGTTAATTTTGCGATTATGTCTTTCTCTTTCATGTGATGGTCGCTGAAAGACAGGGTGCCAAACGGTTTCAGCACCCTATGCAGTTCTCGCAACACATCATCAGGCCGGGAAAGAATATGAAATGTGTCATAGAGTAAGACCGTGTCAACATGGCTGTCCTGGAGCCCGGTCCTGCAATCAGACTCGATTGTTTCCACGTTCGTGATTGCTTTCCGTGCGGTTATATTGCGGACTGCTTTGATGGCAAGTGGATGTATGTCGAGAGCGTAAATTTTGCCTGAGGTTCCGACCAGCCGTGCAAGAGGCACAATGTAGCTGCCCGGTCCGCAACCATAATCGAGAACAAAAAATTTTGCTCCTATTCCCGCTTCTTGTAACAATTCCATGCGTGGCCGGAAAAAATCACGAATTCTGAATACTAAGGTCATGAGTTTAAAGCCAACGCTGGATATGGACTTGTCCACGGCAGTCACCATCTTTCTTTCCTCCATGGTGGGTATGCATAGTCTAACACTGAGGATTCAGTTTGAAAATATGTGTTTTACCTCTGATACCGAAAATATTTTATTTTCTGCCAAAAATAAAGGGCAGAGCGCTCAGAGCTGACCCGATCATAATAATGTAGAGTGTTCCGGTTACAAAATATGAATATACTATGAGCGCAATGCCACAACCGGCCATCAGAAGCTGTTGGCTTCTTTTTCCATAGCTCAAATAGCCTATCCCGATAATGCTGAAAATCAACATGGCAATAATACTTCCCTTTGTGGAACCATCCGTGATTTTGGTTATTACCCCAACGTCACCGGACAACTCTTTTGCCGTCTTCCAGAGTTCATTTTCTTCTGCCCTTTGCGAATTGAAACCGGAACTTCCAACGACTGTAGATTTTTCGTTGGATTTGTTTTCAGAAGAAAAAAAATAATAGAAAAGTAAAACAGCTGCGAATACCGCAATTATGATGAACAGCGCAGTCCGCCTGCTGTGGGCTGCCTTTGGGGTCCGGGAAGATTCTGCGGATGCTTTGAAAACAAGTCCGCAATACTCACATTTTGGTGATTCTTCCTGTGGGAGACTGCATCGCGGGCATTTTATCATTGCGAAATTTTATAACAATGGCTTGGATCAGCTGTTTCTGATAAAAGAGCGGCCTGAAGCTGCATGCATTTTGAAAGTTCTTTTTCCAATTATCAAATCTCTTCGGCATCATCGAGGAATTGTGGCGGCCATCCTTTCCTTAACGGGTAAACAAAAGTTTCTCTTCCCTTCTTAAACCGAAAATCGCAATTTTCAGAACCTTCGGCTATTGTCTTATGGCGTACCAAACCTCTATTGAAGGCCCTGCTGATGACGTAATCGCTCAAACACATGTATCGCGTCAATCTATCAGCACCCTGAGCAGCATACAGTTTGCATATGCCGCATTCTGTTATGTCCAAGCCGTAAGAAAAATTTTCTCCGTCTCCCTCTATGAATGACGATACGAAGTCAGCAGGGTATTTTCTCTTTTGAGATGCTGCTGCAGCTTCTCTTAATTTTTCTTTGTATTTCTCTCCATACTTAAAGCGCCCGACAATGCGAAGGAACCACTTTGGATAATCAGCCATAACTTCATAAGTTTCGAAAATAAGCCTGCCCACTTCATCTGCATTATGACCGCGAGCCGACAAAACCCGAAACATTGCCAAATAATAGGCGCCATAATTGAGCCATTCGGTGAACATATTCTGCTTGCCACCGATGTAGGGAATTTCGGGACGAAGAGCTTCATAGGCTTTCTTCGTTTCGACTGTGAGTGCAGCCGAAAGATCATCACCGAAGCGAGCTTTAAAAACCTTCTGTGTGGATTCGATGAAGGGGCCAAGAGGGTCTGAACGCTTGAACATGGTGTAGATCGCACCTCCTCCCATTATCGCGGTGCCCGCGGCTATCATGGATGTTATAAGAAAATTTCTCCGGTTCATTTCTATGTATTCCCGAACTAAAGAAAAGGTATAGGCTTTCCGGTCTGGTATGCCAGGGCCTGAGCAGTGGCAATAAGATTGCCATCCTGATCGGTGATCTTTATGTCAAAACTAGCCGTTTTTCTCGTCTCACTGACCTGGTTTGCTTCAGCACGCAATTTGGCGCCGGGTTGCGGGCTGGTTACAAAGGTTACATTAATGTTCAGCGCTACCGCGATGGTGCCTTTGGTGTGACAGGCTGCTTCAAAAGCTTCGTCCATCAACCCGAACAGCGCCCCGCCGTGCGCGCGGTCGTGGATGTTGCACATATTCTCTGGTGTAAAGGTCATTTCGACAACCGAATGCCCGTCCTGCAATTCGACCAGCTGCATTTTCATCGCCCTGGCAAATGTTTCTCTTTTCATCGCATTTGCAATTGCATCTCTAACTTTGTCATCCATTGATTATCCCCGTTGTTTCAATTCAAATGATAACCGCAAAATGCCTATCCCTCTGAGAAACAGTTCATATAGTATGCATATAGACCTAAATGAGGCAAGACATATGATGGAATATTTCAATAAACGATTTGCATCGGGAACCCCATTGCATCTTCAGAAGGATTTTGGGGCCATGCATCCGCACCAATGGGTTTCATGAGCCATTAAATAACCGAGATCCTGGTTTTCATGCAAGGCTTTATTGCATTTAAAGCCCAATGGCCTTGAAAATTATAGCTGAATTGCACTAAAATAGAATCGTAACAATTTAATAATTTTTGATATTTTACTCCATTTCAGAAATTTAAGGAATTATTCCGCATTTGGATGATGATCAATTCAGACAGCTTTGCGACCATTTGCAGTATTCGTGGGCAGGATACCGCAAGGTTCGCAAAGGCGTGAAAAAAAGGATATCACGGCACATGCAGCAATTGCGTTGCCCGAATATGGAGGCTTATCTGGATTTGATCGCATGCAATGATGCACAAAGGGTAGAATGTAAACGGCGCATGACGGTTTCCATTAGTCGATTCTTTCGGGACCGAAAGTTCTGGCTTGACCTTGAAAATGTTATATTGCCCCAACTTTTTCATGCTGAGAAAGCAAGCTTGAAAGTATGGTCTGCCGGATGTGCCCGCGGAGAGGAAGTTTATAGTTTTATGATTATCTGGCAGCGGCTTCAAAAGCGCTTTGATCGTCTTCCCAAGCTTGAAATCATCGCAACTGATCTGCACCCGCAATACCTCAAGGAAGCTGAAGCCGGGATTTACACAAAAAGCAGTCTAAAGGAAATCCCGGAGGAAATCCGTGATGTTTATTTTGACCGCAAAAAAGGTGGCAATCGATATGACCTGAAGCAGGTGTTGAAAAAAAATATAACCTGGCAATTACGGGATATATTTTGCGATCCGCCGGGAACCGGTTTTCATATCGTTTTTCTAAGAAACAATATTTTGACCTATTACCGGCCTAATTTAATAAAAGCACCGCTCAACCGAATTCTTGAAAATATAAGTCCCGGTGGCTGGCTGATAGTCGGATCCCATGAAAAATTGCCCGGTGAATCATCCGGGTTTACTCGGGATCCCTCAACTCCCTGGGCTTATCTAAAAGGAGATCCGGAGTGATGTTAAATACTGAAATAATAACAAAAATATCCGGTTGTCCAGAAAGCCCGAGCAGTTGGGGATAGTCAGTGCACCGGATTCCCGTTTTGGCGAAAATGGCTTTGGGGATGGGGCATTTTGTCATACCCGCGAAAGCGGGCATCCAAATCTATATCCAGCTCGGCCATTGCAGATAACCATTTAAAAATGTTAATCAGGATTCGTGCTTGTTTTTCTTTTTTTTCTTGCGAGGACGTTTTACGCCATGTGTTCCTCTGCTTATTTTCCCACGTTTTGTTTTTTTATCGCCTTTGCCCAAAACAGATACCTCCTTATAAGGTGATGCAAAAATCAAGTCGATTCGGGATTGGACGGCCAGACGCTTAAATTAAATCACTCACAGAAATAGTCAACTCAGATTAAGATGAACTTCATTCAATATTATAAGCAAGGTATTTTATGTCAATAAAAAATTGAAATTAAGGATATGTTCCTTGCCGCCGCGCGATTTGCTGTTTATACCTTAAACCCGGAACGGCGCCGGTGAAATTGCAGTTTCAAATTTTTAGAATCTATACCAAACTCTATCGGGAGTCTGGTCTTTGGCAGGTTGAGATGCTATAGTGCCTTTTATTGCTTTCCCAGAAGAATAAATCTTTTGCAGATCATCCTCAATGAAGAGGGTAGATTATGATTCAGTTAGAATTTTTAGCCCGGGTTGATGATGAAAAATGTACCGGGTGTAGACTTTGCGAAAGTGTCTGTCCGGCAGGCGCTATAGAGATAGCGGCTAATTTGGCAACAATCAGCGCAGACCGGTGCATCGACTGCCAGCGCTGTATCGACCGTTGCAATCGGGAAAATGCCATCAGCCGGCAACCCAGACCATCACAAATCATTCGCTATGTGGACCATTCAAGTATTGATAAAGGGCAGCTAAAAACTCTGTGCGCAAGGGCCGGCCTGCTTCCCGACATGCCGATTTGCGGTTGTACCCGAACTACAGCCAAAGAAGCCGTGGCGGCCATCTTAAAAGGCGCCAAAACCCCCGAGGACCTGTGTGCGATGACAGGGCTTCGCGCCGGTTGCGGTATTTACTGTATAACAAGAATTTTCCAGGTGCTGGAGGCCTGCGGGGTCGCTGTGGAAAATCCTTCAGACAGGCGATGGATCAAGCTGACGCTCTCACTGAGTGATATTCCGGAAGATAAGGTGATGATGATCGATGAAGCCTACCCCCAATGCTGCCTATCCGAAGACTGGAAAAGGTTGAAACAGCGGCATGCCCCCTCTGAAGGAAAGGAGGAAAAACATGTATAATCCGGCAGTCCAGCCGCCAAAACTGATGGAATCATTTTACGGCCCCAAGCCCAAGGAACGGGCGGTGAATATGCTGGATATGGTTTCCGTAGCAGTCGGCGATCTTTTCCCGGACATTGCTGATCGTATCTATATATATGGAGGCGACATTTCTGTAATAGAAAGGGCTACGGGCGAAACACTTTCAACGGTCGATATGGAGATGATTAAATCCGGTGATACAGTCAAGTTACTGAGCTCAGAGCATGGCTACAGTATTATGGGGGGTGAACCCTACGTGAGGATGCTCAAGGCGCTCAAGGAGAATATTCAGGCCAGGACCGGCTGCAAGGATGTTCGGCTGATGGTGGGAGCCTATAACGGCTTCAGGGAATCGGATGAATTCATTGCCCATTATGACCTTAAAAGCCGGTTCGACGGCCAGGTCTACCGCTACGGTCCTTATGATAAAGATGTGGCTATTGAGACCGAAATTGGAACCGTTTATGGAATCAAGAAGATATTCGACGGGGATTGGTTTGTGCACGCATATTATGACGATCCCAGAGAGATTTACTATAACCGGCAGATTCAAAGGGCATATAAGCCGTTTGGGATGTCCTACGTTCGTTTTGAGACGCGATCCATTTATCACATGAATTTCGCAAATCGGTCTTCCAATTTCCTGCCCATGGCCGTTTTTAACTCAGCCTTTATCCAGGAGCGTTACGCATTTTCCTGTGTTTTAAGACATTCTCCGGCCGGAATATTAGCCATCGATGCCGACAGAGATCTTGCGGCCATCGACAAAAGAATCAGCATCAGTCATCTGAGAAAATACGGCAAGATGATGCTGCTTTTTAATTCGATCGATGAATGTATTGCGGTGGTGGACGGCGGCCGGTGGGGATTTTATATCCACGCCGGCGGAGTTATTTTCGGTGTTTTTATGCATGCCCACGATGATCTTTTTGATCTTTCCATCCCAAAAGTCCTGGGCGGTTTTAAGAAGAATGAAAAGGGCGAAGTCGTTCCGATGCTCATCAATCCGGCGATCAAGGTTATCGTTTTGAACCAGGCTTGGCCCGGAATAAACTATCTGGGCCTGGAACAAACGCCGATTGTGATCGCCGGTGAAGACCATGCCGCCATGTGGAAGGCGGACCATTGCAACCCTTATATTACCGAGGCTGCAGAGACCGCAAAGGATTTAAAAAGCGCAATGGTCAGGGCCAATGATCTCTATAAGACCGATAAAATTATTATCTTCGACGGCAATTTCGGCTATATCAATTGCAGCCCCGCTATGGCAAAGCTTTTGATGGACAAAGCGCCTGAGGTCAGCCGCAAAGTGGATGAAGAGCTTCTGCCCATGTGGCTGAAACAGCGCGGAATAGACCCTGAGGCTATTTGAGGTCGAATGCAAGATTTAAGGGATGACATATTTAAAGGTGTAATGAGCAGTTCGGTGACCGCCGAAATTATTGCGGAGGAAGCCGGGGTTATTGCCGGGATGCAGGCGGCAAAAAACAAAGCCAAATCACTGGGGCTGGACATCATCCGAATGGTTGCAGAAGGTAAAACCGTACAGCGGGGGGAGGTAACCGCACGAATATGCGGTAACCCCAAACAGATCGCCCTTGCAGAGGAACAACTGATAGGGCTTGTTGCAAAACCGTCGGGAATTGCAACGGCGACCCGAAAAAGCGTAGACCGGGCTGGTCCCGACATACAAATCGTCTGCGGTGCCTGGAAAAAAATGCCCGTTGTTCTTAAACACACTATACGCAGGGCGATTGTTACCGGCGGCGGCTATTTTCGTATCAGCAGGGATCCGTTCATTTATCTGGATAAGAATTACATTCAAATGCTGGGGGGCATCAAAAGCAGCCTGCAGGCGGTGGCACATTTTACCGGATTTAAGAAAGTCGTGCAGATCAAAGGCCGGCAAGATGATATCGCTCTGGAAGCCTTTGAGGCTGCAAAACTCAATGCAGATATAGTATTTGTCGACAGTGGCCATCCGGAAGACCTGCGGGGATTAGCGGATTTGCTCAATCGCAAAGGATTAAGAGAAAGGGTAAAGATCGCATTTGGCGGTAGTGTGAAAATTGAAGATATAGATCGGTTTAAGATCCTGCCGGTGGATATTTTGGAAATCGGAAGACCGATCGTTGATGCGCCCCTGCTGGATCTAAAACTGGAGGTTGTGGAAATAAGGAAATCATAAACCCCACGGCAGCTATTTGTAATTATGAAAAATCATAATCTTTTGACAAAGACAGAATTGAAAATTGAGAAAATATTTTTACAGAACGCGAATTTGACCGGGATCGCTGCCCAGACAGCAAAAATCCTGGGTTTAAATCCGGCAGAGGTGCTGGTTGTAGACTATCACAACGCGTCTTTGACCCTGGATATCCTTAATACCTGTGTAAACGCCTACAATATTATCGGCAAAAAGCGACAGTTGCTCGATGGGCTGGAAAAACTTTCCGGGGTATATGTTTGTGATGAAACTTCCGTCTCTTCTAACGGTATGCTGGGTTGGATCGCCATGGAGCGAGAGCCTGCCGAACAAGCCCTGCGCCGATCAGAGCAGATGGCCTCTGAAATTCTACAAAACATCGCCACAAGAGCAATGGTGTTTTCCACCGGAACCGAGGTGGCGCTCGGCCAGATCGAAGATACCAACACACCGGCAATTGCGCATCGCCTGTCCGCCGCCGGGTATAAAGTGACCCGGGGCGATACATTGAAGGACGACAGGTTCTTTATTGCAGCAAAATTGCGTGCGGTTGCCGAGTATGGTGGATATGGTCTGGTTGTAACTACGGGCGGCGTGGGAGCAGAGGAAAAGGACCATACGGTAGAGGCCATAAAGGACCTGGATCCGCAAGCTGCAACCCCCTATATCTGTCACTTCCAAATCGGTACCGGGCGGCATGTGAAGGACGGGATTAAAATTGCAGTGGGATGCCACAATGGAACCCTCCTCGTTGCCCTGCCCGGGCCCAATGATGAGGTAATGGCAAGCTTGGATGTTCTTGTTGAGGGCCTCAAAGCCGGTTTGGACAAAAATCTTCTGGCGCAAAGCATTGCCGTGAATCTCAGAGACATCCTAAAAAAGAAGACAACCCATATCTTGGAGTAGGAGCTGATTATGGCTGTTGGTTGGACCCGCGATGGAGGTGTGCAAGATCAAATAGACGCCAGTGTAGAGGACGCTGTTAAGCGGG
>Ga0209536_100014122_pt1 | contig 11486 bp, 6 predicted proteins | sample DeeMarSeWOR28_12_FD_187461 | JGI IMG/M metagenome (GOLD analysis project Ga0209536, IMG submission 187461) | Marine sediment microbial communities from White Oak River estuary, North Carolina - WOR-2-8_12 (SPAdes) (version 2) | ecosystem: Environmental > Aquatic > Marine > Intertidal zone >... | reverse complement strand
GACCAATTCAGTTAACCGCCATAAAGTATCATCGATACGTTCACCGCCAATAATCCCAAACCGGCTGAAATTTTCGCTGGCAACTTCTTCAAGAGCAACAACACTATGCTTGTATTGCTCATAAATATCTGTAAGCTGCTGGGTAACCGGAATTACTGATTGAATCAGTGTATCTCCCAGCAGGACCGCAAATGGTTCATTGCCGATATGATGACGGGCAGAGGAAATTGCGGTGCCAAGGCCGGTTTGTTCACGTTGACGGATAAAGTGTATATTGGCCATATCGGCAATACGGCGCATCTCATGATAGAAATCCATCATTTTTGCCTCTTTGAGCATAGTTTCAAGGTCCGGACTGCGGTCAAAGTGATCTTCGATCGCCCGCTTACCCCTGCCAATAATGATCAGTATATCTTCAATCCCTGAATCTACTGCCTCCTCGACGACATATTGAATCGCCGGCTTATCGATGATAGGAAGCATTTCTTTGGGCTGAGCTTTTGTTGCCGGCAAAAATCTCGTGCCAAGCCCTGCTGCTGGAATAACTGCTTTTCTGACCATACCTGTGAACCTTTATTTATGTCAATTTATTCTCCTCCCTGCACATATGTGAGCAGGGATGGGATGGAAAATGGCAAGTGGCAGCGCAGGAATCAGAACGTCGTCAGGTAAACAAGTAATAAATAATAATTTTGAATTCCCGAGGGTGACACGAGACCGTCTCCCGCCTGATGATACCTTTTTTGTGTTGACAAACCTAATTACTGTTCTAGATTACGTATGGTTTAATCACCCTTGCTTTTAATTTTTTAAGCGTGACGAACAAATGGTTCAACATTTCATCATTTTTGTAAATTCCAATGATCGAACCACCGGAACCACAAAACTTTGCTGACGCACCACAGGATCTTGCGGCTTCAATAAGGGCAAGATTTTCAGGACTAATATTCATAATTTTCCTTCGGAGATCAAAATTCTCGTTGATCAAACCATCCAGTTTTGCATGCTGTCGTCCGACCAATGCATCTCTGCCCTCCTGGGCTATTGCCGCAATTCGCTCCAGATTTGATATCACTTCCGGATCTCCGCGTTCAAAACGTACCCGAATATCATTCAAAACAAAACCGGAGACCTTACCGAGATCGGTACGGTAAGCAATATAAAGTTTGGGTAACAGATCCGGATCGAGCGGTTCATAGCGGCCATGTCCTTTTTCTTCCATTATTTTACGGTCAAAATCCATATATACACACCCCTCATAAACCTGGATCACCCGATCCTGCAGGCCGGCATTGATACCCAGTTCTTCCCTCTCCGCTGACAGGATCAGAGAAGGTAAAATCTCACGCTGTATTTCGATGCCAAAAAATCTGCATAAGGCGCGCATAGTTGCGGTAATAATAGCACTGGAACCTGCAAGCCCAACCTGTCTGGGTATGTTTGAGCTATAGCGAACGGTAAAATTTTTGGCTTCCAACCTGATGTTGTTTTTAAGTGTGTACTCATAAAATTTTTTGATCGCTGCTTTAATCAGTCTGTCCCCACCGTAATAACCGTGCAATGCGACCGTTTCAATCAGGTCATGGATGCTGCGATATTCGTTCCGATCCTGTATCTGCGGTTCAATCCTCAATTCCGGCGAGGCATATAAGGAAATCTGGGCACCAAAATTGCGGACACTGATCGATATAGTCTTCCCAAAATAGCCGTCTGAAGGATTGCCCAGCAATCCTGCGCGCGCAAAGGCGCGAGTTTCAATAATCATATTCGGTATCTCTTAATTCATTTGAGCTGCTACCAATAAATTTAACCATAATAGGAAAGGATCATAGCGTGATTCAAACGAACCTGGAGCCCGATCAGTCATTTGCTTTTTATACATGTTCAGGTAGCCGGCGTCCGGATAGCGCATTCCGGCAAAGACCAGTATCGCAAGCTCACGCTTATTTATTTTTGTTACCTGTTCACCCTTCCACAACTGGGGATGTTCTATATAGGGCATCATATAGTCGAGTGCCTTTTTAATACTGCCACCACGGTCATTTTGCCACTCCCAGAGATAACTATTGTGACCCTCAAAAAAACGGCACAGAAAACCAAACGCCTCCAGGTTGAAAAGGACATAATCATAAGAACGGGTGCGTGCCTCCTCCTCGGGACACCGCCCGCTGCCTTCAATCTGATTGCGGATTAGAAAATTTTTAGTGTGAACTTCAAGTGCAGGAAGAAGATCCGTGCGACCGGTAAAACTGGACATAGCTGCCGTCTGAGCCGTCCACCAGGTTGCATGATTATTACTCCGCATTTTTTCTTCTATACCTTTTTCACTATTCAGCATCCATACAAGATAATCGGTAAACCACCGGCGAAATTTATCCTGTTCATGATCAGGCCAGTGACCACTTATCGAAAGTAAATATAGGGCATCAAACCATTTGGTCCAGATATGCGTATCAATAATACCCACACTGCGTCCTGCACTTCTGTTCGGGATCGCCTGAGCATACTCTAAATGAGGATTCATTCTGGTCGATTCATCTATAAACCAGACCCTTAATATTTCAGCGGCCTTTGCCGAATATCCGGGTTTCTGAAGATAATGGCCCGCCAGACTGAGGATTGAAACAGCGATGGTCATTTCAGCCAACGATTCCTTATGATCGGTAAAACGATCAGGATTGCGCAATCCATCCCTGCGAATGTATGGCGCTTCCGGCGCATCAGGATCGGGCCACCAATAGGGACTCTCACTGAAATAATCGTGCGGATCTCCGCTGACTGCCTTGCCTGGATGATAGGTTACACTCCAGGGGCCGCTTTTAATATATAAGTCGGCGAATTTTTGTAATTCTTTTACATATGGCTGAACGGAATTTTTTTGGATCAAAACCGCCTCATCCATCGCCATGAGCTGATCTTTAGTAAAATATAGTATCTGCGCATGAACAGAAATAAATTCAAGTGAGAGAATACAGGTTATTAATGCCCTATTTTTCCTGAAAATTCCTTTGATCGTTTTATCAGAATGCATGCATAAGTCCTAATTAGAATTCGTCTTAAATGAGCAGTAACCGATTCTGGATATCAGGATTTGTATTTTTATCCGTAAAAACGCTGCACCCCTGCTTGGTATCTCTTCCCTGTTACGGTTTACTTCGATTTCCATTCAACACATACTCCGCAATACGGGAGGTTACTGCTTCCGCAGAACATAGATTTCAGGATTGGGCTCCCTTTCCGAATTAACGTTTCAATAAGTCAGCCAATTTAACGATCTACCACTAAATCCCTATCAATGACGATATAGCTGCCCTTAAAATCCTGATTGCGCGCCTCGATAACCGATCTGCCGTCCGGCACCGGCTTGAATTCAATTGCAGCCTTACCGTTTGCCGCTTCAATAATTTTACTGCGGGACGAAATGCCCCAATTTACCAGCAGTCGCTCCGGGCCATCCGCCGAGAAATAAATCCGGTCCTGATAGTCCAAACAACGGTTGCCTTCGGAATCACACACGACAGCTTCGATCAAAAAGTTACCCGAGGTCAATTTAATCGCGTTCAGGTCGATATGGTCAGCCTTGCCGTGCTTCTTGTAGGTATAGTCAATATCAAGCGAGTCAATGGCTGCCAGTTTGCCCTTTTTATATCCATAGGCGAGCAGCCGGTTACGCCCTTCCATAAATGCAACCTGCCAATACAGACCCTGTGCCGGGAAGGCATTCCGATCCCGCCGTTTTTTCCCGAGTCTGCTGCCATTCAGATGCAGTTCGACCTCATCCGCATTGCTATAAACACATACTTCCCGTGGCGTGTCTGGCGGTCCAGATCGTACCGTCCAGGTATGCGATTCAATATAACAGAAAATCGGGCTGTCTGTCCAGCTGCTTTTAAAAACAAAATACGCGTCCTTCGGATTGCCGCTCCGATCCAAAAGCCCTTTCTGATTGACATACGGTATGGCATTCTCAGGCCTCAGCGGCGTACCAAAGTCTTTGAATGCCCATTGAGCGTTCCCGGTAAACCAATCAAGCTTTTCTGAAACATTCAGATGCCAGTCAAAGAGATCAACGATATAATTCTCACTCCAGTCACCTTCCCTGGCAATATTTTTTACCCGATACTGATTGACCAACTCTTCCCAGCCGTCCGGACTGATTATTCCTTCTCCATCAATCGGATTTTCGACATGCCGTCCGACATGGCTTGAACCCCCATATTCGGCATGAAAAAAGCGATCGTATTTTTCCCGGGCGTCCAGGAGAGCTTTCTCATAATTGGTGTAAACACCTGAATACCAACCAGCCCAGATTGAAGGTGAAAAAACGTCCACAATATCCGCACCTTCGTAAAATTTTCGGATCGCGGTTACTCTTCCGGGATCCATTTCATGGGCGATATCGTGCAGTTTTATCAGAAATGTCCTCAAAGAATCCAGGTTTCCACCATCGGGAAAATCAGGAAGCCAGTATATTTCATTCCCCAGTGACCAGACCACGATGCATGGATGATTGATATTTTGCCTGATCATTTCACGCAGCATCTGTTCGGTGTTATTTTTCCACAATTCCGGACCCACGCCGCCGCGGCACCAGGGCAGTTCATCCCATACCAGCAGGCCGAGTTCATCACAGGCCCGGTAGACCTCCGGATCCTGGGGATAATGGGCCAGGCGAACAAAATTTGCGCCCATCTCCTTGATCATTTTCATATCTTTCCGATGCAGACTATCCGGCATGGCCGCTCCATATCCGGCATGTTCCTCATGCCGGTGCGTCCCGCGCAAAAGCAAGCGCTCGCCATTTAAATAGAAGGGACCATGCTCTTTAAATTCAAACCAGCGATATCCAAAGCGTTCCTGGAGTCCATCCAGCTCTTCATCACCCGATAAAAGCCTGACATCCAGTGTATACAGTTCCGGCTGCAAAGGAGACCATAGGCGGGGATTATAAATTTCTTCAAACGGGATTTGTGCCATTCTACCTGTTGTATTTACCTGAGAAGTCGTGACAGGCCGGCCATCCGGATCAAGGATTGTGGCCTTCAGTTGCAAATCCCCGTCAGTATTTTCCCCGGAAACATGAATCTCGCAGGTGGTTCTGGCGATATCCTTTGATACGGAAGGTGTTCTGATCATAATGTGTTCGATGTGGGTTGCCGGCACAATTTTCAGCCACACGTCCCTGGTAATCCCGCCATAGATAAAAAAATCGGATTTCTGAGAGGGGATGATATAGGGATTATAACTATTATCTACACAGACAGTGATGGAATTTTCCCTTCCGAATTTCAGAAATTCCGTAATATCAACTTCAAATCCGAGATATCCACCTGTATGCTGTCCAGCCAGCTGCCTGTTTACGTATACGCTGGCATTGATGTTAGCGCCTTCAAAGTAAAGAATGATCCTTGCCGGTGATTTCATTGCAGGTATATATAATTCTTTTTCATACCAGCCGTTATTGCGTCTGTATCCGGGCGTTATGTCCGTAGCATCCCATTGGTTCCAGGTATGAGGCAGGTTCACACGACGCCACTCATCCGGAGAGTTGTGCAGCTGGCTGATTTCTGGAACCGGATCTGAAAGATAATACCAGTTGGTATTGAAATTGATCGTTTGGCGCTCTGCGAAGCCTGTCATCGGTTGCCGGGCTTTCAAATACTGCCAGTATTTATTCACAGTCTCTGTAAAAAAGTAATCACCCGCCGGAAAAGATTCATCGACACCCCATTCTTTATGATAATGGTAAATCGTATGCAACAACAGCCCCTGCTGCGGCAGGCTACTAGATTTGAATGTGTAACCACGGATCAGATTGCGGGTAATCTTTACTGCAGCAGCTTGGTAGGATTCGATTGCATCTCTTTCTTCACGCTGGCCTGCCAGCAGGAATAATCCTGACGACGCAATCGCTGCGGCAGATGCATCACGGAGCGTTTCTGGATCGGTGAGATCCAGATCCCAGTATGGTACAAGGTCAGGCGGCAGATGATTGAGAAAATAATCTGCCATCCGGCGTGACGTTTCCAGAAACCGCTGGTCACCCGTATGCCGGTAAGCATTGGCAAATCCATATATTCCCCAGGCCTGACCGCGTGCCCACGTTGAAGAATCGCTGTATCCCTGATGGGTATTCTTCCTTATCACCACACCGGTTTCGGGATCGAACTGTATGACATGGAAACTCGATCCATTATCACGGATACTTAGTTTCATGGTTGTGAGTGCATGACGATATGCCAGATCATAATAAGTCCGGTCTCCGGTATATTCTGCCGCCCAGAACAACAACTCCAGATTCATCATGGTATCAATAATCATCCAACCGGCGCGGTCCGGACTGCCTAGTTTCCCCCAGGCCCTGATGAACTGTCCGGCGGGATTATATCGTTTTGCCAGCATTGCTGCAGCGTAGACAGCACCTTCGGCAAATCGCCTATCACCGGTATGAAGGTGCGCAGCGACCAGGGTGGGGACAAAAATAAATCCCATATCATGCGTATAGTCGATGCCGGCATAAGGCAGAAGACTTTCTGCGTGGCGAATAGCACGTTCACGTAATTCAGGATTTCCGGTTAATTCCCATAAATTCCACAGTTCTCCGCCCAAAAAACCGGAAAGCCAGTTCACCTCATCCCTGAATTGCCAGATGCCGTCTTTGGTGTATTCAGGATAGCGATTATCTATAATGACATCTTTTTTGATCAGGTGTTCCTTTAAATCCGAGATAAAACCGGGATCCAGATCCTGAGCTGAACCCGAATAAGCAATACAGAGCAGACCTATCAAAGTTGAAATTAAATTAGATCTCATTTAATTTTTTCCTTTTCCTTCCATCAATACCAAGTTTTAGCAGGATAAGCCTGGTTTCTTCTGCGCCAGGTGCAAAAAAGCATTTAGTTATTTAATTTCCTTCAGGGAATTATATATCGGCGGTGCGTATCATTCAATTCAACCAGATGACCGGTTGACGGATGGGAAAATTACGGATGACTTCATTATTCTCCGGATCTGGATTCAGTTCCTGCCATAAAGAGATATATTTTTCTTCACCAAAAGCCAACCCGGCGAACAATAATGCAGGATGTCTTACCGGCCAAAGATCAAAATACATAACATCAGGCGCATAGGGCCACTCTGATTTGTTCTTGATATAGGGAAACATAAAATCGACCGCCATTTTAATATTTCTGCCATCAGAAGTCCTGTATTCCCAGAGATTATCACGTTCGGTTGAAAGAATCTGGCAAACCATGGTCATGGCATCCAGATTGAACAGAGAGTAGTTATATGGTTTTGTGCGTTCAAGTTCCCGCGGGAATCCGCCGCTTTGGTCCATTTGTTCAGGCAACAGTACTGTTTTATAAAATACCCTCACAAATTCTTTCTGTTCTTCATTATCCAGTAAATCCGCATATGCCGCAACCTGCATGGCCCAGCAGGTGCTGTGGTTATTCCCGTTATCCCGTTCGCTGATTCCAAATTCATGAGTAGTCATCCATTCAAGATAACTTTTGAACCAGTCTTTCACTGCCTCGAGATCACGGCTGTTAATGGCGTTATATTCAGCCAGCACCCTGGTGGATCTTGCAATTTCGACCAGATGGATCGTATCGATAATACCTATCCCCCTGCCGGTAACCCTTCCCTTAATTGCCTGGGCATACAGCAAATTTGGAGTCATACGGGTATCCGGCGCAATAAACCATGCATGCAAGTGACGGACGGCAGATTTGGAATATTTTTGATCACCCGTAATGGCGAATGCTGCAACGAGTGCCGGAACCTGAATGCTGAACCGGCGCATTACTTCCCTGTGTTTGGTAAAATTGTCCGGATTGGTCATGCCATCTTTGCGGATGTAAGGTCCGTCCGGGTTTTCGGGATCAGGCCACCAGTAATCGCCTTCCGAGTAAAAATCATGGATGCCGCCAGAGCTGCGCGTGGCGGGATATGCGGTTATTGTCACCGGTTGTTCATCAACAAGCAGATTCGCCCTGGACACTACCCGCTCTCTTTCAATATTATTGATATCAATCATCCCTGATGTGCCGCACGACAGAAACAATGCAACAAATATATACAGCAATACTTTAGATAACCACATAATTTAAACCAGTGTTTTAAATATTATTCGATATCGGCCGCATACAAAATACCACCAGACAAATGTTTGAGGAATGCACTGTCCTGATAGCTTTCGTTTGTGTGTCCGCCTGCGGTATACCAGGCGCGTCCATTTCCGACCTTATGGTACCAGCTGAACGGATGTTCAGGTCCGTTTTCTCCACCGACATATGATGTTTCATCCAGCGTAATCAATACCTTGACAGTGGGATCGAGTGGTGTTCTGAAATTGTACCACTCGTCGGTTCTTTCCCAGGTTGAAGGCAGATGGCGGGTTGATATATGGCTGTTATCGATCACTTTGAGCATGGCTGGCTGAATCTCCGGATGATTTTTAAAGTAAGTGCCAACCAGTTCGCCATACCATGGCCACTCATATTCTGTATCGCATGCACCGTGCACGCCGACATATCCGCCGCCATTTTCGATATATTTTCTAAATGCCCGCTTGCCTTCCGTTCCCAGCACATTGCCACTGGTGTTTAAAAACACAACTGCCGCATATTTTTGCAAATTTTGATCATTAAAATTCAGCGAATCATCAGTCTTTTCCACCATAATATTCTGTTCATCGCCGAATTTTTTAAGCGCCGCCAGTGCTGAGTCTATGCTTTCATGCCTGTATTGGGCGGTTTTTGTAAATATCAGAATAGTGTCATTCATTTTTTGTTCACCGCAAGTGATTAACAAGATATAACATGGTATAGCTATGAAAAGTCTATGCATCATCTTACCAGCAACATTTTTATTGAATCGACATATTTTCCATTCGCTTTCATGATACAAAAATACATACCTGAGGCAGAAAGACCACCCTGTGCATTCCGACTATCCCAAATAACCTGTTTTGTACCCGCAGATTCATAACCCTCATGCAGCGTAATAATTTTTTCACCCGCTGTATTGTATATTTCCAGTGCCACGTGTGCCGGTATACCGATACTCAGAGATATCGTAGTTGATGGATTAAACGGATTGGGAAAATTGTCTCTGAGGACATATAACTGCGGTAATCCCGGTTCAATTCTTCCTTTTAGCGAAGCCGCTGGACCGAGCCGGTCCTCCAGTTGTGCCAGGAAAAGTGACCTGGGTTCCAATCCAGCCTGGTTTGTGCCCTCGATGTACCCCTCCGGTACCGGAAACGGAGCCGGCGGACTTATACCGGTTACAGTGCCCAGGCACCCAATAGCGTAATTCTGCCCCGTAGGGGGTTGCTGTACCGTTAAATTACCGCCAACCACATCACAGTTCCAGGCTACACCATGCACCAGTGCCCATCCGTGACTGGTTCCATAATGACCGCGATTATAAAGTCCCAGAAGACGCGGATTATACCCCGGCCGGGGACCATCAAGTTCCATCACGTTATCGTACAGGAGGGCCTGGCTCCATCGCCTGTGGCCTTCACTGCTGGCATATGCACCGGATGAGGTACAATCCAGAAATACACAGCCGGAGGTCCAGCTGGTCCCGTTGGACATATAATGATGTCTTCCATTGCTGGCATGGCAATCGCGGATCAGAATCTGTTGTGAGGCAGTGTATAACTGGAAATTGTACATATTGCCGCCATCAATTGGCGCAACCGGATCGAGTGCCTGGCAATTTTGAATGGTGATACGTGTGGCGGTATTTGTCCTGATCCCGGAAAGGCCGAAGTGCAGCAAGGTGCAATTGAGTACCCAGGCATCTTCAATCTGAAAAAGATCGATCGCATTCCACGCATGATTTTGATCCACGCCACCTGCCGTAACAATATCGATGCGCAGATTTTCTATACCAATTCTGGAACGAATGCCCAGTCTGCCATAACGATAAATGAAGGACTGTGCCAACGCGCGTATTAAGTGGTCGTAAACCGGTACATCAATGGTCATATAATTGCCCTGTATGTCGGTGATATAGCGGTTAAATACAATCGGCTGGCTGTTCACACTCCATGGTAGATCTACGCCAGGCTCGGCAGCCGGCAGATACCAGAATGTACCGCCTGTGTCAACTGCAGAAAGCCATGCCGCAGTACATGGGTGATAGATAATGATATTATCACCAATTGTATAACCTGAGGCGTCTTCAACCTCAAAGCTGCATTCTCCGGCCATTACTGAATCTGACAGGATATTTACCACGGATCCCGCATCACCATCGGCCCATTTCGTTTCATGACCGCCGCCAGCTACCAGAACGGTTCTCTTTGAAGGAGAATTTCCGGTAGCCTTCAGGATAGTACTGGCCAGTGGATCGTCACCATCGCCCTCACCTCTTAATACCACTCCATCGAAAGCGAGTTTTATGGTACCGTGAATCTCATACTCCCCTGCCTTTAATAAAAGCGCGCCCCGATATCCATTACTGTCAGGAGTCATCAGACCGATCTCGAAAAGAGCGTTTTGAATCTGGACAGTGTTATCGCCTTCAATCGGTACCAGCGTTTTTACCACAGGAACAGATGGTATTGGATCTTCCGAATTTTTATAACCGGCATGACTGAAATCCGGGATTCGGTTCCCAATGGAATCTGCAACATAAATAAGTTTGCCTTCATTACTGCGATACACAATTTTCGATTCCCAGGCAAAAAGCCTTGTACAGAAGAGCATCAGAATTATGCCCAGAACAATATGTTTTGTCATTTGACCTGCCAGTAATGATATTTTTAAACGTTGCGTCCCATTCGGGACACTGAAATTCATATTTATCGCTATTTTCTACAGATATTATGTCCCTCCGGGACAAAAATCACTGATATCATTTGCAATCCCTGTACCGACCACTGTCCGGATATTCAAGATTCGGTAACGTTCCCGCGGTATATGTCTTTCAAACTGCCTCCTATCAGGAGCGCAAAAATAGTAATAATCGGTATTTTCTCCAGATATCTTATCCCTCCGGATAGAACTTCGGAAAATCAGGTCAGAATCTTCGCTGATTAATTTCTGAATACGTCAGCCCCGGAGGGGCTGGATTTCTATAGAATCCCTGTATATAATATTAGCAGAGTCCCGCAGGGACGACACATCTTCATATTTTTCAAACTCATACCGTACTTAGGGTAAATATTTTGCTATCTTACAAGAATCATCTTCTTTACTTCGCGATGATTACCGGCCGTTAACTGATAATAATAGACTCCGCTGGCCAGCTCTCCGGCATTGAACGTCAATGCATAACTACCCTGCTGCATATGCCGAGACACCAGCGTCGCCACCTTCTTGCCGAGCAGATTATAAACAGAAAGATCCACCTGACCACTGACGGCCAGCCGCCACCTGATAACGGTCTCCGGATTGAAAGGATTTGGATAATTCTGCTCGAGGACCATTGCAGCTGTTTTTCCTCCAGATGCGCCGGGCAATGTG
>Ga0209536_100014121_pt1 | contig 11487 bp, 8 predicted proteins | sample DeeMarSeWOR28_12_FD_187461 | JGI IMG/M metagenome (GOLD analysis project Ga0209536, IMG submission 187461) | Marine sediment microbial communities from White Oak River estuary, North Carolina - WOR-2-8_12 (SPAdes) (version 2) | ecosystem: Environmental > Aquatic > Marine > Intertidal zone >... | reverse complement strand
GAGTATCTTTGATTATCTATATGAATTTTAGTCCCGGGGGAATAGATTGTCAAAGGTAGACACCATACAAAAATGTATCCCAGCGTTAATCTGCTGGGATCAGCATTCAAATAGTTAATGCAAAAGAAATAATGCGGCAAAAACCCAATAAGCCCCATGATCTTCATCGCCATATCACAATATTCGTGGAATTTTTCCAGAAAATTGATCTTAAGATAGGGAAAAACCAAGTCACAAGTGAATTGCACGGGCTCCTAGAAGCCATTTTGGCCTGGGTGATGACGAAGTGTAGCTGACCTTGAAGTCTCACCCTGATCAATTCATATTCGTTTCGGACTGGAGTTGCCGAACTCATGCATCCGTCATGGGAACTTCAACACTTTTAAGCAGTTCTCGCACCACATCCGCAGTAGTCTCCCCACCTAGGATTTTTTCTGGATTCAGCACCATGCGATGTGCTAGGCATGCCACTGCCATGTGTTTGACATCGTCAGGGATAACAAAATCCCTTCCGTGCAAGACAGCATACGCTTGAGCTGTGCGGTAAAGCGCCAGGCTGCCACGCGGGCTTGCGCCGAGTGCCAGGCCATTGTGACTTCGAGTAGCGTGAACCAGATTCAAGATATATTGGCGTATGTTTTCCACTGCGTGTACCCTGCGGATTTGGTGCTGTAGTTCAGGAATTCGCGTCCCATCGACAACCTGCTTTAGATTTTCAATGGGATGACCCGTCTGCTGCATTTGCATCATCTTATCCTCGTCGGCAATGCCGGGGTAACCAATGCTTAGCCGCAGTAGAAAACGGTCCATTTGGGCTTCTGGCAGCGGAAAAGTACCCTCAAACTCGATCGGATTCTGTGTTGCTAGCACAATGAAAGGCTTCGCTAGAGGATAAGTCACTCCATCTACAGAAACCTGGCCCTCGCCCATAGCCTCCAGCAAAGCGCTCTGAGTCCTTGGTGTAGCGCGATTGATTTCGTCAGCCAATAGGATACTGCTGAAAGCCGGACCGGGTCTGAATTCAAACTCGCGCTTTTTCTGGTTGAATATTGAGACACCTGTAACGTCATTGGGAAGCAGATCGGGTGTACATTGAAGTCGTTTAAATTCAAGTCCGGTCGAGATCGCGATCGCCCGGGCCAGCATGGTTTTGCCTGTACCCGGCACATCCTCGATTAGTAGATGCCCCTCGCATAGCAACGCAATCAATATGAGTTCGATGGTTGGTCGTTTACCAACGATCACCTTCTCGACATTCGCGATAACCGAATCGGTGAACTCCCGGACTTCCTCAATTGCTTTTTCTCCAGACTCAACATCTGATGCCATTTTAGTTAATCCTCAAGTTCAACCGCAGCGCTCTTATTGATGGTAACCTTGGCAAGTACTCTCCATAAGTGCTTGCGGACCGATTGGTAGTACTTAAGTAACCAAAACAGACCTAGTTGCCAGCGTAGTACCTTCCATTGATAGACTATCACCTTATTTGATTTGGCTTGATATTCGGAAGGTCGGTAGCTAGTTTCCACAATTCTCTGCATTATGGTGGATAATTCCTCAGATATGCGTGCCACGAACTCCGCTGAAACCCCAATCAACGAAATTTCTTGGAGTCGAGAGTTTAATGAATCTACATACTCATAGGGTGTAATACCCGGATCAAAGGTCACTGCAAGGAGAGCACCAAAGCCTCTTATTCGTTGGTAAACCTCAGCCGCTGCAGCTGGCTCCGTGAGACGATGCAGTCGAATTTCATCGAAAGCTGCCCAAACCGCTCCAAGAATACCAATTGAAGTCATAAAACCAAGCACGAAAAGCCATCCCTTGGGCAGGGATTTTGTCAGATTATAAGTGGGTTTTGCTTCAGGCAATGTCAAACTTGAGTCAAATTCAGGTGTGGATACTATTGACCTTTCCAATGGCGGTCTGCCTGCGGTTGGCTCGAATGGTACCCAACCAGCATTAGGGAAATAGATCTCAACCCATGAGTGAGCATCAGCTTCAGATACCAAGAAGCGGTCAGATTTCACATTGTAGATCCCACTAGCATAACCGACTGCAAACCTAGCTGGAACTCCTGCGGCACGAGCTAAGATCACCATCGCTGAAGCATAGTAATCGCAGTATCCTTTACGTAAATCAAAGAGGAAGTAATCAACCAGGTCTTGATCCAAGGGAGGGTAGGGAACATCGAGGGTGTATGGGAATGTGCGCAGGTATAGTTCGATCGCTCTCACCCGATCATAAGGTGTTGGCTCAGAAGCTGTAAGTTGGAGAGCTAGCTCCTTAACCCGCTCCGGAACATCTGAGGGGAGAGATAAGAAACGACGACTCACCCAATCAGGATAATTTTGATCTTCAGTTCGCAGAGTTTGTTCGTCGACAACAGGAATCAAAGAACTTGCTTCATAAGAGGCAGCGCGCTCTATAAGGATTCCAAACAAATCCTCAGGAGAACGCCACGCGGCCTCACCGGAGTGATTTATTGCAACTGGCTCACCAGCCGCATATATATTTCTGGTTTCCTTACCTACAGGATGAACATTCTGTTCGATTAATGTATGCTGCGGTGCTTGATCCGGCTGTAACCGCTGGTTGGTTGAAAACTCACTTAGAACGGTATCGCTTGTCTGCCAACCATGACCTGTGTAGTTATCATAAGTGAAGCTACGCCAATATAAGGGCAGTATTTGCTCTCCCTTGGAGATTGAAAGGTAATCCTCAATTTCCACGGTCATGACGATACGCTTTGATAGTTCGGGACCAGATCCGATGAGCTGATCTCGTGGCAAGCCAGGACGGCGTAAATCCGCAAATATATCCGGAGTGGCAGTAACGTCGGTCACAATTCCCAAGGAGTCTGCCAGTCCACTTTCTCCTTGGGCAAGAGGTCCCCTACGTGCTGATACCCATTCCATGATGCGCGGTATAGAAATGGATGACATAATCGCAGAGAGTAATACAATTACTACCGAGATGATAACTGCTGCATTACCGACCTGCTTCCCTTTTCGTGGGGGATAGGCAGCATCAATTTCGTCCCATCTGTGCTCGCGCCGATCGTGTTGAACTGTTGCCAACAGGAGCAAAGTCACACCTAGCATCAAATAAATCGTGAAGGACTCATGGTGAACTAAAGACAGTGTTCCAACACTTAATAAAAGCGCAGGAAGGACAGCAAGCAGGGCATTTCTGCGAGCAATAGCTACCCAGCCAGCCCACGCAGCCACGATCCAGACCAACGAAATCCACACAAACGCAGCAGCGACAGGGTCGAATGTTGGCTCAGCCAAGACCAAAGCGTTAGCCCACTTATATACTCGTCCAATGATCACTCCAGTCGTATTGTATGACTCTGCCAGTAGGTGAGTGATTGAAGAAAGATCTATCTTTGGATCTTGTGGTGAAGTACTGATGCGGCTCAATACAAAAAATAGCTCGCTGAGGATATCAGAAATCTTCTGTCTGAGTCCGCCAGCATATAACAAAGCATAGGCTGCTCCTAGCAGGGTTGTAATCAATGCGCTTCTCCATGCTGGTTGTCGGATTATCGCTAGTGACCAACCGATCAGCAGCCCGATTAAAAGCCCTCTCCAGAGGGAGCCCCAATTAGGACCAGTCAGGACGCTGGTTACTCCCGCAGTAGCCGCGGTCAATAGAACGAATAGCAGCAGTAATGTGACCAGTTTTTCGGGTTTTGGTACCCGCATCAAGGTGGCAATCTTCAGCCCATTTGCTGCCAAGAGGTCCTCCCATCCTTTAAGAAGCGTTTCCCAATTTGTTTATCCATGTGGGGCTTGCGGATTCCTCTTGTGATGGATGCATAGGCCTCCTCTAGCAGAGACCTGGACATTTGACGGAAGGGGATACCGCTGTAAGCAAGTGCAGAAGTGACCCTGCTCTGATCGAAGGGGCTGCCAAATTCCGTTGGATCAACCAGCAGAGCTATTCGACCTCCTCGGCGGCCTTGTCCAGCAGCCATTATCCAGCTTGGATCCGAGGAGGGTGTAATGGCGATCATTGTGGCAGACCGGGTAGGGTACTTCATCCGTACCAGATCGGCGAGGGAGCATTCCCCTGCTCCCGCCATTGCGAGCGCCTTCAGGATGCGCCAGCGATGCGCTGGATCAGCACGCGGTTCGAGCCAAATGAGATTCGGACCCACCATCGCCAGCCCAACCAGGCGATGTTCCTTCAAACCGCGCATAGCTAAGGAGGCAGCCAGCACGATTGAAAGCTCCAATGTGGAGTCGCGACCATCTCCAGCTTGAACGCCAGCCTCCAGATCAACAAAGATCCACCAATCCCCGGAAGCAGATGCCTCACGGAGCCTTACGATCAGCTGATCATAATGGGCTGAGGCACGCCAGTGAATCTGCTTCAAGCTATCCCCTGGTAGGTAGCTGCGTAAACCTGCATCGCTGATCTCCCGCTCCAGAGCTCCGCGTCTCCGCCGTTGGTCTCCTGCCCAGCCTCCAGGAACGATCCTGAGCTGCGCCATAGGAAGGAGAGGTGGTGTGACCAAAATTGTATCTGAATGGTAGTCATGCATTGTCAGTGTGTAAATTCCAAAGGGATCACCCGTGCGCAAGCATGTGGGACCAAGCGTATAGAGCCCTCGCTGTCTACAGAGATGGCTGAAATACCTAGTGCGCGAGGACCTGGCACCGACATCGGATACCATCCGCATAGGCATCGGAAGTGCGTCTGATGTATCCATAAGTTCTACCCATATAGCAGGTAGCCAACTGTTATTTATCAACTTGAGTTCTTCATGTACTGAGTCCCCGACCGTTGCCCAAGCAAGATGCAGCTTGCGTTCAATATACAAATTACGTCTTAATGAGACAACCCACAGCAGCGCAAGCAACCAAACGCCCCCGAAACCGATAATGAAAATTATCCAGCCACGGAAACCCGTTAATCCATAAAGGACAGCAAACACACCCAAGAGAAGGGGCAAAAGCCAGATATTGAACTGCAGCTTAGCTTCGGTATTGTTATCTTTTAGGGATTTATCGCTCATGGTCTTACTCGCATGGTTATCAACAAAAATCGATGTTCAGATGACCCAGAATGTATTGGGAAATCACATCAGTTAATCTGATTATAAATCTAAAAGCATAGATGCCATTCTTGAGCGACACCTATGCTTTTTATCTCGATCGAAAGATAATTTAATTCAGCAGATCTTCCGCATAATGACAGGCAATGAAATGCTGTGGGCGCAATTCGCGCAGGGATGGGACCTCTTCAGCACAGTTCGGTCGAGCAATCGGACAGCGGGGGTGGAAGCGACATCCTGAAGGGGGGTCGATGGCGTTCGGAATCTCGCCAGCAGGCATCGTCTCTGTGCGCCGGAAGCGTGGATCAGGCACCGGCACGGCTTCCAGCAGGGCGCGGGTATACGGGTGACCGTGGTTCTCGTAGACGTCCTTCAGCGGGCCGATCTCGGCAAATCTTCCTAAATACATAATCGCGATGCGGTCACAAACGTACTTGGCTGTTGCCAGGTCGTGTGTTATGAACAGGTAGGTCAGGTCAAACTCATCCTTAAGCTCCATCATCAGGTCGAGCAAAATTGCGCGCACAGATACATCAGCCATCGCGATCGGTTCATCTGCCACAATCAGGTCAGGATTCGTGACCAATGCGCGCGCCAGCACGATGCGCTGTCGCTGCCCACCGGATATCTGGTGTGGATACAGATCGTAAAAGGCATTGGGCGGGGTCAGATGGACAGCTTCGAGAATATCCGTGACTCGTTTACGGCGCTCTTCAGAAGATAGCTCTGCTAAATGTATTTCAGCTGGATGTTCGATCGCCTGACCGATTGTCATGCGTGGGTTGAGCGAAGCTAATGGATCCTGGAATACAACCTGCATGCGAGAACGTATAAGGCGCATCTCCTCCGATGACAAGCTGCCGAGATCGATGCCATCAAAGATCACCTTGCCTTCGGTTGGCTCATGCAGGCGTAAAACCAGTCTGCCGACTGTGGATTTTCCTGAACCACTCTCTCCTGCCAGGCCTAACACCTCGCCTTTATAAATTGAGAAGTTGACGTCATCCACTGCTTTTACAGAAGGGATGTGCCCTCTATTGAGCAAGCCGGCGAGGAATCCACTTTGCACGGGGAAGTATTTTTTCAGATTCTCGACCCGGACCAGCTCCACATCTGAAGTGGAGCTGCTTTCTGAGGCTATTTTGATCTCCATCGATTTGGCTTGTTCAGGCACGGCTCAGTTCCGGACCAACCGGGGTCTCCTGGTAAAGCCAGCAAGCCGTGATCTGGTCCCCCCCCTCCACAAGCTTAAAAGCCGGTTCTTCAGTCCGGCATATATCCATGACAAAAGGACAGCGCGGATGGAAGCGGCATCCGGATGGAGGCCGCAGCAGGTTGGGGGGTGCGCCTTCCATCTTGTAGAGCTCTTCACCATCCAGTTTGATGTTGGGTACCGAGCGCAGTAAACCCTGCGTGTAGGGATGTTTCGGATCACCGAAACATCCAAAACAGTCGCCGATTTCCACTATCTTTCCAGCGTACATTACTGCCAGGCGATCAGCAATTTCGGCCACCACACCGATGTTGTGGGTGATGAGCACAATGGTCAAGCCAAATTCATCCCGCAGTTCATGGAGCAGGTCAAGGAATTGGTACTCGACGATCACATCCAGGGAGGTTGTTGGTTCATCTGCAATAACCAGCTTGGAATTTAAAGCCAGCGCTAAGGAGATCATAACTCGCTGGCGCATTCCACCTGACATCTGATGCGGATACTCGCTCAGTCGCTCCCGGCGGATGCCCAGGCGCTCAACTAGCTCTTCCGCTCGGGATTCTGCATCTGCATCGGAAGTCTCAGGCTCATGCGTCTGGATCGTCTCCGTCAAGTGTTCCATGATGCGCTGAACTGGATTGAGCGAAGTCATCGGATCCTGGAAGACCATCCCGATCTCTGCGCCGCGTAAATCAGTCATCTCGCGGTCCGAGAGCGTCATCAGGTCTCGCTCGTCAAACCACAGCTCACCTCCGGTTATCTCGGCCGGGCCAGTATGCAGGCGCATCATTGCCTTGCCCAAGGTTGATTTCCCACAGCCGGATTCTCCTACCAAACCCAGGATTTCACCGCGGTATATATCGAATGAGACATCGTCAACCGCTCTGACAGGGCCAGCGCGAGTTTTGTATTCTACAGTTAGATTCTTGACTGAATATAAAATATCTTTAGGCATCAGCGATCCCTTAATTTGGGGTTAAAAATCTCCATGAGTCCCTCGCCCATCAATGTGAAAGCTAGCACCACTAGCATGATCGCTATACCAGGGAATGTGATCATCCACCACGCGGTTTGGATGAAGCGCTGGCCGCGCGCCAGGTCGATACCCCAATCAGCGATCGTCGGGGGCAGACCGAGACCCAGGAAGCTCAGACCCGCACCAGTCAAAATCGCATCGGCCACATTCACCGAAAAGATGATCGCCACCGATGGGATCACGTTGGGGAAAATATAGCGTCTTAAAATCTCGGTTCTGCGCGCACCTATACTGCGAGCCGCCTCGACATAAACTTCTGCTTTGACTGAGAATGTCTGACCGCGCACAATGCGGTAGTAAGTGGGGATATACACCACGGCGATTGCCACAATGATATTAAATATACTGGGGCCCAAAATTGCCGTGATGGCGATCGCCAGGATCAGACCTGGAAAGGCGTACAAGCTGTCCATCAGAAGGCTGAGGTAGCGATCGAGCGATCCGCCCACAAAGGAAGCGATTAATCCAAGAGGTACACCGATGACCAGCGCGATAATCGAAGCGCTGAACCCGATCAGGAGTGCAACTTGAGCGCCCCAAATTAGGCGGCTGAAGACGTCCTGCCCGATCTCGTTGGTGCCCAGCAAGAAACCACCCGCAGTGGCAGTATCACCCATGATACTTTCAGACGCACGCAGGGTTGGGAATTGAGATTTCACAACCTCAAAATCGGTTGACTGCACCACGGCTGCGTGAACTTCTTCATCTACAACTGCTTGGAGGGTCTCTTCAAGTGTATTATAGCGCTCGATGCGTACCCGCAAGCGCAATTCTTCGGGGTCATCCTTGAGCTGATCGTCGATAATTTGGGCCTGCTCACGCAAAGCCACCGAAGTTGGTAGACCTTGCTCCACAGCGATGGCTGGTCGCTCTGAACCTACTGGGACTGCCAGATCCTGAAGTTCTTCCACTGGCGAATCTTGCGGCACGATCAACACCGGGACCGGAGGGGTTTCTCCAGGCGCTAAGAAGCTGGAACCAACGATCTCGTTGGGACCAAAAGGCGCAAAGGGATCGGGGAAAAAAGCAATGATTAAGAAACCAGCCACCATGACCATTGAGATCGCCACAAACCACCAGTCAGCACCATACCATTTACGCGCCCGTAGTGCGCGCCGTACGAAACCCACGCGATCAAGGTCTTGCTCCCAAGATGCAATTTCATTTTCAGGTGTGGGATATTCTTCTTTTGTTATTGTCATGGCTTAATATCTTACCCTTGGATCGACCAGCGAGTAAATGATATCTACAGCAAGGCTGATCACTGCCACCAGCAAAGCGAAAACAGCGATCCCGCTCTGTACCGCGGTGTAATCGCGCGACGAGATGCGCTCCACCAGGTATCTGCCCATCCCCGGCCAGGAGAAAACCGTCTCCGTCAGCACTGCACCAGCCAGCAGGATCGCCACCTGTAGCCCGATCAAGGTAATGACAGGGATCATGGCATTCTTGAGGGCATGCTTATAGGTCAGCACGCGCTCCCGGATGCCGCGCGCCCGCGCAGCAGAGATGTAATCAGCATGCTGTGTTTCAATCACGTTGATGCGCGTCAAGCGCACGAAAACGCCGGAGAGGATTAGCCCAAGAGTAACAGTTGGTAGCACCAGATGAGCCAGGGTAGAACCCAAAGCAAGCCAGTTACCGCTGATAATCGAGTCGATCGTATAAATATTGGTCGTGCGGTCAAGCGTAGTACCGATCACCGGATCGATGCGACCGGATATGGGCAGCCAATTGAGCCACACCCCAAAGAGCAGCTGCAGCATCAAACCTAACCAGAATATCGGTAACGAATAGATCACAACGGAGTAGACACGCATGCCATAATCCGTGGCCCGTTTGCGTCGCGAAGCTGCCCATGCTCCGCCAATGACGCCTAATGACAGAGCCAAAAAAGAAGCTGGAATGACGAGTTCTAAAGTGGCCGGGAAACGTTCGCTCATCTCGTCCACGATCGGTCGATGCCCCCCAGTGAGCGAGTTCCCAAAATTAAGGGTGATCATATCTTTGAGGAAGTTGCCGTATTGCACCAGAATCGGATCATTCAATCCTAGCTGCTCGCGGATGCGCTCGATGATCTCTGGGGTACCTTTTGGACCCAGCGCCGAGGTTACCGGATCACCGGGTAAGACCCTCATGATAAAAAATACCAGAGTGGCTAGGATAAAAACCATCGGCAGGGTTAAGCCGATGCGCGTGATGACAAAGCGGCGTAAACCAGTAGACCCAGTTATGAGAATATAGATCAGCCCAATTAACGCAGGGATTCCAATAATAAGAGCAATGATTGCAATTGGTGACACGAGATTATTGTTTTCAATAAAGATAAGGGGCGGGATACACCCGCCCCTTTAAGATTGTTTAAGGTTATGTTAAGGGCTCTTGGTGAGCGTGGAGTAGTTGAACTCCATTGTTGGACCGATGTTCAATACTTCTGGTGCTGCGTACGAATCAGAGCCAGAAATTGATGGTCCATAAGTCACATGTTCTGCAATGATGAACAGCGGTATCGTCACCACCAGGTCGGCGTAGAGGTCTTGGGCTTGCTGGTAAAGCGCTTCGCGTGCGCCCACATCGGTCTCCACATCAGCCTGTGCCATCAGCTCAACCATCTCGGCAGCTGTATCGTTGATGGGTTCGCCGTACTGGCTGCCTTCTGCGGCCAGGGCGACATTGGTACCCAGACCACCATTAAACACGAAGGGATCCAGGTAATTGGATGAGTCTGGGTAGTCAAAGAACCAGCCCAACACACCAGCAGGGTAGGATTCGCCGCCAGTTAATGCGGTAACGTAGGTACTCCACTCCTGCGCCTGCAGGGTGACATTTACCGCTCCGGTTGCCTCCACCTGCTGCTGGATCAATTCCATCCAGGCCGCAGTCTCGCTGCCGTAATGTTCGGGTGGGTACCACAGCTCCAGCTCGAGTGGGTTGTCCGCGGTATAGCCAGAGGCGCTCAGGAATTCATTGGCTAGGTCGAGGTCCGGCGAGGCGTATAAGGTGTCGAAAGCTTCAGATGCACCCAGGAATCCTGGTGGAACCTGCGAGTACAAAGGTATGGCCTGACCGCTGTAAACTACGTCAGAAAGCTCGTCACGATCAATTGCAGCCGCTACAGCTTTGTAGACATTGGGATCATCCATGGGCGGGAAAGTGTGGTTGATGATCAGGTAGCGGATCGGTCCGGCATCCACTGTACCAACTGTTAGTTCAGCTACTTCTTCCAGCTGGGAAATCAGCTCGGGACCCAGGAAGCGCCAGGCGACATCGATCTCACCGTTCTGCACGGCCAGGGACATGGTCTGCGGGTCAGCGAAATAGCGAATGATGACCTGGTCAACCTGAGGTGTGAATTCACCTTCATAGAAGGGATTTGGTTCGAGTACGACCTGCTCATCATAATTGACCTGGCTGATGAACCAGGGTCCAACGCCGTAAATCGGAGCTTCTGGGAAGAGCACACACTCTTCTTGTGAGAAGATATCCGGGTGCGCGGGAAGGTAGGGCGCACCAGCCAGTACCTGGCTGAAGAAACCGACCGGGGAGGCGAGCGTAAAGACGATCGTCTCATCATCCGGTGCCTCGATGCTTGCTACGTAAGGAGTAGCCAGCGCGTCAGCAACACCGTTGGGGCATTCTGGGCCAATGGTCAGCAGGCGGTTGAGCTGCTCTGCATACATCGGAGCGGTCAGTTCCAGACCGTCGGCGAAGGTGATCCCAGGGCGCAGCTTGAAGGTGTAAACCAGACCATCGTCTGAAATCTCTGGAAAGTCAACAGCTAGACCCGTCGTGAGTTCAGCAGTTCCTGGCGCCCATTTGAGCAAACCTTCACCCATATTCTTCATTAGCTCCCAGTCATGGGTAGAATATGCGTCAGCTGGATCGATGCTGGAGATGCGGTCTGTAACCCCTATAATAATGGTGACCTTCTCCTCCGCAGGAGGTTCGGTCGGTTCTGGTTCAGGCTCTTCGGTCGGTTCGGGTTCAGGGGGAACTTCCGTCGGCTCGGGCTCGGGGGGCGCTTCCGTTGGCTCAACAGCTTCTTCGGTCTCTGGGGGGGGTGCCTCAGTTGGAGTAGCCGCCGGTTGGCAGGCCGCCAGCACCATGCTGGCCAATAAAATCAAGACCAACAGGGAAAACAATTTATTGTGTTTCATCTTTCTCTCCTCTCAT
>Ga0209536_100014120_pt1 | contig 11487 bp, 5 predicted proteins | sample DeeMarSeWOR28_12_FD_187461 | JGI IMG/M metagenome (GOLD analysis project Ga0209536, IMG submission 187461) | Marine sediment microbial communities from White Oak River estuary, North Carolina - WOR-2-8_12 (SPAdes) (version 2) | ecosystem: Environmental > Aquatic > Marine > Intertidal zone >... | reverse complement strand
GCCGCGATGGGCAATGTTCAAAGTGCGACTTTGACTTCCAAGTGCGACCATCGTTTGGGTGACCTCCTGGTAGGCAGGCTGGATTAAACTTTGAAACCATCCTGTCCATGCAGGGCAAATAGAAAAGCGCAGAGCATCCATTCTATCCGAAACGGTTCCGCGCTGCAGCCTTAAACAAGATTTTTTCTCTAACCTCTCTGAACTTAAAGGTGGATGGTGCCACTGAGGTTAGATATTGCCTCGAGGGGGAATTGGGGACTATTATTAGAATTAAGGTCTTTGTGCGAGTCGAGGGCTCAGATCGTTAATGCTTTTGACATAACCGTCGTGGTGCTTTAGAATTCACAATCTTTGATACACAATCTGACAACACCCATGAGACGTTGAGGGCAGATTTTTGGCAGCCCGGAAAAGCAATCTAAGACAAGAGTTGTATGGAAGACAGAACAGGAGGCGATGGGTTCGGCTCATAGTCTGGAGTTCTCTGTTACTTCTGGTTGCCGTGCTCTTGGTCGGTGGTTACGCTTTTTACCGCGTCACTCGCAATCTTCCCCAAATTTCTTCCCTGCAAGACTACCAGCCGAGCATTGTCACTACAGTCTATGCGGACGACTCCACTCCAATTGCCGAGTACTATCTTGAAAGGCGCATAGTGATTCCGTTGGCACAAGTCCCCCAGACGGTCATTAATGCTTTCGTGGCTGCGGAGGACTCCCGCTTCTTTGAACACGAGGGAATTGATTTCTTTGGTATTGTTCGAGCCTTGTGGAAAAACATCAAGGCAGGTGGAATTGTCCAGGGCGGAAGCACCATAACCCAGCAAGTGACCAAGTCATTGCTCTTGACCCCGGAGAGGAGTTTTACTCGTAAACTCAGAGAAGCTATCCTGGCATATCGCATTGAGAAACACCTCTCTAAAGAGGAGATCCTTTTTCTATACCTGAATCAGATCTACTTGGGGCATGGCGCTTACGGCGTGGAAGCTGCAGCGCAGAACTACTTCGGCAAGAAGGTGGCGGAACTCAACCTTGCCGAATGTGCCATGTTGGCTGGCCTTCCACAGGCGCCTAGCCGTTACTCACCCTACAGCCACCCGCAACGGGCCAAGGAGCGGCAAGTTTATGTTTTAAATAGGATGGTGGCAGACGGATACATCAGTGCCGACCAAGCCGCTGAGGCTCTCGCCTATACTCTGAAAATCCAAGAGCGGAAAGATTGGAATATCGGCCAAGTGCCCTACTTTGCCGAGCATATAAGGCGGTACCTGGAGGAAAAATATGGCCAAGAAGTCCTCTATCGGCAGGGACTCCAGGTCTACACCACCGTCAATGTCGCTTTCCAAAAAGCCGCACAGCGAGCCATCACTGAAGGGTTGCATGCCTTAGATAAACGTCAGGGCTACAGGGGACCGTTGGGTCATTTGGCGCCGGAGCAGATAGAAAATTTCTTCCAAGAGTTGAAGGGTTCCTCGCAAATGAACGGTCTTAGACAAGGGGCTGTGGTCAAGGGGGTGGTCGTTAACGTTTCCACCAAAGAGAAGAAAGTCTCGGTGCGATTGGGTGAAGGGTTGGGGATTCTACCTTTGAAAAAGATGGAATGGGCTCGCAAGCCTGATCCCGAGGTAGCTCACAATGCCGTAAAAGTTCGCGATCCTGCCGAGGTCCTAAGCGTCGGGGATATTGTCCTGGTGCGGTTATTGGAGCCCGACAATCAGACTGGCGGTTGGCTGCTGGCTCTGGAGCAGGAACCGGAGGTTCAAGCCGCTCTGCTTTGCATGGAAAACGCCACCGGGCATGTGAAAGCCATGGTGGGTGGGCTCGACTTCAATAACAGCCAATTCAATCGTGCCATCCAGTCTCGACGCCAGCCGGGTTCTTCATTCAAGCCTATTACTTACGCGGCAGCGCTGGACAAAGGTTATACTCCAGCGACCATCATCATCGACTCACCCATTATCTACAGCGACGAGCAGATGGACTGGAAGTGGAAACCCAAGAACTACAAAGAAAAGTTCTATGGCCCCACCTTGTTCCGCACGGCCCTTATCTTTTCCCGCAACGTAGTGACCATTAAGATCTTGCGAGACATCGGCGTTGATTATTTAGTAGACTATGCTCGCCGTTTCGGCATCACCTCCCCTCTGACTCGAGACCTATCGCTGGCTCTCGGCTCTTCGGGAGTCTCACTGCTAGAACTCACCAACGCTTATTCGGTGTTTGCCAACCAGGGCGAACTGATAAGTCCAATTTTTATCACCAAAGTTCTGGACCGTCACGGCAGCGTACTGGAAGAGTACAGGCCCCAGAGGGAGAGAGTGCTGGACAAGGATACTGCCTACGTCATGACGCACCTCCTTCAGGAAGTGGTCAAATATGGAACAGGCTGGCGGGCGCGTGCTCTCAATAGGCCCACTGCCGGTAAGACCGGGACTACGAATAACTTACAAGATGCCTGGTATGTCGGTTTTACCCCTTCCTATGTAACCGGTGTTTGGGTGGGATTCGACGGCGATCGGACATTGGGGAAGTATGAGACTGGGTCCCGAGCTGCGAGTCCAATTTGGGTGGCCTTCACCCAAGAGATACTCGAGAAAGAACCGACAAGAGTTTTTGCAGTGCCGGAGAATGTGGTCTTCGCCAAGATAGACGCAAAGACAGGATTGCTAGCCAAACCGGGCGATGAAAATGCCATCTTTGAAGCGTTCAAGGAAGGAACAGCTCCCACCAAAACAAGCGAGGACGCAACACCCACCGTGGATGACTTTTTCAAAGGCGATCTAGATGCCGAACCCATGTAAGTCCATGAGATCCGAGCTGTCTCGGGGTGCCAGGCTTCACATCTTAACAAAAGCGCTAAATCCTAATATCGAAATTCTAAATCCGAAACAAATCCAAGATTCAAATCTTTAATTGTTTAAAACAAGGGAGATTAGAGCCAGGTTGAAGGTTTTGGTCATTGGGAACTGGGGAGTCCGTAGGACAATTTAGAAAATTTGCGGATTGTTGCGGATTTCGATATTGGGATTTCGGATTTTCAACCACGATTTAGACAATTCTATCAGCAATGTGCCGGCCCAGAACTGCGGATTTCTGGAAGCAGGTCAGGCATGGAATCAATATTCGCAAGAGATGGCTTGTTGAGTCGAGCCCTCAGTGACTACGAATATCGCCCTATGCAGCAAGCTATGGCCACTGAGGTGGAGGCTGCCATCGCCGAGGAACGAGCCAGCATCATCGAGGCGGATACGGGTACAGGCAAGACTCTAGCGTACCTCATTCCCGCCGTTCTAAGCCGACGGAAGACGATCGTTTCAACCGGCACGAAAACGCTTCAAGATCAATTGTTGGAGCACGATATTCCCTTCCTGCGTAAACATCTGCCGCAGACATTCAGAGCGGTGTGCATGAAAGGAAGGGCAAACTATCTCTGCCTTTACCGGTTTCACCGTGCTCTGGAACAGCCGGAGCTTCTGCCGGATGACCAGGGCGGTCTGACTGACAGGTTGGTTAACTGGGCTCGACAGAGTTCAAGTGGAGATCGGGCCGAGATCGACTGGCTGCCTGATGACTTTACCGGCTGGGAGCAGTTGAGCGCTCGGGGAGATCAGTGCTTGGGGCAAAAATGTCCCAATTTTGAACAGTGCTTTCTTACCCGGCTGCGGCAAAGGGCGGCGGTTGCTGAGATCGTGGTGGTCAATCATCACCTCTTTTTCGCAGACCTTGCGGTTCGCTCGGGAGGATACGGCCAGGTCATTCCCCCTTACCAGGTAGTCGTATTCGACGAGGCTCATCTCCTTGAAGAAACGGCAAACAGCTACTTCAGCACCCAGGTGAGCAGCTACAAACTCTCTGAATTGATACGCGACCTCAGCTTTGAGCTGGCCGCGGCAAGGAGCAGGGACCGTGCTCTCCTCCAGTCATCGGAAAGCCTTGGCAAAATCGGTGCCCAGTTCTTCAAGGGCTTTCCTCATAGTGACAGGAGACAGCGGTTCCATCTCGAAGCCCTTGGCAGTGAGCTGCGACAGCGCTGGAGTGAATTGAGTGAAGGGCTGGACGGACTGGCTAGCCAGCTTTTTCGTTTACGGGACCTCAGTGAAGGGTTGTCCGGTTGTCATCGGCGTACATTAGAAATTTCCCAGGACCTCGACCTATTGCTGGAGCAGCCAGATCAGAACTACGTCTATTGGTACGAGAAGAGAGGCAGGGGCACCTTCTTGTGGGGTTCGCCGGTTCAGGTGGCGCCTATACTGAACAAGCTTCTCTTTCAGAAGAGCAGGCCTTACATCTTCACTTCTGCCACCCTGGCCGTTGGCACGGATTTGTCCTTTTTCAAGGGCAGGTTAGGGCTGCCACCGGAGACTCCGGGATTGATTCTAGATGCTCCCTTCTCCTACCGCGAGCAGGCCTTGATTTATTTACCCGGGGACCTGCCCCTACCGGACTCGGCTGAGTTCATCCCGGCAGTCGCCAAAGAGGTTGCCGCCATTCTAGAGCAGACCAGTGGCAGGGCATTCGTTCTCTTCACCAGCCACAGGAATCTGCAAGAAGTGCGTGCACTGCTTGAAGTGCGTCAGCAGTTCAGGCTGTTGGTGCAGGGCGAACAGCCCAAACCTGCTCTGCTCAGGCGTTTCCGAGAGGATACCTCCTCGGTACTGCTTGGCACTGCCTCCTTCTGGCAAGGGGTGGATATGCCGGGAGAGACCTTGAGCTGCGTCATAATCGATAAGTTGCCCTTTGCACCGCCCAATGACCCGTTGGTAGCAGCACGGTTGGAAAAGATCGCAGAGACGGGTGGGAATCCCTTCTGGGGCTATCAAGTCCCCAGCGCGGTGCTTACGCTCAGACAGGGGCTCGGCCGCTTGATCCGCCGAAACACGGACCGAGGGATCCTGGCCATCCTGGACAGCCGGTTATTCAAGAGATCGTACGGCAAGGTTTTCCTGGAGAGCCTGCCGGAGAGTGCCATTACCCAGCGACGGCAAGATATTGTGACTTTTCTCGATTCGAAGCCTCCGTCCGCGCTGCAGGATCTGCACGGTGAGACATGAACGTGGAGCCGTGCTCTGGGATCGGGGAGGTTGTCCATACAAGATTGTAGGCAAGGGCAAAACGCGGTTTGCACAAGAACAGATGAGTCGCACTCGAGTCGTTGAAACCGACTTTCTAACGATACCCGTTGGGCCTACACTGGCAATGCCCCCCTCAGGCACGGTTTAGCACACTCTGTCATGTCAACCAGCCGTGTCCAAACCAACATATATCCAATGTCGTGGCTTCAGCCCTGATAGAAGCAGTTGAACCCTCTCGAAAAGATGCTGCAGATTCCTTGACACCCGCAACACTGACATTCGGAGAGACTCACTTGCAGAATCAGAAGGTTATGATATGATGCACTTGCTCTGATTCGGTGAATTTGAGCTTCGGCGCGCGATCGACAGATGTCATATCGGGCGGGGTATCGCCGAATGAAATGTCCCCAGTGCTACTTTGATAATTTGGCGGACTTCCGGTTTTGCGGGCAATGCGGCTCGGAGCTAGGGGATCTCAAACCTGGAGACGGTCTGTCTACTGAGAGCTGGGCCGAGCGAAAACATGTTACCATCCTTTTCTCTGACCTCTGTGGCTACACCAGGCTGACGGAATCCATCGATCCGGAAGAGGTCAAGGCGATCATGGGTAAGATGTTTGCTGAAGGCGCCAGAATCGTTCATAAATATTCCGGCGTTGTGGAACGATTCTTCGGTGACGAAATCCTGGCAGTCTTCGGCAGCCCGATAGCTCATGAGGACGACGCCCTTCGCGCAATACACGTCGCAATGGAAATCCACGCGGCCGTCAAGGCAATAGACAGCCAGATTCGAGAACGAATCGGATTTCCTCTGGCCATGCACACGGGGATCAACACGGGGGTCGTGGTCACCGATATAAAGACCCAAGATCCGTTCTCTTATGGCATCACCGGCGACGCTGTCATTCTGGCCAAGGGGCTGCAAGGCCTGGCCAATCCGGGTGAAATTCTGATCGGCCCTGAAACCTATCAGCAGACAGCAGGGTATTTCAGCTTCCATACCCTGGAGTTTCAGCATGTCAAAGGGAAGAAGGAGCCGATAAAGGTTTATAAGGTTCTTGCACCGAAACCGGTTCCGCGAAAAGTCCACCGGACCTATGGACGTCGGGCAGAGCTCACCGGCCGAAAAGAGGAGCTTGAGACGCTCAAGAAGGCCGCTGCCGATCTGCGACAGAAGAAGGGCAGGATCTTTCGCATCTGCGGCACTGCAGGGATCGGCAAAAGCCGTCTGGTCGAAGAATTCAAGGGTTCTTTGGACCAGGATATATTCCGCTGGTGCGAGGGCTTCAGCTACCCATACACCCAGAACATCAGTTACTTTCCCTTTATCGATCTACTGCGACGACAATTTCAAATCCTCGAGGAAGACCCCCCTGAAACTATTCAGCAAAAGATTGAAGCCGGCACCACTCAGTACCTGTCCAACCCAAACGTCTCGACTTACTTGGGCGGCCTTTTTTCGCTGGATTATCCCACCAGCGTAAGCGACCCGGAAAACTGGAAAACCCATCTGCAGGAAGCCATCTGCCTTTACTTTTCTTCCCTTGCCCGAACTCAGCCCTTAATTTTATGTCTCGAAGACCTCCACTGGTATGACCCCTCATCGCTAGACCTGATTCACACTATCCTTGTAAAGTGCGATTACCCGGCTCTGTTCCTCCTGGTATACCGCACGCCGTCCCCCAATGTACAGCACCGTTTCTCGGCGGGGGTCGAACCGCCCGTCAATCTAATTGAGCTGCAGGAGTTTTCGCTGCCTGATACCTGGAAAATGATCCGTTCCCTGCTTCAGACCGAAGAGGTGCCGACTGGGCTTCGGCAGTTCATTGAAAAGAACATCCAGGGCAACCCGTTTTATCTGGAGGAAATTATCAACTCTTTGGTTGAGTCAAAGACGCTGGTGCTATCCGGCGGGGTCTGGAAGCTGACACGACCCATTGGCGAATCCGGCATTGCTCTGACCATCAGGGGGTTGATCACTGGGCGGTTGGACCGACTGAGGCCCGAACTGAAAGAAATCCTCAGAGAGGCTTCGGTTTTCGGAAGCTCATTTCAATATGACGTCCTCAAGAAAGTCTCCGGCAAGGGGAGCAGGCTGGGGCAAGATTTAGATGAATTGACCTGCCTGGATATTCTCCGGCTTAGTTCCACATCGCCGAATGTAGAATATAGTTTCAAGCATGTCATGACTCGGGAAGTTGTCTATGACGGACTGCTGAAATCAGAGCGTCAGGCAATCCACGAGCGAATCGGGCGAGTGATTGAAGATCTGTTCCAGGGACGATTGGCGGAGTATTACGAAACCCTCGCCTTTCATTTCAATAAGGGCAAATCCTTTCATAAAGCCGTCCATTACCTGATGCAATCCGGCAGGAAGAGCCTGCGACGCTACGCCGTGGAAGAATCACACCAATTTTACAAAGCAGCCTACGATATTCTCGTCCGCCTGGATTCTCAGTCAGCAGTCGATCGTAACCTGCTGATCGAAATACTAGTTTATTGGTTTCCAGTGTATTACTACCGAGGCCGATTCGAAAGTCTGGAAGCGATTATGAACGCCCACCTCGATCTTGCCGAAACCATTGAAGACCAAGAACTGCAAGGCATGTATTATGTTGGCGTCGGCATGTGCCTATGGGGCAGAGAAAAGTTTCGGGGTTCCTACCAGTACATGCACAAAGCTTTGAGCCTCGGCAAAGAGGTAGATAGTAAGAAGTTGCAGGGATACGCTCGTGCCTGGCTGGCCTGGATATGTGTGGAGTTAGGCTTTCTGGATGAAGCAATCGAGCATGGGGAGGTTTCCAGGAAAATGGCGGATCACTTTGAATCCGATCACTATCCCTACTATCACTCCCTGGACTCGGACGGTTTTGCCTACTGGGCCAAAGGGGACAGCCGAAAAATCCACGATTGTGGAGAGGCGCTGCTAGAATACGGGTTGAGTCAGTCAAGCATCCGCGGGGTTACGTGGGGACATTCCGTCAAGGGATGGGGCCATTTGGCGGCGGGGGATATGCCGGCTGCCGTAAAATGCAATCAGCAGGCGTTGCAAGCCTCCGCAGACCCTTTTTATACGATGTTTCCCAAACTGTTTCTCGGGGTTAGCTACGTGTTCGCTCGCCAGTTTGAAGCGGGCAAAACGCCTTTGCTGGAAGTATCCGAATACGCAAGGCTCTACGGCAGCGAAATTCTCGGCAGTGTTGCCCACCTGTTTCTCTCTGTGGTTTTTCTTTTCGAAGGGCAGCTGCGCAAAGGTGTCGAGCAAATCAACAAGCTGCAAAAATACTGGGAGAAAAATGAGGCCCGGTGGCGCCAAGTCAACTCAGAATTGGTACTTGGTGAAATCTACCTGGGTATGATACGAAAAGATGTTCCGATCGCTTGGTCAACCATTCTCCGCAACTTGGGCTTTCTTATCAAAACCGTTCCATTTGCCGCCCGTAGAGCAGAATATTATTACCAACGGGCTCTGAAAAACGCGGAATCCATCGGCGCCAAGGGCATTCAGGGGCAGGCCTACCTGGGAATGGGTTATCTGTACAAAGCAATTGGAAAGCCGACCAAAGCCAGCACATGCTTCGATGCCGCCATAGCAGTCTTCAGGCAGTGCGACGCAACAGCCTTTCTGCAACTGGCTGAATCCACAAAAGCGGAGCTGAGGAATTCCTGAGTGTGGGTTTCATCGGGTTATCCCACCACTGGAGTTTCGGGTCAGTGCTCTATTATTTAACATCGAAAACCTGGGCCTCTGGGCCCGGGTCCTTTACTCCACGGAACGTGCTGCACGAGGAAAATGATGAGAGTCGCCCTGATTTTCCCAAAAGTCGCGGAATCGATAGCCGACGGCAGTCTCACCAGTCTGGAAAAGAAAAATTGGTTGACGAATCAGGTAAAAACTCACCTGTTTGGTTTTGGCGAAACCAATTTCATCCCTCCGATGGTTCTGCTCTCCCTTGCCTCAGTAACCCCTGCTTCCGTGGACCTGATCGTTGTCGATGAGCGGATTCAGGATGTCGATTTCGACATGGATGTCGATTTGGTCGGCATATCAGTCATCACGCTGACCGCCTTCCGGGCGTACTATATCGCCAGCCGTTTTCGTGAAAGAGGCATACCAATTGTTTTTGGCGGCATACACCCGACCGTTCTTCCGGCTGAGGCGCTGCAGTACGGTGACGCCGTTGTTGTCGGCGAGGGAGAGGGGATATGGCCGCAACTGCTTCGAGATGCATCCGTGGGTGCATTGAAAAAAATCTACCGTGCTGACACCGCCATTCCACTGGAACTGCTGCCGTCACCTCGGCTTGACCTTCTTCCCCACCCGGAACGGTACGTCACCACAAAAGTCGTTCGGGCTACCCGGGGCTGCCCCTACGGTTGTACCTTCTGTACCGTGGGAACGCCTGCGGGCTGGATCTACCGCAAACGTCCGATCCGGGACATTGTCCGGGATATCGGACCCCATCCAGGCAAGTACATGTTTTTTCTAGACGATAATCTCGGAGTCGATATGGACTATGCCAAGAACCTTTTTCGAGCAGTGAAACCTCTCAATTTAAAGTGGTACGGTTCGGTTTCCATTGATGCACTCGAGGACTGCGACTTCATTGAAGCCGCTGCGGATAGTGGCTGCAAATTCTTTGGCATCGGTTTCGAGAGTCTTTCCAAACATACCCTTAAGGCCATGGGAAAATTGAAAACCAACAATCCGGACCGCTACAAAGAGATCATCCGTAGAGTTCACGAGCATGAAATCGCCATCGTTGGTTATTTCCTGATGGGCTACGACACCGATGTCCCGGAAGACTATGATCAACTGGCCGAATTTTTATTGGAGACCGGCATCGAAATTCCCAGTATCAGCGCCCTGACGCCCTACCCGGGTGCACCTATTACCCGGAAGTTGGAGAGAGAGGGGCGGATTCTGCACCGTCGGTGGAACTTGTATTATGATCGCTGGTGGGACTTGGCGTATGAGCCAAAAACAATGACCCCACAAGAGATTTTTGAGAGCTATCTCAAGATGATGGATCGTGTGTTTTCGCTGCGGCCTGTCATCAGACGAAGCTTGCCTCACGTCAGACGTCGCAACCCCATTGCACTGACCTATATCCTGCAGCACGGGTATGACAAGCAAAAGACGTTGAAGGCCGAAAAAACATATCAACAGAAAATATTCACCAGTGGTTTGCATACCCCCCAAAGTCATAGCCTGCCTGCCAACTATCTGGCTGATTCCGACATTGGATTTTGACACCGTCCGAACTAACCATCCGCCCAATACATAAAGTGAGTTTCTCTGACTAATCTCTATTTCCGTATTTCCGTGCTCACGAATAACAGATGATTTTCGAGCAGTCCAAAAGATTCATCGTACAGATGTTATGCGAAGACCTGTAAAGCAACAACCAGCAAAGTTGGTGTATTCCCTGCGCCGCTTTTAAACTTCATCTAATCTGAGCGATTTCTTTCCCCCTCCCCCCTAACCCCCTCCCGCCAAGGGAGGGGATAATCTTAAATTTGTTCAAATAGTTTTCTCCCCCTTGTCGCAGATCCCGAGCTTGTCCAGGGGACGGGGGAGGGCTTCGGCCGTGAGCTTAGCCGAACGGTGAGGGCGGGGGTGACTGAACCTATCGGGTGAAACACCATAATTGCAACCGTATTAGATAAACAGGATCCTTTTCAGGCTAGTCTATCAAGAATCGCTCAATATAGGCTTCAGGTAGTGGTTTACATGATAGGTCCCTCGGCCTAGTTTTCAGTCTTGCGTTTATCGCTTGAATCTCGTTTGGCTGCTTCTCGAACTCGAGCAAGGTGGTGAGCAATCACTCTGTTGTGGGGATCAAGTCGGCGGGCGCGCTCAAGGGCGTCAACCGCCAGTGACCACTGATCGCCGATTTCATAGAGGCGAGCAACGGTGAGCCAAAGGGTCCAATCATGGGGGCGGCGATGCAACTTTCGTTTGACCATAGCAATGGCTAGACTTGCTCCAAGATACTTGCAGCTGTCCGATAAGCTTTTCCACCACCGTCCTAGGGCAGAAAACACTGACAGTCTCCTCACAATTGCAGCATTAGCGAGTTTGGACAGTCGAGTGGGTTAGGCCGGTTAGGTCAGTTTAGCCTGTTTTGCCTGCGGCGACTCCCAATTTGGGCAGCAATATATGATTTTAGAATTTTTTTGCATTCCTTATGGTTCACAGATCGGCCAAGGCTCATCATACTGCGGAGAGCACTAAATAGTCTGCACTTCGAGCAGGTACGGATCATGCAGTCTTTTCTGTGGTTCCAAGGCTCCCGGCCAGGTCACTTCTAGCGCAGCTGCGGGTGCTGGAAGGCGGACCCTCCCTGTTCCCGCCTTTGCTTCGCTTCGGCGGGCCAGGGGCTCCCCCACCCACAGCTGCGGAAGTGAACACAGGCC
>Ga0209536_100014119_pt1 | contig 11488 bp, 8 predicted proteins | sample DeeMarSeWOR28_12_FD_187461 | JGI IMG/M metagenome (GOLD analysis project Ga0209536, IMG submission 187461) | Marine sediment microbial communities from White Oak River estuary, North Carolina - WOR-2-8_12 (SPAdes) (version 2) | ecosystem: Environmental > Aquatic > Marine > Intertidal zone >... | reverse complement strand
TTGCTTGTTCTCCAGCACCGAGTTGACGGCGCGAGACAGCGACGTGCTGGTGAAGTTCCATGCGATCAAGCCCACAATCAGGAAGGCCGGGAAGTTCCCCACCGGCGTTGCTCGCTCGAAGGCCACCGTGAAGACGACGCTGAGCACCACCATCAAGAACAGCGGATTCAGCAGCGACCAGGCAAAACCAAAGATTGAGTTCCTGTAGCGCACCTTCAAATCGCGGATCACCAGATTACGCACCAGCTCACGATAGCTCCGCAAGTCAAGCAAGCGTCCTGCGGTCTCCACTGCGAAGCGCAGCGGGTGCCTGCGGTTCCGCTCCTCCGCAGTGGCCCACACCGTCACGACATCTCCATTGCGTTGCGTAACAATCAAGAGAAGAATCCCTCCCGCTGTCCCGGATGCTTCAGTATCTGCGTCAACATTGCCTTCGCTTGTGCGTTGAACGGGCTAGGGCTCAAGTCTCCAGAGCGCAGAGGCTCAAGTGAGTGAGAGACACAGGGGGTGAGGCTGACGCAGGCTCGGGGGATGTACTCCAAGTTCACACGTTGCTTTCTTGAGCCAGATTGACGGCTAAGGGCAATCGCATAGTGACCGTGGTGCCCTGTCCTGGTTGGGATAAGATGGATAGCGTACCCTCCACAATCTCAGCTCGTTCCTTCATATTCAGCATGCCCAGGCTACCGCTCTCGTCATAACCCTCGGTGACATCCGCCACGTCGAAGCCTGTCCCATCGTCACGGATAGCGACGACCAGATCGCCGTCGCTGGGAGCTACTTCGATATCGACACGGTTGGCGTGTGCATGTTTTTTGGCGTTGGTGATGGCCTCTTGCACCACGGAAAAGACAGCCACCTCGGCGCTATGCGTGAGGCGGCCAAACTCTCCTTCCGTTTTGAGCACTACATTAAGCCCCTCGACTTCACGCAGTCGATCGGCGTACGAGTTAAGCGCAGGTACCAAGCCCTGTGTCTCAAGGATGACTGGCCGCAGGTCAAAGAGAAGGCTCCGCACCTGGCGCAGGGCCTTCTCGGCCACCGGCAGCAACTCGTCTAACTCCGCCACTGCGTGCTCCTGTGAATTGTGGGCGATAGCCTCTTGCACGAAATTTGCGCTCATAATAATGGCCGCCAGCATTTGGGCGGGTCCATCGTGTAGCTCACGGGCCAAGCGACGACGAACATCCTCCTCGACCGCAATGATGCGGTCGTGTTCTTCACGCAGACTCTGGTACAGACGAGCGTTCTCAATAGCCACTGCCGACTGGGCCGCAAAGGTGGTCAGGATCTCCTGGTCGGCGGTGTTGAAGTATTTGCCAGGCTTCTTGTTGAGCACTTGCAACACACCAATCACTTGCCCCCTGGCGATCATAGGCACACATAGCAGCGAGGTGGTGGTGAAATCAACATCCTTGGCAATTTCACGATAGTAGCGATCATCGCGATTCACGTCATCAACCATCAAAGGTTCACGATGGCTGGCCACCCAGCCGGCGATACCTTTGTCGGCGGGCATGCGAGCTCCCTCCAGCGCCACCCCACCGCCGCCCTCGATGACCTGAAAGACGAGTTCGTTTGTCGACCGATCGAGCAGCAACAACGAGCCGGCCGAGGCGCCCATTACCTGAACCGCCGATCCCAAAATCATCTGGAGCAAGGGTTCCAGGTTGAGCTGAGAGCTGAGCGTGCAGGTCAGGTTTTGCAGAACCTGCAGAATGGAAATGTGCTCAAGTGCAGCAGCCCTTTCCTGACGGAGTTGCGCTATTTCTTCCTTGGAAGCTTCCAATTCTGAAAGCAGAGACTTCTCATCCAAGATTACATCCTCTCAATCTCTTCGGCAAACACCCTTTGCTTGATCTCGTCTATCGCCTGCTCGGCCGCTTCCTCGCCCAAGCGGATGAAATCGGCGGCACGCTGAAAGTCCATGGCCGTGTAGATCTCCACGCGCGGGTGAATCAGAACATCGACAGGGTTGAGGCGCGTTTTGATGATCTCGCGCTCCATAATGCTCTGATAGTTACTGACCACGCCCCACATGTTGTTCAGGCTTTTCCAACGCCGGCTGGTTGGCGCTCCCTCTCTCTCACCTTCCAGGGTCGGGATGGCACGCGAGGCAACGATGATGTCGGCACCTTTCTCTGCCAGCACGCTGGCGGGCAGAGGGTTCACCGCACCGCCGTCAACCAGGTAGCGACCATTATACTGATGTGGCGAGACAATGCCAATGATTGAGGTGCTGCCACGGACCGCGTCGGCCACGGAGCCCGTCTCATAGACGATTTCCTCGCCTGTCAGCAGGTCGGTGGCGACAACGTAGAAGGGCATTATCAGTTCCTCAAAGGTAATACCTTGGAACACCTGCTCCAAATAGTTTCGAAAGCGGCGTCCCCCAATCAAACCGGTGCGGGGCGGCAGGTTAAGATCCAAGAGCCCGCTACGGAAATTTAACCTGTTCTGAAGATCGAGAGCAAAGCTGGCAATATCGTCGACGGAGCGTCCGGCCGCGTATAGCCCTCCTACCAGCGAACCAACGCTGGTTCCGGCCACCACGTCAATAGGGATACGCTCTCTCTCCAATACCCGCAGTACACCGACGTGGGCAATGCCACGCGCCCCGCCGCTGGAAAGGGCCAGGCCAACGATGCGCCCGGCCAGACGACGAGCCGTGCGATCAATGGCCTCCTGCGTGTTGGTGGTGTGCCAGGTAGGGCCTGAAGACAATTTGCTCATCCAGGGGCGCTGCCTGAGGTCGATCAGAACGGATACCTCAGCCAGTTGCAGCCCCTTCTCGCCTATGTCACGCTGCTCAGGCGAGATAGCCAGCAGCACCCGGTCGTAGGCCTCGACCAGGATGCCCAGGCTTTCTGCCAGCTCTTCCTCGGACAGACCGGGCATAGCGTCCAAGACGACGACGTTGTCCGGTAGCGACTCGTCCACAAGTTCGGTCAGACTGGTCTCGGTCAGATCGAAGACAACAACCCGCTCGCGGGTCAGACGGGCCAGGCTTGCCGCCAATCGCCACGGTTGTGCTCCGACCACGGCGATCAGGTTGAGTTTCTCCTCGCGGACAGGCTGATGGAGTGTCGTAGTCAGACGGCGCGACAGCTCGCGACTGAGTTGAATGGCGATGGTCGGGTGCTGTTCGAGCAGCTCGTCGAGGTCGGCTTTGCGCAACACCCAGAAATCGGCGTCGATGACGACTGTGACGCTGGCAGAGCGGCGTTGATTTAGAAGAATCGCCATCTCGCCGAAGAAATTACCCGGCCCTAAATAGCTGATGATTCTCTCATCCGGCCCAGACCCGGTGGATACCTTCACCTGCCCCGATTCAATCAGGTATAGAGAATCACCCATACTCCCTTCAAGGAAGACGACCTCACCGTGGTTGTAATGTACATAGTGCAGTTTGGCTGCAATGGCAGACACTATGTCCGGGGGTAATCCTCTGAAGAAAGGGATGCGCTGCAGGCTGTCTTCAATTTCCGTACGCCGGCGGGAGATACGCTTCATACCCCCCTTCTTTCAATGAAAGCGATCATCGCTTGTCACATAGATTTTGAGGTCTTTGCAGAGTAGGGTGGTTTTGGAGCGGCTATCAACAGCCACGCGCCCTGGCCGTGGCATACACGGATTATACCACACATCAAAGGAGGCACGCAATGATATCAAGAATTAGGGGTCTGTCCCAGGTCTTTGGAAGTCCAGGGGGAATCCCCCGCCGGCCTGCGGCGCTGTGCGTCCAGTAATTTGCGGCGCACCCGGAATTCGCCTCTATTCCTCGCTGAAATAAGCCAGGGCAAATAGGGCCAGCAGGTAGCCCAGGTAGTTCTCGTTAAGAAAGCGCGAGACGTAAAAGAAGGCAAGCAGGAGTAACACATAGTGATAAAGCATTGCCCCAATGGTATTATGTCGCGTCTGCCGCCAAAGCAGCGCGATCAATAGCGGTGTGACGATCAATAGCTCAAGTATCCAGAAAGGCCAATAGGCCAGGCGATCGGGGACCAGGCTAAATGCCAGTATGAAATTGCTCAATCCCCAACCCCGGATCTGGTAGGGCGTCTCGGCGGTGCCGGCGCTCCAGCGCCAGACGTCATCCAACATAGCAGCCGGGTCCCAGGCAAACCAGGGCCCAACCACGAGGACAAACACCACGGCCAGCGGCCAGCCGCGGCGTAAAAGCGTGCTCAGCCAACCCCATCCCCTGCGCAAGCGTCGTTTGCCATCTGTCCTCACCTCCCATTCGTCGCGCAGCAAGTAGCAGGCCCAGAGCGGGATCAGGAACCAGGCAGTCGGTTTGCTGGCGCAGGCCAGACCCAGGACGGCTGCCGATAGCAGGCGCATACCTTCTCGATCACGGATCTCGCCTAGCCGGAGCAGCCACAAGGCCAATACGATCCAGAACAGCACGAATGAGTCGTTTTGTCCAAAGATGACGTCGCTGGCCAGAATGGGGTTGAGACCGATCACCATCACCACACCCAGCTTATCACCTGGGCGGCGGGCCAGGCTCTGGGCCAGGGCCAACGTCACGGCGAAGAGGAGCAGATAGACAAAGCGCTGATCAAACCAGCCCAGAGCGGCGTGGCTCGACAGATAGAATGGAGCCGAGAAAAGAAAGGTCCAGGGCAGGTAGGGAAAGTGATATAGGGCGGTGCGATACTCAGTGCCCCACAGGGCCATCGGCGTGTCCAGGTAATCGGCCACGTAGGGATTGATGCCCGACAGCAGGTATGCGATAGTGACTTCGGTCTGGATGACGCCGCCGTCGTGGGTATAGGCCGCCGGACCGGCAATGTGCCGCAGACCGATCAACAGGGCCGTTTGGCCAAAAACGAGCAACACGATGATGGCACACACCAGCCCCATTTTGATCCAAAATACCGTCCGCTCGCTCGATCGCCTTCCCAAGGCGTCTACCAGCAGGTAAATCAGGAAGAGCCCAAAGGCAAGGCTGATGAGTAGCAAGGTCACCGGGTCGCTGGTCTGCCGGTCCGCCAGCAACACCAGGCTCGCCGATGGCCACCAACCGCCCACCAGACGTGCCACGTCGGCCTGGAGCATCTCGGTCGGCAAGGCGGCCCACTGGGCCAGCGTGTCGATGCGCACCCGCGACACGAGCAGCACGAAGAGCAGCAGGCTATCGGTGGATGGTCGGCGCACCCAGGTTCTCCCTTCGCAGCGAATCTGCAAACCGCCAAATCTTAAAGCGGTGAATATGGTTTGTCACGGATTATACCTTAAATGTGGGCTAGGTGGAAGGCGGACCGCCAGCATTGGCATTGACATCCAGACACACCTGTGTTATCATCAGTGCGGCGGGAGGGTGAATTACCTGTGCTGCGGTTCTTAAAATCAGTTCCCTACAGGGGAAAAAGATAATGAAGAATCGGTGGGGAGAGCAGCCGGTAACGGAGGCTCTCCCCACCTCACTTTTAAGGGGTGTGAAGCACGGCGCGAGGTAGTTGATGACCAAGTATATCTTCTGTACGGGTGGGGTTGTCTCATCCTTGGGCAAGGGCGTGACGGCGGCATCGTTGGGTCGAATTCTGAAGAGCCGAGGGCTGTCGGTCTCGGTCCAGAAACTGGACCCCTATCTCAACGTAGATCCGGGCACCATGTCGCCCTATGAGCACGGCGAGGTCTTCGTGTTGGACGATGGCGCCGAAACCGACCTGGACCTGGGCGCGTACGAGCGCTTCATCGACGAGAGTCTGACCCGGGCCAGCAACGTGACTGCTGGGCAGGTGTATCAACAGGTCATCGCCCACGAGCGGCGTGGCGATTATCTAGGCAAAACGATCCAGGTCATCCCTCACGTCACGAATGTGATCAAAGCTGCGATCATCCAAGTGGCACGTGAGAGCGGAGCCGAAGTGGTCATTGTCGAGGTGGGAGGCACGGTGGGCGACATCGAGGGACTGCCCTTCCTGGAGGCACTGCGCCAGATGCGTAAAGATGTCGGGCGAGACAACACCCTCTACGTTCACGTCACCTTGTTACCCTACATCGGCGCCACCGGCGAACTGAAGACTAAACCCACTCAGCACAGCGTGCGCGAACTGCGAAGCATCGGCATCCAACCCGACGTGATTGTCTGCCGGTCCGACTACCCGGTGGACGACAATCTACGCGACAAGATCGCCCTCTTCTGCGACGTCGAGACACAGGCGGTGGTCCCCCTGACGACGGTGCAGACGATCTACGAAGTGCCGCTGCTCCTGGAGGAGCACGGATTAGGCGACTTTGTGATCAAGCGCCTTAACCTGGCTCCCCAGTCACCGGATCTCGATGAATGGCGAACCCTGGTGGGCCGGATCAAAAGTCCCAAGCCATCCCTGCGCGTGGCCATTGTGGGCAAATACATCGAATTGCACGACGCCTACATCAGCGTACGAGAGGCGTTGTACCACGCGGCTGTCCACCAGGGGTTCGACGTGGACATCGAGTGGGTCAGTTCTGAGCGACTGGAGCGCGGCCGGGCTTTGGATCAGCTCGAGCAGGTGGACGGCATCGTGGTGCCGGGAGGCTTCGGCTATCGAGGTATCGAGGGTAAGGTTGTGGCAGCCCACTTTGCGCGAGAGAACCAAGTTCCCTACCTGGGTCTGTGCCTGGGTATGCAAGTGATGGTCATCGAGCTGGCACGCTACGTGTTCAACAGCGAAGAGCCTAACTCCACCGAATTTGATAGGAGCACCAAGTATCCGGTCATTGACCTCATGCCCGAACAGCAAGATATCGCTGATATGGGTGGCACCATGCGGCTGGGCATCTATCCCTGCCGCTTGGTGGAGGGGACCAAAGCCTACGACGCTTACGGCGAGGCCCTGGCCTTTGAACGTCACCGACACCGCTTTGAGCTTAATAACCTGTACCGCAAAGACTTGGAGGAGGGCGGCCTGGTTTTTTCGGGCCAATCGCCCAATGGGCGATTGGTGGAGATTGCCGAACTGCGCGACCATCCCTTTATGCTCGGCAGCCAGTTTCACCCGGAGTTTCGGTCACGTCCAAACCGTCCTCATCCATTGTTCAGCGCCTTCATTCGCGCGGCACGCGAGCGAGCGAAATCGGCTGAGAAGCCCGAGCCGATAGACGTGGCTGTCGACTACGCCAAGTCCCAACCTTAAGGCTGGCGTCAGGTGCGCGTACTCTTCTTCAAGCTAATCAACTTGCCTGGTGGTGCCTAGGCTGGTATAATTTGCTCAGTGCGCCACCCTAGCTCAATCGGAAGAGCAGCCGCTTCGTAAGCGGCCGGTTATCGGTTCGAGTCCGATGGGTGGCTCTTGATTGAGCCCCGCCGGCTTGCAGACGGACAGGGGCTTTGTCATTTGCTATGTGCCATATGGTATCAGGAATGTGCCGGTGAACGACGATGCTGCACCTCAGGCAGCCGGTTGGGCAAGCCTTGTGGACCGGCTTTGGCGACTATTCGCTCGGCCACGTCTTACGGTGATCTTGCTGGTGTGTGTGGCCGGTGTCCTGGCACTCAGCGCCATTATCCCGCAACCTCCCCCTAACATCGAAGACCCCCTAGTGCGCAGCCAATGGCTGGCCGGTGTCCCCAGTAGCGTCCGACCCGCGGTCGAGCGCCTGTACGCATTTGGTCTCTTCGACCTGCTGGATTCGATCTGGCTACGCCTGCCACTCGTCTTTTTGCTATCGCATGCTCTGGTGATGCTTGCCAGTCGGGGCCCAAGCATATGGCGTCGCGTGAGGCAGTCACCAGCCAAAGTCAGCCGTTTGGGAAAGTCGTTCGACCTCGATCTAGCCTGGCCTGGACCGGCCGAGGACGTTCAGCGACAGACCACCAGTCGGCTGGAGACGGCCGGCTACCGTATCCTCTTTCCTCCGGATGATAACGCCTCAGAACGAGAACAGGAGAGCTTCGTTGCACAGCGTTGGCGCTGGAGCTGGTTGGGGCTGGCGGGCATCTACCTAGGGCTGGGACTGCTCTCGGCGGGCTTGGTTTTGGAGAGTTGGCTGGGTCAGGTGCAAGAGCTACGCCTGGAACCTGACGAACCAACACCCCTGACAGTATCAGCGGTAAATGTACCCATCCTTGTGCTGGAAGAAGTCGAAGCGCAAGGCGGCAACCCTCTAGGACCTGTCAGAGGGATAGCGCTGGTCCGCGTCTTGACTGGGGTGGGGGAGACTAAAAGCTGGGGGTTGAGGTTACATAGTGGCCAACTACTAGAGGGCAGGTGGATCACGCTGGCGGATCTCAGGCCAAGGGTGGAAGTGACGGCCCTCGATGAAGCGAGCGGGGAGAATGTGCTCCTGCAGCCATTCTTTCCGCGTGTTCCGGCGCAGGAGCGGGTCCGTCTCCCTTTGATAGGGGATCCCGAGTCACAGCTGGTCGGGGTGCCCTCGGAGAATATCACCCTGCACGTGGCCATCCAAGAAAATGCCGCGGGGCAAGCCGGGCCCGGCGCCACGCCCGAAAGGGGCGAGGCACAGGGTGAGGAGGGGCACCTGGAACCTGTATTCTTCCTTTCCTTCTTCCGTGGAGCAGAAGCTCTCCCCAGCCAGGCAGAATATGTGCACAGCGGCCAGGAAGTGACGTTCGAAGGTGTGCGCTACCTGGTCACTTTTAGTTACGACGCCACGCTGCGCATACGCAGCAGCCTGTGGTGGATAGTCATTGGCATAGGGTGGGGGCTGACTGCCCTGAGTTTCATCGCGCTGACAGTTATGCCCCCCGTGTACGTGCAGGGAAACGTGTCGCCAGTTGGAAAGGGCAGCCGGATCGCTTTGACGGTGGACGTGCTGGGCGATGAACAACGAAGCCAGGGGGAGCTTCGAACGCTTATCACCTCCGAGGTCTGATCAGCGACATTCGATGCCTGACCATCGATACCTGATGGCTGGCAAGTGTAAGGATTGGGATGGACTTCAGTTACGCAATACCTGGCGTCGCAGCGCTGATAGAATGGCTGCTGGCTGCGGCGCTCTATGGCCTGGGCTGGTACCGGGTGAAACATGACCTCTACCGGTTCGGTGACAGTCTGTCAGCGGCAGGGTTGGTCACGGCGTTGGGGGGCGCTGTATGGCTCGCCAGCCAAGCATCGCTAAATCCAGCCCTGGTTCGAAGCAGTCTGGCGACTGGTCTGGCAGTTTCGGAGCTGGCCATCTACGCGGTACTCGCCCGTGGACGCCCGGAGCGGCTGTCGGCGGCCGTCATGTTGGGCTTCGCCATTCTCGTCCAGTCCTTCGCGGTGGTGCACATGTTTTGGCCGGGAACAGAGGCAACTCTGCCGCAAGCGTTTCTGCCGCTAGGGATAGCGCTTAGCACGCTGACGGGATTGTTGGGCTACGGTGGGCTGGCGGTGAGTGCGATGATGGTTCTCCTATCTTTCACGTTGGCCCGTATGAGACAGAAGCTATCATTGGATCGGCTGAAGGCCGCCCTAGGGCTAAGAAAGTTGGAGTGGCAATCCTGGCAAATCGCGCTGGTCGCGCTGAGCACCTCGATTTCGATTAGTCTGATTCGAACCTGGTTAGGGTTGGGTCAAGTGATGGTAGGCAACTTCCCCTGGGTGCTGATCACCTGGCTGTTGCTGGCGGCTGGCGCGTACGGGCTACTGCAGGGCGCGGCCCATAGCCGTCTGGCCCGTGCTCTCTTGGTCTTGGCTTGCGTGACCGGTATCGTATCTGTGTTGACGATGGCCGGCCCCCTGGTGGGGACAGGCCCCCTGGTGGGGACAGGCCCCCTGGCGGGGGCAGGTTAGCAACGTGACGCTTCACAGGGATATCCCGCTGCATTTCACGCCAGAGGCTGAGCTAACACGTGGAGGAGACAATGGTGAAATCGATCATCATCGGCGTAGCAGGCGGTACAGCTTCGGGCAAGACGACGGTTGCGGACGCGATCTTGCAGCGAGTTGGAGGCGATCGCATCGCCTACATCCAGCATGATTCCTACTATCGTGACTTGAGTCACCTGCCCCTGGAGGAACGGCGCAAGCTCAATTTTGACCATCCTGACGCGTTGGAGACCAAGTTACTGGTGAGACACCTGCAGCAGCTACAGGCTGACCAGCCAATCGAAGTACCCACCTATGACTTCGCTACCTACCAACGCCGTGACGAGACGCGCCGGGTCAAACCCCGACGTGTCATCTTGGTCGAGGGCATACTTATCTTCGTCGACCGAGAACTGCGGGAGATGATGGATGTCAAGCTTTATGTAGACACTGACTCCGACCTGCGTTTCATACGGCGCCTCCAGCGTGACATCAAGGAGCGTGATCGGACGTTGGAAACGGTCATCAACCAGTATCTCAACACCGTTCGCCCTATGCACCTGGAGTTCGTCGAGCCCAGCAAGCGCTACGCCGACGTCATCATCCCGGCTGGAGGCTTTAACGAGGCAGCCATCCAGATGATCGTGGCCCGCATTCAAGGGATGCTCGGGGGTGAGGTGGCCTAGACCAGGATGGCATAAGTTGGGCGTGCCATCCTTAATTTCTAAGCCACACAGATGCGACCGAGTGCTTCTGTTTAGACCTACCCCTCCTCCGCATCCCATCCCCCGGTATGAAGATATCCCACTGTGACCAGTTTCCTAATGACGAATCCGGGATCTCGGGGTACAATGTACATGCTAAAATTCATTGGCTGAATATTGAATAGCGGGATACCACGCCATGGCGATAGACACCCAGTCAGAGCGCGAGCTGCAAATACTGGAATACCTGGAGCGCAACCCTGACACAACTCAAGCTGACCTGGCCATCCGCTTGGGGATAGCGGTGGGCAGCGTCAATTGGTATCTCAAGCGTCTGGTCGGCAAGGGGTACGTGAAGGTGCGCCAGATGCAGCGGCGGCGGCTGCGCTATCTGGTCACCCCCCAAGGGCTGGCTGAGAAGGCCCGCCTGACCCAAGCCTACATGCAGGCGTCCCTGCAACTCTACCGCCAGACTCGGGCTTGGGCACAGAGTCTGCTGTCCGAGGTGCTCGAGTCTGGCTACGACGCGGTGCGCGTAGAGGGAGATGGTGACTTGGCTGACATCTGTCGCCTGACGTGCCTGGAACATGGAGTGAGAATGGCACCAGACGAGGATGCGAACCGTATCCCGGCATTGGTGGTAGACGGCATGCAATTGTCCCTGCGCTGGCCGCGGGAATCAGGTGGCAGCCGCAGGTAGTGCTCAGACCCAAGCTCGTCAACAATGGATCTGAAGCAATCATATTCTATCAGACAGGATGAACAATCATGACGACCGTTCCGGTTCTTGACCTCCAAGCTCAGTATCAGTCCATCAAAGAAGAAATAGACACTGCGGTGCTGGATGTGATGGCCAGTGGTTACTTTGTGCTGGGCGCGAACGTCCAAGCCCTGGAGGCCGAAATAGCCGAATACGCCGGCTGCCCATATGGTGTCGGGGTTGCTTCGGGCACCGATGCGCTTCGGTTATCACTGGCAGCGCTGGACATCGGCCCTGGCGACGAGGTGATCACCACCCCCTTCACTTTCGTGGCTACCGCC
>Ga0209536_100014116_pt1 | contig 11490 bp, 10 predicted proteins | sample DeeMarSeWOR28_12_FD_187461 | JGI IMG/M metagenome (GOLD analysis project Ga0209536, IMG submission 187461) | Marine sediment microbial communities from White Oak River estuary, North Carolina - WOR-2-8_12 (SPAdes) (version 2) | ecosystem: Environmental > Aquatic > Marine > Intertidal zone >... | reverse complement strand
AGACCATCCTTTTCCATCTCTGCCAGGCGCTCGAGCTCCTCGGCGAAATAATCCTCGAACAGGATACCCCAGGCGCGCTCGATGGCGCGGGTGTCGAGGCGGAAGTGGCATACCAGCTGTTGAATGATTTCGCGCCGCAACAGGTCGTCGTCGAGACTCTGGTAGCCGCGTATTACCGGCAGGCGCGAGTTTTGCAGGGCTTCGTGATACTCCTCAAGGCTGAGCGTGTTCTGGCTGAAGTGATCGTGCACCTGGCTGATCGCGGAAACGCCAAAACCGATCGAATCGCATTGCGCATGCGCCGCGTATCCCTGGAAGTTGCGGTGCAGGCTGCCGTTGCGCTGCGCCTCGGCGAGTTCGTCGTCGGGGCGCGCGAAATGGTCCATGCCGATGTATTCGTAGCCGGCGTCCGACAGGATGTCGATGGCGTTGTGCAGGATGTTCAGTTTCTCCGCGGAATCCGGCAGGTCTTCGGCGTTGATGCGCCGCTGCGGCGGAAAGCGCTGCGGCAGGTGCGCGTAGTTGTACATCGCGATCCGGTCCGGCGCCAGCTCGATGATTTGCCGCAGAGTGTTGGAGAAGCTTTCCAGCGTCTGCAGCGGCAAGCCGTAGATCAGGTCGATGTTGATCGAGCGAAAGCCGTGTTGGCGCGCTTCCTCGATCACGCCCGAGGTCAGCTCCAGAGACTGGATTCTGTTCACCGCCTTTTGAACATTCTCATCGAGGTCCTGCACGCCGAGACTGATGCGGTTGAAACCGATGCGGCGCAGGTGGGCGATTCCGCCCGGCTCGATCACCCGCGGATCGAGTTCTATCGAATAGTCGTTGCCGACGCCGCGCTGCAGTGAAAAATGTTCGGCGATTTTTTCCATCAGCTCGCCGGATTGCTGCTGCGACAGAAAGCCCGGGGTCCCGCCGCCCCAGTGCAGCTGGCGCACCTCGCGGTCCGAGTCGTACAAGCTGGCCTGCAATTCGATCTCGCGGTACAGGTCCTGCAGGTAGGGCTCGGCCTTTTCCTTGCGCTTGGTGATTATCTTGTTGCAGGCGCAGTAGTAACAGATAGAACTGCAAAACGGGATGTGGAAATACAGCGATAAAGGCTTGGGAATCGGTTCCTCGTTGCTTTGCCGGGCCCAGTCGCGGTAGTCGGATTCGCTAATACCGTCGTGGAACTCGGTTGCGGGCGGATACGAGGTGTAGCGCGGACCGGGTTTGTCGTAGCGCTGGATCAGATCTTCCTGAAATAGCGATTGCGTTGGCATCAGGGATAACGCGGCCTGGTGTTGCATTTTCATTGGGCAAAGATTACTGCGCTGAAGCCGCCCCGTTTTGATTTGGGTCAACTTTCGTTAAACGGAGGTGGCAAGATTGCGCTTCGCAGAGGTTGTGATAGCTCTCGCCGCGGCAGGCGAAGGGCCAGCCGTGTTGTCGGATGGAGCGTTTGCGGGAGCCCTCCGTGTGGCGGGCTCTCGTCCGCAGGGGCTCCGTTCAGGCCGCTCGCAGGATGCGCGGCTGATTGTCGCGAACCAGCAGTTCGATGATCGAGGCGAGCTGCTCGCGGCTGGCGAACAATACGTCTTCGGCCTCGATGTCGTTTTCGGCCATCCAGTCGGCAATCACGCTGTGCGGCAACTTGTGGGCAACGCCGGGAATGGATTCGATGGTGTTTGCAACCGCCGTGATGGCGGCGAGGTACTCGTAGCAATGCATGTCAATTTCCTCGTCGGTGTCGCGTTGGCAATGGCCTGGATGATATTCAGCCAGTCACGGCACGCAAATCTAGCGCTAGAATGTGAAGGTTTGATTGCATTTGGTGCAGGCCGCGCCCGCGTTTGGTGCGAAATCGGTCTGAGGTCAGCCCGCCAGTATCGTTTCCACGGCGGCGGCGATAGCATACAGCGCTTCGTCGCGGCCGTTCGCGGCCGAGAGCATCAGGCCGACCGGCGCCTCGCCTTGCTCGTGGCAGGGCAGGCTGATGGCGCAGCCGTCGAAGTAATTCACCGTCGCCGTGTTGCGCAGGCAGCGCAGATTGACGCGGCGAGCGCTTTCCGCGTCCGCGGTGTCGGCGATCGCCGGGGGTATGCAGGCGACCGTCGGGTACAGCAGCGCGTCCGACTGCAGGACAGCAAACTGCGCGTCGAATTCCGCCACCAGCCTGTCGCGCTCGGCGACGCGGCTTTGCTGCTCGGCATCGCTGATGTCGGCACCGGCGCGCATACGCTGGCCGACGAAGGGGTCGTATTCGCCGGCGTGCTGTTCGAGCATGGTGCGGTGGTGATCCCATGCCTGGCGCACCACCAGCGGCCGCTCGACGAACAAATCGTCGCAGCTGTCGAGCACCGGCATGGCCTGCCGGCGGATACTCGCGCCGGCCGCCTCGAGCGCGGCCACCGCGCGCTCGAATGCCGCCTGCACCTCGCTGTCCAGCCCCTGAATCACGCGCGCATCCGGGATTACCAGCCGCAGGCTGCCGGCCTTCGCCCTCGGCAGGCGCGGCAGGGCGTCTCCCGGCCGGCTGTTGCCGCACATCAACTGATCGAGAATGAAACAACTGTCGACATCGACCGCGATCGGGCCCGGCGCATCCAGCGTCGGCGACAGCGGATAGATGCCGTGCAGCGACATGCGGCCGTAACTCGGCTTGACGCCGACCACGCCGTTGAATGCAGCCGGAATCCGGCAGGACCCGGCGGTGTCCGAGCCCAGCGACGCGCTGACGATACCCTCGGCAACGGCGACCGCGCTGCCGGACGACGATCCGCCCGGCAGGCGCCCGGTATGCCGGTCCCAGATCGACAACGGCGTGCCGTAATGCGGGTTCTTGCCGATACCGGAAAAGGCGAACTCGCTCATGTTGGTGCGGCCCAGAAAGAGCAGCCCGGCGGCGCGCAGCGGCGCGACGACATCAGCGTCGGCGTCCTCGGCCCGGGCGTAGTGCCGGCGCACGGTCGAGCCGGCCAGGGTTACTTCGTTACGCACGTTGAACAGGTCCTTCAGTGCAATCGGGATGCCGGCGAGCGGCGCCGCCGCCGCGGAAGCCTTGCGCGCGCGGTCGATAGATGCCGCGAGGCTGACCAGCCCCGGATTGATCGAGGTGAAAACCGATTGCGAGCCTTCGGCGCGCTCGAGCGCGGCCTCGACCAGGCCGACGGCGCTGCTGCGGCCGCTTTGCAGCGATTCCGAGAGTTCACGTAATCCAGGGGTCATCATCTTCTCCGGGTCGATTCGGCGTTATTCTTCCGCAGATTCTGCGGCGCAGACGGCCTGGCGTTGCGGCAGGTCCATGGTCGGGTTTTCATCGAAGAAGCCGTCTGCCATCCAGTGGAAGCCGGCATACACCACGGGCTGCACCGGCCAGTCCTCGGGGCGCGGCCAGTGATGGTAGTTGACCGTGTGCCAGACGACGACGTGCTCGTTGTCGATGGCGCGGTCGGCGGCGGTCCAGCGCGGCAGGCCATCGCCGCCGGCATGCTGGTTCGGAAACCAGCCTGCCGGGTAGAGTTCGTCCGGGTCGTGGCGAGTCACCCAGAGGTGTTTGTACATGAAGCCGGCGCGCCGCCCCACCGATGAATCGGGGTGTTGCAGCGGAAAGCTGTTGGCGCCGGGCAGCAGCTTGTAGCCGACCGGCTCGCCGAAGCGGTTCAGCACCCCGGGATTGATGACCCGCCAGTAGCGCGACTGGCGCGAATCGACTTCGCGCTGCGCCTCGGATTCCTTTTTGAAGCGCGTTTCCTCGGTGATGACCGCGTTTCCGTGCAGATTGTCCGGTCCGGTCGGGGCGGGCCTGAAATTCATCTCGGTAACAGTATTGCGCTCGCCGTCGAGCGCCATGTCGAAGCGGAAACTGAAGACGTGCTGGTGCACGTGCGATTCGACCCGGTCGCCGATCTGACGGCCGTAGGGGCTGACCCCGCCGCTTTCGATCGCGGACGGGAACGGAATACCGGTTGCCTTGACCTCGACGCCGATAGTGCCGTCCATGTAGAAATACCAGAAGAAACCGTAGACGTAATTGCCGATGGTCGCGATCGATGACACCACCAGCCGGCGCGAGCGCGTAACGGTGGTTTGACCGGCCGCGGGCACTGAATACTTCCACTGGATGCCGTAGTCTTCCTCATGCATGCACACCGCGTTCTCGATCAGCTGCGGCTCGCCCTGCCAGTCGTGCGTCCAGACGTCAAAATAATGGATATGGCCGAGGCAGTCGCAGCCGAGCCTGAGCGAGTCGAGCGACGCGCCGATGCCGTATTCGCCGGTATCGAAAGCGTTGCGGCGGAAAGCGGCGCCGCGCGGATCGCCGTAGGGAACGACCATTTCCGCCATGGACGCACGCTTCATCAGCGGCCGCAGGCGGCCCCGGTCGTGAATCGCGATGTCGTGGAGCACCAGGCCGTCGCGCTGCGCGAAGCCGACCTGTAATTCCCAGTCATGCCACCTGACGTGGTAGCCGTCGACTTCGAAGCTCGGGCCGTCGGGCTGGGTAATCGCGATTTCGCGCAGGTCGTCGCGCTGCCGCGGGCGCCGGATCGGGCCCGGGTCGGGTGGAATCGGCACGACGCCAAAGTCATCGATACGCAGGATTTCGCGTTTGCCCAGATCGAATACCGGGTGCAGGTTGGCGATCGGCCGCGCGTAGGGATTATCGCCGGCATCGTTCATCAGCCAGCAATGGCCATAGGCGACGCGTTGTTGTTTCTCCTCCGGGTTGCCGAAATTACCCGCCGACCAGCTCTCGACCAGCACCCGTGACGGGTCATCGATGCCGCGCCTGCGCAGCGCCTCGCGAAATCCCTCGTGCTTGCGCGCCAGTTCGCAGGCCATCATGAATTCGTCGGGTACGATGCGCGCCTGCATGCCTTCGACGTGGCGCCATTCGGCCAGGGAATCGTCGTCGAACAAAACGATGCCGTTGAAGGTGCGGTTACTGTCGGGCTCGTAGCAGCAGACGTAGGCGCCGCGGCTTCCCGGGTAGCGCCCGGATTCGTCCAGGCTGATGGTTTCGAACCAGGCCGAATCGTCGAGGCCGGCGTCGCGCCGGATTACCGTGACCGCCTGGCGAATTTCGGCGTCGTTCAACGGTGCTTTCGATTGATCCATGCTGCTTTTTCCCCCTTACGGCCTGCCGATGCTACCGAAAAGCGCGCCGATGACGAAATAAAAATCCAGCTGGATCATTTTCCGTTGGAAAAAAAGTCACTTTTTTCGCCGGAAAAATTTGGTCTCGATTAGTGGAAACAGGTTACAGGCGTGAAGCCGCCGTATACCTATAATCAGGCGCATACAACAAACAAAGGACAGGCAATCATGAATACCCAAACAGCCAGAGATACGAAATCACCCGTTGTTGCAGCAGCACTTTCTGTTCTGGCGGCGATATCCGAGCAGCTGTTTTCCGCGGCAATGGCGCTGGAACAGCGGCGTCGTCAACAGCAACTCAGCATGCAGCTCGCCTGCGTCGATGCGCGTACGCTGCGCGACGCCGGCATCAGCGAAGCGCAACGCTTCATCGGCGTCAACCATCCTTCCTGAATTATTGTTTAAAGCCGTTCAGGGAGGAGCGGCCGTCTTGCCCCGGGCTAGCGCGGGCCAACGCGCGGCGCGACGTAACGGTCGTACAATTCCTGCGCCAGCCAGTTACCCCGGCGCACCTGCTCCCAGGTCATCCTCGATTCGATGCATTTGAGTTTGCGTTTCGCGCGCCGCGAGTGCTGAAAGGCCGCGACCTTGCACCAGGCGTAAGAGCGGGAATAGCTTTGCCTTACTCCCTGGCCGCGCGCGTACAGCATGCCGAGCCGATGCTGCGCCTGGCGCGAACCGTTCTTTGCCGCGGCCAGGTACCACTTGAAGGCCTGCTCGGGATCGCGTGATCCCGCGTCGCCCCGGTGGAACAATTCACCCAGTTCGAACTGGGTGGTGCAGCTTCTATCCTCGGCGTAAGTCACCATGCACGTTACCCTCCACGTTCGCGTCGAATAACCGAGTGGATGATGTTAGCGAATCCGCTTTGGCTGAATTGTGACCGGATTAACAGGCGCCCGCGTTTACCCCATTCGGGTGATTTCGCCCGCGGGCGAGCCTGTTATGATGGTCGCGCTCAATAATAACGATATACGACATGACCTATAACCAAACGCGAAGCCATCGGCGTTGGCCCGCGGAGGGCGGCGAAATCGACGACAGGCGCCGTCTGCACAAGACCGTCAACGCCTACTGCGACGATGTCTGGCATTCGGTGTGGAAGCGCATCGAGGAAGACAGACCCGTCAATGCCCGTCCGCCCTCGGTAGCGCGGCCGCGGCCGCAGATACCGCTCGACTACGTCGAAGAGCGCGGCTAAGCGCCGCTGACCGCGGCGCATCGATTCAGGTCGCTCATCCTGCGCGGCGAAATCCGGCGCTGGCGGTGCGGCTCGACTAGCCCGGCGTCATCGGCCGAATATCGTCGCCCGCGGCCCAGATCCGGTAACGCACCTCAACTCCTTCGGGAACGTAAACCACGATCGGCAGGCGGCTGTTGTAGCGGACCAGAAAGGGCGGGCCCCCGAGCGTGATGAATCTCTCCACCTTGGGCTCGTTCGGATCCACCGCCATCAGCGTCCCCGCCATCGGCCCGAGCTCGTCGACCAGGTAGCGCGTATAGCCCCATCCGGGAATCGATTCCGCGCGGATCTCGCCGCCGAAGAAATAGCGGTTGACCGGGTCCGTTTCGACAGTCTTGCCGACGATCAACTCCACCTTGTACACCGATTCGTCGCGCCGCGACGGCAGGTAGAGCAGATAGCGGACCGAGCCGGGATCGGCCTCGGGAAACGCGGCCAGGTTATCGGCCGCGCCGCCGGCCTGGCCCGCCGCGGGCAGACCGAGCAGCAGCGTAGCGGCGAGGACGCAACGGGCCGCGGCAGAAAGCGCCCGCTGGATGGCGGCGGCAGGTCGAGCCCTGGCGTCGAACTGGTCTGCTGTTGTCATGAGTTTTGCCTGTTACGTGTGGTTGATTTTTTCCCGAAGACAGATGTTCACGGGATACCCTGGCCGTCCATGCTCGCCCAATGGCGTCGACCGGTCAATCCTGTTCGAAACCTGCCGGTGGTTGTCCGCGCCCGGGCAGGGCCCTGCCCCTGGCGCAATCAAAGCCATTTCTTTTTCCTGAAAAATATAATCAATACGACGGGCAGGGTGATGAACACGACCCAGAGCAGGGGATAGCCCCATTTCCAGCCCAGCTCGGGCATGTATTCAAAATTCATTCCGTAGATCCCGGCGAGAAAGGTCAGCGGAATGAATATCGAGGCGAAAACAGTCAACACCTTCATGATCTGGTTCATCTTGTTGTTGATGCTGGACAGGTAGATATCCAGCAGGCCGGTCAGAGTGTCGCGATTCAGCTCGATGGATTCGATGACCCGGGTGATGTGGTCGGATACGTCCCTCAGGTATATGTGCGTCCTCTCGTCGATCAGCTCGGATTCGCTGCGCAGCATCGAGGCCATCAGTTCCCTCACCGGCGATACGTGCCGCCGCATGCCGGTGATCAGCTTCTTCAGGCGCTGAATCTTGTAAAGCGCTTCGCGTGTCGGTTCCCGCACCAGCAGGTCGTCTTCGAGCCCGTTGACGGTTTCGTCGAGCGCGTCGAGGGCGACAAAATTCTGGTCGATGATCGTGTCCAGGATCGAATAGGTCAGGTAATCGCTGCCCAGCCCCCTGAAGCGCCCCCGGCTGGTAATGATCCGCTGCCGCAGGGGCGCGAAAAGATCGTCCGCGTTCTCCTTGAAGACGAATACGAAATCCCGCAATACCAGCAGGCTGATCTGCTCGTAATTTAACGAGTAGCGGTCTTCTCCCGGCAGCAGGCACTTCAGCACGATGAACAGATGGTCGTCGAATTCCTCGAACTTGGCGCGCTGATGGGTGTTCAGGATGTCTTCGAGCACGAGGTCGTGAATATCGAAATTACGGCCGATGGACTCGACCAGGTCGATGTTGGTCAGACCTTCGACGATCACCCAGGTTACCGTGTCGCGGCCCCTGTACTTGAGAATTTCCTCGACCGTCTCGAATTCGGCCTCCTCGAGGTTTTCCCGGTTGTAGTCGACCACCGTCAGGCGGACGGCGGTCGAAGGAGCCTTGCCGACGTGTACCAGAGAGCCCGGGCGCATGCCGGATTTTTGCGACGGTTTCTGCAGGGAACTGGTCATAGCGCTGACTCGAATTTACCTCGGCCGACTACAGCACCCGTTGGCCGTATTTCGCCACGGTATCGTCGCGCAGCGCCAGGCCGAGGCCGGGTGCGTCGTTGAGTCGCAGTATACCGTTTTCAATGACCGGCGGGTCGGCGAACAGTTCCGCCTGCAGCGGGTCGCGCTCGGGGTCGGTGAAAGACTCGACAATCAAGCCTGCCGGGCTGCCGGCCACCAGGTGCGCATGGATAAAGCAGTCGTGATGCGGCGCCACGTCGACGTGGTTTAGCTCGGCGAGCGCGGCCAGCTTGCGGCCCATCGTGAAACCGCCCATGCGCGTGCAGTCGAACTGCAGGATCTGGATCGCCTGTTCCTCCAGCAATGCGCGGCAACCGTGACCGCTGGTTTCGCTCTCACCGGCAGACAGCGGAATGTCGGTCTTCTGCGCCAGCAGCTTCAGCAGGCGGCGGTCGTCGTACCAGTGCACGGGCTCTTCCAGCCAGCGCGGGTTGACTTCCGGCAGCTGCCGCACGGCGGCGAGCGCGGTATCGAGATCCCAGCCGCAATTGACGTCGACCATCAGCTCGGCGTCGGCGCCGATCACTTCGCGCACCACGCGCAGGCGCTCCATGTCCTGCTCGATCGGCAGCGCTCCGATCTTGGCCTTGAAGGCGCGGTGGCCCTGGGCCGCGAGCATCTGCATTTCCTCGCGCAGCTCGCCCATGTCCTTGCCGTCGCGGTAATAGGCGCAGGTGACGTAGCAGGGGACGCTGTCGCGGTGGCCGCCGAACAACCGGTACAGCGGCAGGCCGGCGTGCTTGCCGAGAATGTCCCACATGGCGATGTCGACCGCGGCCGAGGCCAGCACCAGCTGCGCCTTGCTCCAGCCCTTGCGCGCCATGACGTCCTGCCAGCCGAGCGCGAACAGCCTGGCGTACAGCCGCTCCGGGGCGAGCGCGTCGGCGCCGACGATCAGTTCCTTCAGGCCATCGCCGAACATCGCCGCCGTCTGCACCAGCGAAGTGTTGCTGCTGCCGAGGCCGAAGCCGGAAATGCCCGCGTCGGTGTGCAGCACCACCAGCAACTCGTTCGCGGCCGGAACCGGGAAGTGGCTGACCCAGTGCGGGCGTTCCTCTTCGGGTCCGCCCAGCAGGTAGATTTCGATGTCGGTAATTTTCATGTTTCGGCCGCAGGCTGAGCGATAAGTCCTCAGCGATGAGCATTCGTTGTGACGACCGCCCTAAGCTAAAGCAATTCGGCGGTCTTGGCAATCTGGCGGGGCGCCGCCCCGGCTTTTGCGTATTTGACCCGCTTGGCTCAGAATGACAGCCTGCTCAGCAACACCTCGGGATTTTCTGTTGACGCTTCGAATTTCACTGGCCCAGATCAACCTGCTGGTCGGCGACATCGTCGGTAACGCCGAGCGGGTCATCGAAACGACACGTCGCGCGCGCGATCAGCAGCGCGCCGACGCCGTGGTCTTTCCGGAGCTGACCCTGACCGGTTACCCGCCGGAAGACTTGCTGCTGCGACCTGAATTCATACGTCGGGTAGAGGCCGAGCTCGAGCGCGTCCGCGCCGCGGTATCCGGTATCGACGTCGTACTCGGTTTTCCGCGCGCCGCGGGCGGCAGGCTTTACAACGCGTCGGGGGTGTTGCGCGACGGCGAAATGATTGCCGAGTACCACAAGCAGTTTCTGCCCAATTACAGCGTGTTCGACGAGAAGCGCTACTTCGAGCCGGGGCACGGACCCTGCCTGTTCGATCTGAAAGGCGTGCCGACCGCGTTGTCCGTCTGCGAAGACATCTGGCAGGAGCCGCCCGCGGCGCAGGCGGCAGCAGCCGGCGCGCGCCTGCTGATCAATATCAACGCGTCTCCGTATGACTTTACCAAGGGGGGCGAGCGCGAGCGGCTGGTGCGGCGGCGCGCCCGTGACAATGGCCTGGCCGTGATCTACCTGAACCTGGTGGGCGGGCAGGACGAGCTGGTCTTCGACGGCGGCTCGTTCGTGGTCGACGCCGAAGGCAAGCTGACGCAGCGCTGCGAATACTTCGAAGAGGCCCTGGCGACGGTCGAATTCGATGCCCGGGGCGACATCGGGCCGCGCCCGGCGCCGATGGAGCCGGGGCCGGACGAGGACGAAAGCGTTTACCGCGCGCTGGTACTGGGGGTGCGCGACTACGCTCGCAAGAACGGCTTCGAGGGCGCCGTGCTCGGCCTTTCGGGCGGAATCGATTCGGCGCTGACCCTCGCCGTCGCGGTCGACGCGCTCGGCGCCGATGCGGTCGAAGCGGTGCTGATGCCGTCGCGCTACACCGCCGAGATGAGCAACGAGGATGCGCTTGCGCAAGTGCAGGCGCTCGGCGTCGAACACAGCGTGATACCGATCGAGCCGGCTTTTCGCGCCTTTCTCGATATGCTCGCCGATGAATTCGCCGGGCTGCCGCAGGGCGTTGCCGAGGAAAACATACAGGCCCGCTGCCGCGGCATCGTGCTGATGGCGATTAGCAACAAGAAGGGCAAGATCCTGCTGACGACCGGCAACAAGAGCGAGATGGCGGTCGGTTACTCAACCCTGTACGGCGACATGGCCGGCGGATTCGCTCCGATTCGCGACGTGCCGAAGACGCTGGTGTACCGCCTTGCACAATACCGTAACCGGGTTTCGCCGGTGATTCCGCAAAGAGTGCTGGAGCGTCCGCCGTCGGCGGAACTGGCGCCGGACCAGCAGGACACCGACAGCCTGCCGCCGTACGAAATCCTCGACCCGATACTGATGCGCTACGTCGAGCAGGACCAGGGAGCCGAAGAGATCGTCGCCGCCGGCTTCGACGAGGCGACGGTGCGGCGGATCGTCGGCCTGGTCGATCAAAACGAGTACAAGCGCCGGCAGGCCCCGCCCGGCATCAAGATTACCCCCCGCGCCTTCGGCCGTGACCGCCGTTACCCGCTGACCTCCGGCTTTTGACCCCCTTGTTTGTGGCGAAGGCCGATTCGATGCCGGATTCAACTCTCGCCGATAAAATCTATTGATTTCAGTTCCGGTCCAAATGGGGTCGGTGACAAATGATTATCATTCGCGTTTGCGAAAAAATTCAATCGGAGTCAAACAACTACCAAGTGCACTCACGGGCGAGGTGCGATTGTCATCCCCCTGTTTCGGACTGATCTAAATGCAAATGATAATCATTTGTCACCGACCCCTTTTTCCTTCATGAATTGAGTATACTGTCGCCGGAGTAGTCAGCCCGGGGAGGGCGTCCAGTGGAGCAGCTTCGCAATCTTTTAGCCGCCTTCGTTTGCGTCCTCGGCC
>Ga0209536_100014115_pt1 | contig 11490 bp, 16 predicted proteins | sample DeeMarSeWOR28_12_FD_187461 | JGI IMG/M metagenome (GOLD analysis project Ga0209536, IMG submission 187461) | Marine sediment microbial communities from White Oak River estuary, North Carolina - WOR-2-8_12 (SPAdes) (version 2) | ecosystem: Environmental > Aquatic > Marine > Intertidal zone >... | reverse complement strand
ACCTTTATGTGATTAATAAAATCAGGGAAATTGCAGAACCCGGGAAAAAGAAATATTATGCACTTGCCTTCATCCTGATTGGAGCCTTGGTTCTATTCATTACCAAAGGCCTTTCACTTTTCCCTTCACTATTAATCATATTTACCATTATGGTTGGGTTTAAACTTATTTCGGTGCAGGATATCCGCAGGGAGCTCGATTTCAATCTGATTGCGATACTGGTCCTTTCGTTAGCGATCGGCCAGGCCATGATCATTTCAGGGGCCGGTGTTCTGGTTGCCGAATGGATGATCAGTCTGTTTGAACCGATCGGCGGAACAGCCATTCTGGTTGGTTTGATTATAATTACCTCCTTGTTGACATCCCTGATCGGTAATGTAGGTGCGGTTTCCATATCCTTTCCAATTGCGCTCGGGATCAGTGAAAGTCTTTATATGGATGGTATGCCATTGTTTCTTGGCATCGCATATGCGGCTTCCGCGGCATTTATCACTCCTTTCAGTTACCAGACTAATCTCCTGATCTATGGGCCGGGCAGTTACAATTTAAAAGATTTTGTCCGTATTGGAGTTCCTGTAACGATTATCTATTTATCTATTGCCTTTTTGTCGATCCTGATCCTGTACAATGAGGTATTCCTTCCCTGATTGACAATTTACCGGAAATATTTTTACGTTAAACCGGATTTATATTCCCGGAATGATTCGGGGAAAGGGGAAATTATTCGTGGCAGAAAAAGGAAAGTTACCCTGGATTACGTAATTTTTATCTGCCAGCATTCAATCCGGTAACCCGGAGGATCGAACCGAAAAAATAATTCCGTTCTATTTCCTCCCTGAGATTAATTAAAGATGAAAAAAACCGGTTAATAATCATATTAACCGGTCCTTTATTTTGATACGAAAACTATTATTAATCCCGTTCTATCCTTTTGGAAGCCGAATAGAGTATTTTACGGGCATTAACTTCTTTAAGTTCCTGCTGAACATCCACAACAATTCCCATTTTCACATCCCGGTCTACTTTCAGTGCCATGGTGATCTGATCCCTTTCGATTTCAGTTAATTTATCCTTTTCCTGGTTTACAAATAACTGAATATCTTCAGGTTGAGCAAGAGCATCATTTAATTGAATTCTAGGTTCAGTACCCAGATCTGATTTTTTCGGCTTCCCGATATAAATGTAGCTTACTAATGACTTTCTTTCCAGCTTGTTAAGTTCTTTTGCCTGTGGTATTTTCTGTTCAACCAATATGTCGGATTCCCTGAGGACGGTTGTTACCATAAAAAAGAACAATAACATAAAGATGATATCCGGCAACGCGGCCAATGGAATCTCCTGAGTCGTACCGGTTTTTTTCTTAAACTTAGACATACTATTCTCCTCCTATTTTGGTGGGTTCTGCGATCGAAACGTTCCTGGGAATTCCTTCCCTGGCCCGATCATAAATCTGTGACTGCACAGGATCTTTTTTATCCAGATTCCTGAATTCTTCCGATGTTATGCCTACTCTTTCGGCATAGATTTCATCATACGCACCCATGATCTCGTCAAGGATGGCGAGGTAGATATCATAACTTGTTCCACGGTCGGTCTTAAAAGATACAACCGCTTCAGTCGGACTATCTGAAGAATCCGGTTTTCTTCCCTGCGTCATTACAAAGTTCCGTTGGCTAACTGAAAGAGTGTTCAACAGATCCTGATTTTCAGGACTGGCTTCGCCAAAATTCATGACAAATTCTTTAACCATTTCCCGTATTTTGGTGAGGTCCTGCAAGGGTTCATCTTCCACCAGCACCCTGTCACTGGAATTTACATTCACCTTAAATATATTCCTTTGATTTTTTGTAATATCAGGAGGGGGCTGGTTAGGATCGGGTTTGGGTGGCAACAATAAGGCAATACCTTTATCCGAAGCGATCGTAGTGGTAACCAGAAAGAATATCAGCAGTAAAAATGCGATATCTGCCAACGACGCCATAGGTACTTCTACCTTTCTGCCTTTACTTTTTCCCATTATCTAAATAATTTTGATATCTCTGTTGCGAAGATCCCTACGATAGAAATCACCACTAATAAATACATGGTGATCAGAGAAGCTCCTACATATTTGGACATCCCCGCATCCACTCCAAATTTGCTATAGGTAGCCGTTACCTCACTTCCCGATATGGCATAGGCAATTCCAAAGAGAATGATGATTACAACAACTCCAACCAGGCTTTTAAGCAGGGTTTTAGGATTACCTATTGAATTGATGAGCGGCATGATAATGGCTGCCAAAGCCGCCAGACCCAATAATCCATAGGCTATTAATATCGCAATGTCAACAAAATCCTGTTCCATATGGATTAAGGTTTATTTACTTTGTGTTAAATTAAATTTCACAAGTAAATCAACGAAGGAGATAGACGCATCTTCCATTTGATTTACCAGGGAGTCGATCTTCGATACGAGGTAATTATAGAACAGTTGCAGAATGACGGCAACTATCAAACCACCCACCGTGGTCAACAGAGCCACTTTGATACCTCCGGCAACCAGGGAAGGAGAGATATCACCTGCTGCCTCAATGGCATCAAAAGCATCGATCATACCGATTACTGTTCCCATAAAACCAAGCATAGGAGCAAGAGATATAAACAAAGATATCCAGACAAGGCCTCTTTCCAGCCGGCCCATTTCAACGGATCCATATGAAATAATTGATTTTTCAACCATTTCAATTCCTTCCGAAATCCGCATCAGACCCTGGGTGAAAATGGACGCTACCGGTCCGCGGGTATTCTTGCATACCTCCTTGGCTGAATCAATTCCACCATTATTCAATGCATCTTCTACACTGCTAAGCAGTTTTTTTGTATTGGTAGTGGAGAGATTCAGTGTGATGATTCGCTCGATAGATACCGCCAATCCAAGGATCAGACACAATAAAATAATGGACATAAACTGCCAACCTCCCTCGATGAATTTTTCTTTAATCGCCTGATGAAAGGTTGTTTCTTCAACCATGGGTTCTTCGAATGCGCTACTCGTATCCACAGGTTCCTGTGCGGTGGTAACTGCATCAGATTGTTCTGTTTGTTCTCCTGCTGCATCATCTTGCGCAAGGACAAAACTAGTGAGACCAAAGGTCAATGCTCCCGTAAGCATTAGTAAAGCCAGTAACTTTTTCATAATTCGCTTTTTTGATTTTTCCAAGTATACAAATTATAGTTAAATATTCCGATTAGTTGCGCTAAAAAAATGCGGAGAGGATGGGATTCGAACCCATGGTACCCTTGTGGGGCACACTCACTTTCCAGGCGAGCACCTTCGACCTCTCGGTCACCTCTCCAAAAAAATGCCTTAGCGGCACAAAGAAATTAATAAATTATTCCTTATGCAAATTTTAATTTGGATTTTTAACCTTTATACACCTACATCCATCTCCCCTCTCAAGGGGGAAGATAAAAGTTCTTTTATCTTCTCTGAATCAGTGAATTGCCCTAAAACAAACATCAGTTTTGTTATGGCAGCTTCCGTAGTTATGTTCCAACCACTCACCACACCGATGTCCTGTAATTTCTTGCTGGTTGCATATCGCCCATGAATAACCTTACCTCCTATACACTGGGAAACATTGTAGATAATAATCCCGCGATCAATCGCTTTTTTTAACGAATTGATAAACCATTCATCTGTCGGGGCATTCCCGGATCCGTAACTTTCCAGTACAATTCCTCTTAATCCATCTATTTCGATCATGCTCTCCACAACCCTTTGAGTAATGGATGGGAACAATTTTAATATTATCACATTGGGATCATAATTTTCATGGAAAACCAGGTTGCTATCCTTCTTGTATTTTTTTATGGCTGCAAGATTAAAATCAATCGTGATTCCAATCCTTGCAAGCAGGGGATAATTCTCCGATTCAAAAGCTCCGAATTGCGAACTTCTGATCTTACGGGTGCGGTTTCCACGAAGCAACTGATAATCGAAATAAATACTCACTTCCGGAACTACAGGATGATCCCCCTTTTTTTCCGATGCGATCTCTATGGCGGTTATTAAATTCGGTCGTGCATCCGATCGAATCGCACTGATTGGCAACTGTGCTCCCGTGAAAACAACCGGCTTATTCAATCCGTCCAGGATAAAACTCAAGGCAGATGCAGAATATGCCATGGTATCTGTCCCCTGTAATACGACAAATCCATCGTAGTGATGGTAGTTTTCATAAATAATATATCCGATATCAATCCAATTCTGATAATGCATATTTGATGAATCCATCGGGACCGGGAATGAGATCACCGTAATCCTTACATTCAGGGTATTTAGAGACGGCAATTGTTGCATAATCTGATTAAACTTTAACGCAACGAGAGATCCTGACGAATCCCGTACCATGCCGATTGTACCACCTGAATAAATGATCAGTACCGAAGCCCTGGGTTTAACAGCACCCGTTTTTATGGCAATGATGCGGTATTTTAAACTACCCGTTCTGGAAAGTCTTTTCTGCATTTTCAGTTGTTATCCTTGCAATTTCATTGATTGTTAATCCGAATATTTCGGCTAATTTACCGGCAATCAGGGGTATGTTTTGAGGTTCATTTCTTTTTCCGCGTTTAGGATCAGGAGCAAGATAGGGACTATCCGTCTCAAGAACCAGATGCGATAGAGAAAGTTCCCCGACTGTTTGAGCCAGATTGGAATTTTTAAATGTCAGAACACCCCCAATCCCCAATAAAAATCCGAGTTCCTTAATCCGTCGCGCCTGATCTACATTCCCAGTAAAACAATGAAAAATCCCTTTCAAGCGGTTATCATAATTTTTTTCGATTATCGATATGGTTTGATCAAGAGAATCACGAGAATGCAATATGATGGGAAGTCCATGGCTGATCGCCCAGGAAATATGGATTTTAAGTGATTCTACCTGCCGATCATAGAATTTTTTATCCCAGAACAAATCGGTACCTGTTTCGCCAATTCCTGAAAATTTCCTTTTGGATAGCCACTTTTCCATTATGCTGATTTCCGCATCCATATTCGCATTCACCGAACATGGATGAAGACCTATCATTGAAAAGCAACAACCCTTATTTTTGTCCTCTATCGATAACATGTTATCAATTGATCGGCTGTCAATGTTTGGCATGTAGATCTTTCCAACTGAAACCTGGCGGGCACGCTGAATAACCAGATCCATATCGCCGGCAAAGGGATCCAAATAAATGTGGGCGTGTGTATCAATAAGCTCCATAAATATTAATTCGGCAAAAATAACCTATTGATCGTAGAAAATTCATAATTCATCTCAATAAAATGATCAATGTATTGAGAAATTAAGAACGGCGTAGTCCCTTTTGTTTTTTCACTGTCATGAAATATTACAATAGAACCACCATCCGTATGTTGGATGGTATTTCTCAGCATAATATCCCGGGTCAATCTGGAGGAGTAATCATATGAAAGGACGTCCCACATGATGATCCGGTATTCCGTTTGAATTTTTCTGATGACTATGTTTTTCAATCTGCCATAAGGGGGACGGAAAAAGTGCAAATCATAAGAAAATCCATACTTGGCCATGATCTCCCTGCATTCCAGAATATCCCCGATGTATTCATCTACCTTATGTTTCCATCCATCCAGATGATGGTAGGTATGATTGCCTACCATGTGTCCTTCCTGGAGAATCCGCTCAAAAAGATCCGGATTCTTTTGGATATTCTCACCAACACAAAAAAAAGTGGCATTTATACCGTAGCTTGCCAGTATATCCAATATAGCATCTGTAACTCCAGGTACGGGCCCATCATCGAACGTGAGATAAATAATGTTTTTACTGCGTTCGCCATTCCAACACAACGTCGGATAAAACCAGGGAAAAATCGGGGGGATTTTAAATAAGTACAATCAGGAAAAATTTATTCGACATGAAAAAAGGGTGATATCGTCATTAAAATCACGGGATCCCTTGAATTTGGTTACCTCATCAATTACAATACGATGTAGCTTCTTAAGATCCTCGTCCTTATGAACGCTGATAATTTCCAGGACGTGTTCGTAACCGTAGGGATCATCTTCTTCATTGAATGTTTCGATCAGCCCATCCGTGAAGGCAAAGAAGAAGAACTTATTCACGTTACGAATTTTGCCCACATTCAAAAAAGGCAGCGTATCTATTATCCCCAACACGGTAGTTCCCTTTTCAAGTTGAATTAACCCGGTCTCATCAGAATAAAATACGGGAGGTATATGGCCTGCATTTACATATTTAAAGTACTTTTCAGATTTATTATATAAAGCTGCAAAAAAAGTTATAAAACTTTCTCCATTGCTATTCTGCAGGATCTGATAATTCAATTCTCGGATGATATTTTCAAACTTGGTAGTCTGACGAATCAGGGTTCTTAGCGAAGCCTGGAAATTAGACATCAATAAGGAAGCCGGAATACCTTTCCCTGATACGTCTGCGATACAGATTAAAAACTGATTATCATTGATCGGGATATAGTCAAAATAATCTCCTCCTACCTTTTGATGTGGGAGATAACTGGAATAGAGTCTAATTTGATCCGTATCCGGAAGCTTCTTGGGGAATAAAAAATGTTGTACATTCCGGGCAATCTCAAGTTCTTTTTGCAAAGCCTTTTGTTCCAGTTCCTTCCGTGCCAGATTTTTATTTTCAACCGCCACGATAATAATATTTGAAAGGGCTTCGATGAAATTCAGATTGATCTCGCCGTTCTTATAATCCTCAGGATCGTATCCTCCCAGCAGGACAACACCGAGTAAATTTTCTTTATGCTTAACCGGTATCACCTTTTCAAACTCAGAGAATGGATCATCAACCCGTAATCCATCCAGATTTGAAATTCCATCGGTCTGTAAGAGGCTGCTGGTAAGACTGATTTTGAAAAAATTATTTTTTGTCCCGAAATTCACTTTACAAGCCCAGAAATCATCATAGACATACAATGCGAGTTTTTTTATTTTCAGATTGGCTCTCAGGGTGAAATTAAAAATTTTATATAAGGATTCCCGTGGGAGATTATTATTGATAGACTGGGTAATCTCAAGCAGGGCATTCAACTCAAGTTCTTTGAGTTCAAAATGCTTTTTTAGATCCTTAACATCCGTTTTTGTCATTTGAGCATGGTTTTCGGGTCAATTGCATCCCTCAGGCCATTTCCAAGTAAATTAAAAGATAAAACCATTAAAGATATAGCTAAACCAGGAAAAACTACAAGGTGCCAGCTGTTTTTCGTTCCCAATACATTAAATCCCTCAAAAATCATGCTACCCCAGGAAGGTGTCGGCGGTTGTACACTTAAGCCCAGGAAGCTTAATCCGGCTTCCAGTAATATAGCAGCCGCAAAATTAGCTGTTGCGATCACAAGCAGGGATCCCATAATATTCGGCAGGATGTGATGATAAATGATTCGCAGGTTTTTCATTCCCAGTGCCCTCGCCGCCTCAATGTATGTTTTCCTCTTAATACTTAAAATCTGGCCTCTTACTACCCGGGCTACATCGACCCACATGGTAAATCCAACCGCGATAAATGCAACCCATATACCTCTGCTTTGCAAGGCCAGACTGATCGCAATTACGAGCATGATGCCCGGGATAGACCAGACGACAGACATTAACCACAAGATTACATCATCTATTCTACCGCCCCAGAATCCGGCAGTTGCCCCAAAGATCAGCCCTAATACCATCGAGATTATGACCGCGACAAAACCGATGGAAAGTGAGATCCGGGCACCAAACATCAGACGGCTTAACAAATCCCTTCCGGACCGATCGGTACCAAGCCAGAAAGTCCTTTTTTCGATATTTTCTTTTCTAAATCTCAGAATTGTGTCCTCGAGTGTCGTCTCAATAAGTTCACCGTCCGGATTTATGTATTTTACCTGGTTTCTGGAAACCTCGTAATTTCTTCCAGATGCCAGGCTTTTTCCATCACCGGTATATAGGGGATATACTATCTGTATCAGAGACAGGCTCCTTTCCTTCCGTTTAATACCATATTCTTCATAAAGTACTTCGGCCCCCCTGATTTCATATGAAATTATGGGAATGATTGTATATAAATTCTCCTGTCCATACCAGGCAGTATATAAAAAGCCATGTTTCAGAACCTCATAGTTTTTACGAATCTTTAAAAAGGTAACGCTGAAACCCATCGGCTTTTTCCGTATCTGAACCGCCCCATCATTTGCATTGGGAGTACTATCGGGCATGATTAAATATCCCAGCAGGGCAATAACAAGGGTAATGGAAATACAAATCAAACCCAAAATAGCGGGTTTATTCCTTAAGAATCGTTTTTTAATGTAATAATTGGGAGATCGACCTATGGTCTTATTACTCATAATGATCAATGCTATTATGGGCAAATAAACCTGATTTGGATGCTAAATAATAATATTTTCTATACGACGTTTCGAAATCGATTTCGTCTTCGAATATTTCCTGATTTGGATTAATATAACACTTGATCCATCCTTTTTCAAGCAATTTTCTTAATGTATCACGCAACATATCCTCATCCCACGAAAGTGTTTCCTTCAGATGTCCGTAGGATTGAACAAAATACAACTCATCTATTACATCGTATTCAAGATCCGACATTTTTCAACGTTTATAATATCTTCCTTTCCATGTATAACTGCCCATATTTGCCATAATCCCAAAAAAAATAGCATATAATGAATATAAAATTGAACAGACCAGGAAAGATTTTAAAGGCATCTTCTTCTTTCCAAAGGTGAAAATATCATTAATAAAGAGATATTCCATTCCTGTTTTGATAAATATAAGTCCCGTAAAAATTAATACCGGAATCCTACCGAATAACGTTAAAACAAGCCCGGTCAATATGCAGCAGTGGGTGTAAAATATAAATAATGCAAGAATTGTATTTATGCCATACGAATGATTTTTCCATTTCCCTGCCCAACGTATTCTTTGGTCGATAAAATCTTTTACCGAATTCACAGCAGGAGTATAAACCATAACCTGAGAAGATTTTAAAAATCCTACCTTTTCCGGATATTTTCTTTTTATTTTTTTCAATAGAAACTCATCATCGCCTGAAATTACATGTTCATTTCCTTTATATCCATCAACTTCCAGAAAGACTTCCCTGGTAAATGCGAGATTGGCTGCATTGCACATGGCCGGCATTCCCCAGGAAAACAATGCAGCGCCGGTTCCAATTAAGCTTGCAAACTCAACGGATTGAATCTTTGAGAAAAATGACCTGTTGGTCTGAATAAAAACCGGTCCTGCCATCAGCTTAAAACCAAAATTTTTGAAATACGTGACAAAGGTTTCAAGCCAATTGTTTTTCAACCGGGAATCCCCGTCGGTTAATAAAATGATATCCCCTTTGGCTATATCCACACCCCGGGTAATCGCTATTTTTTTTGAAGAAATCGAGTTTGATTCCCGTGCGCCTAGATTAACCAATTCCATCTGCATTACGGATTGTTTCATCCGGTGGATTACAAGCTCCTTTGTGGTGTCCGTTGAATGATCATTAATAATCAACACTTCGTATTTTTCTTTCGGATAACTCTGGTTTTCAAGATCCAGCAAGAGTTGGTCGATATTACCTGCTTCATTTCTAACCGGAATGATTACTGAAACGAATTGTTCCTCCCGGTTCCCGGGCTGAATAGGGATTAGTTTCTTCCATCCTAAATATATCCAAGCTAAAAAAACGCAATAAATAGATATACTGACGATTATAAGCCAAATCACTTATTTGATATTTTCACCAAGTTAGAAAATCATACAGATTTATAAAAAAGTAATATATTCTTCCTATTATTAACCAACTGAAAAAATTATGGATAAGATCATTATGGGGATGGATCCGGGTACGAATGTTATGGGATACGGAATTATCCAGGTAACAAAATCAGAGATGACAATCCTGCAATACGGTGTGATCCATTTGAATAAATACGGAAGCCATGAACTGAAACTGAAGAAAATTTTTGAACGAATTTTAGGACTGATTGAAGAATATCATCCGGATGAGGTTGCCATTGAGGCCCCTTTCTATGGAAAGAATGTTCAATCTATGTTAAAATTAGGACGGGCACAAGGAGTAGCGATGGCAGCGGTGTTATTTAGAAATATTCCCATTACCGAATACGCACCAAAAAAAATAAAAGTTTCCGTAACAGGAAACGGGAATGCTTCAAAAGAACAGGTTGCCAGGATGCTCAAACAATTATTGCAATTCAAAGAGACCCCTAAATTTCTGGATGCTACGGATGCCCTGGCTGTTGCACTATGCCATATCAACCAGCATGAACCCGGGAAAAAAATGACGAAATCCTGGTCGACTTATTTGAAAGAAAATCCGGATAGGCAAGGCTAATCCAGCGCCTGAAAAGCCTCCTGAATTCGTTGAGTTGTATGCTCAAATTCCTCTTGTGATAATTTTAACTTGGCCCTGCTGAAATTCATATCATCCATGCTGTTAAGCGGGATCAGGTGAATATGCGTGTGGGGGACTTCCAACCCAATGATGGATACTCCTATTCTCAAACAAGGGATGACCTCCGCAATGGCTTTTGCTACTTTTTTTACAAAATTATTTACACGAAGGTAATCCTGCTCTTCAAGATCAAAATAATAATCGATTTGTTTTTTAGGAATAACAAGGGTATGGCCAACAACCAGCGGATTGATGTCGAGAATGGCGATATTAAAATCATCTTCAGCAACAATATATGCCGGGATCTCCCTTTTGATGATTTTTGAAAATACAGAGGTCATGTATCGAGAGATATATTTAGAATTTCAAAATTCATTTTGCCTGCAGGAACTTGAATGCTAACCTGATCCCCAACTTTTTTACCTAAAAGACCTTTGCCAATTGGAGATTTTATTGAAATTTTACCTTTATTCAGATCCGCTTCTTCTTCCGCCACAATTGTGTAGGCAAACTGAGCTCCATTATGCGTATTTTTAATTTTAACGGTCGATAATATGGAGACCTTTGAATCATCCAGTTTTGATGCATCGATGAGTCGTGCGTTGCCGATTATCTCTTCCAGTTGAGCGATTTTAGCCTCCAAATGGCCCTGCGCATCCTTAGCTGCGTCGTATTCTGCATTTTCACTCAGGTCGCCTTTATCCCTTGCCTCAGCGATTAGTTTTGAGATGTCCTTTCTTCCTTTTGTCTTCAGATGTTGCAACTCATCCATTAATCGTTGAAGTCCTTCTTCCGTGTAATAAGATACCTTTCCCATTGCAAGTAATAATTAATGTAAAAACAGTTTCAGGAAGAAACCATTTATTACAAACCTATGTAAATTAAAAACCTAAAGAGTTTACCGGATATCGTGACAAACCCTTTAGGTTCAATGATTTTGTATCTACAAAGTTAGCAAATGCTTTAAATTAAACAAAAAAACAGATGATTTGGTTTCCCTATTTTTATAAGAAAAACAGCATCTTTTCATT
>Ga0209536_100014113_pt1 | contig 11491 bp, 10 predicted proteins | sample DeeMarSeWOR28_12_FD_187461 | JGI IMG/M metagenome (GOLD analysis project Ga0209536, IMG submission 187461) | Marine sediment microbial communities from White Oak River estuary, North Carolina - WOR-2-8_12 (SPAdes) (version 2) | ecosystem: Environmental > Aquatic > Marine > Intertidal zone >... | reverse complement strand
CATCCCTGACTCTTGGAACCGTAAAGAACCGGACGATTACATGCGGTAATCCGGCAGTACCGATCATTAGTGCCGCTGTAATAAACAGAACATCGATCGTATTTTTTGAACCCGAAGTATATTCGGCGAATCCGAGTTCTCGATGCAAATCATCTAATTTATCCAATAAATAAATCCCTTCATCACCGGCGATGGTTGATCCAAATCCCCATTGCGGGATCCAGACGCCGGTAAGCTGGATTGAAATAAATATGGCAGGAACCATATAAGCAAATATAAGAATGCAGTATTGTGCCACTTGTGTGTAGGTAATCCCTTTCATACCTCCAAGCACCGCATAAAAAAACACAATAGCCATACCTATGATCACGCCCAGATTGATATCGACCTCGAGAAACCTGGAGAACACGACGCCTACACCCCTCATTTGACCGGCTACATAGGTAAATGATACAAATAAGGCGCATATAACTGCTACCGTCCTTGCCACATTTGAATGATACCGGTCACCAATAAAATCCGGTACAGTAAATTTGCCGAACTTTCTCAGATAAGGTGCTAATAGAAGAGCCAGGAGTACATATCCCCCCGTCCAGCCGATCAGGTAAACGGTTCCGTCATATCCCATAAACGAAATAAGTCCCGCCATGGAAATAAAAGAGGCGGCCGACATCCAGTCAGCGGCGGTGGCCATCCCATTGGCGAGGGGTGGCACCCCTCCACCTGCCACATAAAAATCTTTGGTTGATACCGCTTTCGACCAGAAGGCAATTCCAATATATATTGCGAATGTGATTCCAACCAGCAGGTAGGTCCAGGCCTGTACATCCATACTCAATTATTTTTCATCCACGTCAAATTTCCTGTCAAGCTTATTCATAAGCCACACATACACGAAAATGAGGATAACGAAAATATAAATAGATCCCTGTTGCGCAAACCAGAATCCAAGCATAAATCCCCCAATCCTGAAATTATTAAGGTAGTCTACAAAAACGATCGAAATTAAAAAGGAGGTAATGAACCAGATTCCGAGCAATATCGCGAGATAGGTTAGATTTGTTTTCCAATAGCTTCTTAACGCATTTTTCATCCTGTCCGTTCCGTAAGTTCTAATAATATGTTTCCCATTTCACTGAAATTTCCGAAACATAATAACGGTCTCTCATTATTCCAATGTCCTGATCATTATTTTTGAAATCGTATACCTGTGACTTACAAAAACAATTCAATCAGCACTGCGAGTAAAGCCCCGAGCAGCGTCCAGAGTATCCGGTTCCACTCTAACTGATGATGCGGGCTGGATTCAAAAAAAATGGTTGTTGAAATTTGTAAAAAGCTCCCGCTTACGAGTGCATATAAAAGCGCCATTGTATTAATTGACAGAATAGCTGAATTACCTATGTAGGTAGTGATGATCAATCCGAGCGGCGACGACAGGCTGAAGAGGAAAAGATAGAGGACCGCTAAGTAGATTTTCTGGTTCTGATAAAAGAACACCGCCATCAATGCAATTGCTGCTGGAAACTTATGCAATACTATTCCAAGTAAAATGCCTCCTGAATGGTTGTGTATGGCTGCTTTCACGGGATGGGCTACGATGGTCCCCTCCAGAAAGGAATGGATACCCAATCCGATAAGCAGGATCAGGGGCGCCGATCTCAGGTTATGTAAATGAGCATGGTTTTGTGAATGGACATGGCCATGTTCTATTCCTGAAGAAATGGAACCCAGTATCATTTGTAAAAAAAATCCTGCCAGGATCCAGACACCGATTTTATAGGGTTGATGAAATTGTGCATAAACTTCGGGCAGAATGTGCAAAATCGTGATTGATAAAAGATAAGCTCCTGAAAATACCAGTATAAAGTCAAATTTTTTGTTTTTCAGCTGGGGAAAAAGTATGAATAGTATACCCCCCAGGAATCCGGAGAAAAACAATATAATTGCATCCAACCACATAAAAGGCCCCTATTCTATTATAAAAAAATCAACTAATAAACTTTCCTGTCTATACTTCCTCCTGGAGAATTGCCTTAAATCCTTCGGTCATGAACGTACTCATCCGACCCTGATCATCACTGAATATAAAATAGGCATCGAGTTCGGGATGATCATCCAGAATCTGGATGGATGGATCAACTCCCAGGACCATAAATGCAGTAGCAAATCCATCGGCCGTCATGCAATCATCAGCAATCACCGTAGCACTTAACAAGGAATGCTGGACAGGATATCCCGTATACGGACTGATCGTGTGGGCATATTTTTTACCCTCCTTTATGTAAAAATTGCGATAATTCCCAGAGGTAGCAATTGCCTTATTGCTGACCTCGATGATGGCCACAATTTTCCTTTCATTAAACTGAACCAGTGGATCTTCTATCCCGGTTGTCCAGGAGGTACCCCGGTCATTAATCCCTTTACAGGTAATTTCACCTCCAATATCCACAAGATAGTTTTTGATTCCTTTACCACTTAAAAACGCTCCAACCACATCTACTCCGTATCCTTTGGCTATGGCACTGAAGTCAAGCTGAACACCAGGTTTCTTTTTCCAGACATGGAGCGTATCGAATGCTATGAAATTGAAATTCACAAGTTTTTTTAATCTTTCCACCTCACTGCTGTCCGGCATCTCCCTTTCTTCAGGCCCGAACCCCCATGCATTAACGAGGGGCATGACGGTGGGATCAAACGCACCACCGGTGATCTCAAATATTTCCTGGCTTTTCTTCAATACCGGATAAAAATAGGGGCTTTCAAAAACCAATTCATTATTCCGGTTAAACCTTGAAATTTCAGAATTATCGATATAGGTCGAAAGTGATTGATTCCATATTTCCAATAGTGAATCCACTTCCTTTTTAAACACTTCCCCGTCCGGATGGAGGTAGATGATATTATAGTAGGTCCCCATGGTTTGACCATTAAAAGAGACACGCTCTCCTTTCACTGCATTTTGCCGTATTTTCCATACTACAAAGACAAGAATGATCAATATGATTGGATAAATTCTGTTCCTGGTAAACATGAAAAAACCTTTAATGGCTCCAAATTACATCCTTTTTATGAAATATCTTATCTTATCATTATTTTAGTGAAAATATGCTGTATCAATGAGAGAGGATTACCTCAGTGGAGATAGTGATTTCCTTAGTCCGCAGGACAAAGAGCTGGAAATAGTACTCCGTCCGTTGCGCTTTGAGGAATTTACAGGACAGGAAAAAATTGTTGAAAATCTGAAAATTTTTGTTTTAGCGGCAAAAAAAAGGGGGGAGTCGCTGGATCATGTGCTTTTGCATGGCCCACCCGGGCTAGGAAAAACCACCTTATCATATATTATTGCGAATGAGCTTGGCGTAAATATTAGAATCAGCTCGGGCCCGGTACTCGATAAACCAAGTGATCTGGCAGGCCTGCTGACTAATCTTGAACATCATGATGTTTTATTCATCGATGAAATTCACCGTCTGAATCCCGTGGTTGAAGAATATTTGTACAGTGCCATGGAAGATTTTAAAATTGATATCCTCCTGGATACGGGTCCAAATGCAAGATCCGTGCAGATCAAATTAAATCCATTTACGCTTGTGGGTGCCACAACACGTGCCGGCCTTCTGACAGCTCCTCTCCGGTCAAGATTTGGCATCAATTCAAGACTTGAATATTACCATGCCGAACAACTTCATAAGATCGTAAAACGATCAGCCAGCATTCTGAATACCCCCCTTGAAAACAATGCGGCCATTGAAATTGCCAGGAGAAGCAGGGGCACACCCCGTATCGCAAATAATTTATTAAGACGCACCCGTGATTTTGCGGATATCAAAGGGAAAGGCATTATTAATCAATCCATTGCCGAAATGGCTTTATTGGCTCTTGAAGTAGATAAAAACGGCCTGGATGACATGGATAACAGGATCCTAACCACCATCATTGAAAAATTTAAAGGGGGTCCTGTGGGCATCAATACCATCGCAACGGCCTGCGGAGAGGAGGCCGAAACCATCGAGGAAGTTTATGAGCCATTCCTGATTCAGGAAGGATACATAAAACGTACTTCACGGGGCCGTGAAGCTACCGAACTTGCGTACCAGCATTTGAAAATTTTACCTCCCAACAAAACCGGAACCTTGTTTTAATTTCATGCCTGAAAATATCCAGGATAATCATACCAAGTTAGTGAAAGAGGTATCAAAACAAGTTGGTTTTGATTACTGCGGGATTTCTAAAGCTGAATTTTTAAAAGAAGAAGCCTCCCGGGTGGAATCCTGGCTTAAAAATAAGCATCACGGTAAAATGGATTATATGGCAAGGCATCTTGAAAAACGCCTTGATCCATCCAGACTGGTGGAAGGCGCAAAGTCGGTGATCAGCCTGTTGTTCAATTACTATCCTGAAGAATTCCTGCCTGAAAAGGACAATTTTAAGATAGCCAAATACGCGTACGGCAGAGATTATCATTTGGTCATAAATAAAAAGTTGAAAGAATTCCTGACTGAATTAACGAATCGGATCGGAGGGATTCATGGAAGGGTTTTTGTGGATTCGGCCCCGGTTCTTGAACGTCAGTTGGCTGCAAAAAGTGGATTGGGATGGATCGGGAAGAATACCCTATTGATCAATAAAGCGCAAGGCAGTTATTTTTTTATTGCGGAATTGATCACCGATCTTGATCTCATTCCCGACGGCCCAATAGGGGATTTTTGCGGCACCTGCACCCGATGCATGGATGCCTGTCCAACCCAGGCATTGACACCCTATCAGATGGATGCATCGAAATGCATATCCTATCTTACCATTGAACTTAAAGATCAGATCCCCGAAGAATTTACTGGGAAAATGAATGACTGGATCTTCGGTTGCGACATATGCCAGGATGTTTGTCCATGGAACCGGTTTTCAAAGCCAAATCAGGAACCGCAATTCGTACCGAATTCTGAATTATTCAATTTTAATAAACAAAGTTGGGAGGAAATGACCGTGGAGACATTCCATGTATTATTTCAAAAAAGCCCATTGACAAGGACAAAATTTAACGGTCTGAAGAAAAATATTTCCTTTGCAGGCAAATAATTGTCAAAGCCATTTTTTTCTCCTCAGGTAATTAAACATCGTAATTACACTGCCTAACATGATTATCAATACCATAAAGTACCCATGTTTCCATCCAAGCTCCGGCATATACTGAAAATTCATGCCATAAACTCCTGCAATAAAAGTCAAGGGGACAAAGAACAGGGAAAAGATGGTCAGTGTCTTCATGATCACATTCAGATTATTACTTAAATTGGACATGTACATATCCGTTAATGAGGAAACAGAATCGCGAAAGGCATCAAAACTGGTTGTAAGGTGTACAAGATGGTCCTGAATGTCTCTGAAATACGTATAAGTTTCCTCGCCGATAAATGCTGATTCTTCCGCAAACAAACGGTCCACGGCATCTTTTAATGGGATAACTACTTTGCGAATATTGGTGAGTTGTTTCTTAATGGCGATAATATGATCAATATATTTCTCAGAGGGATTTTCAAGTACATAATCCTCCATATCTTCAATCCGTTCGCGAATAAATTCCATCACATGGAAATACTGATCAACGATCGAATCAATTAATGCATAAAAAAGAAAATCCGGTCCATTTTGTCGTATCCTGGATTTTGAATTCTGAATTCGAATGCGTACAGGATCAAAAACATCTCCCTCTATTTTATCCTGAAATGAGATAACAAAATGGGGACCTAACACAAGGCTGACGTGTTCACTTACTATCATTGGATCTCCATTGTCGTTGGTCAGGTGGAGCATTTTAAGCGTAAAAAAATGATGCTCTTCAAATTCCTCTGATTTAGGGAAATGTTCGGTATTCATAATATCCTCAATCATCAATGGATGAAAATTGAATCCGGCAGCCAATTTTTCCATTAATTTTGTATCATTAATCCCATCCAGATTGATCCAGTTTACATAGTTTGGGTCGACGATTTGCTCCATATTCTCCGGGTATTTTTCATCCTTTTCGGCTATTTCCGATATATTATACCTTATAATAGTCATTTTGACAGGGGCAGCATCATGATCGCCTACATACATGATTTGCCCTGGTGGCAAACCGATCTTCTTCGTATAATGTGATTTTTTTCGCAGTCTTCGAAGAGGATTTAATTTCAGCGCTTTGAGTTTTAATGGATTTATATTCATTTTTTTATCTATTGATTGTGTATAAGGATATAAAATTAACAGTTGCATTTGAAACCTCTATAATATTAAGGAAAGAAGAGAGAATTAGGGTATCCCAATTTTAGTACTTCTTTTCTTGTCGTCTTGTTGAACCTTGAAAGGACATCGAGAGCTTTCAATTTACAGGATTAAAATTACCACTCCCAATCCAATGGAAAAAGATATATTCTATTCATTGGGAGAATATGCAATTTGTTATATGATTGATGAACTTGATCAATACACAGGGTTGAAATGTACCTAATGTGCAAAATTTATAATTCCGGGACGCATCTAAACTTAATGATCGATCTAGTGAAGATCCACTATTTATCCTGTTATATTTAGATATATTATTTAGATCAAAGACTGACTATCATTTCCTATCTCATAATAACCAATTGATATAATGACAACATTTCTAAGCGATATTTCAGGCAAAGAATTCCCTGTATCAGACAGAATATCGGGGAAAACAATCAGACAATCCATGTTACATTTCATCCAGAAAGATAATCCTGATTTTACACCTGATAAATATTTATCAATCAGCGAACTTAACTTCTACAGGGAAAAATATATTTCAGACTATCTTATCAGGGACATTGGCGAACTGACCGACCTGGAAAAATCCGTGCTGTCCTCGATGGCTGATAAAACCACCTTGACCGATAAAATAGACGGTGAAAAACAACCTTTAACAACCGGACAAAAAATTGCAGATAAGGTGGCTTCATTTGGGGGTAGCTGGAGATTTATAATTTTGTTTGGATTATTTCTTTTTATCTGGATTTCCTTCAATATAATTTGGCTTGCAAACAAAGGTTTTGATCCTTATCCTTTTATCCTCTTAAATCTTATACTGTCGTGTCTGGCTGCAATTCAAGCTCCTGTAATTATGATGAGCCAAAATCGACAGGAAGAAAAAGACAGAGAGCGAGCAAAAAAAGATTATATGATTAATCTAAAGTCCGAGCTGGAAATTAGAATACTACACGAGAAAATTGATCACCTAGTAATGCACCAACAACAGGAACTTCTGGAGATTCAGAAAGTACAAATAGAAATGATGAATGACATCCTCATACGCGTGGATAAAAAGTAAAACGAGTAATTGCCATAAATATAAATTAAAATCAGTTCGCAATAATTCCGCAAACTTTTCAAGGTATATGATTCAGAACAGGAACGGATTAAAAATCAGTACATTGATCACTTTCGATGAATTATTGAAAATCACGAGTTGATTTGATACAGCAGGTAGCTAAATACCAATTCAATTTATTTTTGTTACACTTAAAAAATCTGTTTTAATAAAATATGATCAATTCAGGCAGGAAAAAAAGGCTTTCTCTTCAAAATAATTTACATTCATCGCAATGTAAATAAATGGTTAAATATGAAAAAAATCGTAATAGTCGGATGTGGATTCGGCGGTCTGACTTTGGCCAAGAAGCTAAGCAAATTGAACGTTCGGATCCTGCTTATTGATAAAAATAATTACCATACTTTCCAACCATTACTATACCAGGTAGCAACCGGTGGTCTGGAAGCAGAGAACATTGCCTATCCGATCAGGAAAATATTCAGAAGGTATAAAAATGTGTTTTTCAGAATGGCAGAAGTATTTTCCGTGAATGAATCAGAAAAAAAACTAACTACCAATATTGGCAGCATAGCCTATGATTATCTGGTGTTGGCTATGGGCAGCACCAACAACTATTTTAACTTTGAAAAGGTTAAAAATAAAATACTGCCACTAAAATCGCTGACGGATGCCTTCAATATTCGAAGTTATCTAATGCAAAACCTGGAGCGGTCATTGCTGGTGAAAAATGTCGAAGACCAGGAAGAGGTTGTAAATGTCGCTGTTATTGGAGGAGGGCCTGCAGGAATAGAAGTAGCAGGAGCCATTGCCGAAATGAAAAAATATGTTTTGCCGTTGGACTTTCCGGAATTGAATTTATCCCGAATGCATATTTATCTTTTCGAAGCAGCACCGCGTCTTTTATCCGTTATGTCTGATGAAGCATCAAAACACGCTTTTAAGTACCTTGAAAATTTGGGAGTTATTATTAAAATTTCCTCGCATGTGAAAGATTATGACGGAAGTCAACTTATTTTAGAGGATGGTAAATCATTCAGGACAGACACGGTAATTTGGACTGCCGGTGTTAAACCTGTTAAAATTTCAGGTTTAACACAAACTAGCATTCTCCCCGGAGGCCGGTTGAAAGTTGACGGACATAATAAACTCCTTAACAGTAGTCATATTTTTGCCATAGGTGATATTGCAGCGTGCATTTCTGATGGTAATCCGAGAGGTTTGCCCATGCTGGCTCCAGTCGCAATACAGCAAGCGGTACACCTGGCGAACAATTTCAGGCTATTGTTTTCAGGAAAACCTCTTATCCCTTTTAATTATAAAAATAAGGGTGTTATGGCAACCATCGGTAGAAAACGGGCCGTAGTTGATTTGCCCAAGTGGAAATTCCAGGGCGGATTCGCGTGGTTGGTTTGGATGTCCATTCATATTATTTCACTCATTGGTTTCAGAAATAAAATGATGACCTTAATCGATTGGTCTATTAGTTATTTTAATTATGATAAACCTTTAGGAATAATTATTCCCACTTTTAAGAAATCGGATTGATACATATGGCACTTATTTACATCGTTATTTTTTTAGGGATTTTTCTTGAAGGTGAAATGATAATGATTTCTTCAATCATTGCGGCTCACCATGGACATCTGAACATCTGGCTCGTAATTGTAATTGGCATATTAGGGACCTATAGTTCTGATTGTTTTTACTTCTTTCTTGGTAGAAAAAAGGGGAAAGATTGGCTCAATAAAAAACCGAAGATTAAAAACAAAGCAGACAAAATTAATAAAAAATTGGAAAGACACCCTATCGTCATATTCATTAGCTATCGATTTTTGTATGGATTTAGAACTATTGCTCCTCTGGTAATCGGGACCAGCAAAACGAAAACCAGTATTTTTCTTTTCATCAGTGCGGTTACTACCCTATTATGGGCTATTACATATAGTAGTATCGGATATTTGTTTGGAGAAGTAATAAAATCTGAACTTGGTTATATAGAACATATCGAAAAATATATAATTGGTTTCCTTTTTTTAATAGCTATAATATTTATTGTGATAAATAGAATAATAAAAACAAAATAACCTTTTAATGCTGATTCGCGATATCTCTTGAACGGTATAAATGAATCACAATATTCTCTGAAATAGAGTTAGTATCTTGGAGTAGCAATCGATCGATGTAGAGGAATTTAACCGGAACTAGTAAACCGGGATTAAGACGATGCAGAATTGAAAGAATTGTCAATTCCGTTAGAAGAACCTGAGGATATTAAATCCAAAATTTTTTCTTGCCTTACCATTTACCAGCTGCATTTTTTATTACCCTCCAGAGGGGCTTATTTACAAAATAGCGAATGCACGAACCGGAAATGAGCCCATTCCGTCTATCCGAGGTGGAGTCGCAAAAAACCGGAAGCCGTTTGCAGGGAGTCGATCAAGGCAAGTCATGTGTTCTATAATACAAATATCGTTTCCAAGTAAAATCGTATGCGCCGGTCTTGTATTACCCCGGGTATCATCGATATTATATGAATCAATTCCCACCAGTTTTACTTTCTGTTCCAATAAATAATTAGCTGCTGCGGCATTGATAAATGGATGACCTGTAAAATATTTTTCAGAACGCCAGAACTGATCCCATCCCGTATGGATAAGTACCGCTTTCCCCAATATTTCAATAGATTGGAAATGATCCGCACTGATCTCCAGCGTTTCCGTATACGGGACCTTTATTACTAAACCTTCTAAATCTGCCAGTTTATTTAATAATACAGCTGATAGATCATCCCCTTCCTCGTATCGATGAAAAGGAGTATCTAAATAGGTCCCCGTATTTCCCACCAGTTCTATTTTCCCGATCTGAAAAGAGGTATCGCCATCGTAAAAACTTGAAGAATATTCTCTGGTCCAGAAATCACAGATTTTCGGACCCGGTAATCCCTTGTAGGTAATCATATCATTTTTAATAATATGATTCAACTCTATAAATTTATCCCGTTTCATTTTTTTTTAATGATCCCTGCAAGATAATAGTAGTGATTTTTTATCGAATCCAAAGATTTCAAGTAAAATCCCTCTATTATTTAAAACAACTGTTATGGTTAATGTTAACAATTATTTTCCAGGTGTAGATATTTATTAATTAAAAACGTTTATTGTAATATAAAAATAAATATGCTTTCATTCTCAAGAAAAAGCAAAGCTGGTATTCCGGATTTCTGGATCCAATATAAAAAGATCAATCATGGATCCATCCCATCCAGCATCTCGTTGAAAAACCTTAGTTTTACAGCCATTGATATAGAGTCCACCGGATTAAATATTAAAAAGGATAAACTAATTGCTTTTGCAGGTATAAAGATCCAAGAGTTAAAGATTTCAGTTAAAGAGTCAATTGAATTAATTATAAACCACGACACACCTATTCAGGATAATGCCGTTCATATTCATGAGATTGTTGAACAGGACAAGCTGACAGGAATCCCGGAATACGATGCCATCAAACAAATAGTCCAGTTTATCGGTAACTCTATTTTGGTAGGATATCATATCCAGTTTGATTATCAGATGATCAATCAAACACTTAAAAAAAGGATAGGTCATAAATTACTAAATCCCAACATTAATATTTATGATTTAATCAAACGAATTGAAGATCCGGTTCTTAAGACTTATCCTGTTTCACATATTGGACTACAACAACAATGTGAAAATTATGGGATCAATTTGGAAGATCAGCATACTGCCGCCGGTGACGCTTTTGCAAGTGCCCAGCTATTTCTAAAAATACTTAATACACTTAATAGAAGGGGCATTAAAACCTGGGGAGAACTTAAAAAGACCAGGAGTTTTTGAAACATTTCTTATCGGAGAGATATTGTATTATGACTCATGTTGAAAATCATTTAGTTACACAAAAAATCTAATCCATTGTCTTTTATTTATCAATGAGCGATCCGGATCAATCGATGTTCTTGAGTGTTTCCCGGAATAATAAAGCATTTTCTGTTTGATGAATAAGGGTCCGTAATGAAAAAATTAAATAACAATTAGGTCATAACTAATTTATCAGTAATATATTAGTAGAAGAAGAACTGATTCCCATAAAAGTTGCTCCAAGAGGTGATATTAAATTTAGTTAGACATTCATAATCTT
>Ga0209536_100014112_pt1 | contig 11492 bp, 7 predicted proteins | sample DeeMarSeWOR28_12_FD_187461 | JGI IMG/M metagenome (GOLD analysis project Ga0209536, IMG submission 187461) | Marine sediment microbial communities from White Oak River estuary, North Carolina - WOR-2-8_12 (SPAdes) (version 2) | ecosystem: Environmental > Aquatic > Marine > Intertidal zone >... | reverse complement strand
CCTTGAACTGCTCCGTATCATAGGAGATCATGGCAGCCGTGGCAAAACGGTTTCCCTCCGCACCGGGATTAAAGGAATAGTGGTAAAAGGCCTTTCCCGTCCAGTTGTTGTCGGCACTGGCAAAGTTGAATTCTCCCCCGGCCACTCGGTTAAAATCATAGCTGATCGCTGAATCTCCGGGACTTGTAACCACTTGCTTGTTGGTAAAAAAGGTACCTACGTTGGAGCGGCTCAGCACCTTGCGCTGCAGAACCGCCACGGCGAAATTATCGGCCGTATGCTCATCGGTTAGGGCGGTCTGCATATCCATGAGCCCGATGCGCCAGTTATCCCCGGCATTTCCGCTGAGACGGGCCCCGGCGATCACCGGCTGGTCCAGTCCGATCCGCCTGGAAAAGAAGGGCCGCAGGTTCTCGGTTCCCAGGTTGGCAAAGAGGTCGCTGTTCTCCAGGAAGAACTTCCGCTTTTCCGGGAAATAAAGCTCGAAGCGGTCCAGGTCAGTGACCTGCCTGTCCACTTCCACCTGGGAGTAATCCGGATTGAGGGTCAGGTCGAGGTTCATGGAGGTGGAAAGGATCACCTTGGCATCCAGTCCCGCTTTGCCACTGTAATCCGCGGGTTCGCCGGATTCTTTATCCCGTGTGACCTGACCCGATACATAGGGGATCAGGGAAAAGCGAACCCCTGATTTGGGTAGCGGACTTTCCCAGGCCAGGGTTCCCGTGAAGGCCAGGGTGGCGGAGGCAAACTGCCTGGGTACCGGTGCCCAGGCCGATTTTTCATCGGTCTTGAGATCCAGGCGGCTGAAGTTGATCCCCCATTCCATATCGCCCTCGTTGTATCTTACGGTCCGGAAAGGGATCTTGAATTCGGCCACCCATCGATCATCGAAAGCCTGCACGGCCGAGTACCATTTTCCGTCCCATTCGCCTGCCACCTTTCCTCCATTGGCCTGCATGCCATCCCACTGTCCCCCTGCAGCATTCACTCCAAAGGCAAAGCCATTGGTCTGGTCGTTATAAGTGTCGATGGCAGCGAAAAAGTTATCGTTCCGCATGAAATTCCAGTCCCTCCGGTAGGATTCCACCGGACGTTTCCCGGGCATGGGGTCCCAGCAGATGATGCCCATATAGATAAAGGCATCGTCGTATGCCACCATGACCTCGGTCTGCGCCCTGGCATAGCCGGTATCGATGGGGGTGATCCGGTGAAAAGGCCCGGTCTTTTCTGCCTCTGACCAGACGGCCTCCTCCAGGAAGCCGTCGACCATGATATCCTCGTTGATTTTTTTGGCCTGGAGCCTGTAATTGGCGCGGTTTACTGGTTCATTTTGCCCAAAGGATCCAATAGAGATTGATAACAGTAAAAGCAGAAAAGGGAAAGTATGTACGCGCATGCAATAAGAATTTGAGACAACCTGTGGGTGTCAGGAAACCAAAGCGCTAAGATAATCAAGAAAGCGATACAGTACTTCCTGGTTGGTCTCAAAGTACGATTGTTCCGACAGGATCTCTTTTTCGGATTGAATATAGGGTCCCTCCACCAGTTCGTCACCGCAGTTGTCCACAAGCTCTTTTATGGATGCCGGTGTTGCCTCCAGGTGGAACTGAAGGGCCATCACCTTGTTCTTATGGATAAAGCCCTGGTTGGGGAAGGCCTGGGAGGCGGCAATGCGGGTGGCATCCTCGGGGATATTAAAGGTATCCCCGTGCCAGTGGAAGACCTTGCGGGTAACGGGCAGGTCCTTGAAGATCTTGTAATCGCCCAGGGAGGGGAAGAACTGCAGGTTGAACCAGCCGATTTCCCGGTGTGGGCCCGGATAAACTTCTTTTCCCAGGGCAGCAGCAATGATCTGGGCACCCAGGCAGATCCCCAGGACGGGTTTCTCCAGCCGGATGAATTCCTTCACCCAGGCAATCTCTTGTTCCATCCAGGGATGGATGTGGAAATCGAAGACATTCATGGGTCCGCCCATGATAACAAGCATGTCCACCTGATTGCCATCGGGAAGCACATCGCCCTGGTAAAGCCGGATGTATTGCAGTTTATGCTTCTTCCTTCGGGCCCACTCCACGATGGCTCCCGGCCCCTCGAAGGGCACATGCATGATGCAGGCTATGTTAATTGTTGGCCGCATTGCAGTCATCTTTGGTGAAGCGGCAGAGCATCTCCCGGACCAGGTCCACACTATCGATATAGAAGTTTGCCTTGGTGGTTTTGGCCCCCACTTTAATGGTGAAGGCTTTTTCGGGCATGGCCTCAAAAGTAAACTCATCGGTCCAGTCATCCCCCACGGCCAGGATGAAATCAAAATTATTATCGCCCAGCTTGTAGGAAGCGGCCCGGCCCTTGTTGATCCCCGAATACTTTATCTCCAGAACCTTGTCCCCGTCCATGATCTCCAGGTTCAGGTTGGAGGTAAGGGTGCGTAATTCATCCTTCAGTTCCCAGGCGCGCTGCATGCCCAGGTCCGGGTCCGATTTGCGGTAGTGCCACACCAGCGAGAAATTCTTGTATTCGATAAATGAACGGGGAGTTTGGTCCACATAGTATTCCAGCAGGGGTTCCACGGAGTCCCTCCAGTCGTTATTGATCTGTTCCATCATGTGCCATTCACCCCCTGGTTCCCTGAACCAGACTCCATGTTCGGCCACAAAATGGATTTTCCATTTAGGATCGAACCAGCGGCCCAGGGTCTCTTTATCCCGACCGCTGATGATTACGATGGTGTTACTGGGATCGGCAGTGAGCCTTTTCAAAATCTCGTAGAGCTGCTCGTCGGGTTTGGCATCCTCCGGGTCCTTTCTGAACCAGGCCAGGGTGCCGTCGTAATCCAGGAACAGGATCCTTGGCTTGCACCCCTTATATGCATCTATGAGCTTATGCATTCGGGTGGTGTTGATCTTCCGGGTCTTGGTGAACTCCTGGATCTCCTTGATCCCCTCAAGGCTCTTTATGAACTCGCTGGCCCATCGCCCCACCGTATAGCGCTGCAGGCGCATCATCATCACCCTGTTTCTGCGGATCTGCTCCTCTTCGGGCATCTCGATGGCCTCCTTTATGGTTTCCGCAATATCATCCAGGTCGTTGGGATTGACCAGCAGGGCTTCATGCAGTTCTTTGGAGGCTCCGGCAAGTTCACTGAGGATCAGTACCCCGGTGCCATCGTGACGGGAGGCAACAAACTCCTTGGAAACCAAATTCATCCCGTCTCTAAGTGGCAGAATAAGGGCGATATCTGAAAGCGAGTATAGTTCAATCCGCTCATCCATGGTAAAGGTCTGGTTAAGGTAGCGGACCGGTGTCCAGTTTATGGTTCCGTAGTTTCCATTGATGCGTCCCACCAGTTCGTCCACCTGGCTTTTCAGGTTAAAGAAGGATTCGCTGGTTTCTCCCGATGGTACGGCCTGTACGATCATGCTGATGCGCCCGTTGTATTCGGGATAGGTTTGCAGGAAGCGTTCGAAGGCCCGGATCCGCTGGGGGATCCCCTTGGTATAGTCCAGTTTGTCTATGGAGATGATCAGTTTTTCCAGCTGGCCTGATTCCTTGAACTGTTTCATCTCTTTCTGGATCACTGAGGGCCGCGGATGTTCGCTGTGGATCTCCAGTGCCTTGTTTCGGAAATGCTCGTAATTGATCCCCTTGGGAAAGACATCCACCTTGAGGGTCCGTTCACCGATGGAGATCCGGTTAAAGACCGAATCGACCCCTTTGAGGCGCCTGACCGAACTCATAAAGTGCCGCACATTATCGTAGGTTTGACAACCGATCAGATCTGCACCCAGCATTCCTTCAATGATCTCCAGTCTCCAGGGGAGCAGTCTGAACAGTTCGAAGGAAGGAAAGGGAATATGGATGAACAGTCCGATGGATATGTCTGCCCGCTTCTGGCGGATCATCTGGGGCAGCATCAGCAGGTGGTAATCATGTACCCAGAGAATATCCCCGTCCTGTAAGATTCCCAGGATCTTTTCCGCGTAAAGGCGATTGATCTTCACGTAAGCTTTCCAGGAGACTTCGCTGTAGGTAACATTTTCTGCAAAATAGTGGAACAGTGGCCAGAGGGTATTGCGGGAAAACCCGTGAAGATGCAGGTTCAGGTCCCTGGGCCGGGGAAAGACGGGAGTACAGTGGTAAGGCTGCAGGGCGGTTCTGAGTTTTCGTCGTTCCTCAGGACTGAACTCGTGGTTTTCCATTCCGGTCAGCCCCACCCACTGGGGTTCAAAACTGCCATAAAAGTTCTGCAGTCCGGAAATGGTAGTCTCTTCTGCTTTTTCAATCTGGTATTTTCCGTCATGCCCGGTTATATGGACGGGAAGTGTATTGGAGGCAAGAATGAGACGTTTCATGGTTAAAAATTTAGCAACTATGATTTGAACCCTTCTATAAATTTAGATACCTTGATGGTCAATACAAAATATATAAATTCACAAAATGACATTTCAACCCAAGTTTGATGCGGTGGTTTTCGACCTGGACGGGGTCATTACCAAGACCGCACTGGTCCATGCTTCCTCCTGGAAAAGAATGTTTGACGAATATATGAGGAGCAGGGAGGAACGATTTGGCGAACCCTTCAGAGAATTTACCCACGCCGGGGACTACCTTCCCTATGTGGATGGCAAACCCCGTTACAAGGGCGTGGCCTCCTTCCTGGAGTCCAGGGGCATAGATATTCCCTTCGGGGATCCTTCCGATGAGCCTGACAGGGAGACGGTATGCGGACTGGGGAACAAGAAGAACATCATGTTCAACAAAGTGCTGGAGGAGGAAGGGGTGGAGGTATACGATACTTCGGTTGAAATGCTAAAGGGACTGAAGGAAGCCGGCGTGCGGATCGGTGTGGCTTCTTCCAGCAAGAACTGCAAGGCCGTCCTGGAAAGTGCCGGATTGTTGCACTATTTTGAGACCCGTGTGGATGGGGTGGTTTCGGCCGAGATCGGGCTTCATGGGAAGCCGGAACCGGATATTTTTACCACGGCATGTGACAACCTGGGAGTGGAGTACCACCGGGCCGTTGTGGTGGAGGATGCCGTATCGGGAGTTATGGCCGGACATAAGGGGAACTTCGGGCTTACCCTGGGTCTGGCCCGGGAGGACAATGTCAATGAATTACTGGTGGGTGGAGCGGATATCGTGGTAGAGGACCTGGGCGATATAGGGTTGGAAGGGATCAATGCCTGGTTTGAAAAGGGCATGGAAGAAGACAGCTGGTTGCTTAAATACCATAATTATGACCAGGGAAATGAACGTTCACGGGAGGCCCTGCTGACCGTGGGCAACGGCTATTTTGGTACCCGCGGGGCACTGGAGGAGAGCAGGGCCAATCAGGTGAATTATCCGGGAACCTATATGAGCGGATTATTTAACCGGCTGGTTTCCAAGGTGGGGAACAGGGAGATCGAGAACGAGGATTTTGTCAATGTGATCAACTGGCTGCCCGTAAGCTTCCGTATTGACCAGGGGCCCTGGTTCGAATTTACCCCGGAACCCACATTCAGGATCCTGGAAATCCACCGGACCATGGATTTCCGGACGGGCGAACTGATGAGAGAAATGGTGGTCGAGGATGAGGAGGGCCGTCAGACCCGGGTGATCTCCAGCCGTTTTGCCGGCATGGCGGATCCCCATAGAGCCGGATTGCGCTATTCCCTGACCCCTTTGAACTATGCGGCCAGGATCGAACTCAGTTCCGGATTGCACGGCGATCACCGGAATTCCGGTGTGGAACGCTACAATTCACTGGAGCAGCAGCACCTGGAAGCTGTGAGTGAATCCGCTTCGGGGAACACGATCGAACTGGTCGTAAAGACTACGCAGTCGGACATTCTCATTGCCGCCTGCGCCGATAATTCCATGAACCTTAAAGCAAAGGCTGAACATAAGTCAGGGAGAGGGTGGTCAGGGATTCACTATACCGTGGACCTGAAGAAAAAGCAGGAACTGGTTCTGGAAAAGATGGTGGCTCTTTATACATCCAGGGAGCAGGAAGTGGAAGATCCACTGGAGGAGGCCCGAAATACCCTGGGGTCCATGTCGGTTTACGATGCCGAACTGAAGCTCTCGGCGGGACGGTGGAAGGAACTCTGGGAAAGCATGGATGTGCGGGTTTCGGGCGACAGGGAAGCACAAAAACTGTTGCGGATGCACCTGTTCCATATGATGGTCACAGCTTCTCCCCACCATGCTGGTCTGGATTCGGGGATTCCCCCCCGCGGCTTGCACGGGGAGGCTTACCGGGGGCATATTTTCTGGGACGAGCTTTACATCCTGCCCCTTTTTGTACTCCATTTCCCCGAGGTGGTGAAATCGGTGCTGATGTACCGCTACCGCCGGCTGGACGCCGCCAGGGCCTATGCGAAGGAATATGGGTATGAAGGAGCCATGTTCCCCTGGCAGAGCGGAAGTGACGGTCGCGAAGAAACCCAGATCATCCACCTGAACCCGCTGTCGGGGGAATGGGGAGATGATTACAGTTCCTTGCAAAGACATATATCCCTGGCCATAGCCTACAATATCTGGACCTATTATCATGTAACGGGCGACCTGGATTTCATGCAGCAGTCCGGTGCCGAAATGCTGCTGGATATTTGCAAATTCTGGGCAAGCAAAGCTGAAGAGGACAAGGAAGGGAAGTTCCATATACATAAAGTCATGGGACCGGATGAGTTTCATGAAGCCCTGCCGGGTGCCGATGAGGGAGGATTGAGCAATAATGCCTACAGCAATATCATGGTAAGCTGGATGATGGATAAGGCATTCGTGACCATGGAAGCCATCGGTGAGGAGCACCGGGACAGGATTCTTGAGGAACTTACCTTAACTGAGGAACACCTGGCTCGATGGGAGAAGATCCAGCACGGCCTGGTCCTTCATATATCAGGCGAGGGGATAGTGGAACAGTTCAGGGGTTATTTCGGTCTGGAAGAGCTGGACTGGGAACATTACCGGAAAACCTACAAGGACATCCACCGGCTCGACCGGATCCTGAAATCGGAGGGAAAATCACCCGATAATTACAAGCTGGCCAAGCAGGCCGATTTTCTGATGAGTTTCTATAACCTGGGAAGGGCTGAGGTGGTGCGCACCATTCAGGAACTTGGCTATAAGCTTCCGGAAGATTTTGCGCTGCGTAATTTCAAGTACTACATCGAACGAACGTCGCATGGTTCCACACTCAGCAGGCTTGTTCATGCCAGGCTGGCCTGGGAGATGGGGATGCATGAGTTGGGGTGGGGACTCTACAGGGATGCATTGAGAAGTGACCTGGTGGATATCCAGGGAGGAACCACCGGGGAAGGGATCCACTGCGGCGTGATGGCGGGTACGGTTTATGATGTGCTGGTGAGTTTCGCCGGACTGAACCTGTATGGAGAAATGCCGGTACTTGATCCCAAACTCCCTGAGCACTGGAAGGGCCTTGAATTTCGCTTTACATTCAGGGGAATGACTGTATTTGTCTCCATCAGTGGCCAACAGGTCAAAATCTCTGTAGAAAACGTGGGAAGAGATCAGATAAAATTTCATCTTTGCGGCAAGGAGCTGATGCTGACTGACGGGCAGGAAGTAATTGCGCCTCTAAAATAAAAACTTTGAATCCATGCTTGGAGATATTCTGCTGATAAACGATATGCACAAGGAGGCTGCCCGTGACATTTGTGTAAAGGTCATGGCCGACAGGGAAACCAGGGAGGACCGTTACCGCTATGTGGTAGGGATTTCCGGTGAATCGGGTTCGGGGAAATCCGAACTGGCGCATGCACTGGGGACCTGTTTAAAGCAAAACAACATCCGGGTAAAGGTGATCCATACAGATAATTACTACAGGATCCAGCCTTTACTAAGGGAAGAATGGCGTCGTAACAAGGGATTTGACCAGATCGGGATCAACGAGTACGATTGGATCAAGATCAGGAAGACCCTGCGCGATTTCAAGGAGGAACAGGAATGTATGATTCCCTGTATCGATCTGATCCCGGAGCAGGTGGACAAGCTGATCACCGATTTCAGCAAGGTGGACCTGCTGATCGTGGACGGGCTCTACGCCATAAAGGCCGATGATATTGATTTGCGCGTGTTTATCGACCTTACCTATCATGAAACCAAGATCAACCAGATCATTCGGATGAAAGAGGCTCTCAGTGATTTCCGCCTCAACATCCTGGAAAAGGAGCACCAGGCCGTGGTAAGTTTAAAACCTATGGCTGACCTGATCGTGGATAAATCCTACCAGGTGGTGACCATGGAGGACCATATAAGCAAGGATTAGTTTGTGGAACTGCCCAGGATCTTATACGTGGACGATGAAGTTATTAATCTGGAATTGCTTCAGCTCACCTTTATGAACGATTTTAAGGTGGTTACCGCCAAATCGGCCCGGGAGGGTTTGAAAGAACTGGAGAAGGATCCTGATATCCGTGTGGTTATCTCGGATCTGAAAATGCCGGAGATGAATGGACTGGATTTTATCAAGGTAGTTAAAAAACAGGATCCCGGGAAAATATGCATGTTGCTTACGGGCTTTATGGAATCGGACGTTATGCTGGAAGGATTTAATAAGGAATTAATATTCAGGTATTTAATGAAGCCCTGGGAAAGGGATCAGCTGAAAGAGACCATTCTGGAGGCCCTGAAACGCTAAATCCTGGGCAGTATCACATCAAAAATCACCAGGCCGTTCTCATTCCTTGCTTCGATCCAGCCCTGGTGCTCTTTCATGATCATATAAGAGATGGCCATTCCAAGTCCCTTTCCCATGCCGGCATTATCAATGGTATAAAAGGGATCATAAATCTTCATCAGCTCTTTCTCCGGTATGGGCGGACCATTATTGGAGATGGAGATACAGCTTACTTCCTGGTTTTTCTTTCTTGATTCAGATGCAGAAATATCGATGGTTTTCTGATTTTCGTCTTTGCTCTCTTCCAGGACCTGGATTGCATTGTTAAGAATGTGGATAAACACCTGCTGCAGCTGTTCGTCAAAGCAATAAATCGTTGTTCCGGCAGGTATATTTTTCCTGAGTGTAACGTTATAGGGGATTTTTTTCTCAACGGACAAGAGGACGGAATAAAGCAGCTGGTTCAGGTCGTGCTCTTCTTTGATGGCTTTCCCCGGGCTGGCAAAGAATTTCAGGCTGGCAACGATGTCGCTTACCCGCTGCACCCCTTCCAGGGAGTTCTCCATAATTTTGTCCATCTGCTCATATAGTTCCAGCTTTTTCCTGGATGGCCTTCCCTCCAGCTTGATCAATTCGTTTTTCAGGGTGCTGGCGGCGTGGATGCCCCCCGAAATAAAATTCATGGGATTGTTTATTTCGTGAGCGATACCTGTGGTCATCACCCCCAGGGAACTCATCTTTTCGGCCTGGATCAGCTCATCCTGCTGCCGGATCATGATCTGTTCGTAGCGATAGATCTTTGCAAAAACCAGACCCATGGCAACGTTGACAAAAATGTAAATAATTACAGGAATGAGCTCGTAGTAGAAACGGTTCGCCTGTACATAGGGGATAATGGATTCACTTCCATCACTCATGGCCAACATATAGCTGGTATCCAAGATGGTCAGCAAAAGATAGGCGACCAGGGTAACGATCAGCCCCGGCCTTTCCCGTCTGGTATGAAGTATAAAATGTGGCAGCAGGGAGAGGGCGATTGGCACATAGGGTAACCAGAAATAAAATTCATCACTGAATAATCCGGCAAGGGGAGGTAAGATAAGCAATGCGAAGGGAGTCAGCGTTAATAGAAGAATTTTGGCAACGGTGACAAGTCTGAATCTGATCAGGATCAGCATTATAATTCCCAGCAGGATCAATCCATGATAGCGGTAGGATACGGGAACAAGCTCTTCGGCTGAGGTGTGAAGCAGGATCACAACAATGCTGAAGAGCACGATATAGGAGTAGCTGAGGAAGACCAGTGAGAACAGTTCCCTTTCCCGGTCAAACTTTACACCCAGACTCAATTTATTCAAGGATGGCAGGCGCATTATATTAAAATTACTCCTCGGCGTACGGAATTTCCTAAATTATACTTTTTGTCACATGGAAAGTTATAAAGGTACGACTGAAAGGTCCGATTAGTTACAGGGATTGATTGCTACGGGAGCAGGGAGATTTCCCGGATCCTTACCTGTTCCTTCAGATACTGGCCTTCATCCGGAAGGGCCTGAATGGCCCTGGCCACGTCCATCCCCCTGACCACCTTCCCGAAGGCTGCAAAACCCTGTCCGTCCGGATTGCGGAGGCCCCCGAAATCGAGGGAAGGCTGATCGCCTATGCATATAAAGAATTCAGTGGAGGCGCTTCCCGGCTGGTTACGTGCCATGGAGATGACTCCGTCGGTATGCAGGATGCCCGTTTGCCGCGTGCTTTCGTGGATGATGGGTGCGATGGTATCCAGAAGCTCATCGCTGAAGAGTCCGCCCTGTATCACTTCGATCTTTACCGGGCTGTCAGGCTGGTTATCCAGGCGGACCACCCGGTAGAAGACACTGTTTGTATAGGTGCCCCGCTCCACGTGGGCCAGGAAGTTGCCGGCTGTGACCGGTGCACGGTCAGGATAGATTTCCACTGTCATATCGCCCAGGTCGGTGCGGATCAACACCATGGGTGCCGGCCGGTCACAACTGACCGGGCAGGCAACCATGGCCACTAACAGGAATATGAGTGATCTATGCAAGTTTATGTTTCTGTATAAAGTCATCCAGTACCATATTAAGATCTGGTTCACCTATCTCCTGAAGGTCGTAATAGACCCTGGTGTTAGGCTTCTTGATATTAATAACGCGGTTCAGATCAATGGGGGTTCCAATGATCACCGAGTCGCAATCGGTATGATTAATTGTGGTCTCAAGGTCCTTCAGCTGCTGCTCTCCATAACCCATGGCCGGAAGCAGGGTCCCGATTTCCGGATAAATCTCAAAGGTCTCGCTCAGCTTCCCCACTGTAAAGGGTCTTGGATCCACAAGGCCGGCGGCACCAAATTTCCCTGCGGCAAGCACGCCGGCTCCTATCTTCATTTCTCCATGAGTAAGGGTAGGTCCGTCTTCCACAACCAATACTTTTTTTCCTTTGATTACCGAAGGGTCGTCCACCCTGATGGGAGAAGCCCCGTCAATGACCGTGGCCCCGGGATTTACCTTTTCAATGCTTTCCCTTACCACCTGTATCCCTTCCGGTGGAGCGCTGTCAATCTTATTAATCACCACCACATCGGAGGTCCGCAAAACCACTTCTCCAGGATAGTATGATAATTCATGTCCTGGCCGGTGCGGATCCACCACACCAATGCTCAGATCAGGTTTATAAAACGGGAAATCATTGTTCCCACCGTCCCAGAGGATCACATCACATCCATCCGGATCCGCTTCGGCGGCACGGACAATGGCTTCGTAATCGACTCCGGCGTAGATCACATTTCCCCTTACTACGTGAGGCTCATACTCCTCCATCTCTTCAATGGTACATTTGTGCAATTTGAGGT
>Ga0209536_100014111_pt1 | contig 11492 bp, 15 predicted proteins | sample DeeMarSeWOR28_12_FD_187461 | JGI IMG/M metagenome (GOLD analysis project Ga0209536, IMG submission 187461) | Marine sediment microbial communities from White Oak River estuary, North Carolina - WOR-2-8_12 (SPAdes) (version 2) | ecosystem: Environmental > Aquatic > Marine > Intertidal zone >... | reverse complement strand
GAACGAACACGCCGCAGGTGTTCCTTGGAATACTGCCGACAATCACCTTGTGAACATTCTCAGTCAGGGTGGTCCTGCTGAGTCGTCCCCCGAACAGTAGGGTCTCTCTCAGTCGAACAACCGGTACAATGACGATGCCCGGATACGATAGTGGTTCACCGAGACCTATGACCTCTCCCCTAAGGATCTCGTCAGCAACTGCTTGGGCACACTCGTCTTCACTCACAATCTATCTCCTCTCTTCGAAATGATTGTAATAGTATTACATATTACATTTGGGCTTTTAAACTATTGCATTTACTCAATTCGCAAAATTGATGTGCCAGAATTGGCTCTATTCACTCGATAGACATGGTTCTGCTTGAGAACATCCTGGTCCACGGTTCGGTTTTCGCGCTAATTCTCACTCTGTACCTGTTAGGAATCATGCGAGGGATGAGTCCCAGGACCTGGGCTTTCAATGACTATCCGAAAGAGATCACAGACCATGTCCCTCCGCAGACTGACAGAGAGCGGAGACTCGGTGCATATGGGGCTATCCCATTCTTTGTATTTGGAATTGGGTTCCCGCTCCTCTCTACGATGAACCTCGAGGTCATCTACGGGGGATCTCTCCCACTGTTGGATGCATTCCTCAACTTCTTCGGAGTGTGGACATTCGGTTTCATGGCTGACTTTGTGATTCTGGACTACCTCATCGTAGGGACAATCACTCCTGACTGGGTGATCATACCAGGGACTGAACACATGAGGGACAAGGAGTACAAGGACTTCAGGGCATACCATGCAAAGGGACATGCGAAGGGCTTGGTCGGGTTGGCCATCCTGAGTTTCCTCATTGCGACGGTTGTTGTATTCATCTAGGACTTGGGACGATAACGTAAACGCCCCCATAGTCTGAGATCTGCTCGTATGCAACATTGAGTCCTGAATCCTCTACCAGTTTCATGAACTCATCTGCGGCCCAGTAGTATTCATAGTCATCCCATTCACTGACCAGTTTCTCTCTGGCTTTCGCTCGTGTTGACGACGTCGAGAAAGAGACATCTCCCACAATGATACTTCCATTCTCTGTAAGCAGTTCATCTGTGAGTCGTTTGACCACTGTTACCTTTCTCTCAAGTGTGAGATGATGTAGAGTATAGGCTGATACAATATGGTCGAACCCAATCCTGAGTTCATATGGAAACTCGGACTCAACATCAAGCTGAATCAAACGGACATCTGGAACCTTCTTCCCAGCCTCTTCAAGCATCCTTGCAGAGTAGTCGATCCCCCATATCTCACATCCAAGCTCGACAAATCTCAGAGCCAGGTTTCCTGTACCGATTCCAACATCAAGGATACGTGATCCTGGTTCTGGATTTGCAAGCTCAACGATTCTCCTCAGAACCTCATCATACCCTCGAAACGGAAAACTGTCTGACCCTATCTCAATCCAATAGTCATAGCTTGATGCCCATGAATCAAACAGCTCGGGGGTCCTCTCTGGACTCATTGAGGAACAATCCCTGACGGAACCTGAAATAGTTACTCCTCTCAGTAGAAAAACTATCTAGAGCTAAGCTTTTGTAGTTAGAGAGCTATTGTATGATACGCGTAGAACCGGAGGTTGTTAGACAGTGTCAGTAGTCGTCATTGTCCTGATACAAGTTGAGGTTGGAAAAGCAGAAGCAGCACTGAAACATGTCGAGAAAATAACTGATGTCAAAACCGCTCATATGGTGACTGGTCCCTACGATGTCATCGCGTATGCTGAACTACCAGCTAAGAGTGGTTTTCGAAGACTTGTCGAATCGATTCATGATGCCCCTGGTGTCACAAGAACCGAGACCTGTATGGCCATCTAATCAGCGATCTTGAATCGACCAGCATCTGTGCGTTCCACTAGCCTCTCAGCCAAAAGCTGGTCAAGCACTGGACTCACATCCCAACATTGGATGCCCTCTGAGTTCAGATAAGTTATGAGCTCATTTTGGGAGAGGGTGTCTGAGGCAGTGAGAATTCGGATTATTGCTCCCCGAACTTGTCTCGTGGACCCCCTGAACTTTGGTTGTTTTGTGAGGGGTGCAATCTTTGTTGAACCAGAATTCAGTACTAATGAACCATAGTCCATCAGTGCGTTGTGCCAGTCCCGAGACCTCCCTTTCAAAAGGAAGTCATCAGCAATCTTCTGTAACTCGCTTTCACACATCTCCTCTGTGGCAAATCCCGAGGCTATCAGCACTCGACGAATGTTTGTGTCCACAGCCGCCAAGTCCTCATTGAACGCAAAGATGAGGATGGATCGAGATGTATAGGGGCCGACGCCCTTGAGATCTCTCAGTTCTTCAACAGTCTTGGGAAAGCTTTCCTTCTCTACAATCTGTTTCGCAGCTTCTCTCAACCACATGGCCCGTCTGTTGTATCCTAGCCCACTCCAGACCTTGAGTAGTTCCTTTGTATCGGCTTCGGCAAGTTTTTCGATAGTAGGAAACTGTTGCAAGAACTCTAGATACTTCGGCACTACACGGTTGACCTGTGTCTGTTGTAACATCACTTCTGATACCAGTACGTTGTACGGGCTACTATCACACCGCCAGGGAAGGTCTCGTGCATTTTCCTCCCACCAGGTCATAACCTCCAGTTGGAATGTTTCCACATCGTCGTTAGTATAGCTGGTCATCATCGAACAAAAGGATGAGAAACTAATAATTACCTTTGTTTTCTGGAAAAACTCCGATATCTCATGAACCAGACCATCGACGAAAAGAGTGATGCTGTCCCCTTCACAGCTCGACTCATCGCTCATTATCGGGCTGAGGAAACGAGACGAAAAGCACCACTCATCTCGGACCCCTACGCCAAAGGTCTGGCTGGTGATCTGAGTTCATACTTCAAGAAGCACAAACGGACAAAGAGCACCGGGGACTATGCGATCGTTCGTACCTACTACATTGATGATAAGGTTCTGAAACCATGGTGTGAAAACCACAAACGGTCACAGATTGTGATGCTTGGAGCAGGACTTGATGCTCGCGCATATCGATTTGCACCACTTGGCGAAGGCGAACACACTGTTTTTGAGGTCGACTTTGAGGTAGTGAATCGATACAAAGAAGAGAATCTCAAGAAAGAGAAACCTCTGTGTAAGCTTGTCCGTCTATCCACAGACCTCTCCAATCCTCAATGGATCTACGATCTCCAGGAGAAAGGATATTCGAGAAAAATTCCTACTCTTTGGATACTGGAGGGGGTTGCTTACTATCTAGAGCGAGACACATTGGTGTCTGTTCTAATGAATGCCAGCAAGAACTGCGTGATGGGTAGTCGGATCATCGCTGACATCTGCGTGCCCGGTCTCACGCAGGCTGTCTTTGGTCCGTTCATGGCGCATTTCAAGTGGGGACTCAACAAGGAGGATGTCGCTGAGTTCTTCAGGAAGTCGGGATGGACTGTCACCTCCTCCTACGCAGATGACCACGACCAAGGAAGAGATGTCGGTCAAAGGGGCCTTATCTTTGTCCGTGGATATGCCGACCCAACCAAGCTGGAACTTGATTCTCCACCTGTTGAAGCACCACCTGAAGTTCTCAAGATAACGGACTCCGAACTTCAGGAATTTGCTTCTACATTTCTCGAGGAAATAACACCCACAATACTGTCAGTGGTTGATACATATCAGAAGTCACCCGACAAAGGTCTTGCCACCTACCATGATTTCGTTGGAGAAATCAAGTCCTCTGTCCTGAAAATCGTACAAGGCTTCACCAGCATCCTCTCTGTGGGTCATATCTCCTCCAGACTCCTCAAGGACCCCTTCACTGCCAAGCTGGAAACCCCTGAGGAAGAGGAGGCCCACATCGTCGGCTATCTGAAAGCCGTGCTCTATCTGGCCTACTGCGGAATCATGGGCATCGAGGGAGAGGTGTTTAACAAGACCAAGCTGAAGAAGGACAGTCAGAAGGTCCAGTCCATCGCTGACATACCTCCATTGATTCAGACTATTCAAGAAGAAATTCGGTGACCAAGATGACTTGTTTGAAGATATACGTTGCAGGCCCCTACACAGGCGCCACACTAGAAGAGATCGAATCAAATGTAGAGCGGGCCATGGAAGCGGGACTCAAGATCTGGAAGAAGGGCCACTATCCCTACATTCCCCACCTCACACACTGGCCAGACCTCCTGGCACAGGAGAAGGGGATTCCTATGGATTGGGCTGATTACATGAAATGGCATGCACCATGGGTGGATCACTGTGATGCGCTCTATCTGCTTGCTGAATCAAGGGGTGCCCTTCTGGAACTAGAAAGGGCAAAAGAAGAAGGGAAACAGGTGTTTTATTCTCTGGATGAGATACCATCTGTAGAGAGGGCTTCGACCTGGGCGGATCGACATGTTGAGGACTGATTCAACAACCTCGATGGTAAGAATTATCAACTATACCGAGAGGCAGCCCTCAGATTACCCGGGGGTTGAGTCACCCTGTCAGACATCGAGAAGAAGAAAGAAGCTGCCCGAAAACGTGCAAAGTCTGTAAGAGACAATGCCAGGTGGGCAAGACGTCATGGTACCTCTCGACAGTTGACCCCAGGAGTGAAGGTCGTTGGGAGTCCGGTCTTCGATGGACCGACTAAAGGACCCTTGAGTCCTGAGGAAGATGAATCGCTTGAGGACCTAGTCACAGACTATGTCCTTGGAAAGGGCGGAATCAGGATCACTGAGGAAACGACTATTCCCACAATCTTCAACAAGTCTGACAGTGAGGATGTGTCCGAGGTCATCATTGCTCGCATCCTCGGACCTCACGAGAAGTGGGGTCTTGAACGCAACTTCTTCTTCAGAGGCCGTCAGTCAATTCATGCCCATCGACTTCCGAATGGCACTGTGGTTGAGGTGGGTCTGCAGAGCTACTCTGGGTTTGTGAGTCGGACCTACTATATCGTGGACGGGAACGAGTTCCGAGCATTCGTGCAGTACAACTTCAGAAAGACAGACTGACAATCCCTGCTAATTCTTATATCCCAATCGTGAAACAGACAGATAGACAACTGTGTGGTTCAGAAAATGAAGAAGGTACTAGTTGTTTTCGACACAACATACGGGAACACAGAGCAACTCGGTAGAGAGATTGCTGCTGGGATAGAGGAGTCTGGTCTTGCTGAGTGCAAGGTCATCAATATTGAGGATGTCGAGGCTGAGGATCTCTCAGTCTATGATGGTGCACTCTTTGGTGGACCTATTCACGCATTCAGAGCGACGCGTGGAATCAAGAATGCTGTAAAGACAGCCGCTAAGAAGGGATTGGATGGGAAACTTCTCTCCTCTTTTGACACCTATCAGGCACCTGGACATATCGGAAAGGCGGCCAAGCAGATTGAGGATGAGCTGAGAAAGAAAGCAAAGGGAGCCAAGTTTTTCTCCCCAGGGTTGACTGCCCTAGTCCTTGATCGCAAGGGTCCATTGAAGGATGATGAGCCCGGTAAGGCTCGAGAGTTCGGTAAGAAGTTTGCTCAAGAACTGGGTGAATAGGTGTCGACCAATCATTTCATAGCTGGATGAAATCGGATGAAGGACCTAGACAAGTACTATGAAGCAAATCGGACAATGTGGGACCAGTTCGCCAAGATCAATGTAGAGTCCAAGACATACAGGACAGAGGAATTCCTCAAAGGCGAGACTGCCCTGAACTCCATCGAGCTCGAGGACCTCGGTGACGTTAAGGGCAAGAAACTGCTGCATCTTCAGTGCCACTTTGGCCTCGACACGTTGTCCTGGGCACGTGAGGGTGCAGAGGTAACTGGTGTTGACTTCTCAGGGGATGCTGTTTCGATTGCTCGTGACTTAGCCAAGAAGGCTGAGATAGATGCGCGGTTCATCCAGTCCAATGTCTACGACCTACCAGACAGTCTTGACGAGAAGTTCGACATAGTCTTCACGTCTTACGGTGTCCTAGTGTGGCTCCATGATCTGAAACGCTGGGCGGAGATAGTCGCACACTTCCTGAAACCAGGCGGGACCTTCTACATCGCTGAGATGCATCCTTTCCTCTGGCTGATGGACATAGACAATCCTGAAGACCTCAAGATGGTCCAGAGCTACTTCAGCCGAGCGGAGCCCTACGTGTATGATGTCGATGGCTCTTATGCTGAGTCTGATAAGAAGATCAAACCCCAGGTCGACTATGAGTGGGCCCACGACATGGGTGAGATAGTGTCCTCACTTGCTGCGGCTGGACTTCGTATTCAGTTCCTTCACGAGTACAACAAGTGTCCCTTCCAGATGCTCTCCTTCTTCAAGAAGAGAGATGATGGGTACTACTATTATGACGACCCAGTCGTTCAGGTGCCTCTGGTCTTCTCGATCAAAGCAACAAAGGACTAACGTTTCCAGTTCAGATCCTTCACAATGAAGTTAGCTACAGAGCTAAGTAGCTTTCCTAACTTCTTTCCTTTCGGAGTCAGAATGTGAATGATCTCGTTACCTTCCTTCTCAATTTCAATAAGGTCATTGTCTAACAGGAATTTACGAGCGTTCGCAACGCGCGCCCCGTTGAGAGCTGGAAGTGTCTTGGTCTCAAGACCTTTCTTAATGATTACGTCAGCTCTAGCTCTCCCTTTGAGCCTTGTAAGGAGAAGGATCACAGTGAGTTCGTATTCGCCTCTGAGTAGTTTGACGAAGGGACTGATCTTTGCCATTTACTTCCTCTCCAATTAGGACGTAGCTCCGTTCGATTCAGTTGATTATGAATATTCATGCTATGGATAGAGCGCCCTCAAGAAGACACATTCGAACAATCTTTTTTGGCAGGACTGACTTCTATACTATTGTTGGAGGTATGGTCTTCATGGAAGTTTCATTCTCTGCAAAAAGAATCGCTCCTTCTGCAACACTTGCCATCAATGAACTGATCTCTACTATCAGAGAGAGTGGCGAACAAGTCTACCACATGGGCTTTGGCGAATCCCCATTTCCGGTGCATAAGCGTGTTAGAAAAGCACTCTGTGAGAATTCCTGGCGACAGAGATACCTCCCGACACAAGGAATCCTTGAACTTAGAGAGCAGATAGCAAAATTCTACAAGTCTATGTTTGAAATGCAGTATGCCCCTGACCAAATCGTAGTTGGTCCAGGAAGCAAACCGCTGATGTTTGCAGCCCTCACAGCGCTTGAAGGTCCTATCTTTCTACCTGCACCATCATGGGTCAGCTACCAACATATGGGCAGATTCCTCTCAAGGGATGTCCATCACATTGTGACCAACTCGAGCAACTCGTATCGACTAGAACCAGAGCAGTTAGAGACCGCTCTAAGGGAGCACTCACAAAACAATGAACAGAAGGTCTTGGTTCTGAACTATCCCTGCAATCCGACTGGTCATACCTTCTCCAGCCAGGAGCTGAAGGAGATTACTGATGTGGCCAGAGATTTCAATGTCGTCGTTGTGTCTGACGAAATCTATGCATTGACACACTTTCGAGATCAGGAGCACCACAGCATTGCGAAATTCTATCCTGAAGGCACTCTGATCACAAGTGGACTATCAAAGGACAGATCTTTGGGCGGCTATCGACTTGGTACACTTCTACTTCCACCAGACGAGAAACAGTTACTTCGAAGCATCATTGCAGTTGGTAGTGAGATATGGTCCAGCGTATCAGCACCAATCCAGTATGCTGGGATTGAGGCATATCGGACTGACACAAATCTGGTCAATTACATGAGGGACTGTGCTGTTGTCCATGAACTCGTCACAAGATATGTCTATCAACGAATCCATGAAATGGGTGTTTCCTGCCCATATCCACAGGGGGGATTCTACCTGTTTCCGGACTGGAACTCCCAAAGAATTAGTCTCGAGAAAAAAGGAGTCAGCACATCAAGCGATTTGGCTAAGCACCTTCTGAAGAATTGGCACTTGGCAAGCCTTCCAGGGTCAGAGTTTGGGATGCCTCCAAATGACCTTTCACTCCGTTTGGCAACAGTTGACTACGATGGAAGATCTGCGCTCAATCACTTCTTGAAGAAACGAAAATCAGCCCTGAAAGACCCAGATGGATTCGTGATTCAGATTGCTCCCTCTGTTGTAGAAGGATGTAATCAATTGGAGCAGTTCACAGCTCAACTAGGTTGATTCCCTATACTCTTCGCTTTCGTATTATGAGTGTCATCACAACAACCGCCCCAATCACCATGGCTGATGGTATAAGGTAGAGCAACATCGGCTCAAACCCTGGAACATTCGGAATTGTAGGGGTGGTGGATGCAGTAGTGGTTGTGGAACTGGAACTATATGTCATATTTGTCCAAACATTGGTTTCGTACGAGTAGGTCCAAGTGTCGTGAAACATAAATACCGACACTCCAAGATGCATTCCTCCGAAGAGTATTGTGACATTGTTCTCAGGGTCAAAGGCAAGTCCCGTGTTAATCCTTTCAGCTGGAGCGGTTGCGGGATAACGCCTAGTCCAAGTGTTAGCTTGCCCATCATAGACCCAGGTCCTATCAACAGCGTAGTCTCCTATCTGTCCTCCAAAGAGGATACACTTCTGGTTGACAGAGTCATACGTCATCGACGGCCACTTGAGGCGGTCTGGGTCTCCTGTTGGATTTAGCTCTGTCCAAGTATTGGAAGCCACATTGAATGTCCAGGTGTCCTGTTGATGTCCCTGGCTTGCTGTGTTTCCACTGGTCATCACAATGAGCCCAATCGACTCGTCGTAGACCATCACATGACCATATCTCGCAAGTGGTGTGGTCGTTGGAGCGAGGTCTGACCACTCACGGGTCGCCATGTCAAACTTCCATGTGTCATCACACTCGAACCCCTCGCTGTCAAACCCACCAAAGAGGACGACTACATTCTCTACAGGGTCGTAGGCCAGTGCCAGAGAGTGGTGGATTCCTGGATTGATTGCTGGTTCCACCTCAGACCAGGTCTGGGTCTCACACGAGAATATCCATGTGTCTGTTACCCCATGACCTCCGAACATGAAGATCTCGTTCGTCTGGTTGCAGTAGACCATTGCACCATTGGAGCGCGCAGTTGGTGATTCTGGGCACATGTGTTCGGCCCACTGACTGTCAGGATATGAATAGGTCAGAGTATCACTGAGAGAGTGGATTCCTCCATCGAGGCTTGTCCCACCGAAGACAACTGCCACACCATTGTATGGGTCGAAAGTCATCGCATGGGCACCCCTCGCATCAGGGTACAGAGTAAGTGCAGGAAGTAGGCATCCAGAACTAGTTATGGGAATGGCCTGAGTGACTAATGCAATAAATGCTAATGAAACAATGACGGTTCGAAACTTCAAACTACATCCACTCGGAATCTCCGTGCCTAGTAAGGACTGGATGTAGTATATAGGCCTACATTATAACGCAACTATTACTCATTTCAGGTCCCCAAGAATCGCATCCTGGGCCTCAGCCATTGCGGCATCCCGACGCTTGCTCAGACTGGCAGCCTGTTTTCTGATGTTTGCGAAGAGGTCCTCTCTCGAAGAGATGGCTCCCTCCACCAGAGCGGCCGCTGCCTCTGATCGACTCTTGAATATACCAATCGCTACCATTGAATCAAGGGTTTCTACGACACGTTTGTTCATCCTGGCCACGACGGGGATGTCTCTCTCTTCTCCCTCAAATCCGTCGGCTGAGATGTTTTTCAATACACGATCCCGTAACGTTGTCTTTTTTGGTTTCTCCTCTTTCTTTGCCACTGTAACTTACCTGCCTCGTATCTGGTTTTATTTGTATTTAAGATTGCGTATCGCGTATTTATCTTACATATATGAGCACTACTATCGTCAATATGAACCTTTCGAGTCGCTCGAAAAAAGGACTCCCCCTCTCCTTTTCCTTTATCCCCTTTGCTTTAGGTATCCAATGATTCCAAGTATTAGAAGGACAGATTCTAACGGGATCTCGAAGGTCATCTCAGCCACAAAGGCTGCGGTTGTTGGCAGGAGAGCCAGTGTAAGAATTTGCCCAATGAGCATAGGGATGATTAAGGCAAATAGAGCCATGTAGGCCACTTTGATGTGATCCCATTCCCATTTCTTATTTAGAATCATTAGAATATCGAAAAATCCTATGACGACCAGGAATCCACCTAGCACTCTTGGATGGAACACATTGACCTCCCAGCCAGGAACTAATGGATCCAAAAAGGTCGCAGTCATAAAGATTAACATGAGACCAAATAGCAAACAGGCAATTCCGTAAGCCAACAAGGCTATTTTCGCTAACATTTTTACTTCAGTCATTCAGACCACTCCTTTGAATACGCAATTCGTAAACGATATCGTTACTTTACGAACTGGTCTTTTGGATTGGTTCTTGCCACCTTTCGGTCAATCTCATCCTCGGGACTTCTTTCAGCAGTTTCCTTCGAGATGAATGACTTTGCATCACGTAATTGGCCTACTTTGGAATACGTCCAATCAAGGAGATAGACCTCAGCAACCAGGACCAGTAGTATCATGCCTGGTAGAGTGACCATTGGAACGAAGACGAGAGCTACAATCACTGCAAGACCGCTCAAAGACTGAGCATAGAGTAGTGTGTTTTCTCCTACTCGATATATCCGCCTAGCCTTTGCTTTTGGTCTGGTGATTTCAACCTCTTCTTCAGGTTCAGTCAGTATTTCGAATTCAACCCTCTTGGTTTCAATCTCGGCAGTTCTTTCCATTTTCTACACCACACGACGACACACGTTTTACGTATTGCGTATCGTGTATAATGTATACTCGATATTACTATATATGTGTTGTCTCTTTAATCAACTGGCCGTTTGATTGCTGGTAACTCTGGAGGGAGTGCAGTCTGGTAGAACCACTCGGGACCATAACAAAGTACTATCCGTTCATCGATGAAGAACTACAATTAATCTTAGACTCCCTCATGAAAGAATCAAGCAGCTACTATGATCTTGTGCAGCGTCTGGAAAATATGGTCCTTGAGAATGAAGCGTCAGACGACTTGGTGTATATTGCAGCGGCCCAATGCTGGTATGCAGGTGACATCAGAAGTGCTATTCTAGGAAAGTACAACTCTCTCGCAACTATCAAGCCATGGAGATTCTACTGGGGGACACATGAGAGTTTCAAATTTGAAAACTGTCAGGAAATATTACAATCCTTGGATTCAGCACTAGACTATTCTACAGATGACTGGATTGCCGCAGAGCTTCTTCTTGCTCAAGCATATAACTTGGCAATACGCCCTGAAGGAGCGGATCTTCTATCAAGGGCGAACGAAGTGCTGGAACGACAATCAGATCTTTCGTGTTTCAAACCACTGGTATATATTGTTGAAGGGGTGCTGAACCACGCCTATGGAAAAGTATCTGATGCAGCGGCGCACTGTCGTAAAGCATCTGAGCTTGCTAATGCAAATGGTGATAGTGTCTATGAATTCTTTGCTACCTTACTCCTAGGTGATTCTACAAAAAATAAGAGTCCCCATGAAAGCCTTGATCTATTCGAACAGGCTTACCAAATCGCCCA
>Ga0209536_100014109_pt1 | contig 11493 bp, 12 predicted proteins | sample DeeMarSeWOR28_12_FD_187461 | JGI IMG/M metagenome (GOLD analysis project Ga0209536, IMG submission 187461) | Marine sediment microbial communities from White Oak River estuary, North Carolina - WOR-2-8_12 (SPAdes) (version 2) | ecosystem: Environmental > Aquatic > Marine > Intertidal zone >... | reverse complement strand
CGTTCGCACCGCCCGGGATCATGCTGTTCAGATCTTCGTGCGGACGGGGGATGACGTGAACGCTCACGACTTCGCCCACCTTGCAGGCGGCGGCCGAGCCAGCGCAGTCCGACGCCGCCCAGCCGGTACAGCCAGCCCACCGCGACGGCCCTTCCCAGCGCTCGCAGCGCCAGCCGTCTCGGAGCCGGACCGCGCTCGGAGAGCTCCGCTCGCCAGGCCAGCAGCTGGCTGGGCAGCGGGATCCGCACCGGACACACGTCGGCACACGAGCCGCACAGGCTGCACGCGCGCGGCAGGCTCGCGTGGGCCCTGGCGTCCTGGCCGGGCGCGAGCACCGAGCCGATCGGGCCGGGCACGACCGTGGCATAGCTGTGTCCGCCGCTACGCCGGTACACGGGGCAGGTGTTCAGGCATGCGCCGCAGCGGATGCAAGCGAGCGCGCCGCGGAAGGTCGCGTGCGCGCGCAGGCGACTGCGACCGTTGTCGACGACCACCACGTGCAGCGCGCGACCCGGCTCGACAGGAGCGTGGAAGTGGGAGGTGTAGGCGGTGATCGCCTGGCCCGTGGCCGAGCGGGCCAGCAGTCGCAGGAAGACCGCGAGGTCCCGGGTGCGGGGGATGATCTTCTCGATGCCCACGCAGGCGATGTGCAGGCGCGGCAGTGCGGTGCCCAGATCGGCGTTGCCTTCGTTCGTGCAGACCACGAAGCCGCCGCTCTCGGCGACCGCAAAGTTCACGCCAGTGAGACCCGCGTCGGCGGCCAGGAAACGTTCGCGCAGGTCGCGGCGTGCGATCTTCGTCAGCGCAGTCGGGTCGGTGAGATCCGGAGGGCTGCCCATCGTCTGCGCGAACAGCTCTCCGATCTCCTGCCTGCGCAGGTGGATCGCCGGCATCACGATGTGGCTGGGCGGCTCGCCGCGCAGCTGTACGATGCGCTCGCCCAGGTCGGTGTCGATCACCTCGATGCCGCGGCGTTCGAGAAAGGGGTTGAGCCCGCACTCCTCGGTGAGCATCGACTTGCTCTTGACCACGCGCCTAGCGCCGGCCTCGCGCAGCAGGTCGAGCACGATCTGGTTGTGCTCGGCGGCGTCCCGCGCGCGATGCACGACCACGCCCCGTTCGCGGGCCCGTCGCTCGAACGTCTCCCACAGCTCGTCGAGCTGTGAGAGCGCCTCGCGCTTGATTGCGGCCGCCCGCTGTCGCAGCTCCTCCCAGTCCGGCACCGCCAGCGCCGCCTCGTCGCGTCGCGCGCGCACGAACCAGACCGCCCGATCGTGGCGTGCGACGCGCTCTTCGTCGGCGGCGAACGCGGCGGCGCGCTCCGCGTGGGTCACGCGGGCTGCCTCTCGGCCAGCAGCTCCGCGACGTGCAGCGCGCGCAGGGCCACGCCCCGACGGCGCGCGAGCGACTCCAGCTGCAGCAGGCAGGAGACGTCGGTCGAGGTCACGACCTCGGCGCCGGCCCGCTCGTGATCCGCGAGCCGGTCGAGACCCATGCGGCAGGAGACCACCTCCTCCTCCACGCTGAACATGCCGCCGAAGCCGCAGCACTCGTCGCTGCGCTCGAGGCGGACCAGCTCGATGCCCTGCAGGCCTTCGAGCAGCGCGCGGGCGGGATCGCGGACCGGGGGAGCGCGGGTCTCCGAGGGCGTGCCGAGCCGCAGCCCGCGCAGCGCGTGGCAACTCGCGTGCAGACCGACCCTGAGCTCGAGCCGCCCGCGTGGCGGCGGCGCGGAGGCCACGTCGACGAGGTATTCGCACAGCTCGAAGGTGCGCGCCGCGATGTCCGCGGCCGGCGCGCCCAGCAGCGACGGGTAGTGGTTGCGCACGGTCGCCGCGCAGCTGCCCGAGGGCGTGACGACGTGGTCGTAGCCCGCGAACACCCGCACGAAGCGTTCCGCCAGCGCGCGTGCAGAGGTCCGGTCGCCGGCGGTGTGGAAGGGCTGCCCGCAGCAGGTCTGCGCCCGCGGGAACTCGACCTCGAGCCCCGCCTGCTCGAGCAGGTCGAGGGCGGCCAGCCCGACGCTCGGGCGAAGCTGGTCCACGTAGCAGGGCACGAACAGCGCGATGCGCACGGCGCGCAACAGGTTAGCAGCGCGTGTCGCGCCCGAGCGCGGCGCGATCGCCCTCCCGGATCGGGTCGTGGCGGGCAGCCGCTTCGGTACGCTCCGTGCGATGACCGACCACGTCTACGAGCGGCAGGGGAGCGTCTACGCGCCGACCGACTGGGCCGGCAGCCCGTGGTCCGAGCGCCACCAGCACGGCGGTCCGGTGAACGCGTTGTTCGCGAAGGCAGCCGAGGACGCGGCCGGCGAGGCCGGGCTGCGAGTCGTGCGTCTCACCGTCGATCTCTTCCGGCCGGTTCCGAAGCTGCCGTTGAGCCTGGACTGGCACTTCGTGCGGCGCGGGCGGCGCGTCGCCAACCTCGCCGCCGAGCTGCGGCTGCCGAACGACGACGAGCCGATCTCGCGCGCTTCGGCGGTGCTGCTTCGCCCGAGCGACCTCGCGCGCAGCTGGTCCCACGCGCCCGCCCCGCCACTCGAGCTCGATCGGGCCGAGCCGGTCGAGTTCATGCCGAAGTCGATACGCGATGGCATCCCGCCGGGCTTCCACTGGAGCTTCGAAGTGCGCATGGGCTCCGACGAGCACGGTCCGGCCGCTTGGATCACCACGCCGCTCGACCTGCTCCCGGGCCGGCCGATGACGCCCCTCCAGCGCTGCGCGGCGGTCGCGGATCTGACCTTCGGGCTCTCCGGTCGTTCACTGCTGCGGCAGCGGATCGTCGACCTGGACGCCTGGCGCGTGCCGATGATCAACACGGACACGACCATCTACTGGGAGCGGCCGCCCGTGGGGCAATGGTTCGGGTTCCGCCACGCGCTTCTCACCGATCACGAGGGCATCGGCCTCGCGGAGGTCGATCTGGCCGACGAGGCCGGGCGCCTCGGCCGCTCGCTGCAGGCCATGCTCGCGAACGTGCGCGAGGCGCGATCCGGTCGCTGACCCTTGCGGGGCAGCGCGGCCGCTTCGCGCCACACGCAGCCCCCGATCGCCGGCCGACCGAAGTGGCGTCGGATCGAAGCCGCCGCGTGGCCCGATGCTCTCGCGTCTACACGTGCGTGCGCAGGAACGCGATCATCCGATCGATCGCCGGTCGCGCGGCCGGGAGGAATTCCATCTGCACGTAGCCGTGCGGCATGCCGTCGTCCACGTGATGCTCGAAGGGAACGCCGGCGGCGCCGAGGGCGCTGGCCAGCTGCTCCGCCTGTGTCACCAGGGGATCCGCGCCTCCCACGACGATGTGCGACGGAGGTAGACGGTGCGCGCCATGCAGCGGGCTCACGCGCGGATCCGCCAGTCGCGCGGCACCTGGATCCGGTCCGAGGTAGCAGCCCATCATCAGGTCGGTCATCTTCCGCCCCGCTTCGGCCAGCGGCTCCGCGGCGGCGACCGCCGCGGGCATCTCGCCGAGCGAGGCGAAGTCGAACACGCCATAGATCAACAGCGCCGCTTTCGGCGCGTCGGCGCTGCCGGCCAGCTCGATCGCGGCGGCGGCCGACAGGTTGCCCCCGGCCGAGTCGCCGCCGACCGCGAGTCGCCGCGGGTCGCCTCCGAAGCGCGGTGCCTCGCGGCGGGCGAAGCGGATCGCCTCGATGCAGTCCTCGAGCGGTGTCGGGAAGGGATGCTCGGGTGCGAGCCGGTAGTCGACGTTGAACACCAGGTAGCCGGCCTCGGCGAAGCGATGGCCGAGCTTGCGGTGGGTGGTCGGACTGCCGCAGATCCAGCCGCCCCCGTGCAGGTAGACGAGTACCGGGTGCGGACCGCTGCCGCGGGGCACGACCACGTCCGCGCTCACGCCGGGCGCTACCGACACGCCGGTGTGCAGCTCGGCCACTTCGGGGAGATCCGCGTTGAGCAACCCCGCGAGGCCGTCGAGCAACGCGCGCATCTCCTCCGCCGTCTCCGGAGGCTTCTGTGCGAAGAGCTGGGTGAACAGGTCGGTCGGGTCGGGGGTCGCCTCGGCCATGCCGGATTCCTCGCGCTGACTGCGGATCCGGGCCGGATTCTAGGTGAAGCGGGAACGGGTGCCCGTCCCTCGCCGCACTGGAGCGATTTGACGCAGAACGCTCCCCGATCGGGGCGTTTTGCCTCGAATTGCCGAGCCGCCAGGCGGCCCACCCCGGCCACGGGGATAGGCGCCGCGGCATTTGCGGTGCACACTGGCCGACACGGGCGAGGAGCGTGCATGGGAACCAGGCAGCCGGGTCTGCGCAAGCGCGTCGAGCACGAAGCGACGGGCATCAGTCACCAGCACCGGATGCTCGCGCAGCTGATCCGGGAGCTGGCGAGCGCCCTCGACGAGGGCGTGCAGGCGCGCAGTCAGCAGGTCTTCGCGCGGCTCCGCAGCGCGCTGCGCGCGCACTTCCTGCTCGAGGAAGATGTGGTGTTTCCGGCGTTTCGAGGCCTCCATCCCGAGCACGAGGCCGCGATCGAGTCGCTCACCGACGGGCACCGGAAGCTGTGGACCGAGCTGGAGCGACTCGAGTTCTCGCTGGACGGGGCGGATCTGGGCGAAGCCGGCAGGCTGTTCGCGGCGCTGCGCGAGGCCCTCGCCGCCCACGAGGCGGTCGAGGAGGCGCTGCTGTCCGAGGCCCGCTCCGATCCCACGGATCGGACGAGCGACGGCGCGGGCTAGGCGCCCGCCCCGGGATTCGAGAGCGCAGCTCCGCGCAAGCACATCCTCGCCAGCTGGACGCGCCGGCGCGTCGGGAGCTTGCGGGCCGGGCCCTAGCCGGTCTCGACGTTGATTCCGATCACGTCGTCCCGGAGCACGTCCGGGTCCAGGAAGAACGCCTCCTCCTCCTCCATGTCGATCAGCAGGGTCTGCGCCAGGTCGATCAGGGAGGCGGCGAGCGCCATCGGGGGGCGTTGCGAGTCCCGGAGTCCCTCGATCACGCCCCCCAGGAACTGCCGCTGCTCGACGTGCTCCTCCGAGAGGCGTCGCGCGCGCTCCGGACCCCAGGCGTCGCTGTCCGCCAGCGCAGGTACGAGCTCGCGGTCTTCCCAGTCCATGTGTCGCAGCAGCGTCGAGAGCAATGTCTCCGCGGCGGTGCGCAGCTCGCGCACTTGCGGTCGTTCGCCGCCCGACACCTCGCGGGCCAGCGACTCGACTCGCTCGATCAGCTCGCGCAGCCCTGCGTGATCGCGGAGCACCCGGTCGCGGACTTCACTCGGTTGCATGCCTCTCCCTTCGCTCGGTCGACGAGCAAGATCTGGTCCAACCTGTCGCGCGCGCGTTGCGCGCTCCGGCCCAGCCGGGCATCCCGCCCCACGTAACAGCCCGCGTGCCTCCAGCGGCCCGCTGTCGTGGTCCGAGAGCGCCTCGCCTTGGCATCGATCGTGCATTCTACCAAGCGACGGAGGAACGGCGCATGACATCACTCGAGCTTCGCGTCTCGGACCTGATGGAGCGCGAGGTGGCGACGCTGCAGCAGGGCGATCGGCTCGACCTGGCCGATGACATCATGCGTCTCGGCCGCATCCGCCACCTTCCGGTGCTCGAAGGCGAGCGTCTGGTGGGGATCCTGTCGAATCGCGATCTGCTCGCGGCGTCGCTGTCGAGGGCGCTCGACTTCGAGCCGAAGCATCGGCGCAGCTTCCTGCGCTCCGTCGAGGTGAAGGAGGTGATGAGTCTCGCCGTCGAGACGGTGCGCCCCGAGGCGACCGCCCGAGAGGCCGGTCAGCGCATGATCCGGCATCGCATCGGATGCCTCCCCGTCGTCGACGCGCACGGCACGTTCGTCGGCCTGTTGTCCGAGACCGACATCCTGCGGGCGGCGCTCGGGATGAAGGAGGAGGTCGTGGAGGGCGAGGCGGTAGAGACCGGTGGTCGCTATCAGCAGGAGCTCGACGAGCTGCGCCGGGTGCGCGACGAGCTGCGCGTACAGATGCACCTGGGCAAGGCGGAGGCCGCCGAGCTCTGGGAGCGGCTCGAGCACCGCTTCGCCGAGGCCGAGGGGCACGTGCGGGCGCTGGCCCGTCGCGCCGAGGGACCGCTGCACGACGTCGCAGAGGCGGCGCGCGGCCTGATCGACGAGCTCGGCAGCGGCTATCGACGTCTCCGGAAGCTCCTACGGGAAGACTGAGCATGTACGAGTTCCTGCGCTGGCAGGTCCGCGACGTCATGTCCAAGCCCGTGACGATTCCGCCGACCACGTCGCTCGGCGAGGCGCAACGTCTGTTCGAGCAGTACGGCTTCGATGTGTTTCCGGTGGTGGATGCGTCCGAGCGGCTGCTCGGAGTGGTGTCGTCCCTGGACCTGCTCGCGGCCTTCACCTTCACCCCGGAGGTGACGCTGCCGCCCTACTCGAAGCTGATGATGGAGCCCGTCTCCCGCGTGATGTCGCGGGAGGTGTCGACGGTCACGCCGAGGACGCCCCTCACCCGCGTGCTCGAGCGGCTCGTGCGCGAGCGTCGCAAGAGTCTGCCCGTGGTCGACGACGACCGGGTGGTGGGCGTGGTGGCGCGAGAAGATCTGATGACCGCGTTGCGGCGCGCCGAGCAGGACGGGGAGCTGCCCGGACCGCCGGCCGCGAGTGGCTGACGGCCGGCGCGCCGACCCCGCTCAGCGCCGGAACGCGACGCGCAACAGGTCCGCCTCGGTGACGATCCCCACGATGCGGAGATCGCAGGTCGCCTCCTCGACGACGGGCAGGCAGCCGATGCCGTAGCGGCACAGCCGACCTGCCGCATCGCTGAGCGGAGTCGAGGGCTCCGCGACCGTCGGGCTGGGCACCATCGCGTTCACGATCGGGCCGTCGTTGGAAGCCCGCTCGAGCAGGGACTCGAGCAGCTCGCGGTAGGAGAGCAGGCCGACCAGGCATCCGTCCCGGGTCACGACCAGGTGGCGCAGCCGCGCGAGCCGCATCAGCTGTCGCGCATCCACCAGGCTCAGGTCGGGTGAGGCCGATACGAAGTGCCGCCGCATGACGTCGGCGACCGTGAGGCGTCCATCCCCGCTTGCGGCCATGCTGGGGGCCCGGTGCATTTGCCGTGCCAGCCTGCCGACGGTCGTCGTTGCGCTGCTTGACAGTCGGGCCCCACGAGTCACGATTCGCCCATGGTGGATGTCGAACAACGCCTCACCTATCTGAATCTCACCGATGAGGATGTGGAGCGTCTGCGCCGCCTGCGGCCGATCCTCGAGAAGCACGCGGATACCTTCGTCGCGTCCTTCTATCGTCAGCTCCTCTCCTTTGGCCCCACCCGCGAGCTGCTGGCGGATCCGGAGGTCAAGGAGCGCCTGCTCACGAAGCAGCGCGGCTATCTGCTGAGCCTCGGCGACCCCCGCTTCGACGAGGCCTACCTCGAGGAGCGTCGCCAGGTCGGCCGGACGCACGCCCGGGTCGGGCTCGAGCCGCGCTGGTATCTGGGCGCCTACTCGCTCTATTTCGGGCTGCTCACCCCGATCATCTGCGACTCCTTCTCACAGGACATGGAGGAGGCGTCGCAGGTCGTGATGTCGCTCCAGAAGCTGCTGATGCTCGACGCGCAGCTCGCGATGGAGGCCTACATCGAGGCGCACCAGCAGCAGCTCGAGTACCTGACCCGTGAGCTCGCCGAGCACAGCCGGCAGCTCGCGCGTGACTACGACGATCAGAGTGCGACCCTGCGCAGGACCACCGAGCAGGCGCGCGTCGCGGAGGAGCTCGCATCGATCGCGACCCTGGTGGCGGGCCTGGCCCACGAGATCGGCACGCCCATGGGCGTGATCCAGGGACACGCGAAGATGCTCGAATCCTCGGTCTCGGGGAAGGACGCCAGCTGGCGACTCCAGACCATCCAGAACCAGATCGCGCGCATCTCCCGCATCATCCAGATGCTCTTGAACATGGCGCGGCCGCGGCGCTCGCGGCGTCAGCCCGTCGCGCTCGAGCCGCTGCTGGAGACGACGCTCTCCTTCCTCTCCGAGAAGCTCTCGCGCCGCGAGGTCACGTTGGTGCGGCGGCTCGAGACGGTGGGGAGCGTGATCGGCGACCCGGAGCGTCTGCAGCAGCTCTTCCTGAACCTGTTCCTCAACGCCGTGGATGCGATGCCGGACGGCGGGCAGCTCGGCGTCACGCTGCGGATGGAGGACGGCGACATCGTGGCCCGCGTCTCGGACACGGGTGCCGGGATTCCCGAGGCCGACCTCGAGCGCATCTTCGATCCGTTCTTCACCACCAAGCCCGCGGGCGAGGGCAACGGGCTCGGCCTGATGGTCTGTCGGGGCATCGTCGGCGACCACGGCGGCACCATCGAGGCGACGAGCCGCGAGGGGGCGGGCAGCGAGTTCGTGATCCGCCTGCCGACGATCGCGGACTGACGGTCCGCCAGCCGGGGCAGATCGGTCCAGTCGAGGGGGGAGCCCGGGCGAGGTGCCCCTGGGCCGTGGCTCGTCGACCCGTGGGCCGCGCCCGGCGCGGCATGGCCCATGCACAGGCTTCCGTCCGAGGAGGACGGGAGAGGCATGGTGAAGACCTACGAGCTGGAGGCGCTTGCAAGCCGCGTGTTCTTGCTGGTCCTGGTCGGAATCGCCGCGGAGATCGCAGTGATGGCGATCCTCTCGTTCTAGTGCCGAAATTCGGTGCCAATCGAGGTATTTAGCCCCACCTTAGTCAAAGATGTAGACTTATGCCCCAGCGCAACGGTCCGGTGAGGTCTCTGCGTAGGCGAGAGCACTGGCACGTTGCGTGCTCTTGGAGACCCCCATGGCCGAAGCGCGCAGCATTCTGATCGTCGATGACGACGCCGCGATGCGGCAGATGCTCGAGTCGCTGTTTCGCGAGCAGGGCTACGCGGTCGCCCAGGCCGACTCGGCCAATGCGGCGCTCGAGTGCGCGCGCGAGCGGGAGTTCGACGCGGTGCTCTCCGACATCAAGATGCCCGGCAAGTCCGGCGTGGAGATGGTCGGGGAGCTGCGCGACCTCCGGCCCGATACGCCGGTGGTGCTGATGACGGCCTTCGGCAGCATCGACTCGGCGGTCGAGGCGATGCGCGCGGGCGCGTTCGACTACATCACCAAGCCTTTCGAGCCCGAGGCGGTGCTGCTGACGCTCGAGCGCGCCGTCGAGCGACGTGCGCTCGAGGAGGAGAACCGCCGGCTGCGTCGAGCGGTGGACCGCACCAGCGCGCTGGGCGACCTGATCGGCGAGAGTCCGGCGATGCGCGACATCTTCGCGATGATCCGCAAGGTCGCGCACAGTCGCAGCAGCGTGTTGATCACCGGCGAGAGCGGTACCGGCAAGGAGGTGGTCGCCCGCACCCTGCACTACCACGGGGCGCGCGCTCACAAGCCCTTCATCCCGATCAACTGCACTGCGATTCCCGAGGGACTGCTCGAGAGCGAGCTGTTCGGCCACGTGCGCGGCGCCTTCACCGGCGCCCACGCCTCGAAGCGCGGCCTGTTCGAGAAGGCCGACGGCGGCACGCTCTTCCTCGACGAGATCGGGGACATGGGTGCGGTGCTCCAGGGGAAGCTCCTGCGCGTGCTCCAGGATCGCGAGATCCGGCCCGTGGGAGGTACCCAATCGGTGCGCGTCGACGTGAGGATCATCGCGGCCACGAACAAGGATCTGTCTCACGAGATCGAGGAGGGGCGATTCCGCGAGGATCTCTACTACCGGCTGAACGTCATCCCGATCCACATCCCGCCGCTGCGCGAGCGCCCCGACGACATCCCGCCGCTGATCGCGGCCTTCCTGTGCAAGCACGCGGATGGCGCCCGGCGTCGGCTGTCCCCCGACGCTCTCGAGCTGATGACGGCGCATCCGTGGAAGGGCAACGCGCGCGAGCTCGAGAACGCGATCGAGCGGGCACTCGCCCTGTGCGAGTCGGAGGAGATCGGCGTCGACGACCTGCCGCTCGAGCTCGGCGAGCCCGTGGCCGGTGCGCGGCTGGCGGATCCGCGCGATCTGCGTCCGCTGGCGGAGACCCGGATGAGTCTGCGGGAGCTCGAGGACCGCTACATCGACGAGGTGCTGGAGCTCACCGGCGGCAACAAGGTGAAGGCCGCGCGCATCCTCGGCATCGATCGCAAGACGCTCTACCGCCGCCGGCTCGAGGCGGGCAGTGGCTCGGCGCGGCGGCCGCAGGAGGAACGGACATGAAGGTCCAGCAGATCCTCGTTCCGATCGACTTCTCGCCCCACTCCGCGCGGGCGCTCGACACCGCGATCGAGCTGGCCAAGCAGTTCGGGGCCCGGATCCACCTGCTGCACAGCTATCCCCAGTACCTGGGAGCGGTCTCGCCCTATGGCGTGGTGGCGCCGCAGAGCTTCGACCTGGAGTGCCGCGAGGCCGCGATGACCGAAACCGGGCAGTGGGCGGAGAAGGTGAAGGCCGCTGGAGTTCCGGTGAAGACCCTGGTGACGCAGGTGTCGCCCACCGAGGCGATCGCGCGGGCTGCCGAAGAGGTCGAGGCGGACCTGATCGTCATGGGCAGCCGGGGACTCACGGGGCTGAAGCACGTGCTGCTGGGCAGCGTGACCGAACGCACGCTGCGCGTCTGCTCGTGCCCGGTGCTCGTGGTCAAGGACGGCGAGGCGCCGTAGTCCGCATCCGCGGCGGTCCCCGGTATGCTGCTGGGGTGCCCGCACCGGATCGCAGCCTCGCCGCCGTCTCCCCGGCGCTCGCGCGCGGCGGCTCGCGTCCGATGGTTCTCGACGCGTCCGTCGCTCGCCCGACCCGCCGGGAGGAGAGCCGGCCAGGGGGGGAGCTCCGATGAGCTGCTCCGCCTGCGGTGGGGAGAGCCCCGCCGGAGCGCGCTTCTGCATGCACTGCGCGGCCCCGCTGAACCGCGTGTGCGCGGCCTGCGGCGGCGAGCTGCCGTCCGGCGCACGCTTCTGTCCGGGCTGCGCCCACCCCGTCGAGGCGTCGGCGCCCGAACGCGCCGCGAGCGGCCCGCGGCGTCGCGAGCCCCGCGATTACACGCCCCGCCACCTGGCGGAGAAGGTGCTGCGTTCGCGTTCGGCGCTGGAGGGCGAGCGCAAGCAGGTGACCGTGCTGTTCGCCGACGTCTCGGGCTCGCTCGAGCTGGCCGAGCAGGTGGGCGCCGAGGAGTGGCATCGTCTACTCGACGGCTTCTTCCAGATCCTCGGCGACGGAGTGCACCGCTTCGAGGGAACGGTGAACCAGTACACGGGCGACGGCATCATGGCGCTCTTCGGCGCGCCGATCGCGCACGAGGACCACGCACAGCGCGCCTGCTACGCGGCGCTGCACCTGAAGGACACGCTGCGCCGCTACGCCGACGAGCTGCGCCGCTCGCGGGGAGTGAGCTTCTCGGTTCGCATCGGGCTCAACTCGGGCGACGTGGTGGTCGGTCGCATCGGCGACGACCTGCGCATGGACTACACCGCCCAGGGGCTCACGGTCGGGCTGGCGCAGCGCATGGAGCAGCTCGCCGCAGCCGACAGCGCCTACCTGACGGCCCATACGGCGCGGCTGGTCGAGGG
>Ga0209536_100014108_pt1 | contig 11493 bp, 9 predicted proteins | sample DeeMarSeWOR28_12_FD_187461 | JGI IMG/M metagenome (GOLD analysis project Ga0209536, IMG submission 187461) | Marine sediment microbial communities from White Oak River estuary, North Carolina - WOR-2-8_12 (SPAdes) (version 2) | ecosystem: Environmental > Aquatic > Marine > Intertidal zone >... | reverse complement strand
CCGTTGCGCGAGACCACGTCCAGGCCCGGGACCCGCGCCAACTCGTCGATCAGCCCTTCGGTGAGTCCCTCTGCGACGGGGGCCATCGACCCGTCCCGGCTGCGATCCTCGAAGTAGAGCACCGCGATCGCGCGGCCGTTCGAATCGTCCACGGCCGCCGCCCTTCCTTGCGACCGGATCGCGTTCACGCCGAGCACCCCCGCCACGATGGCAACGGCCCCCAGTCCGACCCCGATCGCGACCGGTCGCCAGGATCGCACGGTCTGGCGGCGAGCTCGCTGGAGCATCGAGCCCGTGAGATGCGGCGTCTGCCCCGACGCAACCGCCCGCAACGCCTGCACAAAATCCTCGGCAGTGTGGAAGCGGTCGGCCGGTGACTTCTCGAGCGCACAGAGGACGATCTGCTCGAGGTCCTCCGGGATGCTCTGCCGCACGATGTGCGGCTCGGGCACATGGTCCATGGAGTGCCGCGCCATCACGGCCTGCGGCGTGGGGCCGGTGAACGGCGGCTGCCCCACCAGCATCTCGTAGAGCACGCAGCCGAGACTGTAGATGTCGGTCCGCGCGTCGACCTGCTCGAGGCCCATCGCCTGCTCGGGGCTCATGTACGCCGGCGTGCCGACCGCCATGCCCGTTTCGGTGAGCCGCTCCGTCCCGGCTTCCACGACCGCGCGCGCAATGCCGAAGTCCGCGACCACCGCGTGGCCCCCTGACAGCATGATGTTCTGCGGCTTGATGTCGCGGTGCACGATGCCGTAGCTGTGCGCGTAGCTCAGCGCTTCCGCGACCTCGCGCGCAATCTCCACCGCCTGCGGCAGCGGGAGCTGCTGCTCCCGCGCGAGGAGATCCGCCAGCGACTCCCCCTCGACGAACGGCATCACGTAGAAGAGGCAACCGTTCGCCTCGCCCGAGTCGTGGAGGGGCAGGATGTGCGGGTGGCTGAGCTTCGCCGTCACCTGGATCTCGCGCAGGAACCGCTCGGAGCCCAAGGCCGAGGCCAGCTCGGGACGGAACACCTTCACCGCGACTTGCCGGTCGTGTTTCACGTCGTGCGCGAGGAACACCACCGCCATGCCGCCGCGGCCGAGCTCTCGCTCGATGACATACCGGTCGGCCAGGGCATCACGGATACGCGCGCAGAGATCCTGCGTCATGGCTAGTCCGCCGGAGAGGGCTTCCTACGACATATACGACGCTTCGCGGTGCCAAGCCAGAGTCCGCCGCGGATGTATTACGAGCACCGGTGTCGGTATATCACTTTCCCGAGGGCCTGGTGTGCGGATGTGCGGGCGCACGGTGTTTCGGCGACGGTCTTTGCCGAGCCTCGCGCCGGCCCCGATCGCTCCTTCCTTCCGCCTTCATGGATCACGGCAACCCCGCACGCTGTCCGGGGATCCGTCGCCCACCCGGTATCGGACCGCGCGAATCGCTCGCAATTCTGTTGACGTCTGCTTGACGGCCGGCCCTCAGGGTTCCGGTGGCTCGAATGACGAGGCACCGATGCGACTCTGCCGAATGCGACTGACATTCGGTGCGCGTGAGAAGGCGGGACAGCGGACGTTGACCACGAGTGGGCCGGCAGCGCCACGTCGGTCCGCGGCACGACTGGAGGAAGCACCATGAGAACGTGCGTAACAGGTGCCAACGGTTTTGTCGGCAGCAAGCTCTGTGAGGCATTGGCGGATCGCGGAGACGCCACCACGGGCGTGGTGCGGACGACGAGCGACCTGCAGTTCCTGACGCCGATCCGCCGTGTGACGGTTCGCCACGGCGATCTCACCGATCGAGACAGTCTCCTCGGCGCGTTCCGCGACGTGGAAGTCGTGTTTCACGTCGCCGCACTCGCCTCGGACTGGGGCGATTGGGACGTCTTCCGGCGGGTGAATGTGGACGGCGTGCGCAACGTGATGGAGTGCGCGCTGGCGAGCGGCGTCCGGCGCGTGGTGCACGTGAGCTCGGTAAGCGTCTACGGCTTTCCAGGGCGGACGAACGTCCCGGAGGACGCCGGATTCATCTCCAGGCCCGAAGACCCGTATATCACCACGAAGCAGGACGGCGAGCGGGTGGCCCTGCGGTACCTCGATCAGGGGCTCGAGGTGGTCGTCGTCCGCCCGGCCGGCATCTTCGGACCGCACGACCGTACCACGAGCCTGCGCCTGTTCCCGGAACTGGAGAAGAGAGCCCTCCCCTACGTGGACGGGGGCAGGCACGTCATGGCCCCGCTGTACATCGACAATCTGATCCAGGCCATGCTCTTGGCTGCGACGGTACCGCGGGCATGCGGGGAAGCGTACAACGTGATGGACGACGGCAGGATCACCTGGCGCACCTACTTCCAATGGGTATGCGCCGAGCTGGGCTGCCGATGCCCGGCGCTCTCCGCGCCTGCCGTGATGGCATGGCCACTGGCGAGCATCGTCGAGCGGATCGCCAGGCTCACTCGGATGCACGACGCTCCGATCACCAAGTACCGCATCCGTGCCGTGATGGCGGATGCCCACTACAGCACGCTGAAGGCGAAACAACAGCTGGGATACCGGCCGACGGTCGCGACCCGGGAGGGTATCCGTCGCACCGTGGCGTGGTATCGGGAATTCCAGGCCCGCAGCGAGAAGAAAGGAAAGGCACCCCATGCGTACGTACTGCGTCACCGGCGTCGCCGGCTACCTCGGCGGACTGTTGGCCCGACGGCTCGCGTCAGCGGATGATTCGCGCGTCGTGGGAATCGACCTGCAGGCGCCCGCGGACCTGCACGACGTCAGCTTCCACGAGTGTGACATCCGCAACCCTGGCCTGACCGCCATTCTCGCCGAGGAGGCGGTCGATGTCCTGGTCCACCTCGCCTTCTACACGCCGCCGGAGGGCGATCCCGAGGAGGCTCGATCGGTGAACGTGGACGGGGCGAAGAACCTGCTGCAAGCCGTGCGTGACTCGGCGGTTCGGCGGCTGGTGGTGGTGTCGAGCAGCGCTGCCTATGGGAGCCACGACGACAACCCCCTCCCGCTCCGTGAGAGCGACCCGCTGCGCCCGAACTACTCCTTCTACTACTCGGCGCACAAAGCCGAGCAGGAGATGCTGGTGCGGCGCTTCGCCGAAGAGCACCCCGAGGTGGAGACGGTCGTGCTGCGCCCGTGCGTCGTGATCGGCCCCCACATCAACAACCCGACCGGCGATTCCCTCAAGCAGAAGGTGATGATTGCCATGCGGGATCCCGAGGTCCCCGTGCAGCTCATCTACGAGGACGACGTCGCGGAGGCGCTGTTCCTGGCCGCGACCGGCCGGGCGACCGGGGTGTTCAATGTCGGCGGATCGGGCACGGCGACGTTCCGCGAAATCGGCCTGCTCCTTCACAAGAAGGTCGTCCGTGTGCCGTACGGAGTGCTGCGCCGTCTCGCATCGTTCGCCAGGGCGCTGCGGCTCTCGCCGGTCGGCGGGAGGACGGTGACGTTCATCCGCAACCCGATCGTCACCGACACCCGCCGGTTTGCCCGGACATTCGGGTTCCGACCCCGGTTCGATACGATCGGTGCCGTGCTGGAATTCGACCGGCTGATGCACTGAGGAAGGAAAGAAGGAAGGAAGGACGGTGGCACCATGCTGCTCATCCTGCTCTGCGCGGCCCTGGTCGACACGACCACGGTCGTGTTCATCCCGGTGGCACCCCAGGAGACCGTGCGGGTCGTGCTTCAGGGCGAGGGCGAGCCCGTCGTCTTCATTCCAGGACTGCTCGGGTCCGCCTTCGGCTTTCGTCACGTGACGACACCGCTCGTCGATCGAGGGTATCGCACGATCGTCGTCGAGCCCCTGGGGATGGGGGGATCGGATCGACCCAGGCACGCCGACTACTCGCTCGCCGCGCAGGCGGACCGCGTCCGTGCCGTGCTCGACAGTCTGCACATCGCCGCGGCGGTCGTGGTCGCGCATTCCCTCGGCAGTTCGATCGCCCTGCACCTCGCCGTTCGGCACCCCGACCGGGTACGCGCGATCTTGTCGATCGAAGGAGGTCTTGCGGAGACACCGATGGGTCCGCAGGTGAAGCGGGCGATGCGGTGGGCACCACTCATCAAGCTCGTTGCGAGCCGCAGCGCCGTACGCCCCCTCCTCGCGCGCGAGCTCCGTGCGTCGTCCGGCGACGCGGGGTGGCTCGACGAGGAGGTGCTCAGCGGCTACATGGCCGACTTTGCCGCCGACGTCGGGGCCACCATGGACGCCTTCTGCGGCATGGCCGATGCCACCGGGCCCGAAGGTCTCGGCGACCGATTGCGGGACGTCCACGCTCCCTTCCTGCTCCTGCTCGGCACCGCACCGCACCGGGGGGCGCCGACGGACGAGGAGGTTGCGAGCCTCGCCGCGAGCGTGCCGGCGATCACGATCGAGCGCGTGCCGGGCGCCGGACACTTCCTGCACGAGGAGCAACCGGAGGTCGTGCTCGCGGCACTGGCGCGGCTGCTCGCCGCGGACACCGCAGCGCGGTGACGTTCATGACGCTCGGAGGCCGGGCGGCTGCTCCCGACCGATACGCGGCGTCGGGAGCGCCGCCCTGCGGCATTCGGTGTGGTGTGGGAGCACCTCACGGCGAGCTCGAGTGCGACGGGAACGCCGCCGACTCCGGTGCCACTCAACCGAGAGTAGGACGGCCTTCGTCGGAGTTCGGTACGCCCGCGGGCGCGCGCCTCATCCGGACGATCACCCACGTCCCGACGGCGGCCGCGCTCACGAGCGTGACCGCGAACCAGGGCCTGAGACGACCGGCCGCGGCGGTGACGAGGAGGCTCACCGAAACCGCCGACCACATCAGCCCGATCGCGATCAAGCGGGCCCGGCGGGGCATCGGGCGGCTGCCGTCGAGATACGGGAGGTAGGGGCGGAACCACCGCACGCGGATCAACCGGTCCTCGAGCCAGGGACAGCTGCGCGTGAACAGGTAGGAGGCCGCGATCAGGAACACCGTCGTGGGCAGGCCCGGGACGACCACCCCCACGGCGGCAAGACCGACGCACAGGATCCCGAGACCGGCGAGCACCCACCGCCTCGGCGATCGCGGCCACACGGCAGGGCAGTCTCGATCCTTCGCGCTCCCCGACCCAGCGATGCGGGGGGCCATCCGGTCCCGATGCCGGTCCTCGAACTTTCGATACCGGTTGCTCGCCTGCGTGTCGTCGTCGTAATTCACGGTGGAATCGTAACGGTCCCCCCCGGTCTGACCAAGGTCCCACGCCGGGTCCTCGTACCGCGGCCTCGGCACGGGGGTGCTGTTCCCAACCGTGTCCTGGTCGCCCTGCTCGGCGCAGCACTCGATCACGAACCCGCGAAACGCGCGCTCGATGTCAGCCGCGCCCCGGGCGGCACGCCCGGGTCCATCCGTGAAGGGGAGAGCAGGCTCGATGGGACCGGCACGGCTGTTACCGGACGTCCTCGGTCCGATGTCACTCCCGGCGTCAGGTACGGGTGCGGTGCTAGAACGCCAGGCGCAGCCCGAATCCCACCCGGCCACCACCTCCCACCGCCACCACCGTCCACTGGTCCTCCGCAACGTCCGTCCACCTTTCCTTCGGCAAGGCGCCAATGCCGGCGCCGATCAGTGCGCCCAAGGCACCACCCGCCAAAGGTGCCCCAACGACGAACGCGGCCACCGCATCGTCCCCAGCTTCACCGGCTACCGCCACGCCGAGCAGCAGCCCCAGCCCGAGCCCGATGCCCCCACCGATCAGCGCACCGCGGCCTGCGCTCCGACTCGTCCCGAGGAAGCGCTCCAGCCGCTCGACCTCGGCGCGGGAGATCTCGCGCGGGAGACCCTTCGACGGCTGGACACGAAGCACGTCCGGCGCAAGCGCGAGAAGCTGTCCCTCGGTGCGGTAACACGGGCCCTTGCCATCCGCCGACTTCCGGCCATCGGCATTGCAGTATCTGACCCGGACACGCTCACCGATCAAGGACGCCTCCTCCGCGGCCGCCTGGGCCTGAGCGGACGAACCTGCGACGAGCCCGAACGCAACGGCAATGGCGGCCCTGAGGGTCGGGGACACGAGCATTCTCCACGATGATTGGATGCCGACGATTTGCAACTGAGATCGTCAACAATACTCCGAACCCGCAGGCCGGCACAATGGATGAGCGGCGTCAACGGCGCGCCGCAGTGGCTGGCGCGCGCCTTCGCTCCTACCTTGGGAAGGTTGGCCCCCCACCGATTCCCGTTGGCGCTACGTCGGAGGCGCCATGTCGACTCGGCACCTGGCGGTATGCTGTCTCGTCGCCATCACCGGAGCGCGCCCCGAGGCAGTGAAGGCGCAGGACTCCCGTGCCCGCTTCGAGCCCGCCGACTGCCCGTTCGGTGAGCCGGCATGGCTCGAGCAGGAGCGGATCGAGTGCGGGTACCTCGTCGTGCCGGAACGGCGTGAAGCCTCGAGCACGCGGACGCTCCGCATCGCCGTGGCGGTGGTCCCGAGCCTGAGTGCGTCACCCCGATCCGACCCGATCGTGTACGTCCAGGGCGGGCCGGGCTATCCCAGCCTGCGATACGTCCGATCCATGATCTCCGGAGCGCTGTGGCGTGCCCTCCGGGCCGAGCGGGATCTCGTGTTCGTCGATCAGCGTGGGACCGGATACTCCCAGCCGGAGTTCTGCGCCGAGCTCAACGATGGCCTGCGCAAGGTGTACTACCAGGGCCTGGATGCGGCGGCGCGGAGTCGGCGCGTGCGCGGAACGATGGCCGAGTGCCGCGACCGGATGCTCGCCTCGGGTGTCGACCTCGGTGCATACCACAGCGCCGCCGCCGCGCAGGACCTCGCGGACCTGCGCGTCGCGCTCGGCCACGACGAGTGGAACCTCTACGGCGTCTCGTACGGCACCCGCCTCGCATTGATCACCATGCGGGACGCGCCGCAGGGCATCCGCAGTGTCGTGCTGTCCGCCGTCATCCCTCCCAACGCCCCGGAGCGCCCGCTGTCGAACTTCCAGCGAGCGCTGACCGAGATCTTCGCGCGGTGCGTCGCTGATGAGACCTGCTCGACTCAGTACCCCGACCTCGAGGCGCGCTTCTACCGCACGCTCGAGGGTCTGGCAACGGAGCCGCTCGCGGTGACGGCGCACGACACGGCGTCATTCCCGGGTGGGGTGGTCGTGGTCGATGGCGAGCTCGCGGCGGCGGCGACCTTCCAAGCACTGTACTCGCCTGCGGTCATACGGTACCTGCCCCTGCTCATCCGGGTGTTCGAAGCCCGCCGCGACGACATCCTGGAGCCCCTCCTGGAGAGGCTCGGCAGCGCCCAGGCGTCGAGCCGTGGGCTCTTCCTGTCCGTCGAGTGCTACGAGCGGGCCCCGTACCTCACCGCAGAAGCCGCGCGAGCGGATGCGGCCGGCGCCCCGCGACTCGCGGCGTACGGTGCATTCATTCGACCCTTCTTCGAAGACTGTGATGCGTGGTCTCCCTCTCGAGCATCGCCGGCCGAGTTGGGTGCCGTCACCAGCGAGATCCCGACCCTGATTCTCTCGGGTACCCTCGACCCCATCACGCCGCCCGCATGGGGACGGCTGGCGGCGAGCACCCTCCCCAACAGCGTCTACATCGAGGCGCACACGGGCAGTCACGGCACTCCCGCAGACGAGTGCACCAGGAATCTCATCCATGCCTTCATCGAGGATCCCACCGCACGTCCGAGCACGGACTGCCACGATGCACGCCCGCCGATGCGGTTCGCGACGGGCGTGCGCCTGAGCGGCGGGATCTACGCCGCGGCCGCTGCGTTCCGCGATGGACCATCTCCCGGCACCGTCGTCTGGATCTGCGCGACGCTGATCGTCCTGTTCTCAGGGGCCGTGCCATGGTCGCTGACCTCGATCGTGCGGCGGAGACGTGCGCCTCGACCGGGCCCGCACGGTTCGACAGTCACCGCGTGGTGCGTCGCGGTGTTCGCCGTCATGGCCGCGCTCGGCTTTCTTGCCGGCTTGGCGGGGATCGCTCTGCATACCGCGCGAACGGCTCCGCTCACCCTCGCGTTCGGCGTGCCGGAGGCCGCCGCCCCGCTCTTCATACTGCCGTGGGTGGTGTTGTCGCTGGGGATCATTTTGCTGATGCTGGCGATGGTGGCGTGGCTCCGCCTCCGGTGGACCACCGCTGCACGCGTTCACTACACGCTGGTTGCCCTTGCGTGCCTGAGCTTCGTCGGGTTCCTGGCCCGCTGGCGTCTGATCTGAGCCGGTGGCGTACGCCTCCGACCCCCGCGCTTGCCGTCACGCGTCGCTGAGGGCACCTTGCGCCCATTCCCTCTTCGGGTGACCCGAATGATGAAGCTCCCGCACACGCTCGTCCTCTGCCTCCTCGCCGCCTCGGCCGTCGACGCACAGCAGCCGCCCGCCTTCACCGATCCCGCGAGAGCCGAGAAGGTCGCTGCGACCGCGCACGCCGTGCGGCAGATGTTCGAGGCGCATGCGGAGCGCCAGCACCTGCCGGGCCTCGCCTGGGGTGTGGTGCTGGACGGCAGGCTGCTCTATGCGGGGTCCGTCGGCCGGGCGAACCTGGAAGCAGCGATCCCTGCGGACCAGAGGTCCCTGTTCCGAATCGCCTCGATGAGCAAGAGCTTCACGGCGCTGGCCATTCTGCAGCTGCGGGATGCCGGCAAGCTGTCGCTCGACGATCCGGCGTCGAACTACATCCCCGAGATGAAGCACCTGACGCTGCTGACCACGGACGCGCCCGTGATCACGATCCGCCACCTGCTCACCCACTCGGCCGGATTCCCGGAGGACAACCCGTGGGGCGACCGGCAGCTCGCCGACTCCGATCAGGAGCTGCGGGCACTCCTGGCCGGGGGCGTTTCGTTCTCCAACGTGCCGGGAGTCGCGTACGAGTACAGCAATCTCGGGTTCGCTCTGCTGGGTCAGATCGTGCAGGTCGTGTCGGGCGTGGATTATCAGGACTACACGCGGACGCACATCTTTGACCCGCTCGGGATGACGAGCACGGTCTGGGAGTACGAGCGGGCGCCGGCCGAGCGTCTCGCGCTCGGCTACGACTGGGTGGACGGAGCGTGGGTGAGCATCCCGCTCGAGCACCACGGCTCGTTCGGGGCCATGGGCGGATTGATCACGTCGATCGACGACTTCGCGAAGTACGTGGCCCTGCATCTCTCGGCCTGGCCGCCCCGCAGCAATGCCGACGACGGCCCGCTGCGCCGCAGCTCACTCCGGGAGATGCACCAGCCGTGGCGCTTCGCCGCCCTGATGCCCGACTTTCGGTACCCCAACGGCCGCACGTGTCCCTCCGCCACCGCGTATGCCTACGGCCTGCGCTGGATGCGCGACTGCGACGGCACGGTGACGATCGGTCACAGTGGCGGCCTGCCCGGGTTCGGGAGCAACTGGACGATGATGCCCGAGTACGGGCTCGCGGTGATGTCGTTCGACAACCGCACCTACGGCGGCACCAGTACGCTCAACCTGGCCGTGCTCGACACGATCCTCGTCCTCGCCGGCCTGGAGCCACGGCAGCTCGCACCGTCGGAGATCCTGCAGCAGCGGACGAAGGAACTGGTTGCGCTCTTCCCGGACTGGAAGGGCGCGGAGCGCTCGGGCCTGTTCGCGGAGAACTTCTTCCTCGACAACCGCGTGCAGGACCTCGTCGCGCGCACCACCTCGCTCTACACGGAGGCCGGCACGATCCTCGGTGTCAGCGAGCTGGTCCCGCAGAACCAGCTGCGCGGCACGTTCACCATCCGGGGTGAGCGAGCGGACATCCGGGTCTTCTTCACGCTGACGCCGGAGAAGGTCCCGCTCATCCAGCAGGTCACGATGGTGCGCGTGCCGCACTAGGCGGCGCAACCCCGGGGTGCCCCGTTTCAGGTCGGGCGGATCGGCGTCGCAGCCCTGGGCCCCGCTCCGTGCAGGACGGCGGCGGCCACCGCCCCCACCGCCATCCCCGCGACAATGGGCGGCACGCAGTACATCGCGAGCAGGGGCCCGGCGAAGAGCGCGATGGGATCCCAGACCCAGAACACCTCCACGAACAACTGCACTTCCTTCCAGAGGCCCACGAGGAGGCCGCCGAGCACGACCAGCCAGCGGTCGGTGGCGGTGAGCCACGGCCAGGCGGGGCGGCGCTGGAACCACCACGCGAAGAGCGCGAGGGCGATGAACGGGCTCGCCCAGACGAGCGTGGCCGGGATCAGGATGGCGAAAGCCACCGGGTTGAGAAACTCGCTCCACGGATGCGTCGGCTGGCCGTGCGCGTCGAGGTAGAGCTTCACCCCGGCACCGGTGACCCAGGGCGCCACGAACCCCGCCCCCACGATCAGTGCCAGCCGAGCACGTACGCCTCCGTCCATGTCACGCCACGTCATGGATCCCTCCGCAGCGGTCGAGTCGCCGAGCGATCGAACATCCACAAGGCCTTGGGCCTTGGATCGTCCTAGGATTGGCTGTCGGACGTTGAGTCCCCTTGCACCTTGCGCCCTGTACCTTGCACCGCTTCGCCGGCCTCCACCCTGCCCGTAAGCCCCAGGTAGATCGCCCCCAGCGCCAGCACTGCCCCCGACAGCTCCACGGACGTCGTCGGCCGGCGAAACAGCAGCAGGTCCCACCCGAAGGCCAGCGTCGGCTGCAGCAGGAGCACCAGCCCGGCTCGCGACGCTTCGAGATGTGGCAGGGCGCTCGAGATCAGCACCCACGCCAGCACCTGCGCCACGACGGCGTAGGCGAGCAGGATTCCCGCGTTCTTCAGATCGGGCACGGCGAACGTCTCACCCTCGACCCCGACCAGCCCCGCGAGGATCGCCGCCGAGATGAGCGAAAGCGTGGCGACGGTGGCGAGCGAATCGGTCGCGCCTCCCCGGCGCCGCGCCTGCCGCAGGGCGACGAGGTACGATCCGTACGACACCGCCGTGAGCAGGCCGAAGGCCACCCCCCAGCGATAGTCCGCGTCGAGCGCGTTCCACTCGAGCCCGAACATGAGGAACAGCCCAAGGACGGCCGTGGGAATCGCGACCAGCAGCCGCGGCGAGGCTCGCTCGCCGAGCACGAGGATGCCGAAGCCCGCGAGCACGAACACCTGGAAGTTCGCGAGGATCGTCGCGAGGCCCGGGCCCACCAGGTGGATGCTGCGGTGCCAGAAAGCCAGGTCCGCGGCGAACCACGCGCCGGCGACCGCACAGAGCAGGAGGTAGCCGCGTCCACCGCGCCATGCGGCGCGTCGAACCTGTACGAGCCCGGCCAGGATCAGTCCGCCGAGCAGCATGCGGTAGAATCCGGCCGGCGTCGGCCCCACCTCGGCCAGCTTCACGAGCACCGGGGCGAAGCTGATCAGCACGGCGCCGGCGAGCAGGCGCGCGAGGGGTCCGAGGCGGGGCATACCGATATATTCCCGGGTCGTGAGACGGAACGCGCTTCACGTTACGCGGGGGAGATGCGATGAGTAAGGGGTTGACGCGGTTCGGATGGGTCGCCGTCGCGGGACTGGGGCTGGCGGGTCTCGGCCTGGTGACCTCCTGCACCGGAGAGTCG
>Ga0209536_100014107_pt1 | contig 11494 bp, 8 predicted proteins | sample DeeMarSeWOR28_12_FD_187461 | JGI IMG/M metagenome (GOLD analysis project Ga0209536, IMG submission 187461) | Marine sediment microbial communities from White Oak River estuary, North Carolina - WOR-2-8_12 (SPAdes) (version 2) | ecosystem: Environmental > Aquatic > Marine > Intertidal zone >... | reverse complement strand
TGTGGCCGCCCGCCAGTGCAGGAGACCACTGACGTGGCTAACCCGGTACTGGTGGAGACCTGGCGCGGCGATGTCGTCGAGAATCGGCATCGCGGCGCCATCGCCGTCTGCGATCCGCGGGGTCGGCTGTTGCATTCCTGGGGCAACGTCGAAGCGCTGGTGTATCCGCGCTCGTCGATCAAGCTGTTGCAGGCCTTGCCGCTGGTCGAATCCGGTGCGGCCGACCACTATAAGCTCGACGCGAGCGAACTGGCACTGGCCTGTTCGTCGCACGGTGCCGAACCCAGGCATACCGAAACCGTGGAACGCTGGCTGGAGCGCATCGAGCTCGATGTCGAGGCGCTCGAGTGCGGTCCACACGCGCCCAATCACCAGCCCACCGCCGAGTCAATGCTGATGCGGCATCTTGCCTACGGCCGCGTGCATAACAATTGCTCCGGTAAGCACACCGGAATGTTGACCACCTGCCGCTACCTCGGCGAACCGACGCAGGGCTACATCGAGCGCGAGCATCCGGCCCAGCAGCGTTGGTTCGACGCCCTCGGCCAGATGGCCGATATCGACATGCGCCGCCTGCCCTGGAGCTACGATGGCTGCGGTATTCCGGTGATCGCGATGCCGCTCAATCACATAGCAACGGCTTTCGCGCGCATCGCCGCGCCCGACGATTTACCCGCTACCCGCTGTAGCGCGATCGAGCGCCTTGCCGGGGCGATCGCCGCCGATCCGTTCATGGTCGCGGGTAGCGACCGGCTGTGCACCAGGGTGATTCAGCAAAGCGGACGGCGAACGCTGGTCAAGACCGGCGCCGATGGCGTGTACACCGCGGCGCTACAGGAAAAGGGGCTGGGCGTCGCGCTGAAGATGGACGACGGCAATGGCGAGGCGGCCCAGGTCGCCATTCTGTCGATATTGCGCCAGCTGGACGGCCTGCACATCGACGAGCTGGCCCGCCTCGAGGATCGCTGCCACCCGGCGATCGTCAATACCCGTGGAGTAACAACCGGTCACCGGCAGGCTGTCGAACTGCAGCTGTAAACCGGGCCATCCCGCGTACCTCACCGCCTTGCTGCTGCGGGCTGGCAGGCCTCATCCGCCGACTTCCTGACGAACGGTAGTATTTTTCGGCTTGAAGCATACTTTCAGCGTTTTTCGTGTGACATATTTCCTTCCATGACTGACCGCTGGAATAGTCGTTTCCGGTAAAATTAGAGTCCTTGCGCAGAGTTAAACGAATGGAAAAAACCTCGACCCTACCCAACAAACCAGGCACCCTCTCCCTGTTCTCGAAAAGCAAGGCGCGCCTGCTGGGTAAACTGGCCCCGGGACTCGCCAAAAACCAGATCGACTCGATGTTGTTTATCCCCAGGACCACGGAAAGCAAGGCGGTGCGACTGCCGCGCGGCTTCGAACAGCACGTGATAAAGACCTCCGACGGCAAGCTGCAGGCCTACTGCACGGGGCGCGGTCCAACCGTTATCTTCGTGCACGGCTGGTACGGCGGCGCTCACCAGTTTTTCCCCTTGATGCGCGGCCTGGCGCGCTGCGGTTTTTCCTCGCTGGCTTTCGATCAACTAGGTCACGGCCTCAGCGACAGGAAACCGGCAACGCTGCAGCAGTCGATTGCTTCCTGCAACTTCGTCCTCAACCAGGTGCGCCGATCGAACGACGGGCTGTGCATGGCGGTCGGCCATGCGACCGGCTGCATCGCCATCGCCAATGCAAACCCCGAGTTTCTCAAGGACGTACCATTGTTCCTGATTGCGCCAATTTTCAACTACAAGCTGCACTTCCTGAAGCGGCTGGTCAAACTCGGCCTGCCCGCCGACGTGGTGAAACAGTACGCCAAGCGCTTCTCCAAAACCTATCGCAGCGAGTACCAGAGACTCGAACTGGCCAACAAGCTATCGGGCTATGCCGACGTCACCGCCATCGCGCACGATGAATCCGACACTGAAAGCGCGGTTGCCGACTCAATCGATTTCTGCAACAAGTACCCACTGACGCGCCTGATGGTGACCAGGAGTACCGATCACGTCCAGGTCATCAACTCCGAATCGGTGTGGCAGGAACTCAAATCGCACCTCAACTACGACGACACCACGATTAACTTCACCTCGGAGATTCTGGGTCTTTAGCGCCTCGAGGATCACCGCGTGGTCTGATTCTGATCCGTTTCACGGCCTGCAACAGGCGTCACAATTCGCTTAAACGGCAACGACGCGGCCGGGATTAATCGGGTAAACTTGGCTTTTCGATACATCCAGACGGTAAAGTATTAAACCCATGCAACTCTTCCATGACCTGATGCCTTCCCTGCAGCTGCGCCGCTGGACACCGGCGGTACTGCGCAAGCATCTGCTGCACGAGGAAACCGAGTCAATCGATTCTCTGTGCCGCATGATGATGGAATCGGATGGCGAGTATTCGAGCCTGTTGCTGGCCGAGCGTATTCTCAACGCCTACGAAGGACTGAGCGACGCCGCTCGTCTGCAGTTTTTCACCCTGTTGCTCGACGACTTCGATATCGATGTCCCGGAAATCCGCAACGCCGTCGACGAATACGAGCAGCAGCCTGACGCGGCCAGGCTGGTGCGTATAACCAGCGCATCCGAACCGCGGCGCCAGGAGCTGTTGCGACGAATCAACCTCACCCCGGGCGGCACGCGGCGGCTGGTGAAAATGCGTGAGCATCTGCTCGACACGATGCGCGACCATGCGGAATTGAAGCGTATCGACACCGATTTCCATCACCTGTTCAACTCGTGGTTCAATCGTGGTTTCCTGGTCATGGAGCCCCTGGACTGGACTACCCCGGCGCACATCCTGGAAAAGATAATCGCCTACGAAGCCGTCCATGAGATCGCCAGCTGGAGCGAATTGCGCAGTCGCCTGAAGCCGGCCGACCGTTATTGCTATGGGTTCTTTCATCCGTCGATGGAGGCCGAGCCGCTGGTGTTCGTCGAGGTGGCGCTAACCGATCAAATTCCACGCGGAATCGGCGAAATTCTGCGCGACGAGCGTGAAATCGAAGCGCCGGAGAACTCGAGTTGCGCCATCTTCTACTCGATCTCGAACTGCCATCGGGGGCTCGCCGGGGTTTCCTTCGGCAATTTCCTGATCAAGCAGGTGGCCACCAACCTGAAACTGCGCTTCCCGCAGCTGAAAACCTTCGCGACCATATCGCCGGCTCCCGGCCTGCGCGACTGGCTGGTGTCGGCAGCGGAGCAAGATGCCAGGCTGGCTCAACTGCTGCGCGAATTTGACGTCAGCGCAGATGAGAGAGCTTGCGCAAAGCTGGAAACCTACGCCGCGCAATACTTCCTGCAGGAGAAAAACAGCCGCGGCGAACCCTTCGACGGGGTGGCGCGTTTTCACCTGAAGAACGGCGCCATACTGGAGCGCATCAACATCCTCGGCAACCCGTCGGCCAAGGGCATGAAAAGCTCACTCGGCACAATGGTGAACTATGTTTACGACCTGTCCCGAGTCGAGCATAATCACGAAAACTACGTCAGGAAGAACAAGATCGCCTGCAGCTCGCAGGTGAGAAAGCTGATTAAAAAATAAACGCGGAGCGCAAAATATGACCGATCAAACCATTATCGTTTTCGATCGCGATGGCGATCCCGAAACCGGGCTACAAACCTGGGATCCAATGGACCCTGAAACCCTGACCTCTGCGCCTCCGGTGCAACGCGGTCACGTCTATTTTTCCAGCGATGCCGAACGCCTGACCGCGGGTGTCTGGGATTGCACCCCGTTTGAAGAAAAACGCGGACCCTACTCGGTCGATGAGTTCATGCTCCTGCTGGAAGGTTCACTCGACATCGAGAACGAGGACGGTTCGACGCAAACCTTCCACGCTGGCGAAGGCTTCGTCATCCCCAGGGGGGCGGTGCTGCGTTGGAAACAGTCCGAGTACCTGCGCAAATTCTGGATGATTCACGACAGCCCGGATTCTCCGCCTCCTGCCGCGGGGCTGACCGCGCTGCGCATGGAGCCGGATGCGCCGCTACCGCCGGTAACCGGCCTCGAGCAGGCCCCGTTCGAGAGCGACATTCCGCAGATGGGCCTGAACCTGCTCTACCAGGATCCAAGCGGCAAGTTTCAGGCCGGGATATGGGATTGCACGCCGATGAAACGCGTTGCCACCACCATCGAACGCTCCGAACTGATGCACATACTCACAGGCCGTGGTTCGATCACCAACGCCGATGGCGTGGTGTTCGAGTTCAAGGCCGGAGATACCTTCCTGGTGCCGGTCGGCATGGGCTACCAGTGGCAAAACACCGAGTACGTCAGGAAACTGTTCTGCAGCTACACGCCCTGAGGCTTGCGACGCGCCAGGTACAGCTGAGATGGGAACAGCGCGAGCGGAATGATCGCGCCGAACATCAGCCAGGCAATGTGCCAAACGCTGAGTTGAGATTGACCGCTAAGACGCGTACCACAATAATGCGCCAAGCACGGCAGCCACCGCTGCAGCGATCATCCATTTGGCGATGAACGGTTTATCTTCCGCCACGGCATCCGTGGTCACCCCGTCCTCGCCGGGCGCCTCTTCCACCACCTGGGAAACGATCTCGACGTCTGCGGATGGGATAGACTTCTGCATCACCTTGGAAATGATCACGCCACAAGCGCTGCACTCTTCCGCTTTTGGCTGCTTCAAAGCGCATTTCGGACAGAGCATCTCGATATCGCTCGGAGGAGCAGTTTGATCGTCGTCTGTATTCGGCGCCCGCACCGGCTCCAGTGCAAGTTCTTCGACGCCACCGTCTATTTTCAGCAGAACCTCGAAACCGATGCCCGACAGCTTTTCCTTGTAGCTCTTCGCCATCGGCAACTCGAGCTTGCGCTTGACGACGAATTCAGTGCCGACGATGCGGCTGGCTTTTTCCGGGGGAATCTTGAATAAGCGGGAAAAACCGTCGATGACCCGTTCGAGTTCGAAGCCGGACTTCAGGTTGCCGCTCAACACGACGCTGTAAGTTGCTGAATCGCTCATCTCCCTTTTCCCTAGCAGTCTGATTTATAAGGAATTATTTAAATATATACGGAATTCGGAAAAATGCTGGAATAATTCGCCGCGAGTGGACGAGCGGTAGAAACTGCGCGATCCGCTGCGCCAGGGATCACCAGGTGGAGGTTCAGAAATCTTTCAGCAGCGAGGTGGTCAGCGGGTCCATGAAGCCTTCGACGGTGGCGTCGCTCTCGAGTTGCAGGGCCCGTTCGAAGTTTGTGCTGCCGGTGTGGCGCAGCACGCGCTTCATCGCCAGCAGCGAGCGCCCTGGCTGGCGCGCCAGTCGCAACGCCACGTCGCGCGCCATATCCATCAGTTCGTCATCCGCTGCCACGCGCCAGGCGACGCCCATTTCCAGCAACGCCTGCGCCTCGTAGCGTTCACCGAGAAACAGCATTTCGCGCGCTCGGTTCAGGCCTACCAGCGCGGGTAATAAAGCGGTGACCCCGCCGGTGACAAACAGGTTCAACGAAACTTCCGGGAAAAATCCTCTAGCACTCTGCGCCCAGATCGGAAAGTCACAGTTGATCGCCCATTCGAATCCGCCACCCACCGCCCAGCCGTTGATGGCCCCGACTACCGGCTTCTCGCCGAGCACGATGGCGCGGGTTGCATCCTGAATCATCTCGACGAACTCTCGCGCTTCGGCCTCGCTGGCGGGATGCTGGTGTTCGTGGCGATCGTCACCGGCGCAAAACGCCTTTCCGGCTCCCGAAAACAGGATCACGCGGGTCGCCTCGTCGGCGTTGGCGTCGTCGAACGCCCGCGTCACGTCGAGCAGCAGCTGGCGATTCATCGCGTTGAGGCGCTGCGGTCGATTGAGCAACAGCGTGCGCAGGCCATCCTCGTCGAGGCTGCTGGTCACGGTTTCATACGAATAGTTCTTCACTGGTAACTCCTCAGCACACGACGCGTCTTGCCCTCGCTCAATTCGAAGCTGTGCGCGGGCTGTACGCTCACGCGCGCGCTCGCCCCCAGCGATTTCCTGATCGCCGCCTCGAGCGCCTGCGCGAGCCCGCTATCGGCATCGCCTTCGGCTGCAAGCTCTACCGCAAGCGGCAGCACGTCGTAGGGTGGGGGCGTATCCAGCAGAATTCGATAGTTACCGGATAACGCTTCGAAGCCATTGATGACGCTGGCCACCATCGACGGGAAGATATTCACGCCGCGCACCACTACCATGTCATCGCTGCGGCCGACCACGCGAAAGCGCAGCCCCTCGAAACCGCATTCGCAGCGGCCGGTGCCGTCCACCGCGACGATATCGCCGCTGCGAAAGCGCACCAGCGGCTGGCAGTCGCGCTGCAGGTGCGTCAGCACCAGTTCACCCTCGACCCCCTCCTCGAAGGCCAGCGCAGCGCCGCTGTGCGGATCGATCAGCTCCGGGTAGAGCACGTCGGCGGCAACGAAATGCAGCCGCGTATCCAGCGTGCACTGCGCGGCGAAATTCGACAACACATCCGAGACGCCGTAATTGGCGTTGCGCGGCTCCATTCCCCAGGTATCGCGCAGGCGCTGGCGCAGCGCCGGATCATCGAGCCCCGGTTCGCCGCCGAACAGGCCGAGCCGCAAGCCGAGGTCGCGCGGATCCAGCCCGGGGAAACGCTCGATGATGACTTTTTCCAGCACCGCCGGGTACGAAGGCGTGCAGGAAATTGCATCGATGCCGATCTGGCGTATGGTGTCGATCAGTAACTCGGTGGAACCGACCCCGAACGGCACCACCATCGCGCCGGTCTGCTCCAGCGTCAGGTGATCGCTGAGGCCACCCATCCACATCTGGTAGTTCAGGCAATGCACGACCTTATGCTCGGCGGTGAGTCCCGCGAGCGCCTGCGCGCGCCCGCCAACGCTCGCGGTGAGCTCGCAATCGCGCCGCGACAGCGCCAGGTTCATCGCCTGGCCGGTGGTGCCCGAGGTGCGATGCAGGCGGTTTACGGCGGCGAGACTTGAGGCCAGGTAAGTGCCGAAAGGCGGCGACTCGGCCTGCGATTCACGCAGCTCCTGTTTCGACGACAGCGGCAGCCGCGCCAGCTCATCCAGCTTTTGCGGCGGCTCGACGCCATTCCACAGGTCGCGGTAAAAGCCAGAGTTTTCCAATACATAGCGCCGCTGCCGTTGCCACAGCTGCTGTTGATGCGGGCGCAACCGCTCAGCATCAAAATACTCAGGGCGTTGCAAATCGACCTCCCACGGATTGGTTAACGACGCTGCACAGTGTCGGGCGAATGCCTGCGTAAATCAAACGCGACGCAGCTCGACGAAAGTCTCGTTGTAACAGGCACCGTCGACGATGTCGGTTTTCAACTCGGCGTCGATCAGCGCGTTCACCGTCTGCCCACTGGCGCTGCTGGCAAGCCAGCTGCCCTTGGGCGAATACAGCACCCCGGGAGCGACAGCATCCGTCAGCTTCGCCTGCAACACGACGCGGCCGTGCTCGTTGCTTACCTCGACCAGCTGATCAGCCGCGATACCCTCTGCGGCGGCATCCACCGGGTTGATTTCGACGTATTCCGGGCCGCTGCTCGCCGGATCGCCGCCGAAGGTAGCGTTGGTGCGTTTCGACGATGACGGCGAGATGATGGTGTACGGTTTCGCGCGCGGCACCGCCTCATAGCGCGGCACGCCGTAGCCGAAGCGTTCCTCGAGATCCTGGCAAAACAGCTCGATACGACCGGATGCGGTGGCCGGCGTCACGCTCGCGCACATGATCAGCTCCTGTTGCTGTAAATTATTCATCAACAGGGCCTGGTCGAGCGGAATTTCACTGGGACGATAACCCTGCAGGCGCGGATCCCCAGGATCGAGCGCCGCGTCCATAAGCTCGACATCACTGTCATCGAACATTGCATCGTCAAAGCCGAAGGCGCGCGCCAGGCGGCGGAAGATCTCGGTGTTCGGCAGCGAATCGCCAACCGTCGGGATGACCGGTTCGGCGCGCTGCAGCCAGGCGTGACCGTAGGCGGTGTAGATATCGTCGAATTCGAAATGCGAGGCCGCCGGCAGCACCACGTCGCAATAGCGCATGCTGTCGGTCATCACCACGTCGATACCGACCTTGAAGATCTCGTCGCGGCTGAGTGCGCGGATCATGCGGTTCTGATCCGGATGGGTCGCCACCGGGTTGTGGTTGTAGATGAACGCGGCGCGGATCGGCGGATCGATGTCGTCGCGCAACAGGTGACGGCCGACGTCGACGATATTCAGCGTACGCGTGCCTGCGGGTATCAAATCGGTGCGCTGCAAGGCCTGGGGGGTGGTCGGGAAAGCAAAGCCCGGCTTGGCGATTACGCCCGCACCGCGGCGGCCGAATTGTCCCAGCAGCGCCGAGATCGACATGATCGCGCGCAGCCCGGAGCCGCCGCTGCGGCCGCGTTCGATGCCGTTGCCGATGGATAGCGCCAGCCTGTCGGCGGCACAGTACCAGTCGACCAGCTGCACGATAGCCGCCAGCGGCACCTTGCAGATCTGCGCCGCCTGTTCGAGGCTGTAGCGCCGCGCCGCGCCCATGAAGGGGTCGAATCCAGACACCCATTGGTCGATGAATGCCTGGTTAAACTGCCCGCGGCGTTCTATTTCGGCGGCAATCGCGAGCGCCAGCACGACGTCGGTGCCCGGTTCGATCTGCAGGTATAAATGCGCCTGTTCGGCGATGCGCGTGCGCTTCGGATCGACCACGATCAGGCGTGCGCCCTGCTCGCGCGCCTGCTTGATCACGCGCGCGAGATGCAGGTTGGAAACCGTCACGTTATTGCCCCACACCGCGATCAGGTCGGCATCCGCGGCCTGTTCCGGCGGCATCCCGGGAGCCGCGCCGAACAGGCTGGTGTACGCCGCGCCGCGCACGCCGCCGCACAGCGGCCCGCGATCGAGCAAACTGGCGCCGAGCCGATGGAAAAAGCGCCGATCCATCGAGCCGCCGGCGAGTTGACCGTGCGGCCCCGCATAGTTGAACGGCAACACGGTCTGCGGGCCATACTCGGCGATTGCCTGCTGCGTACGCTCGGCGATCAGTGTCAACGCTGCGTCCCAGCCGATCGCCTCGAATTCGTCGCCGCCCGCTGCACCGGTACGACGCAGTGGCTGGCGCAGGCGCAACGCGCCGTGCACAAATTCAGGGTAATATTTCGCCACCTTGTCGCAGATCGCCCCGGCGGTGTAGGGATTGGCGCGCGACCCGCGCACCTTGCCGATGCGGCCGGCTTCGACACTGACCTGCAGCGAACAGGTATCGGGGCAATCGAGCGGGCAAACGGAGGCTTTGGTGGTGCTGTTTTCAGTGGCCATGGGAGTTCCTCGCTGGCTGGGTTTGCGCTCTGACCTCGGCTCGACCAGCGCCATTCGAGCCTGGCCGCTGGCGTCACCGAGCCAGCGTCCGAGAATACCACGAACCCGGGGGAATTCCCCTACGCGGAGAGGAAGCGATCCAGAACGTTGCGCGTGACGCGCTCGACCTGTGGGTCGCGGCGCAGCAGTCCGGCTACCCACTCGACGCTGCCTGCGTGGAACACTTCGCCCGCGCCGCGGGTGAAGGATACGATCATGCCCGAGCCGCGCCCGGCCAGTGCCATGGTTTGCGGGGTCACCTCGCCATAAAGGATGCGGGCATGCAGCTCGCAATCCTGGCTGCCGAGGAACAGGTTGGCCGGATCCGCGGCGCGCGCCACTTCCCGGTTGGAAGCGAGTCCGAGCGCGAGTATTTCGAGGCCGTCCGGCACCTGCTCCGCGCCCGATGGGTAAGGCAGGCCGTCACGAATCACGTAATCGAGGCCGTCGACCTCGTAGGCGAACACGCGGCTCTGAGCGCCGAGCACGTCACCATAGCCGAGGCCGGTGCCGGCGAAGGCCCAGTGCTCGGGCCGATACAGCGGAAAGCCGCCACTGCCGAAGGCGACGCAGCCGCCCCAGCCGACATACACGCCGCGAATCGCGTTGAGCCCGAAAGTCAGCGCGCCGGGGCGGTTGATCTGCGGCAATTCCCAGCTGGTGGTGATGCGCTCGGTATCGCCCAGCGGGTCTTCGTCCCAGGCGCGCGACTTGTAGCAAACCTGGCGCCGGCCGCCGTCCTCGACGCGCGTCTGCCACATGAAATTTCCGGCGAAGCGCGCCACGCGGCCGCCGGCCTCGACGTAGTCATCGATACAATCGCGCATTTCCCAGGACCAGTACTCGTCGTGGCCGATGAACACCAGGCAGCGGTAGTCGGCGAGCGCATCGGCGTGAAACTGCAGGTCGTACTGCGAAACGACGTCGACCTCGTAACCCGCCGCCTCGGCCCAGCGCACGAAGTGTCGCTCGTACGAGGCCCAGCCGGCTGAGGCGTATTTCTTGCTGTAGCCGTTGGCGAAGGCCCATTCCATGTGCGGGTAGCTGACCGCTTCGCCGAAGCCCGGCGGTGCCGCCAGCGCTGCGCGCGGCGCCTCCGGCGGCAGCACCACGAAGCCACGCGGCAGCGGCCGCTCTAACGACAGGACAGGCGAGAAGCGGTCCGCCTCGGGGCCGGTAATGCCCTCGTAATGATTGCTGCCGCCCCAGTTGTTGTAGGCACACCAGGTGCCGCTGGAGGCTACCAGCAACAGGCGCTCACCGCGGCGCGTGCCGGCGGAGCGCAACAGGAACAGGCAGTGCTGCTCGATGACGCCGTCGGCGCCGTCGATGCGGCAGGTAACGCGATAACCGCCGGAACGCCAGTCCGCCGGCACCGTGAACTCGAAGCCCACCGGCCAGCCGCAGCCGACCACCGACGCGTCCGGCGGCGTATCGTGGCGCTTGCCAGGCAGCCCCTCGCGCTGCAACAAAACCTCGAGGTCGACAGCGTCGCGCGCGATTTCGAGGCTGTAAACCGCTGCGGTAGTGGAAACGTGAAAGGCGATTGTTTCGCCGGGCGAGTAACTGGGACGGTCGCAGTAGCACCAGATTTCGCCGCCGCGCGGATTCTCGGCGGGCGCCTCGTAGTAATTGCTGTGAACCGCCGGATTGAAGGGAGTATCGCTGCCTGTCGACGCCATCGCGACCGCCGTCAGCCGAAAAAGCCGTCGATGTCTTCGGACTGTACCACGTGGCAGTAAATCATATTGATCGTTTTCAGCTCGTTCAGGTGCAGCTCGTCGGTCGCCGCCGCGCAGCAATCCTCGACGACGACCACGCCGAAACTCTCGTCGGCGAGGCTGCGCACCGTCGAGCTGACGCACTGGTCGGTAAAGATACCGGCGACGATGACGTCGGTGATATCCATGTTGCGCAAAATCAATCGCAGGTTGGTGCCGGTCAGCGCGCTGTCGGTGGTCTTCAGTACGACAATGTCGTCGTCACCGGGCGTCAGCTCCGGCACCAGCTGGCTGTCCTCGCGGTCCTTCGGCAGCAGCAGGTAGTTGAAGCCTGGCTTCTTCTGGCTCAGCGAGCGGTCGCGGCCGTCCTGCGTCAGGCAGGCGATGCGCGCGAAAATCACTTCCACGCCGCGCTCGCGGC
>Ga0209536_100014106_pt1 | contig 11494 bp, 21 predicted proteins | sample DeeMarSeWOR28_12_FD_187461 | JGI IMG/M metagenome (GOLD analysis project Ga0209536, IMG submission 187461) | Marine sediment microbial communities from White Oak River estuary, North Carolina - WOR-2-8_12 (SPAdes) (version 2) | ecosystem: Environmental > Aquatic > Marine > Intertidal zone >... | reverse complement strand
ATTCAAACAGCAGATGAAACCAGAGAAGATTTTGCACTAGGTGATTATTCAGCAGGTAAACGTAGTGGGACGATAGATTATGTTCTTGTTGGTTATGTAAAAGGTTCAGATGCTAATATTGACACATTACGCAATCAATTAATTGAGGTAGTAGAAGAAACACTTGATACAGATAGAACTAGAGGCGGATATGCCAAAGAAACAAAAATTATAAATATAGACACTGATGCAGGTAGATTTTATCCTTTCGGTGAGTGCGTAATTACTGTAAGAATATTTTATGAATTTACTAGAGGTACTGCATAATGGCTAAACGAGTAACATTATTTATGCCAAATAGTTTGGGAAGCATAACTGTTTGGGATAATGAACTAGACAAATTTTTAGCGAAAGGATATAAACTTTCAATAGAAACAAAATCTACTAGAACTTCAAAGAAAAAAGAGGTAATAGTAGAAGAACAAGAACAACCAAAGGAGTATGAAGAATGGCAACACACGTCGGAACAAGCGGAGTAGTCAAAGTAGGTGCAAACGCAGTAGCTGAAGTTACTGGTTTTACTATTGATGAAACAAATGACACAGTTGAAGATACTTCACTAACTGATACATCTAAATCCTACAAAGCATTAAGAAGCGATGCTACTGGTACTGTTGAGTGCCACTGGGACGAAACAGACACAACAGGTCAAGGTGCATTAACAGTTGGTGCTGAAGTAACTTTAAACTTATATCCAGAAGGTGCAGATAGTGGTGATACATATTACACAGGAACAGCAATTGTAACTGGTGTATCTCAAAACGTTTCACTTGATGGTGTTATTTCAAGAACTATCAACGTACAATTTTCTGGTGGCGTAAGCACTACAACTGTATAATTTATAAATGCCAAAAAAGGACTTTCTTGAAGGTGCTATAAATCACTTTAAGCATCAAGAGATTAAAATTATAGAAGTTGAGGAGTGGGGGTTGACAGGCGAAGATGCCATTTATGTCAAACCTTTTACGCTACTAGAAAAAAACGAAATATTTGGAAGTGGTGATTTAAGAGACCTCTTCGTGCTTATTGATATTATTGTTAAGAAAGCAGAAACCAAAGATGGTGAAAAGATGTTTGATTTAGAAAGTAAAATCAAAATGAAAAAGTTTGTTGACCCAGACATTATATCAAAAGTCGCAAATCAAATTCTTGGAGTCACCTCTTCTGTTTCAGACTTAAAAAAAAATTAAAAAATAATCCAGAAGCGTCGTCGTATTTCTTTCTAGCCGAAAAACTACATAAGACCATAGGTGAAATTATGCAAATGCCTGTGGAGGAATTTAATTTGTGGTTGGCATATTTTGAAAATAAGATAGAAATAGAGCAACAAGCAATTCAAAAGGCGAAATTAAAGAATGGCAGACGATAGACAATTACTTATAAAATTTATCCTTCAAGACCAAACCAAACAAGGTTTTGACGCAGTCAATAAAAATGTAAGTGGAACAAAGAAATCTCTTTTAACATTACAAAATGCCTTCAAATTAGCCATTGGTTCTGTTGTTGTAAAACAAGCATTAGACTTAGCTAATACATTTCAACAAGTTCAAAACCAATTAAAACTTGTTACAAATTCATCTAGTGAATTAGTAGCCACTCAAGAAAAGTTATTTGCAATCTCTCAAAAGACTAGAGGTGCATTTGCCGAAACAGTCACTCTTTATCAAAAATTAGCATTAAACAGTAGAGATTTAGGTTTAAATCAAAATCAGCTATTAGAAATTACAGAGAATGTCAACAAAGCGATTGCGATTTCTGGTGCTGATAGTATTCAAGCATCAGCAGGTATATTGCAGTTATCACAGGCATTTGCCTCTGGAAGATTACAGGGTGATGAATTTAGAAGTATCTCTGAAAATATCCCAGTCATCTTAGATTTATTAGCTACCTCAACAGGAAAAGCAAGAGGTGAGTTAAAGAAAATGGCATCTGAAGGTTTATTGACTTCAGATGTTTTGGCTAAAGCAATTGGCGGTGCTACTGCTAGACTTGATGAACAATTTTCAAAATTATCACCTACAATTGGTCAAGCATCAACAGTAGCAGGAAATAGTTTACTAAATCTTGCAGGAGCATTATCCGAAGTAACAGGATTTAGTAATTTATTAGCTAATTCTTTAATTGCTGTATCTAATGTTTTTGATGGTCTTACCAGTTTAATTAATTATTTCAAAGATGACACCAGAGATGTCACTGCTGAAATAAGAGCATATCAAGAAGAGTTAGGAATTGCTAATGATGTTATGGGTGAAACAGTCACCCAAGTTCAAGCAGTAAGAGAAGAATTTAGACAACAATTTGAAGGTGCATCTGCTGTTGTATCTGCTGTTTATGCTCAATTAGAAGCAATCAAAGAAAGAACCGAATTAGAAAAAGAATTACAAGGTCTTGGTAGAAGGCAAGAAGAAAAACTAGAGATACAAGCACTCATTGATGAATATAACAAACTAATTAAAATTTTAGATGACGTTATTGCAAAAAGACAAGAAGAAGCAAATGACGTAGAAACTGACAATCAAAAGAAAATTACTGAATTAGAAAAATTTGTAAAACAAAACGAAAAATCTCTGCAATCTATTTTTGATACAAATGAAAAATATGGAAAGAGCGAACTTGAATTGTTGCGAATGCAACAACAAGAAGAATTAGCAACAATCAATGAACAAATTAAATCTGTTGAAGAATTAATTAAATTAAAAGAACAAGATAAAAATGGAATAACTGCTGAAGAACACGAAAAATATAAAAAAATGTTAAAAGATTTACATTCATATGGGATTCCTTAGAAAAGTTATGATAAGCTGGAAACTATTTCCAGCCCTTTACTGCTGGTTTAACCACTCTTCTTCCTGGGCTTCTTTAGGTTAGATAAAGCCCAGGAAAAGCTCAGGAAGAAGAGTTGGGTCTTTTAAGAAGGATAGTACTGCATAAAGATAGAGAGTTAACTCCCTACCTTCACTTATCCTTATCCTTATTCATGTAGTTCATGTAGGCAGTATCCTGACCCTCCACTGCCGCCACTAATATATCTAGAGAAGCGGTAAAGTCCTCTATTAGAGGGTGTGTGAACCTCCGAGAAGAGAGGACTTCCCCTGTTTCGGGTGCTACCTTCTCGAATAAGATCACTACTCTGAATTGTCCTGGTACTGGCCGATTTAAGAGTCTTTCTCCTACCTTAGTACTGGTGGTCGATTTGGTCTGCTTACCCATTTTCTATTCATCCTTTCGAGGAGGGCACCCGTCCTCCAAAAAAAGTACGTGATCAGAGATAGACAATATAGTCTAGAAGTTTTTCAAAATCTAGAAGGCCGTAGAGAGAAAAAAGGCCGTAGTCACAAATTTTCGACGGTTGATGGGCGTTGCAAATTGCTAAGTCTGAGTTTGAGCAGATATCCCAGTCTATCCGTCTCTTCCAAAGTATCCGCAATGGAATAATCCACTACGGTGTCCTTCCATATCCCGGTCTCAGGATCCCTGACTTGAGTAGCTATCCGGAGACGGTAGTTTCGTTGGCCCATGGTCTACTATTCTCCTTTCCCATACCAGTTAAAGTAACTATGTAGGGCAGTACAGATATCGGTGTACATCCGCTGGGCAAACTCACTGGTTGTCACAGGGATCTGACAAGACCCATAAGTATACCAAGCTCGATTCTGTGCAGACCACTTTTTGAAGGTGATCTGCACCATAAACTTCTTATCGGGTTTTTTATTCATCCACCACCTGATCTACGATGGGGATCATTCGGCAGAACACATTATAGTTTTCGGCACTAGCTCGTACAGGCCGGTATCTGATACTCCCATCGGGGTTCTTGGCTACTTCCCCTTTTCCCATAGGATTCCATCCTGGGGGAGCCGTTGTAGCCAATTGGATACCCTTCTTTTGGAAGGAATTCTCATCGATAGTAATGAGAACCCAAACGGCTTCGATAGGTTGACTACCCTGAGGAAGGATACCTACAAGTGTCTCAGGTTGTGGTTTTGATTGGAGGGCGGTGGAGTCGATTCTCTCTCCACTCCAACTATCTCCATCTTGGATGATGCGAATAAAGTATCTCATGTTACTCTCCTTAAATTTCTAGCATCGTAATGAATTGACCACGGAATATATCCACAGTTCCCTTACTAGTCTGGAATACTGCCCACATCTTGTAGGGGTAGTGCGGGTGGATTGTAAAATCAACCAGATATCCTAAATAAACAGCCTCCTCATCATTAATCTGATTCTCATAATCATAGAAAGTTCTGGATTCCAGCCATTGAACAGCTTCATTCAGAGTTCGGTAGAAACGGCGATGGATAACCGCATCAATGTCAGTCTGAATAAAGAGGACATTCTCTGGTGGTTGGAAGAAGATTTCCACCATTTGAATCTTTGGATCGTACTCTTGGAACATTCTTTTTACGAGAACATCATGCTCTCTTGGACCGACAAAGAATCGACCCCAGGAATAAGATTCTTTCTCTTCCATCCATTGTGATGAGAATCTTCTTGCTTCAATATACATATTTTCTCCTTTCGGTTGCTCAACTTTCTGACCCATGTGCGTTCATCGCATATCATCATTATATCATACAAGAACGCACATAGCAATGAGATTCTACGTAACTTTTTATACATGACGTTATATATACGTTACGTGATACAACTGGATCGTCCCAGGGCTGCGTAGAGAGCTCCATTTACGACCGAAAATATGTTCACGTATGATTTGTCATTTTCGCAAAAAAGGTTGAATCTAGGCATGCCTACGGCGTTTGAGGAATTTCTGACTAAATCACTGAATGTGGTAAATACCGATCAAAGAATCTGATTGAACTGAATCACCTGACGTTGTACAATATATGCGCAATGCACAACGTATTAAGTTGTTGAGAATGAAAGGAAAATATCATGATTTTAGAACGTTCAGGAAGATGGGGTGTCGAGATGATCGACGTGGGAGAAAGTGTTTCTCCCGAGTTGATGTTTTTTCTGATGAAAGCTGATTTTCAACCTTGCCATTTTGAGGGTCCTCACAAGTTGATGACTCCTTCACCCTATGTGATCTACCTTCTTCAAAATCCTGACGAGTGGGGCAGTCAGGTCTATGCCTATAGTAACCTCAAAGAGGCCAGGATTGGGATTATCGAGAAAGCCTGTGATAGTCCCGTAATTGCTGAGATCTATGGAGGTGGTAGTCGACATTCTCTCCCCAGATATGTTAAGTTGATTCAACTTCATGATTCTGAGGGAAAGAAACCTAAACTCTTCATTCAAGAGATGGTGACAATTGGTATTTTTCCCATTTTGGACAAGATTACCCCCGCAGCCCACAAATGCCATGCCAAGGAATTGGATCCAGCTCACGAGTGTGATCCTGAAAACTATTTTGTCTGTTCTGTCTGTGGGTTTGAATACTGCCAAGCTTTTGGTTGTGGAGATCATGTCTTTGATTGGTGTGATAACTGCTACCAGGAACATGTTGCTATGGTAGAGGATTGGGAGCAGAAGACCCTCCGTAGTAACATCTAAATTGCTATTACTTCTTCCTTTCAGGTGGGGAGCTTGATACACTCCCCAAGGTGCCGTTGCCGAAGGGGGATCCGAAAGGGTCCCCTGGGCACTGGTAAGATCATACCTGATCGAGAATCTGATTGACTGGGGAGTTCTTACATGATATAATGATGTATGCGCAATCACGCGCATATGACATACCTGATTTCCTGAAAGGAACCTATCATGTCTTACAATGTCGATGTTGCCGTTAATCGCTATCTCACCGAAATGCAAACCCGGGCTGCCGAGGCTGCCAAAACATGTTACCTCGGTGAGAAAACCCCTGATTGGAACCGTGATTTTCCTCGTTGTCCAGGTCTGAAATTCCGCAATACCTATACTGATAATGACTTGAACCCGTTCCTGTATGCTCTACAATGCAAAAGGGAATTTGGGGAGGCTGAGTACTATCAGCATGTTTGGGATGTTAATGAGAATCCAGAACGCTCTCCTGGAATTCATCGGGCCCTACGACTTGCTCATTTGACTCCTCCGAATCAATTCTACTATACTTCTGATGATACCCTTGATGGATTCATAAATGATACTCTCGGCCAGGTCTTCGAAATTCCTGAATGGTATCAAGGATATCATGAGTGGTTCGAGGATGAAGAGATTCTGGTTCACCTCATTACCTTGATTCCAACGAATTGGAGATCAACCTGCCTTTTTCACTATAATGAACGACTTCTTTCTCCGGAAGAATTCACCGCAAAATTAGACACTCTTCCTGAGGGACTTCACATCGCCTGTGAAGTAGAGGATGTCGGGAGGTACGTAAAGTATGATGAACGATTCTTCACGTATCTAATGTATGAGTCCGCGGGAATGGGCTATAAATCCTTCGTTGACCCCGTGTATGACAAGTCTGATGAGGATGTGTATCACGATTAATCTATCGATTCCCTGAAAGGAACCTATCATGTCGCAACTAACAAAACCTCATGACCACTGGAATTTCTTGAATGATGCTGATTCTGAAGAACACCTCCGATGGCTGAATCAGACTGAAAGCCTCTCGTCACTTCTGCTTAGGAATATGCCACCTGTTCAAATCTCTGATTGTCTGATGAGAGCTTATGACGATGTAAAGGATTTCCAGGACTTCGTTTCCCTCGTAAACCGCTTAGGCTGGGTGGAACATACTAGTGATTGGGATTTGATTCTCCTCGTCGAACTGATGGATGGAACTATCTATGAGACTACTCCTGGATATTCTGAATATTGGATTGACGGGGCTGAAATCGTTGTCGAAGATGCACCTTGGAATGATGAGACTGACGACTGGAAGCTGAGGCAGCCCACCGAGGTTCGTTTCCGTATCGACAACATTAAGACTTTAACGCTTTCTGGGTAATACAATTTATCGAGAATCATCCCCCGATTCTCTGAAAGGACAATGAGATGCGTATCTTGATGACACTTCAATACTTAAATGAGACGACCGGGAAAACACACTTCACGGGAAGAGAAATCTTCGAGGCTTCCCCTGAAGCTATGAAGAGATTCGGGAAAATGGTTCGTCATTACTCATGGAATTCTACTCATGAGTGGATGGCTCATACCCTCTCTCCCGATACTCCTCATGATGACCACGATATATACTTTGCTCGCCAAGCTCTTGAAAACTACCAAAGGGATGGATGGTGGGATCCTTGGTTCTGGACTAACCTCTGCTATGCTGACCTTCATGCTTCAGCTTGCTACCCAAAAAACCCATACATCACTCGTAAGAAGATTGACGGGCTTTGGAACTATAAACTCTCGGATCGTGGTTTCAACTGGGTTTGTGAGCATTTAGGTGCTATACCTTTCTAAGGAGGAAACTCATGATTGTCTTGATTCTCATAACGATACTCGGTCTTTTCCTGACTGTTTATTGTATGAGAGAGGGGGAATAAGATGCTATTAATCCTCACGATGTTTGCGGTAGTCGGGATGATTGTTGTCTTCGCCATGAGTCGGAATAAGAATTACGAAGTGAAGGAACAACAGGAAAGGGAAATGAGATGAGTGAAGTTGTAGATGTTTCTCAGATAGCTTCTTGGATTCTTGATTGTGCTCATGACTATGACCGCCAACGGCTGGGAGGTTTGACGGGTGAGGTATCTTCACCTTACCATCTTGAAGGTCATAAAGTCTGGTTCCTAGATAATTCCAGGATCCCGACTATTATCTTCTCTTCTCAAAGGCTCCATGAGACCACCTTGTTACAGATTGTTATCAAGGTGATGGAAGATCCTCATGAGTCCTGGTGGGTGGATACTGACGCTGTATCCTGGTCATGTAACTTTGGCAACATGTGGGAGGTACCACCATTGATGCATCAAGTGGTACCTGATGTCCAAAACTTCGAACTAGCTGAGGAGGTCTATTTTATCCTACAACTAACCAATTGGGCATCTTAGCTGAAAGGAGGTGAGGCTTATGAAGGGTCCAAGTTGGAGTGAATAACTCGTGTTGATCCCGGGGAGCGCTTCCTCAAAATAAATCCATTAAATAAATCAGGAGGCGCTTCCCATAGATCCCAAAAAAGCCGCTTTCCAAGCCACTTTCCACAGGAGCCCTTCCCTGGCTCTCATAGATCCGCTGCTTGGGATACCTGTAGAAATCATGAGATCTGATCCTAGGAGAAACCCAAAAAAATTTCCTGGACTTTTTTGAGCCAATTAACTCTACTACTTGAAGGAGACTAGTTATGACTGTCCGTATGTGTGGTTCTCAAGAAAATCGTGAAAAATTCTACCAAGAAAATTTGTTGGAGAATCCACCAGTAAATAGCCCGAATGTCTCTATCTTCCTCTTGATGGATGTGGATAGCAATGGCCACCGTTTATTGGCTTTCTCAGACTTGGCCAGTGTGGATGACTATGTTAAGACTCACTGGGAAGAGATTAAAGGCAGTCGAGATCGATTTGATCCCGGTTATTGCCATATTGAGTGGGATGCTGATTCGTCTGTCGGGAGTCTAATAGTTGATGATTCCACTTTTGGTGAGGAAGCTCATCCCGACTGGGAAATCTGGATGATTCCCTTGATTGCCTCAAAAATACCCGAAGGGAGACCTAAGCTTCTTGAAGACGATTAACTCAAACTAAATATACTATCTCTAGAAGCTTTGGGGGTCTTTTCGAGCCGTAGCCTTAATTTGACGCCCTTGGAAGTTCGGAAGCCCCAGAGCTTCACAGTTCTCTTCTCCAAACTCACAAGCCTCAAGTCTTGGGGATCTCCTACTACACTTGTGAGCTAATTTTCCAAAAATTCTTTATAAGAATCTGATTGATTCGTGCACGTATACATGATATTATGTATATGCAACATGCATCACGATTTTGTCAGTTTTACACACACGAAAGGAAGAATCATGAACGAAGAAAAAACGTACCACACGGTAGTAATGACACTCACGTTACGTCACGAGCTGAAGGGAGTTTTGTTACAAAAATTGTACAAAGAGTATTTGACATATGTAGAAGAATTTGATGTCGATTCTGCATATGCCAAACGTGTATTGAATACTTTCTTCAACTTGAATAAACAACATGATCTGACACAACTTTGTATCTTCTTGTTTGATCATGATGTTTATTCTACTGCCGATGAACTTTACGAACTCTGTGCAACTGCCCTTGATCACAAATCTAATGCACCGACATCAATACTCAAACTTCTTGAGCTGATTGATGAAACGAACATTGAGGGCTTTGATCTTCGTGAAGTTCTGAATGTTGTTGAACCCGACATCTAATTCAACTTGTGCAACTTCCCCCGTTGCACGATCTACTGAAAGGAAGAATCATGAACGAAGTACAATTAGCTCAATTCGCACCGATAGATGTTGATGAGCCGCAGGCGTCATGGTGGTGTTCACTATTTTCAGGTGGGGGCTATGTGGAAGCGAATGCTCATATGCTGATGAATATTCAAAGTCTTCTCGCATGCCAAAACTACCCAAACCGGGAATTTGATGCTTATTCATTCCACTCGTTGAGTACTGGGTTCTACTATATTTACTTACGAGATCGAATGACCGGTGAGTGGTTATATGATTTGTACATAGAATGTAACCTACTGAAGCAGGAGTGGTAAACATGAAACGTTCTAAAAAGGGTTTCTTGGTTATCGCAGCATCGATTAGTCTTATGGTATTCGGGGGTTTCTACGGTTCTTGTCGGAATCGAACAACTGCACAACAAATTCCTCCAGTAACACCCCCTGCCATCACTCTGCCGACACCGACAACGCTGTCTCATATGCTCTCAAAATTCCACTTGAGAGATGTGACAGAACATCAAACAACACTCTTTGAAGATGGTTCTGTTCAAGTAAAAATCATCTTTGAAGATGGTACGTTTACCTATGTTTATGCTCAATGTGCAATGCCCGAATGGGGCTGTGACTACGTTCCGAATCGCTAACATACTGAAAGGAAGAATCATGCGTGTAGAATATGACTCAGCGAAAGATGCTCAAGATTTTTATGCTGAGTGGCTTCAGCATAAAGATGGTAACACTCTATACTGGAGAGTAGAAGACTCCGGTACATCATTGAGTATACCAGTTACGAGGATTCAGATGGTCGACGCCAAGACTCTCATTGTTTCTCTCGATTATTCAAGGGCTCGCTAGCCATGGAGAATAAGGGGTCTGAAAGGACCCCTTTCCGAAGATTCTTTATCAGAAACTGATTGAACTCGATTTCTGAATGTGATATTATGCACGTGCGTCATGCACGATGTATGTATCGGAACCATTAACACCTGAAAGGAACCTATCATGACCGACGTTATCGTTTCACTCAAACAAACCGATGAACCACTCATCAACTGGGATGCCATTGAATCCTCAATGGACTCCTGGACTGATGAGGAACCGCTCGCCGCTTTTACTCGTGACAACCCGTTTGAATTCCTGTACCACCAGTTTTGTTATGGGCTTGATGACCGATCTCCCATCGACCTCTGGATGTACCATTATTCTACTTTTGAACACTGCCACTTCTGGTCATCTCCTTCAACCGATGATTATGCTGATCCGCCGGATCTTGTGAAAAACAAAAACTGCCCTGTTCCGAAATACCCCCTTCACTCCGACGGACTTGCAGCTGATTGGAACGATCTTACGCTCCCGATTGCTGATCCGCTCACGTTCCTTTCGCTCCGTGAACCTGATGATCCTCCCTTGGTATTCACGGTCTTCGAATGTGCAACCGGAGAAATCCATCGCAACTACATTCCCGATGATCCTGATGACTTCTCCGACACCATGATTGTTGCACTACTCGACGAAAATGACTTCCCCGACTATGTTCAGTACTTCGACGAATTTCGTCGCCGAATGTGCTACCTGAGGTAATGTAGGTATGATCCGCTACATAGTTTGGTGGCGATCCTCCGCGCCACCTTATGATCTTAAAACGGCTTGGGTAAGTTCCTCGAATTTGCCCGGTCTATTGAGAGAATTACAAGAATCCGGTTGTTCAGAAATATCAGTGGAGGTAGACCGATGTCCGCTTTATTTAAGTTTTATTCCTGCCTCACATGTGGCCACACTTGGTTCATACTCAAATTGCCCTGTTTCTCATGCCCGGAATGCGGCTCCACAGACATTACGGAAACACGGTAATTGGGAAATTCTCTGATTTCGAGGCTCTTAGTATTCTTATGGCGGTAGTACTTCCTTTTTTGATGTTTAAGAAACCAATGAACCTCATCCTCCGAATGGCTATCTGGATTTGGTGGTTGGGATCTGCGGTTGTATTTCTAATACTACTTAGGGGGTAATGAAGATGAAACAGGTTGTGAAGGGTCTAATTCGAGCTTATAAGACCCCGGGAGATCGTCGTAGAGCTCATACCATGTTAAAGAGATCGGGATATAACTACTTTGTGGGATTCCATGATACCTCTATCTCA
>Ga0209536_100014105_pt1 | contig 11494 bp, 17 predicted proteins | sample DeeMarSeWOR28_12_FD_187461 | JGI IMG/M metagenome (GOLD analysis project Ga0209536, IMG submission 187461) | Marine sediment microbial communities from White Oak River estuary, North Carolina - WOR-2-8_12 (SPAdes) (version 2) | ecosystem: Environmental > Aquatic > Marine > Intertidal zone >... | reverse complement strand
CCATCACTCACCGCCTCGCCTGAGCAGTCTGTACAATTTATAATCTCCAATATAATCACATCCGAGGTCATCGCTATGCCATCTGTCTCCATATGTGGCGCTGTCTCGCCACATCTTAGCTGATTGTTTCCACGTCTCCAACGCCTGACGGAGGTCAATGCGCTCGCTATTTATGTCTTTCCAAGACAGAGCGCACTGTCGTAATTTATCCTTAGCATCCTCCAATTCGGCGCGGAGTTGATCCTCGATTGGGCGGGTGTTCCACTGGCTAATAGGCACAACAATTGATTGTAGTGGACATAACCACACCCTACAATCAACCTCAGAATATTTGCGGTGCTTTGTTGGTAATTCACCACAAAACGGACATGGTTTAAGTTCACTCATCACTCACCTACCTCCTCAGGCAGTAACCGATCCAGTATTGCTAGGATCACTAACAATAGGTGAATTATCATGTTAGGTATAAAGTTGTTGCTGCACTATCTCTCCACTCATGCCACTTATGGGTCTAGCTAGATATATCTTCACTGAGCATCCTCCAACCAGTAATAAAATATAAAGTGCAAACTGCAATGTAAAGAAATTCTTTATTGACAAGCCAAGTTACAAAACATATTATGGCAACAACAACACACAGAATTCCGCTTAAGAATAAGAATATTTCTTTTTTCATAGGTCTACCTCCAATCCCCTAAAACACATCTTACAGAGATGCCTCGGATGAACATCAGCAAAATTTGCCTCCTCTGACTTCTTATCATCCAGAACCAGACCACAAGATGTTTTTGCTCCATCTCTAACCGTAAGGTGGAATTTGTAACCCCAGGTCAAAAGTTGGTTTCCAGAATTGAATGGATCAAGGCGCGTTACTTTTTTCGGTTGAACTATTTTAGCCATTATCGGTATAACTTTCCCTTCATGCGACCCATACGGATCAACTTATGACGTAATGACATAGTTCCGAAAAAATTCTTGTACTTCTTGCCTCTCTTATAAGCTTTACCATCTTTGAAGAGATATTCATCCTCACCTATGTCTTTTATGATGGTTCGCTTCTCTTTGAAGGCTTGAAGAGCAGTATCATTAATTTCTCCGTAATCCAGGGGAACTTGATGATACTTGTACTCCATATAGTAAATTGTCTCAAACAGACTCATAAAAAATGACCTCCATGTTTGCAGGAACAATTGTCCTGGCTATTCCCTTTTCATAGGTCAGCATTCCCAACTTCTGCATTATGTCCAGGCTATAATTTACATAGCTTGTGCTCAGAGGCTTACCACTCCTAATACCCAATACAGCAGCAGCAATTTCTCTGTAACTTGGAGAATATTTATGCTTCTTCCAGTATTCAACAACAAAATCCATTATGTTGTTTCTAGTGGGATTATTCTTTTGGTATCTCCTTGGCATTTCTTCTTTACCTTACAACTTCAATCAGTTCCTTGTCATATCCGAACCAATCATCCCATTCGACCTGACAATCAGTTTGCACTTGTAATTCATCACTGTCTATGTCAGGGTCTTTGCACTTAGGAATATCAGGGTTGCGGTTAGGTAAATGATAATCAGGCGCGCTCCACACTAACAGTCTGTTATTTCTTGCGTCACAGAAAATCCAAGGAACTACCTCATCTTCAGGCTCTCCGAAAAATGGTGCTATGCCATCTGACCTGTCATCTAATCCATAGATACAGGAATGTACTTTTTCATCTATAACTAACAGCCCATCATAACGAATGTTATGCAGGTTTCGCTCAGGGGTATCATCATAATAAAACAATACATCCCCTGGCTTCAACTCTTCGTACCAGTTGAGAGTGAACCTTGCAGTCATCCATTCTGGTATGTCAAAACTTACCAGAAGTAAAATTATTACTGAAATCAAAATTAGTGTTCTTTTCATTTCTCTCCTTTACCATTCTCGAATTTCCCAACCTTCTTTCTCTCTTTTTTCTTGAAGGTCTTTATAATGCAATGCCCTTGGGCATCTCCATCCATCTTCATACATGGTTGCACAAACATTGATAACATGTGGATTCATATACCTCCTGGTTTCATATCCTGATCCAATAATGGGGTGAGACCGATCTGACCTGCTCTTTAGAGTTTTAGGGTTGAAACAGTTTTTCCCTAGACACTCATCATCTCTAATCATGTAATGAGTTTCCTTCGGTCTACCTATCGGTTTCCCTTTCTTTAGCGTTCTAGTCTTATGATAAGCGAATTTCATGCAAAAATACCTTAATATTTCGTGAGTTTATGTACTGTAACAGGCTGTTATGAAAGAATAAAGCCAAAATCAGTCAATTCCGATGATTAAATGCCTCTTTTGAACCTTTTTATCTGGTTCTATCTTGATATTCACTTCATAATCTCTAAGAAAGGTTTCTTCAAGAAAAGTATATTCTTCCCAATTCATATATACTATATTTGGACTCTTGTCATACTTCTTTTCATAATATTTAATGGCATGTAGAAGATTTAGATCAATACTTGCATTATTATCACAGAACCATAGCATTCCTTTTTCTTTCATAAGGATATAATACTATATATAGAACATATATACAATAGTATAAAGGAGATATTAATTAATCTTTAATCTTTTAATTTAATTAAATATAATATACTATATTAAGAATGTGTCTTATGTCCCAACTAGCACACATTTTCCTCGGTAATATTGACAAAATGTCAATAACCGAACATTAGTCACAAATATATATAATATATTCTTATGACAAAACGTGGAAAGATAAAACCTAAAAAAGCCTTTGACCTTTGGTATGAATTTGATAATCTTCATATTGCCTGTAATGTATATCATAAAGAGACGGGCATAAAAATCTCTGTACAAGGTATGCAATATGCTAGAGACCTTTATGTTATCAGAAATCCAGAAGTCGCTAAATCTTTTATTGTTCCTGAATTAATGACCAAAGAGAATTGGGATGAATTCTTGGTTCGTAGGCTGATGAATGTTTACAGGCGCGCTCCCGAAATGGGAACAGGTTATTCTATAGCTTTCCATAGACACATTAAGAAAAATAACTTAGAAAGGTTTTCCTGGTTATATGCTGATAAGTTTGGGATCACTAAAAAACGCAAAAGTGACGAGAGAAGTAGTTCTGAAAGCGTTTCGTCATAAATGTGCTAGATGTAGAAAACCTACAGAAGTAGTCCATGAAATAGCCTTTCGCAGTATACGACCTAAAGATTGGTGGGTTTTTGAGAATCGTATACCTCTCTGTAGAGAATGTCATGAATGGGCGCATGATAATCCCAGAACCTCTGGTAAAATATTATATGAAATTAGGGAACAGAGGTTAAGAGAGTATGGAGTTAGTACCTGCGCCTGAGGGCGCACCCAAAAATTTTTCAGAAGAATATCGATCCTACGTTTTCAGATTTTGGTATACCAACTCAAAAAGGGGTGCAATCTATGTGCTGGATAATATACCCATCAAAATAGATTGGGTCACTGGTTCAGAGCTTACAAGATCACAGGTCAATTCTTGGATTTATGATCGCTTTACAGAATATGCCGAATATCTAGATGAGGAAGTAACCAAAAAATTCGATCAGCAAATGATTGAAGAACGTGTTATTATGCTCACTAGACATGCTGATGAAGCTCAAAAGCTTCAAAAGTGGGCTATGGAATACATAGAAGAAGAAGGTCTTGAAACTGCTAGAAATGCTGTTACTGCTCTTGTCCAAGGTATTAAAATTGAGCGTGAAAGTCGCGGTTTGCCAATGACTGAACTTTTGGCTCTGAAAGATAAAACGGATGCAGAATTGGTTGCCACTCTTAGAGATATGGTCAAAGAGAGTAATATTCTAGAGTTAGAACCCGCTGAAGTAGAAGATGACGACTCTGACGCTTAAGAAAAGGCAAAAATTACAAGCCATTGTTGCAGAACTGCAAGCTAGGAATATCCAAATTCCTGAAGAAGTCCAACAAGAACTCTTAGGTATACAAAAAGAAGTAAAATGGCCCTTTGATAAGAATGGTTACACAGTAAAGAACGATGGAACGCGCTTTGAGGCAAATCCGAAGCAGCAGCAATTTATAGATTCTGATGCCAGGTTTGCTGGAATGTTCTCTGCGCGTGGTGGTGGTAAATCCGCTTCTGGATCACAGAAGGCAGTTAAAAAAATCTCTAAGGGAGAATCTGGTGCGGTTCTGAACCCTACCTTTGAGGACTTCAAGGTATCTACTTGGCCCGAATTTAGGTCTTGGATACCCTGGAACATGGTAGTCGGAACTCAGCGCTATATGGGCAACCCTGAATGGTCACCTACCAGACCCTTTACTTTGAACTTCCTCAATGGAGCATTTGTAATCTGTAAGGGTCTGAGTAACCCTGATAGTGCGCGTGGCCCGAACATCAACTGGTTATGGTATGATGAAGCACGTAATGATCTTACTGGAGATGCCTGGAAAATTGCCATTGCCTCTGTGCGTATAGGTAAAGAGCCTCAATCCTGGGTCACTACAACTCCTAGAGGAAAAGCACATTGGCTATATAAATTCTTCCTGAAACAAGATATACCTGAAGAAGTCTTTGAAATCTTCAAAGAGGCAGACCCTAATCGACCTCTCATCGAATATGTTATCACCGACATTGAAGACAACAAAGATCACCTTGACCCTGGTTTCTATGCCTCGCTGCTTGCCTTCTATTCTGAGAGTGCTTGGCTGAAGAAACAAGAGCTTGATGGTGAATTTGTTGACCAAGAAGGTATCCTTGGTGAAGCCGTTGCAGCTATGTTACGTCAGAAGATTCTCATGACCCCTCCAAAGGACGTTGATAAGAGAGTTCGCTATTGGGATATGGGAGCAACCGAGAAGAAAATGATCCCTGGTAAACGTAAAAATGATCCTGATGAGACCCTTGGCACTAAAATGTCCTTCAAGAACCTTGAAGACAGATATGAATTTTACATTGAGCATCAAGAAGGTGATTACAAGGAATGGGATGATATCCTTGATATGATCGTAGATACTGCGGTCTTAGACGGGCCAACTGTTCAAATCGTCATAGAAGAAGAGCCAGGATCAGGAGGTAAGAACCAAGTTGCAGCAGTAAGAAATCATTTGAGGGAAAAACTCCCAGGTTGGCCCGATGTTATTGGATGGAGACCAGAAGGTGACCGAGTTCTCTTGGCTAATGTCTGGTTTGCGGAGGCTAAGTTAGGTAATATTTATGTGATTTCGGGGGAATGGAATAAAAAGTGTATAGACCAGATAGAGGGATTTCCTATGCTACAGCATGACGACAAGGTTACCAGTATCACAGGAGCGCGCCTGAATCTTGCTCCCATAGCAAAATGGAAGAAGATCGCATTTATGAAATTATAGCTATGGTATAATTCGCGCGAACATTAATGTTTCTTAATCTTTTTGTGGGTAAAACATGCCAAGAACAAAAACAACACATCCTAGAGAAAGTAGGGAAAAAGGGGAAAAGAATATACCCCTACCCGAAATTTGGCTGCCTAGACATTTACCAGCATATTATCAACCAGAATGGTTGAGTGCAAAGTCTTGGAGAGCCTATGTAAAGCGCCAACCAATTGCTCTAATTTGTCGTGATAGTCTCATTTCATCCTTTCTATCTCTGGATTGGAAAATTGAGCCTAAAGATACTGAGCAGAGAGACGAACTCAAAGAAGAAATAAAATATTATACTGGGTTATTTACTTCTAACAATGGATGGGATTATGATACTGTTGTTGCTTGGATTGGTAAAGATATGCTCGATTTGCCTTTTGGTGGTGCTGCTGAAGTTGGCAGAGAAGGAGACACCTTAGAAGGTAGAGTTGTCTGGTTTGAGCCTCTTGATGGAGCAACTTTGTTTCCAACCAGAAATGCTGATTATCCTGTAGGTCAGCGAGTGGTGGAAGCAAATAGAGAAGTTTATTTTCCTGCTCATTGTATAGATAGAGTTTATTATGCTCCAAGGACAGATATTCATAAATTTGGATGGGGCATTGCACCACCAGAAGCAATTTATTTGGCTATTGAGCTTATTAATCGTGGTGATAATTACTATGCGAAATTACTGCTTGATACACCAGAAGCAGGTATTCTTGATCTTATAGATATGGAAAAGGATAGTGCTGAAGCGTGGGTCAAAGCCTGGAGAGAAATGAATGCGGGTGTAGACCCTTATAAAGTTGCAGTTTTGTATGAGCATGAACGACCAGCACAGTTTATCCCTTTCCAGCGCTCACCTACGGAGATTATGTTTGATACTGCTACCATGAAATATGCAACTGTCATATGTGCTGGATATGGCATTTCTATGTCTGATATAGGCTTTTCAGCAAGATCGTCTGGTGGAGAGACTTTGGCAGGAACTATTCGAGATGAAAGGCGCACTCGTAGAACAGGATCATCATACTTTAAGAAAAAGATGGTCAACTTTTATAACAGACTGTTACCTGATACTCTTGAATATAAAGTGATTGATACTGATGAAGAATATTCTGTTGCGATGACAAGGGCGCGCCTTGCTGGTGCTACTGCTGCTACTGCCTATATTGATAGCAGAATTTTCTCCCCTGCTGAGATGCGTCAACAGGCAGTAGCAGATGGTCTTGTTACGATTTCTGTTCCAGAAGACCCTCCAGAAGAATCTGAATTCCCTGATTTAATGAACCAATCTCCTGAGCGTCCTAACATGATGGGGCGACCTGTGAATCCCTCAGAAGGGGGTCATGGAGAAGCAGCGAAGTCTGACCTACTAACTAAATCCCTACTGTCCATAGTCAATAAAGACGATAAATATTGGCGAAGGATGATTTATGCTGCTTTTCCGTTTGCAGCGGATCACGTAAAGGGGGTAAAGGAAGTTCTGGAACAAGACTTGGTGGACGCTTGGATGGGCGAACACGAACAAGTCCTATGGGGAAATCAGGGAGGAAACCTCGTTCCAGAATTACCTATAAAATCAAAACAAGCTGAAGACGCGGTAATGAAATCTCTCCAGGGAGAAACTTGGTATAGTCCAGGGGATTATAAAGAAATTATACATGAATTTGACACTTTGATAAGAGATGGAATACATGAAATAAATAAGACTTTTGAAGAAACTGCTTATATTACAGGCAGTAAGATTGATCCTATAGAGGATTATGATAAAAAATTTCTTGAAAATCTTGTATGGGATAGCTATCAGGCGATTCCTAAGATACTGTCAAAGTCTGTTGTCTCTGGTCTATCTATGTACCTTCTTAAAAAGGATATAGAAATAGAAGAGGTCTTTGAGAATATAGACCTTCTCTTTTGTGTAAAGAGCATCTCTTCTGATGCAATAAATGTTTTGATTTCAGACATTTCTGCCGAAATTTCTGATATAATATTTGGCACAATTCAAAATCATAAGGAGTAAGATAACCATGCCAGTAAAGAAACGTATAAAAAATATTGTAAGAACCATCAGCAAAACAGGGTTTAGCGATCCTTCTAATGGATTGTTCCTGAATCACGAGGTAGAGGACTATGTTAGTCAATTCATCAACCAGGGATGGAATCTGCTTTTTGCTAGAGTGACTAACAATAGCGTTAGATACATGGATCGGGATGACCAGGGTATTGAAATGTTATATGTGCTCTTTTTGCCTGATGAAGCTTCATAATGCTTGTTGATCTTCTGCTTTTCGCGGGGATAGGCAAGCTACTGATCTTTACAATACAAAAATATCCACTGACTAAGAGAATCCAGGGATTCAGTCCATTTTTCGAGGAACTGTTTTCGTGTGATTTCTGCTTGGGCGTATGGGTGTATTTCATATTGGCGCTAATATATGGCTTTGACCTTTTTCAAGGTTATTTGCCTTATGTGCCTATTGTAACTGAATTTTTGGGAGGATTAGTTATCTCTTTTGTGGTACACTTAGTGAGTATCGGATGGAGGGATAAATTTTCGATAATGGTTATTGGAGAGTAAAATGCCTAAACCGAGAGATGGGGAGACAAGAAAGGACTTTGTTGATAGATGTGTTCCCATTGTTATAGATGAGGGAACTGCAAAGGATGGAAAACAGGCGGTAGCCGTTTGTAATTCAATGTGGGAGCAAGACAAGAAGAAAGGTCTTGCAGAATTTTCTTTTACAATCAAGAAGGCTTCGCTTGATCCTGAAACTGGAGAAATGCGATGGAGAGCAGATACCTCTGATACTGAAATAGACAGTTATGGGGATAAAATGTCTCTTTCATTGTATGAAGATTTTCTCTCTCGTATTGAGAAGAGTGAAGCCCCTCCAGAAGAATTTACTTCAGATTATTGGTCTGGAGGAATGCCTTATCTTTCTATCTCTCACTATCCAGACCTGAATGGTGCTGGAGTACCTGGAGAGGTATCTGATCTTTATATAGATGGAAGTTATCTGAAAGCAAAAGGCACATTTTTTGATACTCCGCTTGGGAAGAAATGTTGGGAAGCAGTAAAAAGTGATTTCAAAAATGGTGCAGAAAATAAGGTTAGAATTTCAATTGCTTTCTTAGATTTGCAGCATAAGCATTTATCAAATGATTATGTCTTTGAGCGCTCGATGGATGAAGAAGAAAAATATGGTTTTTGCATTGAGTGTTTGAAAGAAATGGTTTCAGGTGAGTATGGAGGCTTAGAGTACCAAAAAGGCAGTCTTATTCACCTAGCGTTGACTAGAGTACCTGTCAATAAACGAACATTAATGGAGGTTGACAAAAGTATGACTACTCGAAAAGAAGACGCTGAGAGCATTGTTGAAGAACTGGCAGAAGATTTAGAAGAACAAGCTGCCTCCATCAATAAAGCTTTAGTCATCAAAGCCGAGGATGAAGCCTCAGAAGATGTAATTCTGAACTTATCTGAGCGTTTAGATGGCATTGAGAAAAGCTTGATGGAAATCCGATCATTGCTGGAAAAAGAAGAGGTTGTTGAAGAAGAGGAAATTATAATTCCTGTTGTAGAACAACCAGAGGAAGAAATTGTTGAAGAGACAAAATCTGACTTGACAGAATTGGCTGAACTTCTAGTTCCTGCATTTGATGGCATCAATAGCAAGCTTGAACTGCTGACTACTGCTATTACTCAGCAAAGCAAAGATCGTAGGCAGACGGGTATTCCAGAGCGTAGGAGTATAGACCCTCAGACCGTCTCTGAACAACTTGGACTGCCTCCCCTTGATAGGTCAAAGCCGACCTCGATTAGGGAACTTGCTATGCGATCAGTAATGGGTAGATAAGGTATAATTGTTAGTAACAGGTCTTTTGCTTGGGGGTTGCTAAAGCGAACTGTGTAACACAACACATCTGGTTAAATCTTCATCGTCGCGGATGCGGTAAAGCTGAAGGTGTCAGGAAACTTCTATAAGACTTGTAATACGGAGGTATCCGACAATGGACGAAAAGGTTCTTAATCTTGGTGATGATCGCCAGACAGACCCCTCGTTTGTTTTGAGGGCGACTGATCCTGTGATCTTACCTCAACCCTACTCGTCTCCTGCTGATTTCGCGGCTCAGTACCCAACTCCTCTTGATCCGACTGAAGTCCTTACCATGTGTGATGAAGTCACATTATGGAAATGGCTGCCCGAAGAGAGAACTGCTCTGAACGCGCATACTTGGCGAGAGATGACCTCCTTGGAGTTCACTTCTGGATCAGCTTATCTTGCCTTTGCTGATGGTGAATGTCCAGAGGAATATACTCATGATGGAGCGAACCAGACGATTACACTAAAGAATCTTGGTGCTAAGAAAACCCTGTCTATTCGCGACATTATGCACTCACGCGCCGTAGCCTCTTCAAATTGGCATGGCATCAATGCTGTAAACGGGCCATTCCCCTTCGGTGAGGGGATGCCTGGAGGTGGGGATGCTGCTTCTGCTGAAATGATGAGAGTTGCAAGTGTGAAAGAGAAAGAAATGGAACTGGCAACTATCCTTGTGCTAAATGGATGGGATCACCTTTTGGTTGATGGTAATGCTAGTGGTAACTCCCTTGAATTTACAGGGATTGAAGATTGGCAGACCGTACAAAGCTGCTCCTTCCATACCAATGATAATTCCGCTTCTGGAACTTTCTCAGGACTTGGATTTGATCGCTTCCTCAGTGAAGGTTGTGCAAAGCCACAAGCTATTTTAGGTCATCCACAGGCTATTCAGGAAATGATGAGTGCCTACTTCCAGTTGGGCTATCAGGGTTCACAAGTTGTGAATTACGCCGATGGAAGCAGAATCGTTCCTGGCTATAACTTTGGTGGATTTGTAAATACTGCTGTTGGTATGCTAGAAGTCGTAGCAGATAGCAACTTTACTGTTTTCGATATGGGTAATGGAGCATTCCAAGCAGACCTGTGGGCGCTTAGAATGCGTCACAACGGTCAACCCCTGGTGTACAAGATCACACAGATTCCTCTAGCTCTGAACGACCTAGTTCCTGGATGTACTGCAATAAGTTTCCAGATTTGGGCTGCAACTGCCTTTGTCATTAAGGCTTGCTGCGCTCAAGGTCAGTATACTAGCCAGTTCACAGGGAGAATTGAGACGACTTGTACTGCTATTGGCTAATCCTGCTTCTAGGCAGATGAAGACCCCCTTATTTGGGGGTCTTTTTATTGACAATACTTATTTGATTTGCTACAATAGGAGTGTATCTCCTCACTGTTGCTGACCAGACAGTTTTTCGCATCCTCCTTCCTGTCTGGTCAGCGCTCTATTCTCAATTTTACAAATTTGAAGTATACTTTGTCAAGATGGAAAACCAAACAGCCCTAAAATATTATCAATCTATCCAGAAATATATTCGCTTGGGTGATGGTTCAGAATATGTATTTGTTCCTCGCGCGAATATTTCATTAGCATGGGTGAGTAATGAACATGTAGACCAAATCTTAAATATAAAGAAAGGGTGTTGTGGTGGGAAGAAAAAGAGCACGTTCTTCTATGCTAATGAAAGTGATATCAGAAGATGGACTAATGGAGGTGGAAGGTGAAACAAGTTTTTACAATGAAAGAGCTAAAAAGCATGAATGTAAAAGAGCTAAGAAAGCTGTATAGATATTACTATCCTGAAAAATCAGCAAAAAATATTGGGAAACAACAGCTTGTCTCTTTGATTCATGGTGCTGCTAATATGCTACAACCAGACAAGGAATTACCATCTTCGGATGAAGTAAAAATCCCACAATCTGTGAGAGTCCGAAGAATTTATGAACAGAATAAACAGTGATCTACTATCCTGCCGATACGATCTATCGCACAACTTGTGACTTTCAATGTCATAAGACGAACTACCCTCAAAACCTCCCTGGAATCGATTGGGCATTTCCAAAAGGAACTCAAGTATTAAATGCCTTAGAAGGTAAAGTAATCTTTGCTAAGGAAGGCTATAACGATGGTTTTGGAAACCTCGTAAAGGTATCTAGTCCAGGGGGATATGAAATCTGGTATGCTCATCTAAAGTCCATAAAAGTAGTTTACGGTCAGGAAATACTA
>Ga0209536_100014104_pt1 | contig 11496 bp, 8 predicted proteins | sample DeeMarSeWOR28_12_FD_187461 | JGI IMG/M metagenome (GOLD analysis project Ga0209536, IMG submission 187461) | Marine sediment microbial communities from White Oak River estuary, North Carolina - WOR-2-8_12 (SPAdes) (version 2) | ecosystem: Environmental > Aquatic > Marine > Intertidal zone >... | reverse complement strand
TCTCCCAAGCCAAAGTCGCGCAGAAATCATGGTCTAAACTGGACCCTAGAGAACGGGTTACTCATATGCTTCGGGTTCGTGATTATCTGGTGCAGCACGCTGAGAAAATCTCAGAGGTTATCTCCAAAGACAACGGCAAAACCCGGGTGGATGCCTTGGCAACAGAAGTGTTACCTGCCGCAATGGCAGTTGACTATTATAGCAAGCACGCAAAGAAGTTTCTGAAAACTAGATACATCTGCCCGGGAAATATCCTTCTTTTAAACAAATTTTCCAAAATAGTACGAATTCCCTACGGAGTTGTCGGGGTGATCTCGCCCTGGAACTATCCCTTTTCCATACCTTTTTCGGAAGTGGTAACCGCACTCCTCGCTGGGAATGCGGTGGTTGTCAAAACAGCTTCAGAAACTCAATGGGTTGGCCGGATCTTGGAGAGATGCTTCTTGGCAGCGGAACTACCTCAAGGGATTTTCAACTATGTCAACATCCCCGGCCGTCTTGCTGGAAGTGCTTTTCTGAAAAATGGCATTGATAAGCTTTTTTTCACAGGCTCGGTGGCAGTGGGTAAACAACTTATGGCTGAAGCCAGCAGGACCCTAACTCCACTCGTCCTCGAATTGGGGGGCAATGATGCCATGCTTGTCTGTGAGGATGCTGATCTATTCCGGGCAACCTCTGGAGCTGTATGGGCTGGCTTCCAAAACAGCGGCCAATCCTGTGGTGGGGTTGAGCGGCTATATGTCCATGAAAAAGTCTACGATTCATTTGTTCCGCTACTCAAGAAAAAGGTTGAAGCTTTACGGATAGGCTTTGATGAGGATTTCAAGGCGGACATTGGAGCCATGACCACTGAGGGCCAGGTTTCCACGGTCAAGAGCCATCTCGAAGACGCATTGGCCAAAGGAGCTCTGGTTTACGCCCGCTCTGCTCCACCGGAAGGTCAAGGTTCGAGTACCTTTTTCCCAGCCATGGTTTTGACCGAAGTGAACCACAACATGTTAATTATGCAGGAGGAGACCTTTGGCCCTCTGGTGGGAGTAATGAAGGTAAAGGATATGGATGAAGCAGTTGCTCTCGCTAACGACTCTCAGTTTGGTCTCACCGGTTCAGTATGGTCAAGAAACAGAAGGCGGGCTGAGACACTGGCCAGGCAAATTCAGGCTGGGGTGGTTACGATTAACGATCATTTATTCAGCCATGGTCTGGCCGAAACGCCCTGGGGTGGGGTAAAACAATCGGGAATTGGCCGCAGCCACGGTGCCATTGGCTTTGATGAATTGACCCAACCACAGGTGATAGTCCATGATATTATGCCCTTTGCCAGACAAAATATCTGGTGGCATCCACACGGAAAGAAGATATATGAAGGGCTTCTGGGGGCAATCAGATTTCTTTACAGCAGGTCCATTCCCCAAAGGACTGAAGGTTTTTACCATTTGCTCAAAATCCTACCAAGATACTTTTCGACAAGAGGTTAGAAACAGGAGGAGATTGCATGGCCGCTAGAGTGGTGAGAAGCTCCTGTCGCGCCTGCCACGGCGGTTGCGGTGTGCTGGTTAGAGTAGAAAACAACAAGGTCACCAGTATAAAGGGCGACCCAGATTGCCCGGTGAACAAGGGGTGGTTGTGCATTAAAGGAAAAAGGTACCACACAATTACCCATCATGCTGAGCGCTTAACTGATCCTTTGCTTAAAAGAAACGATTCCTGGAAAAAAATATCCTGGAAAGAGGCTTATAACCAAATAGCTGATCGGTTTCTACAAATAAAGGAAAAACTCGGCCCGGAATCTCTTGTGTTGGGATACGGAACCGGTCGGGACAATGAATCCTTCATCTACCGTTTTGCCAATACCTTCGGCACCCCAAATGTACTCACCGCCGGCCACATGTGTTATGGGCCGCGAATTGCCACAGGAATCACCCTCTGTGGCAATCTGCCGGTTGTAGATTACCAGGGCAAGCCCGCTTGCGTAATCGTCTGGGGAGCTAACCCTCTGGTTTCCCATCCCGACGAATACAAGGGTCTCTACCTGGCTCAAGCAATGAAGGGTGGTGCAAAGATTATCTGTGTTGACCCGCGACGTTCCACGGTGGCCAAACAATCTCACCACTGGCTTCAAATCAGACCTGGAACAGACGGTGCTCTGGCCTGGGGAATGGTAAATATCATAATTGACCAAGGGTTGTTCGATCAACAGTTCGTGGAAAGCTTTGTCTATGGCTGGGAGGAGTTTTGCCAGAGGGCCAAACAATACCCACTTTCCTGGGCAGCAAATAAGACCGGGCTGAGGGAAGAGGAAATTGAATCAGCTGCCGCGACCTTCGCTACCGCCAAGCCGGCAGGCATACACTGGGGCGTGGCTCTAGAGCAGTCCAAGAACTGTGTGAACACAATAAGCTTATTGATTTGCTTAATGGCCATGACCGGGAACCTGGATCGGCCTGGGGGCAGCGTTTTCTATCCAAATCCACCAGTGATCAATGCCTCGCACCTAGGGGCGCACCGAATCTTACCGCTGGAGTCCCGTAAGAAGCGGTTGGGTGGGACGATGTTTCGCTTGGCTGATCGCATCGGCGTGATCAACCCGAAGGTTGTTTGGGATGCCATAGTCGATGAAAAACCCTATCCAGTTAAGGGTTTGTATCTAATCAGCACCAATCCAGTCATCTCCCGGGCCAACTCCAGAGAGGTGAAGGCAGCCCTGGAAAAGGTGGATTTTCTGGTGGTGCAGGACTTTTTCCTCACGCCTACCGCCCGGGAAGCGGATATAGTGCTCCCTGCCTCCACCTGGCTGGAACACGACTATGTGGCCGATCTTTGGAAGCGCCACGGCTGGGTAGTAGCCCGTCAAAAGGCGGTGCAAATCGGTCAGGCCCGATCAGATTACTCCATTCTGAATGAACTGGGAAAGCGGTGCTCGGACCCTGTCCATTGGTGGCCTTCTGTTAAGGATGCTCTCAATTACGTAATATCCCCTTCCGGGTTGAACTGGGAGGAGTTCTGTCAACGGGGCTATTTACAAGGCGAGCGGAGTTTTCTTAAATATGTAAAAGAGGGCTTCAGCACGCCGACGGGGAAGGTGGAATTCTACTCCACCACCATGAAGAAATTGGGCTATGATCCCCTGCCGGGCTTTTTCGACCCGCCGGAAAGCCCCTGGAGCACTCCAGAGCTCTTGGCAGAGTACCCCTTTCAGCTCATAACTGGTGCTCGCATACCATTTTTTTTCCACACGGAGAACAGGGTCCCCGGGCCGCTGCGTAGCAAACGGACCGATCCTTTAGTGGAAATACATCCAAAGGTAGCCAAGGCAAAGGAAATCGCTCAGGGAGACTGGATAGAGATCAGCTCACCCCGCGGCACTGTGGTGCTAAGGGCTGTTGTCACGGACCGGGTTCCGGAAAACGTAGTTGCGGCGGATCATGGATGGTGGTTTCCCGAGGAGCTTGATGATTTAGGCTGGGATCGTTCCAACATCAATATCCTCACCGACAACAGTTATGGAGACTGTGATCCAGCCATGGGTGCTACGAATCTTCGTGTCCTCCTGTGTAATGTCAAAAAGGCCGCAATTAAGGATCTCTAGAGTGAAGAAGATTTGAAACTGAACTTTGTCTCTTCCTGACCAGGAGATGACGGCTGGCCAGAGCAAGACAGAGTTCTTGACTGTGGGTGATATTGGCGACTGCAGGTGACTGTTCTTTCGTTCCGAGTTACCCGGCCTGGTCACTTCTAGCGCAGCTGCGAAAGTGAGCACAGGCCTCCCGCCAGTCACTCCAGAAGAGACACCTGCAGCCGCTTTGGTCTGTCTCATAAAGCTCAATCGCAGGCTATAAGTAAGATGGGTACACTTCTAGGAAAAGGTAGATGACCTCAGCTGGAGAAACTGGAGAAGGGCACACTAAAAATAAAATCGAGCGCCGACAGCGCCTTCCAAATCGAATTCCGTGTCTGGAGATACGTTGAAAATGGGGACTATTTCTGCAAATACGTCAAAAGGTGCGCTTTTAAATAGATGTTCCACTCCCAAAGGAAATCGAAAGCCAGCCTTGTTATCTTTGTTATCACGAAATACAGCTCTGGTGCCAACGCCTAAATATATTGGTGTTTCTCCAGTGCCAGAATCGATCAAAGAATAAATGTGATAGAGGTAATCGGCATAGATGTGAAAGTCGTGATCACTGTCTAGTGACCATCCAAACCCTGCGTCGAGAGCGTTATACTTATCGATAAAATATTTGCCATTCACACCCGTTGGTACACCCAAGGTAACTCCCAGGCCGAACTGCTCCTCGGCCATTGCAGTTCCGGAAAATAGGAGAGCCGTCATAGTCACGACCACGAAACCTTTTAGAGTCTTGATCATCTTACCTCTCCTTTTTTTGGATTCGGATGAGATGCTCAAAGAAAGAAATGGACCAGAATTAATACAAACATTTCTCCACTATCAAAAGACATCAGGCTGGATATCTTTGCCGTAGTCCACCCCGGGCATGCCAAAGCCGTGGTGTCTGAGGAATTCCTCCCGGAATCCATCAATGTCTGACAGCCTGCTCACGTTTTCCGTTGTCACCATTTCCCACAACTTGCTTACTTCTTCCTGGACATCTTCACGCATTTCCCAATCGTCTAGACGTATTCTGCCCTTGTTGTCTGTCCTAACGGCTCCGCCGGTAAAAAGGTGATCGCCATAAAGCCTGTACATTTGATGTATACATCCCTCGTGTATTTTTTTCGCCTTCATGACCTTATACAGGAGAGATATGTAGAGGGGAACCGCTGGTATTACTGCACTTGCTCTTGTTACTAAAGCTTTGTTCACACTGATGATGGACCTACCTCCTAGGGGTGCGAGAAGATGGTTGATCTCAGCTGCACTCTCCTCCAAGTGTAACTTCGCCCTGCCGATTGTGCCGTGGCGATAAATGGCATTGGTAAAAGTAGGCCCAATATAGGAAAAGGCCACTGTTATAAAATTTTCCGCCAGCAGAGCGTCCTTTTGAAGGGCTTTTACCCATAACCCCCAGTCCTCACCCCCCATAACCTTAACTGTCTGGGCAATTTCATCTTCCGTTGCTGCCTCGGCCGTAATCTCCCTAACCTCTCCGGTGAGAAAATCAACCGTCTTGGAGGTGTACTTTTCGCCAATGGGTTTGATGACGGAAGAGTAGATCTCCCCAGTTTCGGGATCTATTCTTCTAGGTGCAGCTATACTATAGAGCAGCAGATCAACTGCTCCGAGATTTTTTCTAATAATGTCTGATACCTCAGACTTGACTTCCTTTGAAAAAGCATCTCCGTTAATGTTCCAAGCTTTGCAGCCTTCCTGCTCTGCTTCTTTTTTGAAAGATTCAATATTGTACCATCCAGCGGTGCCCGGTCTGGATTTTGTCCCAACCCTTTCGTAGCCAACGCCAATACTGGAAGCTCCTGAGCTGAAAGTTGAAACTATGCGTGCAGCGAGACCATAACCGTTAGAGGCACCAATCACCAGGATCCTCTTGGGGCTTTTTATTTTACCTTGAGCCTTGATATAATTTATCTGAGCCTTCACCTGGGCAGCACAACCAAGAGGGTGTGCATTGAGGCAAATGTTGTTTCTTATTTTCGGCTCTATGACCATGGTTCGAGTTTTTCCCCCTCACCTATACCAATAGCTGCCCTGCCCTTTTCATCAGTCTACCAATAGCCATGCCTTGAGGACATCTCCTTTCGGCCAGGGAATAGTCCAAGCTCCCAATCCGAGCACGAACTTCAGGTGTAAGCTGTCCATAAAGAGAGCGGGCGCGATACCGATCTCCATAGCTCTCGTAATACATTAGATATCTCATTACCGTGGCCACCGGCACCGCTCCACCCAGGGCTTTCTCGCAAATGTTGCTACAACCCGCGCAGTAATTGGCAGCAGTCTCCTTGGCGTACTGGTCCAGGAGGCGCAAATCACCGGCAGAAAGGTTCGTTTTGTCCATGGCGGCAGCGACATTGGACATGAGGATGGTAATGTTGGGCATTTGGGAACAGATGGAGGCTATGTGCGGATTTGTCCAAACTGCCTTGAGCTTGGCCTGGGCATCGGTAAATCCCCTCTCAATAAAAGTGTCCACTAGTTTGGCTGCGCTGGAAGAGCCAAAGGACCAACCTCCCTGGGTTTTCATTGCCGTTAAGCCGATGCCGGCCTCTTTGCAGGCAGCTACAGCCTCCTTCATCTCGGTCTTGTGCATGAGTCTGTAGTTATAAGTCATCATGATGCCATCTATCCAGCCCAGCTTGGCTGCCTCGAGCAGGCATTCTTCCATGTTACTGTGGCTGCTGAATCCGAAAAATTTGATTTTCCCTTCTGCCTTGGCTTTTTGGGCCCAAGCTCTGGTACCGTTGTTTAGCTCATTAATGCTACTGATGCCATGGACGAAGTAAAGATCGATGTAATCGGTCTTCATTCTCTCAAGAGAGCGATCCAATAGTCTGGTCATACCCTGCGGATCCCTGGAATCCGACTTGCTTACCAGGAAAACTTTGTTACGGGCTTCCGGGTACTTAGAGAAAAAACTCCCTATTCCCCTCTCGCTTCTGCCTCCCTCGTAGCAGTCAGCCGTATCCCAATAGGTAACGCCCCATTTTAAGGCCTGTCTTAGAACGAGCTGATTTGAGGGAATATCGAACATGCCACCAAGTGAGAGAACCGAGACTTGCACCCCTGTTTTACCAAAAGGCCGGGTTGGGACTACAGTGAGTTCTGAACCAGAGGTCCCGCTTATCTTAGCAAGAGTTTCCCTTGCGTTCAGAAAAGAGCCTGCAGTGGCTGCGCCAGCCGTTTTGAGAAAGTCTCTCCGCGAGAATCCATTTTTTTTCTTGGACATGTGTTTTTTCTCCTATCGAGCATAGCGCTGAGAGCCTAGCGCATAGCGTAAGTGGTCAATTAATTGAATGGTTAAAATCGTTGAAAACGTAGAATTCGTAAACGGTAAACGGTAAACCGTACAAGATGTTATTCGTTATACGGAGAACTTCAGCCCATAACTTGTCCTAACTTGGAACTTGGAACTTGGAACTTGGAACCTTGAACTGCTGTCCTCTGTCCTCTGACTTCTACCTCCATGACCCATGCTCTATGCCCTATGCTTTTTAAGTACTTCGCTGCAAGAGCATTGACCTGCCCGGGCTTCTGGACTCGTTTTCGGCCGTGACCCTTATGGCCCGCTTGCCGCTCACTGGGCATTCATGTTCGCAAATCCCGCAGCCAATACAGAGCTTCGGGTCCACATAAGGATGCTGCAGTCTGACCTGAACTGAAATGTAGCCTTCAAGATCTGGCGCATCATTCAACGAAATACCATCAGCAAGAGTTATACTATTTTTCGTGTTCTCTAATATTCGCCAGCGGTGTTCTCTGCCGTTGCGGTTGGTCATAACATAGTAATCCCCTGTGGCCAACTCTCCCGGCTCCAGACTGCTGTCCACAAGCTCAAGGTGCTGTCCGGCAATATTATGAAGACGAAATTTGCCCCCTCTCAGACTACTAAAATACTCTCTGGTAAAGATTGCTTTGGGGCTTACGGGGCAATTTTCCTGGCAAACAATACACGGCCTGTCCATGGCCCAGGGCAGACAGCGACCCCGGTCAACAAAGGCGGTTCCCAATTTGATTGGACCAACCTGGGCAAATTGACCTTTTCCGAGTTTTTCTTCCAAGGTGATTGGGCGGATGGCAGCGGTGGGGCAGATATGGGAACAGGCGATACAATTAAGCTGGCAGCCACTGGTGCCGATGCGAAAATTGAGGATGGGGCTCCACAACCCCTCCAGTCCGCTTTCCAGGCTGGCGGGGTGGATTATGTTGGTGGGGCAAATTCGCATGCATTGACCGCATTTAATACAACGACTGAGAAAAGCAGGCTCGGCTAAGGCGCCAGGAGGACGAAGTACAGAGGGTTGCCAATTGGGTCCTACTAGGCCTCCCAGCCGAACTATGGGTATGGCTACTGCGCCTGAGAGCAGAGAGGTGAGAAATCCCCGGCGGGAGAGGTCGGGCAAAGAAACCTCGCCGGTTTCAGAGATGGTTGTGCGGTAACCCACGAGGTTGTGTGGGCAACCGTCCAGGCAGTTCATGCATAGGACGCACTCACTAATTCGTATTTTTTCGGCTGGCTGGCAAGCTCCCTCACAATCAGTGTCACAGAGATGGCACTGGCTGCATTCGCTGCTAGTTTCAACTACACCTATTCTCCAAAGGGAAAATGTTGACAAGACGCCAAAAAGGGCTCCCAAGGGGCAGACGAACCTGCAGTAGAAGCGGGGAACCTTGAGGTTCAATAAAACCGCGGTGAGAAAAACACCACCGATGAGAAAAGAACCTTGGTAGTAGCGCTGACCTACTGAAATCGGCTCTGCAAGAGGTAGGAGTGCCAAATTAACCGAGCGTTGAACTAGCGGGATGGGATCTAGCAGGCCCGTTTGTAGGGAGGCCGCTATTATTTTTCCGGAAGGAAAAAGCAAGCCTAGAACCAGCCAAGAGGTGATGAAGACAATCAACAGGGTGAATGCATTCTTGGGGTTTGGCAATACCTTTAGCAGAGAGAGCAGGGCCACTCCCGCCAGGGAGACAATTGTCACAAGAGAGAAAAGCATGGTCCGTTCCTGCACAGTGCTGAATAGACCAGCAAGCAAAGAACCAGAGGCAGCAGTGAGCAAGAATATGAGCAGGTAATACTTGATGGACTGGCCCGGGTGATATCTGTTGAGCGCGATCTTCGCAGAAACCCTCTTTCCTCGCCTGGCAAGGTAACCGATGAAATGGTGAATGGTGCCAAAAGGGCATACCCAGCTACAGAAGAATCGCCCCAATAATATAGTTAGGATCACCGTTACTAGAGCCCAGAGGAGACCCCTATATAGGGAATTGGTGCTGAGCATTGTGGCTACAGCCACCAGAGGGTCAAGCTGCAGTAGCCAGTTGACTGGCCAGCCCCTTAGTCGCCACCAATCCACTCCCAAAGTGGTGACTATGCAGAACCAGATTAGGAGGAGGAGGAAGAAAATCTGGCTTATGCGTCTAACGGTTACAATTCGCATTTCGGTTGCACCGGATGTGAGATGTGTGATGTGTGATCTGAGATATAGAAATCTCCAGTCGAGATATTCCTCTCACTATTTGCTATCTCACATCTCATATCCCACATCGTATATGGAGGGCTAAGCAACGCTTAACCGTACTGGATTGAGTGACTCATAATCGGCGGTACCAATACCGGCACCTTCCGCCTTGGCTATATAAGGTAGTTCCGTGGGTTTCTTCCCCAGCAAGGTGGCGCCAAAGGCATCGGCCGCTACCTGATCAGTGCTGACGATCATGGTACCGGTCTCTTTCAAATCTTCTAGAGAACCGCCAGTGGGACCATTGGTCATCATGGTTGTGGTGCCGTCCAAAACTACCAGAGTGGGTTTGACCATGATTGCCAATTCTTTAATTATGTTATGAATATCCTGATGAAAGACGTTGCGGCTGCCGCCCAAAAGACCATACCAGTTTTTCATGGTCATGGAAGCGCCACTCCGGTGGTGATCCTTCACCGGAGCGACGCCTATTACCTTGTCAATTCCTTGAAACGGCTCCCAGAGTATCGGCCAGTTTCGGATCAAAACGCCATCAGAGACTGTTGTGGGCTGAAAATAACTTTGCTTGGGAAGGAGGACTTTGGCTCCTGCTAATCGAGCTGCTTCTTCAATACCAGTCAGGGAAAAGCAACTGGCGGGGTCGTTTATAGGGTTGTCGGTGACTACTACCTTGGAGGCGCCGGCCTTATAACATAGTCGAGCAATTTCGGCCACCAGATGAGGGTTTGATGTGGCAGAAATGATGGGGGGGCTTGCGAAAGCAGCGTTTACTTTAAGCAGCACCCTGTCACCTTGTTTGACAAAGGTTTCGATCCCCCCTAAAGCTTCGAGTCCCCGTTTGATTGTCTTTACCCGGTCCAGGCCTGAAACGATACTCATCTTGCCACTCGGGCTGACCATGGAGAAGTCGGGAAGTATCACCTTTGCCACTTGCTCTTCACCAGGGCGAGGACCGGTTCCATCGTAAAGCCAATAACCTAAGGTGCATGCTGCGGTTATGGATAAACCTCCCTTGAGGAGTCGAAGAAGGAAATCCCGCCGATTGGTGGTGCCTTCCATCATGATGTGTTTCACCGTGTGGTCTCCGCCAACTTTTGGTTCAACCTTTGCGCAAGTTCCTCCGCTGCCTGCCTATTCTCCGCCCCGTGGACTCCCGCCAGGATGCTGCCCCTGCTGAAAAAGAGTTCAAAGGTGTCCATTATTTCAACAAGCTTTGCTCCGGGGATGTTCAGGTTCAATTTCAGTTCAGTGCCGCCGACTGCCTTTAAAAATGAAGCATAGGCTTCCACCAGCCTGGCGGCTTCGACTTGGCTCTTTCGTCGAGAGAGGAATGCGGTCAGTTCTGCATCTCCCACAACATATTGGGCAGTAAAAATTGAATCGAACTGCTCAAAGCCGAAGCCATCGGAGGGTAAAAGGGAGATGCTTTCTCTGTCGAGGTTTTTCTCTGGAAATAGAGCTAGTTCATTTATTTCATTCCGTTCCACTGGAGTTTTACTGATGAAATTTCTACCGAGGGATAACATCAGTTCAGCCATTCTTTCCTGGGCAACTGATGAAACCAATTCCAAGTAATAAGGCCCGTGAACGAGATAGAGTCCGTTTTCTGTCTCATACCCATAGTCTCCTAAGTCCAGTTCTTTGGCCTCAGACCTTTTTTGTAGACTGTAAACAGCGTAAGACCCCCGCGGGGATCCCATATGGTAAATGAATGCTTCCATCCAAGCATCAGGCTCATCTTCAATAGCAAAACGCTGACTGACCAGAACAACAAAACCGGCTGAAAGATAGAGTTCAGCCTTTCCGTTAATTTTGTCAGAGAGATTTTCGGGCCCGAAGGATTCGGCTGGGGAAAGAGAATTGAGCTTCTGAGGGGCATACCCTAGAAGATCTTGTGGGGTGCTAATATCAGAGAGTGGTTGACTGGATAGTTCTTGTTGCAAACCACCAGGCTTGAGGACAGACGGATCAAAGCGGGACTGCTTGAAAAAGATGCCACCGGCTATGAGCACCAGTAAGAGGATTACAGCGTATCCAACAAAAGATTCGGTCTTGCTTATAGTTCTTGCCATTCGTTTCACGACCTACCGCCAATTTGCTGCAGCATCTCGCCTAAAAAGCCGTCCCTACCGGCAAGATCTGGCTTCTCTCGGTTTCAGGTGGTCTCCTCTTGCGGACATAGGTGATGAAATCTTCGACGCAGGTAAGCTGGATGTCCAATTCGTTTCCGTAACTACCTACAATGAAGGCATCGTGGGCATCGCTGTTGCGGAAGGTCAAGATGTTTCTCTGTACAGCAATTCTTTTTGCCATGGCTTCGGCTTGGCGGTGCATGTTACTACTGGCTATTTCCAGGCCGTCCGGCTGGGCATGTCTCAGCCA
>Ga0209536_100014103_pt1 | contig 11496 bp, 5 predicted proteins | sample DeeMarSeWOR28_12_FD_187461 | JGI IMG/M metagenome (GOLD analysis project Ga0209536, IMG submission 187461) | Marine sediment microbial communities from White Oak River estuary, North Carolina - WOR-2-8_12 (SPAdes) (version 2) | ecosystem: Environmental > Aquatic > Marine > Intertidal zone >... | reverse complement strand
GGCGCCCAGCCGGTCTGCGAGGGCGCCGGCCAGGGTCTCGAAGGTGAATACACCTTCTATCGAGGTACCGACCACGACGATGCCCATGCTGATCAGGCCCCCCAGGGGTATAGCCACGGCCAAGCCAAGACGTGCCTCGGGCAGGGTCTGTCCCTGCGCCAGACTTGACCCGAGGAAAAGGTTGTAGGGCACCACGGTGGTGCCCACCAGACCGAGAATCAGCAATCCCGCTCCAGGTGCGAACTGCGGTACCAGAGCACCGGTCACGAGATCTGTGAACGGTGGATGCAAGCGCACCGCACTGATCAGGAAGGCCACGCCCATGACGGCCACCACCAGGCCCAGAAGCTTGGCCACCGTGCGCGCGGAACCGAGCCAGAGGACAATTCCCGCCACCAGGCCAGAGCCCAGAGTCAACAACGCCGGCGGCACGCCGACCTGCAAGCTGGCTCCTGCCACGGCACCCAGGATGTTGCCCATCTCGTACGCGGCACATCCCAGCACAACTGCCACCAGAGTGACGAGCGGTACCACAGGTACCTTCCGGAAGAGCGTGCGCACGATCCCGCCCAGCGGCTGTCCGGTGGCAATGGTTACCCGGGCGCTCGCCTCCTGTAAAGTCAGGCAGGCCAGGGTCGAGAAGACCAGGGCCCACAGCAGGCTCAGGCCATGGCTGGCTCCGGCCTTGGCAGCCGTGGTCACGGTGCCAGGTCCGATGAAGGCGGCACTGATGGCGGACCAGACCAGAACCACGATCAGCTGCTTGCCAAGAGAATGGCGGCTCACGCTGGTTCTCCCGGTTGGCTGGACGAATCAAATGGAGTGCCCTGGTGAGCGTCCGGGGTGACGAGGACTTCGGGGCTATCGACCTTGCCGAAGCCGCCACCGCCGGGTGTCTCCAGGACCAGGCGGTCGCCGGGCTGCACCTCGCAGGCGACGATTCCGGGCAGAACAACCCTGCTGCCGTCAGCGCGGAGCAGGACCTGGGAACCTGGCTGTCCCGGCTCGCCACCGGCCAGACCATAGGGGCCGGTCAGGCGACGCTGGCTGAGCAGCGAAAGCTCGAGCGGGGACAGGAAGGTGAACTCACGCACCAGGCCGTCGCCGCCCCACCAGCGTCCGCGCCCGCCGGATCGGCGGCGCAGAGAGAATCTGTCCAGACGTACGGGATAGCGCAGCTCGAGCAGCTCGGGATCGGTGATGCGGGTGTTGGTCATGTGACTGTGCACGCCGCTGGGCCCGTGCCAGCCGGGACCGGCGCCGCAACCGCCACCCACCGTCTCGTAGTAGCTGAACTCTGCGTTGCCGAAAAGCAGGTTGTTCATGGTGCCCTGGCTGGCAGCGCATTTGTTCAGTACCAGCAGGAGCAGATCGACCAGCCGTTGGCTGGTCTCCACATTGCCGCCCACGATGGAGGGAGCGTGAGCATCGCCAGCGGGATCCGCCTGGCTGCCGCAGGTTCCGAAGGGAGGGGACAGGATACCCGGCGGGATGACGATACGTACCGGCCTGAGCAGGCCCTCGTTCAGGGGGATGTCTTCCTGCACGAGCAATCGCAGGACATAGACCACTACCGAGTGCACGATGGCAGGCGTCGCATTGAGGTTGCCCGGATGCACCGCGGCCGAACCAGTGAAATCAACGATGGCTTCACCACCAGCGATGGTAACGTGCACGGCCAGGAGGGTGCCATCATCCAGCCGTTGCTCGGCGGCGTGAGCGCCGTCGCCGAGGCCAGCCAGCGCCTCGGCCATGCGCACTGCGGCGCGCTCCTCAAGGGCGGCCATGTAGTGAGCAACCACCGCGCTGCCTTGCTCGCTGGCGAGGGCGATCAAAGCTTGCGCCCCCTGGTGGCAGGCGGCCACTGCGGCGCGCAGATCGGCCAGGTTGTCCGCCAAGGCACGTGTGGGATGGGGACCGGCTAGCAGCCGATCGGTCACGGCGGCCAGATCCATCTGCCCGTTGCGCATGACCAAGGTGGGGGGGATGATGACCCCTTCCTCGCTCAGTCGGGTGGCGGCCGGTGGCATGGAACCCGGCCGCACCCCACCGATCTCTGCATGGTGCGCCCTGGCCGCGACAAAGCCGAGCAACTGCCGCCGCAGATAGACTGGCGCCACCACTGTCAGGTCCGGCAGATGGGAGCCTCCGCAGGCAGGATGGTTGGTCACCGCCATGTCACCCGGCTGCAGGTCCAGCGCAGCGTTCACGGTCCGGACGCACATGCCCAGCGAACCCAGGTGCACCGGAATGTGGGGCGCGTTGACAACCAGTCCACCCCTGGCATCCAAGACGGCACACGAGAAATCCAGCCTCTCCTTGACGTTGGTCGACACGGCCGTACGTTCGAGGGCGGCCCCCATCTCGCGGGCGATGGCGGTCAAGCGGGCTGAGAACAGTTCAACCTGCACCGGTTCCGGGTGGCTCAAGGCAAGGTTGCGACCGGTGCGGTCACGGTCTGCCGCCTCGGGCACTCGCTGCACGCGGGACATGACGAGGGCACCCGTCCTGCTCAACCGGGCCTCCCAGCCCGGTGCGACCACGGTGCCACTGTGCGGGTCGAAGATCAGGGCTGGGCCGGAGATGGTGATTCCTGCAGGCAGACTCTCCCGCAAGTAGACGGGGACATCGAGCCAGCGGCCGGAGAACCAGACCCGGCGTAGGTTCTCTGCAGCAAAGCCGGCGGGGGACTGGTGTGGTTGGCCAACTTTCCGAGGATCACTGGAAGCCGGCGATCTGTCAGCTGACCGGTTGAATCCCGCTGCCGGTCGTGACGCGGCCACCACCCGCAGCGCTACCAGCTCTACCGGCCGCTTCTCGGGTTGATGACCATAGATTGCCTGGTAACGGGTGGCGAAAGCGGCGTGCAGAGAGTCGGCATCGATCTCTAGGTCCGGCGGCAGCTCTACCTGCAAAGCCGACTCCTGACCGACAGACCTCATCTCGGCCAGCCTGCGGCTGATGGTCACCGCGGATTCCGGAATACCGTCTTCGAACAGGGCGTGTGTGGCCTCGCTGGCCAGAGTTGCCAGCACTTCCGGCACAGCCGAAACCGCCTCGTTCAGCGGGGCCAGCAGTTGCCGGCTCGCGAAGCGCTCGACCATGGCCCAGGCCATGCCCCAGGCACTCAGCAGCCCGGCGTCGGCTGGCACCAGGATACGGGTGATTCCCAGCAGGTCCGCCACGGCACAGGCATGCTGACCGCCAGCGCCTCCGAAGGTGACCAGCGTGTGATCCGCAGGATCATAACCGCGTCGGATGCTGATACGGCGCATGGCATCGGCCATGCGTTCGTTGGCAATCTGCAGGAATCCCTCCAGCAAGGCCATCTGGGTTGGCGGCTGGTTCGACTCCGGATCCGCGGGGTCAGGCTTAAGCCGTGCGAGCACCTCTTGCAGAGCCCTCTGTGCCGGGGCCTCTGCGACAGGAATACCGAAACGGTTCGGGTCGAGTCGTCCCAGCAAAAGGTTCACATCCGTAAGGGTCAAGGGGCCACCAGACCCGTAGCAGGCGGGCCCGGGGTCGGCCCCAGCGCTGTCGGGGCCCACCGCCAGAGCCCCGTCGGACCACTGGCAGATCGAGCCGCCGCCGGCCGCCACGGTCTCGATGGCCAGGGCGGGCGCGAACAGGTGCGCATCGCCGACCCGGTGCTCGAAGACATAGTCGTGAGCGTCGTCGTAGCGGGCGACGTCTGTGCTGGTGCCACCCATGTCGAAGCTCAGGATCTTCCTCGTGCCCGTACGGACGGCGGCACCAGCGGCGCCCACAACCCCGCCTGCCGGCCCACTCAGCAACATGTCCTTGGAGTGCGCGCTGGACGTGGCCATCAGGCCGCCAGCACTGGTCATGACCAGCATGCGGCCATGGGTCAGGCTGGAGCGGATACGCTGCAAGTAGTCGGAAACCATGGGTGCCAGGTACGCATCCACCACCGTCGTCTCGGCCCGGGGAAGTATCCGCACCTCCCGGGCCATGCCAGAGGAACAGCTGACGTGCTTGAAGCCAGCCTGCTTCAGATATTCTGCCAGTGCAACCTCGTGGGCAGGGAAGCGGTCGGCGTGCAACAGGGTGATCGCCGCGCAGTTGATGCTGTCAGCCAGCAGAGACTGGACAACAGGATCCAGACGCTGCAGGTCGAGCTCGGTCAGCACGCTGCCGTTGGCGGAAACCCGGGCATCAACCTCCACCACGGTCGTGGCCAGACTCGCGGGTCGGGAGGCAGACAGGGAGAAGAGTTCGGGACGCTGCTGGGTGCCGATGGTCAGCAGATCGCCGAAGCCACGGGTGATGAAGTGGGCCGTACGGGCTCCGCCGCGGGTGAGCAGGGCGTTGGTGGCCAGGGTCGTGCCCAGACGCAGATCGATGCGAGGCAGCTCGGACCTGTAAGGCGTACCGGTCAGCAGACGTGCCGCCAGGATGGGGGCCTCCTCGTCGAAACAGATCTCGAAGGGGCAATTGGCTTCCGGAGTGACCGGCAATCTCCCTGCCAGCTCTACCTGATTGGCACCCGGCATGAAGGCAACGATGGGAACCTCGTGGTCGGGATAAGATAGCAGCCGGAATCGGCCACCGGTGAGCACGTCGGCGCGGATCGGCCAGGTGGGCACGATCTGGAATATCAGGGGCTCGAGTTGCTTGTTAATTGTCCCTCGTAATGCGCTGTTGCTTAGTACCTTGGTCGTATGAAAGCAGCTCTGAGGATCGATGGCGACAGCATCGGTGAAGGTACCCCCGGTATCGATGAAGAGCTGCCAGGCTTCAGACACGACAGATGCGTCTCCTGGTTGACTGGATCGTAAAATCTCCCAAAATGATCCTTGTTATGTGGTAAAATGCAGCCTGGGCGCGCCGCCGGAGCGGTCAGCTCTCACTTCTCGCCACGCAGCGCCTGCCGGCGCGCCCCATCTGGCTGGAGTTTCCGGCTACATCTCGGACATTGCTCACCGCCGTCCCCCTTGGCACCGGGTTCAACCAGATAGTAGAACCCACAGCCTAACCCTTTGGGAAGTTTTTATTCAGGTGCTGGCTGCGGGGGACGGAGAAGCCATGATTACCAGGACGCCACTTGGTGGCTTCACGGAGGCCAGGCTATGCGACTTCGCCCCAGCACAAGCTTCATGGCATCGCTGTTCACCCTCGTGGTCGTGCTAAATCCTATCGGGCCGAAGCAGGCCACCGGGTCGGTTTCGCCTGAAAAGGCCGCATGTTATCCAGGCGAACAGGGTGAGACGAGGGAGCGGATCCTCGTCCTGCTGTCCCCTCCGTCCGCGCGGTCAGATGATCAGGGTGCCTCTGGCCAGCCTGGTCCGCTGGATACCTCAGGATTGAACCGTCGCTACCGCGACCTGGGGGTGATCGCGAGCGAGCCCATCTACCCGGGCATTCTGCGCCATCCGATTTTGCGTGCGGCGATCAGCCGTATCCGGGTCCTGACCCTGACGGCAGGAGCCGATCCGGTCCCCATCTTGCGAGAGCTGCATCAGGATCCTCTGGTCCTCCAGACAGGTCGTGACCGCCGGCCCGACCTGCACTACACACCTAGCGATCCCCGCCACACAGATCAGTGGCATCTGCAGCACACCCGCGTCTACGAGGCCTGGGATACGGTGCGCGCCGAGGTCACCGCAAGTACGGTCATTGCCATCGTGGATGCTGGCGTTTGCTGGGAACATCCCGACCTGATGGGCAACATGTGGATCAACTCACCAGAGGATGTGAACCAGAACGGCAGGTTCGATGCAGCCGATCTGGATGGCGTGGATGCCGATGGCAACGGCTATGTCGACGATGTCGTGGGCTGGGATTTCGGTGAGAATGACAACGATCCCCGAGAGGATACGATCGAGCATGGCACGGCGGTGGCCGGAGCGGCCAGCGAGGTGACCGACAACGGACTGCTGGGCGCTGCCATCGGCTTCGCGGCCCGTCTGATGGCGATCAAGTGTTTCAGTCAGGCAGGTCAGTTCGTGGCTGCCTACGAGGGCATGATTTATGCAGTGGATAACGGAGCCACGGTCGTCAACTGCTCCTGGGGCACACTCACTGCAGATCCGGTGGAGCAGTTCATCATCGACGCGTTATGGGCCGCCGGCGCCCTGGTGGTCGCTTCGGCTGGCGCGTTCGATGGTGTGCCCATGTATCCGGCGGCATACGAACATGTGCTCGCGGTCACCGCCACCGATCTGTTCGATGTGAAGGCGTCGTTCGCCAACCACGGCACCTGGGTCGATGTCTGTGCTCCCGGTGTGGACATCTGGACCACGAGCGGCCTCGACGACTTCACCGTGTACTCCGGCACCTCCTTCGCGACGGCCATGACGGCCGGCCTGGCAGGGTTGATCCGGGCCTGGGACCCGGCCCTGACCGTCGAGGCGACGGCAGACCTGATCCTGGCAGCGGCCGTCGATATCGACGACTTGAATCCCGGCTACGCCGGGCAGCTGGGTGCCGGTCGTATCGACTGTGCGGCCTGGCTGCCGGCCACCATCGTGTCGCCGCAGGAGCCGAGCGGGCAGCCCCTGGCCCACCTCGGCAACAGCCCCAATCCTTTCAATGCGCGGACGCTGATCCGCTACCAGCTGAGCCGGCCCGGCCTGGTGAGCTTGCAGGTCTTCGATCTGGCCGGCAAGCGGGTTGATACCCTCGTGTCGCGCTGGCAAGACAGAGGATGGCAGACCGCCGTCTGGGATGCCACCAGCCTGGCTTCCGGGACCTATTTCTACGTGTTGGAAGTGGGGGACCAGGTCGCACGCCGGAAATGTCTGCTGGTGAAATGAACGCGTCTGCAGAACACCCCGAAAATCCTGTCTTTACTTGCTTGCCACCACCGCCGGAGTCGCTATGTTGTAACGAGCTATTCACCCTCGGGCAGGACATTCCGCACTGGTGATCCTTGCTTGCCCGGAGGCATGGAAATCAGGCCCCTTTCGACCCGGAGACCATCCGGATATGTCCGATCCACACCGGTCCAACCCCGCAGGGTCTGAATCTTCTGCTGCCGATTCAGCCCAACCCCAGAACCTGACCGCTGCCACTGTACGTTTTGCAGGCGATTCCGGCGACGGGATGCAGCTGGCGGGGATGCGCTTCACCGACGCCTCCGCGCTGCTCGGCAACGACGTGGCGACCATGCCCGACTATCCGGCCGAGATCAGGGCCCCGGCCGGCAGTGTGGCCGGGGTCAGCGGCTTCCAGGTCAACTTCGCCGCCCAGGATATCTTCACGCCAGGTGACGAGGTCGACGCGCTCATCGCCATGAATCCGGCCGCTCTGAAGGCCAATCTGCAAGATGTGCGGGCCGGTGGTCTGATCCTCGTGAACGAATCGGATTTCACCGAATCCAACCTGGTCAAGGCCGGTTATGTCGACGGTTACAATCCGCTGGATGACGAGGAGATCAATGCGAATTACCAGGTCACGCGGATTCCCATCTCGCGCCTGACCCAGGAAGCGCTGGCCTCCAGCGGCCTGAGTACCAAGGATGCCCTCCGCTGTCGCAACATGTATGTCCTGGGTTTGATCTTCTGGCTCTACAACCGTCCCATCGATGTCACCGTGGCCTACCTCGAGGATTACTTCGGCAAGAAGAAGAACCTGCCCGAGGTCGCCGCTGCCAACATCATGGTCTTGCGGGCCGGCTACAACTTCGGTGACACGGCGCGCCTGTTCACGCACCGCTACCAGGTCGACCGGGCTGTCATCCCGCCTGGCACGTACCGCCGCATCACCGGGAACGAGGCCGTGGCCCTCGGCCTCATCGCTGCCGCGCAACTGTCCGGCAAGTCGCTGGTCTATTGCAGCTATCCCATCACGCCTGCTAGCGAGATCCTGCATAGCCTGGCAACCCGGAAACAGTTCGGGGTCAAGACCATCCAGGCCGAGGACGAGATCGCTGCGGTATGCGCCGCCATCGGAGCCTCCTTCGCCGGGCAGATCGGCTGCACAGGCACCTCGGGGCCGGGCCTGGCTCTGAAGACCGAGGCTGTGGGGTTAGCCGTGATGACCGAGCTGCCCCTGGTGGTGGTCGACGTCCAGCGCGCGGGACCGTCGACCGGCATGCCAACGAAGACCGAGCAGGGCGATCTGCTGCAGGCTCTCTACGGCCGCAGCGGCGAGTGCCCGGTCGTGGTGCTCGCGGCGCGTTCGCCGGCCGACTGTTTCGACACGGCCCTCGAGGCGGCCCGTCTTGCCGTGCAGTACATGGTGCCCGTGATCCTGCTCAGCGACGCCTACCTTGCCAACGGAGCCGAGCCCTGGTTGCTGCCCGATCCGGACAGTCTCGAACCGATCCTGGTCCAGCATCCCCGCGCGAACGGAGATCGGTTCCAGCCCTATTCCCGTGATCCCCGCGGGGTAAGGCCCTGGGCCCTGCCGGGCACACCGGGACTGGAGCACCGCATCGGCGGTCTGGAAAAGCAGGATATCACCGGCGATGTCAGCTACGAAGCGGCCAACCACCAGCTCATGGTGGAAAGGCGTCAGCGCAAGATCGACAACATCGCCGAGATCTTGCCCGCCCTCGAGGTGTGCGGCGAGGAACCGGGCGATCTCCTCGTTGTGGGCTGGGGAAGCACCTTCGGCGCCATCCGGTCGGCCTGCCAGCAAGCCCGGGCGCGGGGCCAACGGATCACCTCAGTGCACCTGCGTCATCTGAATCCCTTTCCCCGGGATTTGGGCCCCCTGCTTTCCCGTTTCGAAAGGATCCTGGTGCCCGAATTGAATGCAGGGCAGTTGCGCGCAGTGCTGCGCGAGCGCTTCCTGGTGGATGCTCGGGGCCTGAACAAGATACAGGGTCAACCGTTTCTGATCGAGGAGATACTCGATGCGGTGGACCTGATGCTGGACGACCGCTGGGGAGATTCCCTCTCACGGGCGCCGGTGGCGCGGAACCGAACCGCGAAGCGAGGCTGACGACCATGGCGAATGAGCCCACCGATAGCATCGTTCTGAAACCCAAGGATTTCGCCTCGGATCAGGAAGTGCGCTGGTGTCCGGGTTGCGGCGATTACGCCATCCTGAACCAGGTCCGCAAGCTATTCGCCAAGCTGGGAAAGCTGCGCGAGAAATCCGTCTTCGTTTCCGGCATCGGCTGCTCCAGCCGGTTCCCCTACTACATGGAGACCTACGGTTTCCACGGCATCCACGGGCGGGCGCCAGCCATCGCCACAGGCATCAAGGTTGCCAATCCCGAGCTGGACGTCTGGATCGTCACCGGTGACGGCGACGGTCTGAGCATCGGCGGCAACCATCTGGTGCACCTCATGCGCCGTAACCTCAACCTCAACGTTCTGCTCTTCAACAACCGGATCTATGGCCTGACCAAGGGGCAGTATTCACCTACTTCTGAAGCAGGCAAGGTCACCAAATCCACCCCGCAGGGATCTATCGACATGCCCCTGAATCCGCTGAGTGTGGCTCTGGCGTCTGAGGCCAGCTTTGTCGCGCGTGGCGCCGATGTGCATAAGAAGTTAGGTGAGATACTGGAACGGGCCGCCCGGCACAAGGGCACCTCTTTCGTCGAGATCTACCAGGATTGCAATATCTTCAACCATGGCGCCTTTGCCTATGCCACCCAGCGCGACGTTCGCGAAGACAACACCCTTTACCTGGAGCATGGCAAGCCGCTGATCTTCGGCAAGGACCGCAACAAAGGGCTGCGCATGGCCAGCTGCGGCAAGCCGGAGGTCGTGGAACTGGGGAAGGAGGTTTCCGAGCAGGATCTCCTCGTGCACGACGAGACGGAGGAGTGCTTCGCCTACATGCTGACACGCATGTACCAGCCGGCAATGCCGGAGGTGATGGGGGTGCTCTACTGTGTCCAGGACAATTGCTACGAGGATCTGTTGATAGACCAGGTCGCCAGGGCCCAAGCTGCCAAGGGTGTGGGCGATCTGCGCTCGTTGCTCTATGCGGGCGATACCTACGAGGTCACCCCTGACAGCCCCTGATCCAACTTGAGGGCGGAAAGCCCTTCAATAACTACCGATAGCTCGACTTGAGCGATCCCCAGCTGTAATCCTGCGCTCCGACCGGATCACACGGGAGTCCCGGGAACACGCCTGTCAGGGTGCCGAAGCACGCCAGGTTGCTGTGCTTGTCCACCAGGAAGGACTCGTAATCGGCGACGGGCGCCGGCGGATAATCCGAATAGAAAACGAATGTCCCCTCACCCACCGGCCCCGGTTCGCAGTCCGCAAACTCGTCGGGCTCGAACTTCAGCAGGGGTGCGTCGACATCCGGTACGCTAGGATCGCCGCCGCATTCCAGGTAAAGAAAGTATTCGGCATTGCACGGTTCGCCGTAAGAGTCGTAACCCGTTGAGCTACCGGCTGGCTCGGCCCAGTTCAGAGCATTGGCGAAGTCCGTGCAGGTGCATTCCCCGAACTCGACATCCAGGATCATGTTGAAATGGCTCAGAGCATAGGGGGTACCGGTGTTCCAGCTGACCGTCAGGGTGTAGACCCACATTCCCATCTCCGGATTGTCCCCGTTGACCTCGGCCTCGATGTTGCCCACGATGAAACACTCGTCGGTTCCGGCCGCGGGAGCGGCCAGGATCAGCATCGAGAACAGTACTGATAAGGTCTTGCCGGGTAACCGCATGGAAACCTCCTCGCAACCGCAGCGATGGCTGACCTCGTCACCGGTCATCGCAAACCGGGTGTGATGCCCTCTTATGGCCGGCTTGATGTAGCAGATGGGCAGAAATCTGCCCGCTTTTCATAATATATTTTAACTTATTGGGTCTTTTTTGACAATGATAAATTAAATTCCTGTCAAGACATCATTCCAGTTCTGAAAGCGCCGATCGCATGTGCATGCCACCCTCCTCAGCTCGGCGGGCATGGTGGGTGGCTGCAGCCTTCTGGCCCAGACGTGAGCAGGCAATACTGAGGTAGGCATGGGCCAAGGGATCGTCAGGGTCGAGTTTAAGGGCAGTCCGACACTCGGCAGCTGCGGCCTCGAACTGTCCGAAACGACAGAACAGACGACCGCGGCGGCTATGGGCGCCAGCCAAATCTGCATCGATGGCCAGAGCCTTGCCGTAGCAATTGAACGCCTCGCGCAGTCGTTCCTGATGTTCCAGGCACTCGCCCAGCACGATCCACAGCTCTTTCCGCGCGGCGTCTTCATTCAGGTAGAGTCGACACTGGCGCTCGGCCTCCTTGACCGCACCGGCCTCGAGCAGGCTGATCGCCAAGCCCAGCTGAGCTTCCGGATGTTCCCTGTCGATACCAAGCACCTGCGTGAAATAGGCACGAGCTTCGTGGTGCAAGCCTGTCTGGTTCATGATCTGACCAATCTGTACCTTGGCGTCTAGGTTGTCCGGTTCGAGCTCGAGGGCCTTCTGGGTGACGGACTCCGCATCGGCCAGACGCCCCAGCTCTAGGTAAAGAGCACCGAGGGCCAGTTGCAACAGAGCCGACGGCTCGGCCACCCTGCTGCCTTCCTCCAGCAGGTCGACCGCGACGTTCAGCTTGCCCTGCTGGTAAGCGG
>Ga0209536_100014101_pt1 | contig 11497 bp, 7 predicted proteins | sample DeeMarSeWOR28_12_FD_187461 | JGI IMG/M metagenome (GOLD analysis project Ga0209536, IMG submission 187461) | Marine sediment microbial communities from White Oak River estuary, North Carolina - WOR-2-8_12 (SPAdes) (version 2) | ecosystem: Environmental > Aquatic > Marine > Intertidal zone >... | reverse complement strand
GGTGGTGGTAGACAATTATCAGTTCCTTTGGGTGGTGGTACTTATTTAGACATAGGATTTGGAGGTTTAGGTGATCTTCTTACTCCAGATCTTTTAGCTCTTATAAAATATTTACAAGGAGAAATAGAAAAAACTCCGGGTTCTGAAACTAACAAACCTATTAGAGATGCTCTTAGTCGTTGGAATAAATTATTAAATGATTATAAAAACGGTGACGCTACACTACAAGATCTAAAAGATTTTGATCCGGGCATACTAGGTGACATGGGTGTTTGGTCAGAGTATTATGATGACTTTATTTCAGGAGAAGAAGGAGTTGTTCTTGGTGGAGTAGAATCTACAGGCGAATTTGGCGATGTAGCAGTAATACTTCCTCCTTTGTTGCCTCCTAAAACTGAAAATAAAAGAACAGATGGTGGTGGTGGTTTAATGACCGGGGGTGGTATTAACACTGGTACTACTGGAGGTCCCGGCCCAGCTACTGAAAACAAAAGAACTGGCGGTGGTGGTGGCGAAGGTACTGGTGACGGTGGTGGAGAAGGTACTGGTGACGGCAGGCTTGATGTACTTGGAGAAGATTGGGAATACGATCCAGAGCATGATTACATCTACGTAGGCGATTGTACGTTTGTACGTGTAGATGAAAATGGTAATCCTATTGGTGAGCCTACTGTATCAGAGTACTGTGATCCTAACGATGATGTATATGTAGTAGGTGGTAATTATTCTGGTCCAGATAGTGAGTGGGACCCTCGTCGAAAAGTTATAGTAGATATTTTTGGCGAAGGTTCTATTATTGATACAACCAAAGACAACACTGAGCCAGAAGAAAAAGATAAAGACGCTACTGAGGCAGAAGAAAAAGAAAAAGATAAAGACGCTACTGAGGCAGAAGAAAAAGAAAAAGATAAAGATAAAACACCTCCAGAAGAAGAGAAAAAAGATAAAGACGGTATTGGCTGCACAACTTTAAATGAAAACGGTGAAGTAGTAGAAGGTGTATATAAAAACGGTGTATGTGTAATTCCACCAACTACATCTGGTGGCAACGGTGGTGGTAACGGCGGTGGTGGTAACGGCGGCGGTGGTAACGGCGGTGGCGAAGGTGTAGTAACTTTCGAAAATATGTATGGGTACTACGGTAATAAAGATGGTGGTGACGGTGATGACGGTGACGGTGATGACGGTGACGGTGATGACGGTGACGGTGATGACGGCGGCGAAGAAGGATCTATGTTTAAAGATATGTCTTTAGGCGGTACTTCTGGTTCTGCGTTTACTCCCTTTCAAGCCGTACCGGGATATACAGCCCCTACTTATGCTCCTATTAATGTACCACAACAAGATTATATGGCTGAGATAAATAATTTAATAGCAAGAAACAGCAGTATGTTTAAAGGTTATATATAATATGACATATTTAAATTTAGTAAACAACGTATTGCGGCGTCTACGTGAAGACGAAGTATCCAGCGTTACTGACAACACCTACAGCAAGATGGTTGGTGACTTTGTTAACGACGCTAAGAAGATGGTAGAGGACGCTTGGGATTGGTCAGCACTTAGGACTACTCTGACGGTAACTACGTCTTCTGGTATTTTTAACTACGTACTCACTGGATCACAGAACAAGATCAAGGTGCTAGACGTAATCAACGATACCTCAAACATCTTTATGCAGTACCAGACTCAACACTGGTTTAACGATAAGTACTTGAACCAATCACCGCCTAGTGGCGCACCTGAGTACTACACGTACAACGGTGTTGACTCTAGTGGTGACACTCAGGTAGATATTTATCCTAAGCCTGACGGTGTGTACAGCTTGAGATTTAACTGTACGCTTAGGAACCCTGAGCTAAGCTCTGACACAGATGTACTGTTGATTCCTAATCAACCCGTGATTCACTTAGCAGTGGCTCTGTTAGCTCGTGAGCGTGGCGAGACAGGCGGCACATCAGCACCTGAGTACTTTGGTATTGCTGATAAGTTTTTGTCTGACGCTATTGCTATGGACGCACAGAAGCACCCTGAAGAAACCATCTGGTACACTCCGTAGGAGCCTGACGTATGGCACAGCCACTACAAAGCATCAACCTAGTTGCTCCTGCGTTCAAGGGTGTCAACACAGAAGACTCGCCGTTAGCTCAAGATCCGTCTTACGCTGACGTTGCAGATAACGCTGTGATTGACAAGCGTGGACGTATTGCTGCACGTAAAGGTATCGACGTTGTTACTACTGACAAGACTGAACTAGGTACTGACTACGTACACAAGATCCACTACTTCTACGATGACGCAGGTAACGAAGTAGTATTTACTGCGGGTAACAACAAGATAATGACAGGGACAACCACCCTGACTGATGTTACTCCCGGCTCGTACACTATTACTGCTAACAACTGGAAGATTGTAAACTTTAACGATAAGGCTTACTTCTTTCAGCGTGGGTACGACCCGTTGGTATACGACAACGCCACAGGTCTTCGTACATTTACTGTAGCTAACGGTACAGCTACTGCGGCTACTCTGAAGTGTCACGAGGCTCTGGCAGCTTACGGTAGACTGTGGATCGTAGACAACGCAACAGACACACAAACTATTTACTGGTCTGACCTGTTGATAGGCACAGACTTTACTGGTGGTTCCAGTGGTTCTATAGATGTATCTAAGGCTTGGCCTGATGGGTACGATGAAGTACGGGCGTTGGCAGCACACAACAACACCCTGATTATCTTTGGTAAGCACAGCATACTTGTGTACGGAGGAGCGTCTAGTCCAGCTAGTATGGCTCTGGTTGACACAGTAGCTGGTGTTGGGTGCATCTGTAGAAACTCTGTTCAACACATTGGCACAGACGTTTTGTTTATGTCTCCTTCTGGACTCAGGAGCTTAGGCCGTACTATCCAAGAGAAGTCGCTGCCTCTGTCTGACCTGAGTTTAAACGTGAAGACTGAGATCATTAGTTTGATTAGCAACAGGACGTTACCTACAGCGTCTGTGTACAGCCCTGAGAACTCCTTTTACATCATTGTGTTCCCAGATCAACTTACTGCGTACTGTTTTGACTTAAAGGGTAAACTTGAGAACGGAGCGTACAGAGTTACACGGTGGACTTCTATTCCACACAAGTCGTTTGAAGTTAAAACTGACGGTACAGTGTACATAGGAACAGTTGACGGACTAGGGACGTACTCAGGTTACTTAGATAACACAACGGCGTACCGCTTTAGGTACTACAGTCCGGGGTTGACGTTTGGTGATCCTGCTAAAACAAAGTTGCTAAAGAAACTAAGACCTACTCTGGTTGGTGCTACAGGCGCAACAGTGTTTATGAAGTGGTCTTACGATCTAGCTACGGACTTTAAAACCTACGAGTTTACTGTAGGAAACCAAGTACCTGCGTACTACGGTGTTGACGAGTTTGCTATCGGTGAGTTTACTGGTGGTGAACTTACGACTAGAAACTCTGTTCAAGCAACAGGTAACGGAAGTATTATTACGATAGGACTAGAAGCTGACATTAACGGGTCTGCTTTATCCCTCCAAGAAATTAACGTATTAGCACTAATGGGTAAAACAGTATGAGTAACTATACAAAAACAACAAACTTTACTGCTAAGGACAGTTTACCTTCTGGAGATAGTGGTAAGGTTATTCGTGGTAGCGAGTTTGACACTGAGTTCAACGCTATATCAACAGCGGTTGCAACCAAAGCAGACACAGCTTCTCCTACATTCACTGGCACTGTAACGATTCCTGCGTTGACGTTTACGGGTACTCTGTCTACAGGCACGATTGACGGAGGAACTTACTAATGGCACACACATGGTGGCATCCTATTACATCAGGAATAGGCAGTGCAGTATCAGGTTTTTTTGGTGGTTTAGGTCAAAGTATTGGAAACAATGCAGGTAACATTGCATTAGGAGGCGCTGGACTTCTTGCACTAAAAGAGGCTTATGATCGTCTTGGTGATATTGGTGATGAGTCACAAGCTGGTGCAAACATTATTGCACAACAAGGATTACAACAATCACAGTTTAGACCGTTTACTGTAACGTCTACTACTGGTAGTCAGTTTGGTTTTACTCCTGCTGCTATGCCTTCATATACTACACCGTATGCTCCTCCTTCTATGTTTCCAACAGACGGTGGTGGCGGTGGTTATGTTCCTCCTAGTAATAATTTTCCGGGCACTGATTTTGTTCCGGGTGAGTCTATAGGCCCAACTAGATTAATATCATCTTCGCTGCAGATAGGGCCTCCCGGTTTACCTTTTACGGGCGTTGTTAATGATACGCCAGAGTTGCCTCCCGGTTTAACTGGTTCGGGCTTTGGTGGCGATATGGAACCATGGGCGCAAACGCCTGCTTTAGGCTCTTCTGCTCGTTTAACTTTATCACCTCAAGAAGAAGTTATGCAAGACATGCTTCAACAGCAAGCTGAGAGTGCTATGCTTGGTGGTCCTTTTGGAGCGTTTCAAAGACAACAAGCAGCACAACAAGCGTTTGGCTTAGGCGGTCAGTTCATGGGTGCTGCGGCACAACAGCCGTCTGATCTTAACCTGCTACGTGGACAGTTTGCAGGACAGGTGGGTGGTATGCTGGGTCAACAACCTAGTCCAGCCATAGGTCAATTTGGTCAACAAGCACTTGGCTTAGGTATGGCTGGCTTAGATACACAAGCCCCTTCTGATGTAGAAGCACTAAGACAACAGTACACTCAACTAGCAAGTCAAACTGCTGGTAGAGCTTTACAAGACACAACAGGACGAGAGGCTGACGTATACGAGCGTATCAGAGCTACACAGCGTCCTGAAGAAGAACGTCAACGTCTTGCACTAGAAGAGCGTATGGCTCAACAGGGGCGTTTAGGTGTACGTACAGCTATGTTTGGTGGTGCTCCTGAACAGTTTGCTTTAGCTCAAGCACAAGAAGAAGCACAGAACAGAGCATCCTTGATGGCAATGCAGCAAGCACAAGCAGAACGTCAGCAGGCTGTTAGTGAAGCCCAGACGTTTGGTGGTTTGTTTGGTCAACAGGCAGGACTCTCTAGCCAGCTTCAGTCAGCGGCACAACAGAGGGCTGCACAGTTGTCACAGCTTGGACTTAGCGCACAGCAGATTGAATCTCAGTTGCAGTCTGAGGGTCTAGGCAGAGCAGCTACATCAGCACAACAGGCGGCTCAGTTGGCACAGCTTGCTGGTGGATTACAGGCGCAACAAGCTGGCTTAGGTGCACAGTACGCTGGGTTAGGTAGCCAGTTGGCTATGCAGGATCTCGCTGCACAACAGGCACAACAGCAGTATGTTTTGGGTGCACTCACAGGCTCTTACATACCACAAGCACAACTGATGAACGTAGCACAGCTAGGTATGACGCCTATTGAAATGGCTCAACGTGGTCAGTTGTACGGTGCTGGTTTGTTTGGTGAAGGATCTATGGCAGGGCTTCAGTCTCGTTTAGCGGCAGCACTAGGACAAGCTAACTTGTTTGGTACTGTTGGTACTGGCTTATTGTCTGGTGCATTAGGAGTAAAAATATAATGGCTAGTTTTGCAAACTCATTTCTACAAGGGCTAATAAATCCTACGTACCAGCAGGGTTTGTTTACTGCTGCTCAAGGTGCTGGTAGTTTTTCTAGAAGACAGCAAGAAAAAGAAGATCTTGCTCGCATGAAAACAATGTCTCCAGTAGAGCAAGCTGACTTTATGGTGTCGCGTGCTAAAACACCGGAACAACTGCAAGCCGCAACAGCACTTAAAACTACAGCGGTTCGCGGAGCAGGACAGGAAAGCCTTGCGCTTTTGCAGCAACGCATGGTTGACGCTCAACGAAGAATGTCTGAGTTTTCTGCGGTAGGTAACGTGTCTCAAACAGAAGCTATTAAAGCTGAAATGCAACAGCTTGAAGATGCTATGGTGTCTGTTGCTCGTCAAACAGGACAAGCAAATATGACTCAGTTTATGGGAGAAGCAGATAGACGAGAAGCTAGTGTTAGACAAGCTGAATATGATGCTATTGAAAAACAAGCTACTGTTCTTGGAAATAAAGTTAAATTAGGAAAAGCAAGTTTACAGCAATATGCTTATGGTTCTGATGAATATAAAAATCAAGTAAAATTATTACAACGCCAAGGACTGCAACAATCTGTTGATCTTGCTGAAAAAGAATATTTTGAACTTGAAGAGGCACGAGCAAAACATGCAGAAAGTATAGGCCGTGCACCTACTGACGCTGAAATAAAAGAAATGGAGCAGGCAGGAGTTACAGTTCCTGATGATGCTTTAGGTCAAAAAGTAACTTGGCGAAGTTTTTCAAAAGGTAGATTAGAAAAAGAAATTGCAGCCGCTACATCTGGGCTTGATCCAGTTACATCGGCAAGAGCAGAAGGTGTTGTAAGTTTTGTAATGAATCGTATTGCAACAGAAGGAAACTATTATGATCTATTCTCTGATGATATAGCTTCTGTTATAGAAGAGTTAACAGACGAACAAAAAAATGAAATAGCTGATTTGATTACGGGAAAAACAGAAAAAGAGGTTCGTCCTATTGTTGAAGCATGGTTACGCACAAATTACCCAGAACCATTTAGAAAATCTGAAGCGTTTGCTCGACAACGAGATGCAAGAAGACAAGCTCAAGCAGAGGCTTTAAGGTTAGTGTTTGAGGCTAACCCTGATCTTGATCCTAACGATCCTGTTGATGTGCGTTTAGCAGAAAAACGCTTAAAAGAAGAAGCAAGGACTGAGCTTGATGTAGAAACTGGTGCAGGAACTCCATTTATTCCGTCTGTAGCATATTAATAATTTGGTGTTTAATATGGAATCAAGAGCATATTCTCAAGTATCTCATGTTATACAGTCTGGAGAAACTCTACAGCAAGAGCAACGAAGAAAGAGCAGGAATGTTATCAGGCGGTCGTCCAACAAGGAATTAATAACTAATGGCTGAGTTAGAAGCAAAAACAACGCCTACTGCGTCAAGTGACCTTCCTACGTGGATGAATGATCCTGCAATGCTTAATATGTTAGAAGGCTTAGGTGTTGACCCTTATGAAGCAGCGCCTAATTTTAATCTGTGGTTTGATACAGTAAAAGAGATTGAGTCTAGCGGTGGTTGGAATACGTACAATCCGCTTTCTTCTGCTAGAGGACCGTATCAAATATTAAAAGGTTCTTATCCTGTTATGCTTAGGAGAACTATTCGTGCTTATAAAAAAGCAGGCGTTGAACCTCCTAAAAGTTTTACTGATGCTTTGGCAGACAAAGATAGAGATCCTGCTGATTTATCTGAAAATGAAGTTAGACGTTTAATATTTCTTGACGCACAACAACGCCCTCAAAAAAACAAGGAAGGTGTTGGCACTGACAAGTTGATTATGGATCTGGCTAAGGGTAATTGGGGTGCAGGCCAAGACCTTTATTTGGATCATCACCACACAGACAGAACAGATCAGCCTACTTTAAAACGAAGCAAGGAAAAGTTTGCAGAAGTAGAAGATCAGGTGGTTGTTCCTTTTGAGTCTGAACTAAAAGAAAAACTACGAGAAGTTCGTGTTGATGCACAACGTGTTCCGACAGAAGCACTAGCAAAAATTAAAGTACCTGAACGTGCTAAAAAGATATTGCTTGAGGATATTGAAGTACCTCAACGTAGTCGTGTTCCTGAAGAAACTGTTGGTCCTATATCTGTACCTCAACGTGGTGGTAGATTCCCTGAAATAGAAGTTGATGCACAACGTGTACCTGAAAAAGTTTTAGCAGAAATTAAAGTACCTGAACGTGCTAAGAAAATATTACTTGAAGAGATCAAAGTACCTGACAGAGAATTAGTACCTACAGAGGCACTATCAAAAGTCAAAATACCTGAACGTACAAAAAAAGAAATACCTGCTCCTTATACAGATTATGAATCTGTTTTACCTGATTTAGATTTTTCTATGTATAGAAAAGATGGTAGTCGTAAATCTAGTAGCGGTTATTTAGGACCACAAAAAAATAAAGTTACCGGACAAACTATGACTGAGTACACTATAGGTGTGCAAATAGATGGTAAAGAAGTTGAAGTACCTTCGATGGTTCCCGGTCTTACTGATAAAGAACTTGATGCAATAAAAAGCGGTGAGGTTTTAGATAGTGTTGCTGTTAAAGCAAAAGCCCACGCCGAAAAAAGAATAGCTGAAGGTAAAAGTCCGTTTTATCAAGACTTAGAAGAATACACAGACTATGAATCTGTAATAGATCAACGTCTTGCTGAAGTTACTACACCAGAAAGACAGTTAGTTTCAGAAGAAGCAGTAGCACAAGCGCCAGTAAAGTCTGGTGAAATTGTGATACCTCAAGAAGCTCTTAATAAAATTTTACCTTTTAAATCAGAAAAAGAATTAACTAACATAGTTATTCCTAAAGAAGCTATAGATATTCGTAAACAATTAGCAAATGAAGAAGGAAAAAGACTTTCAGAATTAGTTAAACAAGCAGGAGAAGGTGTTACTTTTGGATTATTAGGTGAGTTAGCTGCTGCTGTTGAATCTGCTACTACTGATAAAACATATGATAGAGCTAAAGCTGAATATGAAGTAGCTCGCGAGCAGTTTATAAAAAACAACCCTGAACTATCTCAGATAGGTACTGCTGCTGAGTTTTTAGGTACACTAGGGACTGGCGTTGCTTTATCTAAAGGGTTAACTAAACTTGGTATATATTCTTTAGCTGACCAAGGTTTAGCTGAAGGTGTAGTGTATGGTCTTGCCTCTGGTGAAGGTGGAGAAGGTCGTGTTGCAAGTGCTTTGTTGTATGGCGGGTTTGGTAATATTCTTGGAAGAGGTTTTGACAAACTTCTTGAGCCTTCTTTTGTTGGTAGGTTTAGAACAATAGAAGAGTTTAACACTGAAAGAGCAAGGCTACAAGAACAATTAGCTAAAGAAGCTAGAGTTCAACGTGCGCCTACAGATATTACTGATGAAGAACTTGCTACTCAGTTATTGTTGCGAGACATAGAATATCTTGGTGATGTAGTAGGACGGCAAGGTGTTTTGCCAAAAGAACTGCCTAGTTTTTATAAACGCATGGTAGGTTACGCTGAAAATATGGGCGTAGATATGCGTCAATTAAATAAAGTTATACGTTCTAATAAAACTATTAAAGGGTTGCGTTCTAAACTAGATGAGCCATTTGAGACTTTAGATGATATGGCTTTGTTACGTCAAGATTTATTGGATATGACAACTGGTCGTTTGTTGTCTGATGTAGGACGTACTATTCCAGCAGCACAAGATACTATTGTTAGGTTTAGACGTTTAGCATCACCTCTTGCTACTCTTGCTGAAGAAACTGTTGGAGTCGCTTTTTCTGAGCGTCTTATCAGGGCAATGAACAGGGTAACTAGAAAACAAGCAGATCTAGATAATATGTGGAAGGGTATGGAACCGTTCCGTGAACTAGCAGAAACAAACATAAAGTTTAATGATTTGTTGTTAGATGCTGTTAACCCTCGCTTATCTTTAGAGTTTAAAGAAAAATCTTTACAAGCTGCTATGAATATAGCTAGATCAAAGATAGGCAAAGGCGCTCCAGAAAGATTGCAAAAGTTTTTTGATGACAACATAGAGTTTTCTAAGCGGTACAGAAGAGAGGTTACAGCGGGTGATGTTACTTCTATTTGGATGCACTCCTCACCTCAAACAGTTATGCGAGATGCTTCTCTCAGGACATATAGAGATAAAGCTGCAATTAAAGCCGAAGACGCAGCATCTAAAAATGTTCAACGTCCATCTATGAAAGAGTGGCGTGAGCAAAACGCTAAAAGACCTGTTGAAAAACAACAAGAGTATGCCAACATTTTTGATTCTCATTGGACATGGCAGCGTCAGACTTTAACAAGGATGGAAATAGGTCAACAGTTAGGTTTTAGAACAGCCGGTAAACCTATAGTAGCAAAAGATATTAAAGATTTAATGGGTCGTTCCTCTTCTAAAAAAGAATTAAGGGAAGGTGCAACACCTCTTGAAGCTACTGCCTCATATGAAGCAGGACATTTTCGTTTGTTTGATGACAACATTATTGAAGAAGCCTTAAAGCGTGAAGGATACTCTGCGCTTCAAATAAAAAATGCACAGCAAATTATTGATGACATTGGTATCAATGCTAACAAGGGAATGGCAAACGAGTTAGAAATAGTACGCAGCCTTGGATACGTAGGTACTATTGCTAATCCTTATGGCGCTCTTATGAACGTGCATGACTTGTTTAACGCATCATTTGAGTTAGGTCTGGGTAACGTAATTTCTGCTGTGTTTAGTAGAAATGGAGTTCGTTTTAATCCTGCTGATATGGGTTTAGCTCGTCAAGTGTTTGGTGAGTTTGTTCGTAAAGCCCGTAAAGGTACTCAAAAAGAAATAGATGCTCTTGGTGGTGTAACTTCTGGTAATAAGTTTATTGAGGGGGCTGCTAAACTAAGTGAAGATTTACTTGAATGGTCTATGAAATGGTCGGGTTTTTCTAAACTAGATCAGTTTGGTAAGAGCCGTATCATGGGCGCTTCTTTTAACAGAGCAAGACAAGATATAGCTGATGGTAGCTTTGATGCTAAGTGGCAGTACAGCTTTAGTAAACCTGAAATAGATCAATTAAAACGAGACATAGCTGCGGGTAATATAGACAGTGAGTTAGTACGTGATCTTGTTATGTTTGATTTGTTCAGACTACAGCCTATTAACGCTGCGGCACAAACAGGTGCAGGACTTGCTAATCCAAACGCTAGAATTTTTTATATGCTAAAAGGTTTTGCTATCAAACAATTTGATTTGATGGAGAGAAGAATAATTAAAGAGTGGCAAGCTGGTAATAAAAAACAAGCCTTAGAAAATTTAGCTAAGTACATTGTTATATCTGGCGGGGGTTACGGTGTTGTTAATGAAGGCCGTCAAGTTCTTAAAGGAGAGGTTCCTGATGCGGAGCAAGCGGCATGGAGTGCTTTGTACCAAGTAGGTTCTGTTGTTACATTTGGTGCTATGGGTGCTAATGATTACGGCTATGACAAGTTTATGAACGATCCGTTAACAGCAGCAGCAACTAACTTATTACCTCCAGTAGGTGCTTCTCTTCCCGGTGCTGTTATAGAAGATATAGCAGATGCTTTTAGAACTGGTGATCCTTTACCTGATGAAACAATATACGCATTACCAGTTGTAGGTAAAACATTGCAAGGGGTGTTCAAACAATGAAAGACAACGACAAACACACAGTAAGCTATACGTCCATTGATTACCACAGTATGTGTCAGCGTTCTAAAGACCGCATTAAGAAGATGCAGTCGGAAGGAATACCTACGCCCCATGACCCTAAAGATAAGCCAGAGGACGTAGGTAAGTCGAACGGTTACTCTATATTCTTTATGTCTTGAGGCCACTCCCATTGTGGGTCAGAAGTAGTGACCACAGTACACGCTGGCAACATAAGAATAACCAACGCCAGCACTCTACAACTCACAGTT
>Ga0209536_100014100_pt1 | contig 11497 bp, 13 predicted proteins | sample DeeMarSeWOR28_12_FD_187461 | JGI IMG/M metagenome (GOLD analysis project Ga0209536, IMG submission 187461) | Marine sediment microbial communities from White Oak River estuary, North Carolina - WOR-2-8_12 (SPAdes) (version 2) | ecosystem: Environmental > Aquatic > Marine > Intertidal zone >... | reverse complement strand
GATTCTGTCGGCTGCCAGGGAGGCTGCGATCGGCTGAAGTTGCCCCTGGTGTGAGTGGTTCGGGTTGCTGGCGTGGATGGGTCGACTTGGGCCGACTGGCTGTGCCTCGCGCGGACAAAAAAAAGCGGCTGCTGATGCGCCGCTATTCTGTCTAGCGTGTCTAGACGTGTCTCCGAACAGGTGTTGTTATTATTCTGTTCGTTTGTAGCAGGCTCCCGCTTGTTATGCCTTTTGTGTCGGGTAGCTCCCCAATTCCTGGTCTTATTGTTCGCACCATGCCTGGCACCTAATGTTTATTAAGCAACTGTTGTGCCAGATAATATAATATGATTTAATTCATAAAGTTATAAGTGCATTGCGCGCGACTGATAATAATTGACGCCTATTGTGTAAATTGTGTCGACACCGCGATTCCAGGCCAGATCGCGTGGAAAATAATAAATAAGCATTTGAAACAGGCAGATAGATTATTTCGTGTCAATAACTCTGCTGGAAAGTACCGCCGTCAGCCGGGTCGACACGCGGCTGTTATGTAATGCGTTGGTTCGAATAGTTCTCATAACTTACTGATAAGTAATTTAATAATAGATGCCTAAACTGTAAGAAAACGCGACACACGTGGCTTGTTCGCGTGCTTCGATCAAACGTGACTCATAGCCGGCGAGCAATGATGTTGGTGCTTGCACCCGTTTGAGAACACTTCACTTTTCGCAGAATTCCCGTAGAATGCGCCGTCTACCCCGGGCGGCGTGTTGCCGATCCGGCAACTGTATTCATCGGGGTTAACCCCCAGTTTCAGAGGATTCGACAGATTATGGTTACCATTCGCCTGGCGAGAGGCGGTGCCAAGAAGCGCCCCTTTTACCATATTGTTGTCACCGACAGCCGCAACCGGCGCGATGGTCGTTGTATCGAGCGTGTCGGTTTTTTCAATCCTATTGCGCAGGACAAAGATGAGGGACTGCGCATCAACAGGGGGCGCATTGCCTATTGGCTCTCCGTGGGGGCGAAGACCTCAGAGCGTGTGAGCAAATTGCTGGCCAGCGAAGCGCCGCCTGCAGCGGCGTGAAGTACAGCAGGTGCGGCCTGGCCGCACCCTGCGTGTTGATCGATGGGCCACGGGCAGGAGGAACGCATGGTGCCGGTCGGCCGGATCAGTGGCCTGTACGGTGTGCAAGGCTGGCTGCGGGTTTATTCGTTCACGGAACCACGAGAGAATATTATCGCGTATAAGCCCTGGTATCTGAATCAGGCTGGCGAGTGGCGGACCGTCCAGGTGCAGGCCGGTCGCCGACAGGGTAAGGGTGTTGTAGCCAAGCTTGAAGGCTGCAACGATCGCGACAGTGCTGCCGCGTTGATCGGAAACGACATTGCCATTTGCCGCAACCAGCTTCCGACGGCCGACACGGGTGAGTATTATTGGGCAGATCTGGTTGGGTTGCGGGTGCGTACGGTGGAGGGGGTCGAGCTGGGAACTGTTGATCACCTGATGGAAACGGGCGCCAATGACGTGCTCGTTGTCCGCGGTGACCGGGAACGGCTGATTCCCTTTGTCCGAGGGCCCGTGATTCGCGAGGTCGATCTGGAACACGGCTGCATTGAGGTCGACTGGGAGCCGCAGTTTTGAACGGGTTCCGGGCTGCGGCTGACCGTCAGCTCCGGTATGCGAATTGACGTTATCAGCCTGTTTCCGGAGATGATCCGGCAAGTGACCGAATACGGGGTCACGGGAAAGGCGGCAGCCCGCGGCTTACTGCAGCTGGTGACCTGGAATCCGCGTGACTACACCCGCGACCGGCACCGCAGTGTTGACGACCGGCCTTACGGCGGGGGTCCGGGTATGGTGATGTCTGCGCAGCCGGTGTGTGATGCGATCCGCGCCGCGCGGGCCGATGGCGGCGAAGTATCCGTGATCTACCTGTCGCCGCAGGGCGCGGTACTGGATCAGATGGCGATACAGAATTTCGCGGCGCGTACGCGCATGGCCTTGCTCTGCGGACGGTACGAGGGTATCGATGAGCGTGTTGTCGAGCTAGAGGTTGATGAAGAGTGGTCGCTTGGCGATTATGTGCTGAGCGGGGGGGAACTCGCCGCAATGGTTGTCATCGATGCGGTGACGCGGTTGCTTCCCGATGTGCTGGGCGATGAGGATTCGGCTGAACAGGACTCGTTCAGTAACGGCCTTCTGGATTGCCCGCACTACACGCGTCCCGAGACGTTCGCAGGCATGCGTGTCCCGGAGGTATTGCTCGGCGGACATCACGCCGAGATTGAACGCTGGCGGCATAAGCAGGCACTGGGGCGAACATGGCTCCGGCGCCCCGAACTGCTGGCGAAACGGCAGTTGACGGAAGAAGATACGGCGTTGCTCGCAGAATTTGTCAATGCGTTCGACGCGAGTCAATGACAAGGTTGAGAAGAATTGATCAGGCAGGTGAAGCTATGAGTAACATCATCGAGACACTGGAAAAGGAACAGATGACCCGCGAGGTTCCTGCGTTCGCGCCGGGCGATACGGTGGTGGTAAAAGTGAAGGTAAAGGAAGGTAACCGCGAGCGCACACAGGCCTTCGAGGGTGTGGTCATCGCAAAGCGCAATCGTGGTCTCAATTCGGCGTTTACCGTGCGCAAGATTTCCCACGGGGAGGGCGTGGAGCGGGTCTTTCAGACCTACAGCCCGGCGATAGAAGGGATTGCGGTGAAGCGGCGCGGCGATGTTCGGCGCGCCAAGCTGTATTACCTTCGTGAGCGTCAAGGCAAATCCGCACGCATTAAGGAAAAGATCTGATCCTTGCGGCATGGCGTGATCAGCGCGCTGCAACGATCTGTACCCGATAGTCGAGGCGCGATTCGGCAACCGGCGCTTTTTTGTCGGTATCATGAACCGGAGGGGTGCACAGGCACCCCGACCGATACGCTGTGATTGACAGTCCTGGTGGGCGTATCTGTCTGGCGCTCGGCCATGGCAACAGGCTGTGCGCGATCGACTTCCTGAGCAGGTTTACGCCTTTGCGTGCGCGCAATCCGCACACTGAAACAGGTGACACCTCAGTTGGAAAGATATTGTGACGATCCCGTCAGGGAGCCGCAGCTTGCGATATCACGGGAAGGGACTCTTTTCACTTTTTCCGCGATGCGTATCGCAGGCATTGATCCGGTATCCCGCCAGGCAGAACCTGTACCGGCAGGGAACTGGCCGCCAGACTTCACACTTCCCTGCGAGCAGTCGGGCAGGGGCCTGCCAGGCAAAATTTTTTACCCATCGTGATTCGCCGCCATCGTGTCGTGGCTGCGAGTGGCCTGGGCGGTTATGGCATCGTCGTCGCCGGCAAGCGGATGCGTATCAAGCGCGGGTTGCTCGGCCACGCCCGCCCGTAGCCTTCCATGGCCTTGAAAAGCGCTTCTTGCGTCCCTATTCAAGCAACACACGTGCAACCGGATTTCCGATGGAGGTAATGAGCGATCATGACTGTTGAGGCCCATAAAGAGACGCTTGAGTTTCAGACAGAGGTGCGTCAGTTGCTGCACCTCATGATCCATTCCCTCTATTCAAATAAGGAAATCTTTGTCCGCGAACTTGTGTCAAATGGCTCCGATGCCTGCGACAAGCTGCGTTTTGAGGCGCTGGGTGATGACGCCCTGTATGAGGGGGATACGGATTTCCGCATTCGCATCGACATAGACAAGGATGCGAGGACACTGACCGTCTCGGATAATGGCATCGGTATGAGCCGTGACGAGGTCGCGGACAATCTCGGCACGATTGCCAAGTCGGGTACGCAGCAGTTCCTTGCTGCACTTACCGGGGATCAGGCGCGCGATGCGAAACTCATTGGTCAGTTTGGGGTTGGTTTCTATTCCTCCTTTATTGTGGCGGATAAGGTGTCGGTGACGACTCGCCGGGCCGGGATGGGTGCCGAGCACGGCGTGCGGTGGACCTCGGACGGGGAGGGCAGCTATACGCTGGAGACCATTGAGTGCAAACAGCGTGGCACAGCGGTGACCCTGCATTTGCGGTCGCAAGAGGATGACTTCCTGGATCCGTTCCGTATCCGCTCTATCGTGCACCGGTACTCGGATCATATTGCGCTGCCGATCGAAATGCGGGCGGAGGGTGAGGACAAGAAAGCAGAATACGAAAGGGTCAATAACGCCTCGGCGTTATGGGCGCGGCCCAGGAAAGATATCGCAGATGACGAATATCACGCGTTCTACAAGCATGTTGCCCATGATTTTGAAGATCCCCTGGCCTGGACGCACAATCATGTAGAGGGCTCGCAATCTTACACCTCGCTGTTATTCGTGCCGAAGCGTGCCCCCTTTGATCTCTGGGACCACGACCGCCGCCATGGTATCAAGCTGTATGTCCGGCGGGTGTTCATCATGGATGATGCCGAACATCTTATGCCGCACTATCTTCGTTTTGTGCGTGGCGTCGTCGATTCGGATGATCTGCCGCTGAATGTGTCGCGCGAGATCCTGCAGCACAACAAACTGATCGAGACCATACGTGCGGCATCCGTCAAAAAGGTACTGGCGCTGCTGGAGCACCTGGCCACAGAAGATAAGGACAAGTACACAGCTTTCTGGAAGGAGTTCGGAAGGGTTCTGAAGGAGGGGCCGGCAGAAGACTACGCTAATCGCGAGCGCGTCGCCCGGTTGCTGCGGTTCTCGTCGACGCACACTGACAGTGAAGAGCAGACGGTCGCGCTGCAGGACTACGTGGAACGGATGCAGCCCGATCAGGACAAGCTCTACTACATTACCGCCGATGGATTTGCCGCCGCCCGACACAGTCCGCATCTGGAGGTATTCCGGAAAAAGGGCATCGAAGTCCTCTTGCTCTCTGACCGGGTCGACGAGTGGATGATGTCTCATCTCACGGAATTCGACGGCAAGCCCCTGGTTTCGGTAGCCAAGGGGGAGCTGGATCTCGGCAAGCTTGAGGACACCGAAGACAAGCGGGCCTCACAAGAAGCAGCGAAGGACTTCAAGGACACGATCGATCGTATGAAGAAGGTGCTTGGGGAACGTGTGAAGGATATCCGGCTGAGTCATCGGCTGACTCATTCGCCGGCCTGCATTGTGCTCGATGAGCAGGAGATGGCAGTACATCTACAGCGCGTGCTCAGGCAGTCCGGACATGCCATTCCGGATTCCAAGCCGATTCTGGAGATCAATCCTGAGCACGGGTTGATTAAACGCCTGCAGGGGCAGGGTGACGAGGAGCGCTTTTCCGACTGGGCTCACGTGCTTTTCGATCAGGCAATGCTGGCCGAGGGCGGTCAGTTGGATGATCCGGCGGCATTTGTCGGGCGATTAAACAGCCTCCTGCTCGAAATGGGCGACTCGTAACGGGACCGGCAGGGTGTCAGCGGCGGACCGGCCCGAACTGCGCGTTACGGTCTTCTCGGACTACATCTGCCCGTTCTGTTATATCGGGAATGCGCGTCTTGATCGGCTGCGGGAACATTTTGACCTGAAGGTCAACTGGTGTTTTCTCGAGATCCATCCCGAGACGCCGGCAGCGGGTAGACCGGTATCCGAACTGGGCTATGAGCCTGAGCACTGGTTGCAGATGATGGCGGTGCTGGAAAAGATGATAAAGGAGGAGGCTCTGCCCTATGCGGGGCACGTATTCACGGCAAACTCCCATCTTGCCTTGTTGTTGGCTGAGTCACTGAAGGAAGAGGGGGCGGAGACGTTTTATCCTCTCCACCGGCAACTCTTCACAAGCTATTTCGCGGATGCAGCGAACATTGGTGACGAGGCGGTACTCGCGCGGGCTGCACGGGTTGCGGGCGTCTCGAGACAGTCCCTTGAGCGGGCATGGACTGATGAACGCTATGAGATTTGCCTGAAACAGTATCGTGCCTTGGCACACGAGCTGGGGGTGACGGCTACGCCGACATTTTTTGTCGGGCATGAATGCCTGAATGGTGCCGTGCCCGCTGCCGATTTGCTTGCTGCTGCGAATCGGGCGCAGGCATCGGGGGCAGCCACTGATGTTGGAGGATAAGGCGCGCGACGCCAGGGTCCGCATTGACAAGTGGCTATGGGCAGCGCGCTTTTACAAAACGCGGACGCTGGCGGCGGAAGCAGTGCAGGGTGGTAAGGTGCACCTGAATGGCGCCCGGGTGAGGCCGGCGCGAGCGCTATGCGTTGGAGATCGCCTGCGGATACAGAAGGGAAGTTATGAGTTTATCGTTGAGGTTCGCAGGTTGAACAGCCGCCGTGGGCCGGCGAGCGAGGCCCGGCAACTCTACGAAGAGGAAGTTTCCAGCGTGCAGGCGCGTCAGGCATTGGCAGAACAGCACAAGCTCGGGGTTGCGGGAACGCCTGTATCAGGCGGGCGTCCGGACAAGAAGGCCCGTCGTCAGTGGCAGCGCCTGCACCGGCGTTGAGCGAATGTCCCAGGCGCCCATAACCCCTGCGCTTACTGTCGATGTCATTATCGAGATGCAGGACCGACCTGATGTGCCGGTTGTGCTGATCGAACGCCGCTTCGCGCCGTTTGGCTGGGCATTGCCAGGCGGGTTTGTGGATGTTGGTGAGCGGCTGGAAGATGCGGCGAGACGCGAGGCGAAAGAAGAAACGGGACTCGATGTGGAGCTGATCCTGTTGCTCGGGTGCTATTCGGATCCCGCTCGCGACCCACGTGGGCACACGGTCAGCGCGGTCTATGTGGGCCGCGCTGAAGGTGCGCCTGAGGCCCGGGACGATGCCCGCAACCTTGAACTGTTCGACCCCACGCAGACACCGCCGCTGGCGTTTGATCATGCCCGGATCATTCAGGACTATCTTGTCTATCGCCAGAGTGGACAGTGCGCACCGCTTCGCTAGATTCAGAGGCAGTTTCAAATGCCACGGCGCAACCGAGGTTTAGGACTGCGCGTCGATGCAATTGCGCCGCTCAATGCGTAATATGACGGGCCGGCTTTACGGAGAATTTCATGCGTCCATCACAACTCACTACGGTACTGGATCGCGAGTTCCTGAGCGCGCGCGAGGGTCATCACACGCCGGTAATGGTGTGGGGACCGCCGGGTGTGGGTAAGTCTCAGATGGTTGCCCAGATTGCCGAGCGCCATGGGGTGCAAGTCATCGACATACGCCTGTCACAGATGGAGCCCAGCGATCTTCGCGGTATTCCCTTCAGGACACAGGAGCTTGTTGAGTGGGCGGTGCCGGCGATTCTTCCGGATGCCAGGCGTCATGGGGAATTCGGTATTCTGTTTCTGGATGAAATCACGTCGGCGCCGCCAAGCGTCTCGGCAGCGGCCTATCAGCTGATCCTCGATCGTCGCCTCGGTGCCTATCAGGTTCCAAAAGGTTGGGCGATTTTTGCAGCCGGCAATCGCCAGGGTGATCGTGGTGTCACCTACACCATGCCGGCGCCACTCGCGAATCGGTTTTCCCACTTTGAACTGGAAGTCAATCTGGATGACTGGGTTTCCTGGGCATATGCGCACGGGATCGACGATCGATTGATCGCGTTCCTGAGGTTCCGCCCGGAGTTGCTCTTCGATTTTGATCCCAGTCATAACCCTGTTGCATTCCCGTCACCGCGTTCCTGGGAGTTTGCGCACCGAGCCTTGCAAAAGTTTGGTGATACTCCGGAGTTGCTCGTGGAGGCCTTGCAGGCCTGTGTGGGACCTGCCGCAGGTATTGAACTTGGCGCGTTCGTGGATAATCTCGACAAGCTTCCCGATATCGATGCCATCGTGCGTGGGGAGTCGGTGCCAGTGCCTGAAGAGACTGATCTGCAATACGCGGTCGCCTGCGCCCTCGTCGGCCGGGCGCTTCGGGCGCGGGATTCCGAGGGAGCCACAGCCGTGTTTGGCAATATCATCGAATATGCCGGGGCTTTCCCGCAGCGGGAAATGGGTGTCATGCTGATTTCGGACATGCACCGTGCCGTCGGGCAGGAGCTATTCAGTGTGCCGCAGTTTTCGTCCTGGGCCAAGGCTGTCGCGGATGTCATGCTTTATGATGTCTAGCAGACTTACCCAGCATACCTCCAGCCATGGCCGTCGACGTTGATACCAAACTGAGTGCAGCACGGACGCGGCTGATACTGGATAAGCCGTTCCTGGGGGCCTTGGTGTTGCGTTTGCCCATGGTGGCGGCGGATCCAAAATGGTGTGCGACGACGGCCACGGATGCGCGTGCCTTCTATTACAATCCGGAGTTTATCGAGGCGCTGACATTGGAGCAGACGCAGTTCATGCTCGCACACGAGGCTTTGCACTGCGCATTGTCGCACTTTGCCCGGCGCTATCATCGAATAAAGCGACGCTGGGATATCGCCTGCGATCTCGCCATCAATCCACTGCTGGTGAAGGATGGCCTGAAGCCGCCGCCCGGCTCATTGATGTTGCCCCAGTTCGAAGGCATGACTGCTGAGGAGATCTACCCGTCAACGGACGAGTTAGAGGATGATCAGGAAACACTGGATCAGCACCTCTACGACAAGGAGGATGGTGGCGGCAGGAGCGGTGAACAGCCATTACCACAGGTTTCTGAGGATACCAGCCATGGCAGCCAGTCGCCTCAGGAGCCGGTTTCTGCAGGTGCCCCGCGACCCAGGCCGCTGTCGGAGACCGAGCGGCAACAGCTTGAGGTGCAATGGCAGCAGCGCTTGGCGGGGGCAGCCCAGCAGGCGATGCGAGCGGGGAAACTGGGCGGTGGCCTCGCGCGTCTGGTGGATCACCTGCTGCAGCCGCAACTGCCATGGCGTATGTTACTTGCGCGTTATATGACGGCGGTCGCACGCGATGACTACAATTACACCCGCCCTTCGCGCCGAGAGGGCGATGCAATTCTCCCGAGCCTGCGCAGTCATCAGCTCGATGTTATCGTGGCACTGGATACCAGTGGCTCAATCTCTCCAGGCGAGATTGAGGAGTTCATGTCCGAGGTCAATGCCATCAAGGGGCAGGTGCGTGCCCGACTGACATTGCATGCCTGTGATGCGGTGCTTGCCGAGGACGGCCCCTGGGAATACGAGCCCTGGGAAGCGTTTACGGTGCCGCGTGACTTCAAGGGTGGTGGCGGTACGCGTTTCACGCCGGTATTCGAATGGGCGCGAAACCGCGACCGCCTCCCGGATCTGCTGATTTACTTTACCGATGCTCAGGGCGAATTTCCGTCGCAGGAGCCTGAATATCCGGTCCTCTGGCTGGTCAAGGGGAAGGCCAGAGTGCCTTGGGGTCAGCGGGTACAGCTCAATTAGCCGGCACCAATCCTCGCAAACCTGTAGAGTGTGGGTCTTGCATGACCAATGAGTCTGGCGTCTGCCCCAATCGCATGGGTTTTGTGAATCAGTTCCTGTAACTCCATCGTTGGCCTCCTACACTGGAAGTACCTGTCAGTCCTGAAGGGGGAGCGGAGCCGGCAGTTGATTCAGCTACACAGTGAGTTGACTTATGCAGTCTGTGCACGTCGAAGCGATTGAGCTCGTCGCAGCCGAGCGGCGGATCGAGCGTATCCACGCCTTGCCGGTCTCGCCGACAGCCGTTCGGCAACTCTTGGATGTGCACCACGATTCGCGCCGGAGCCACGCCGGTTGCCAACTTTTGCTTGATTCAAACCCGCAACTTCAGCGCCAGCTCGCAACCTGCGTGCGGCTGCTTGGCGGGACTGTGTGCCGGGATGCATCCTCGATCAGAATGGCGGATATCCAGGGATTGGAACTGGATGAGGTATCCGAGATCATGCTCGCGCTTGCCGCGGCGAGACCTTTCAGCTACGTTTGTACCGGCCCGCTCGGTGCACATGCATTCTGGCATCACGCGCTCTGCAATGCTGCATTGTGTTTCCGATTGGCATCTGAGGTAGAAGCATCGCCCTCCCCGCATGCAGGTACGGCCTTTCTTGCAGGCCTATTACACAACATCGGTTTCATGGTTATCGGCTATGTGTTCCCGCCGGAGTTCAGGTTGCTTAACCGGCTTTGTGCATGTCACCCCGATATACCCGTAACGATACTGGAACGATGTGTTCTTGGCCTCGGCGAGGCACAGGACATGCTCGACATGGGGCATGCCCGGATAGGTGCCTGGCTGATGCGCGAATGGGATATGCCGCCGGAGATCGAAACAGTCACGCGCGAGCATCATAACGCCGGATATACAGGAGAGGCGGCGGCGTATTGTCAGCTTGTGATGGCGGTTAACAGTCTGCTCAATTCATGTGGGATCGGCGATGACTCGGCCAGCGAACGGGACACGGAAGCCCTGTCGCGTATCGGAGTTGATGAAAGCGTTGCGTTGGATGCGCTCGAAGAGTTGTTTGTTTCGCCGGAAATCCTCAATAACGCAGTACGCGCGTTAATTTCCTACCAGGCAGGCTAGCCCGCATTTTTCACCGGAATAGGCACGGTCTGATTACACGCTGTCTTTTCCCTGATCTGCACTCTGTCCGTTGCCTCAGTGCATTATGTGACTCTATCGCCGCCCGGCAAAAAATGCGGGCTAGCGGTCTCCTGTGCCCGTTACGGGCGATTATGCCGAGGTGCATAAGTCTACCGCATTCCCCTATAATATATTCTTTGCTGGAGGTGTGAATCTAGCTTGGGGATAATAGTCGCCATTGGCAAACGGCTGTAACGCGCCAGGAGACATTGACGATGCGCATTATTCTATTGGGCGGGCCCGGGGCAGGCAAAGGGACTCAGGCCAACTTTATAAAGGAAAAATTCAACATTCCCCAGATCTCGACCGGCGACATGCTGCGTGCTGCGGTCAAAGCGGGAACGCCGCTGGGTCTTGAAGCAAAGAAGATTATGGATGCCGGGGGTCTGGTATCCGACGAGATTATTCTTGGCTTGGTGAAGGAGCGTATCCAGCAGGATGACTGTGCGAATGGTTTCCTGCTTGATGGGTTTCCACGTACTATCCCCCAGGCAGAGGCGGTAAAGAACCAGGGTATCACGATCGATTCCGTCGTCGAGATCGATGTCGATGATGATGAGATCATCAAGCGTATGAGCGGCCGACGTGTGCATCCGGCCTCTGGCAGGACCTACCATGTCATGTTCAATCCTCCGAAGGAGGAGGGTAAGGACGATGTAACCGGTGAGCCATTGATTCAACGGGACGACGACCGGGAAGAAACAGTCCGCAAGCGGCTGACGGTTTATCATGAACAGACCGAGCCGTTGATTGAGTATTACACCAAGTGGGCAGACAGCGGCAGCGCGGGCGCGCCGAAGTACGTTAAGGTTGATGGCATCGGGGGGGTTGAGCAGATTCGCGATACCATCTTTGCCGCACTGTCCTGAAGACATCATTCACACTATTCAAGCGGGCTGGCATCTGTCGGCCCGTTTTCGTCTGGGCGGCGGGAATCTCCGTGTCGACCAGCGGTGACGCTGGATTTGCCTGCAGGAAATGTCTACGCGCCGGTTCGTCTGCTCGATCAAGCTATCAATACGGGTCACTGCCTGAGTCCAAGCTGGCAAATGAAAGTGTGCACCACCGGTCTTGCGGCTGGCA
>Ga0209536_100014097_pt1 | contig 11499 bp, 7 predicted proteins | sample DeeMarSeWOR28_12_FD_187461 | JGI IMG/M metagenome (GOLD analysis project Ga0209536, IMG submission 187461) | Marine sediment microbial communities from White Oak River estuary, North Carolina - WOR-2-8_12 (SPAdes) (version 2) | ecosystem: Environmental > Aquatic > Marine > Intertidal zone >... | reverse complement strand
ACGCACCCGGACATCACGCGCGTCATGTCGTTCGACCGGGCCAAGCACAACTTCCTGGCCGCCGCGCGGCAGGGTCTCGAGGCCCAGTTCGAGTGGATCGACGGCAAGACCATCCCGGCCCGCCAGCTCATCCGCCGCCAGCTCCTGCCGCTGGCGCGCGAGGGGCTCCAGCAGGCGGGCGTGGACGAGGCCGACATCGACCGCTACCTGAAGATCATCGAGGGCCGGGTCACGAGCGGGCGAACCGGTGCGCAGTGGCCCTGGCCGAGGCCGCCGGCGTCCCGGTCGTCGCGACCGGCGACGTGCGCCACGCGCGACCCGAGGGACGCGCGCTCTTCGACGCACTGACCTGCCTGCGCGCCGGCACGAGTCTCGATCGGGCCGGACGGCGGCTGGCCCAGAACGCCGAGCGCCACCTGCAGCCACGCGAGGAGATGTGCGCGCGCTTCGCCGACCGTCCCGAGTGGATCCTGGCCTCGCGGGAGATCGCCGAGCGCTGCGCCTTCGGCCTGGGAGAGCTGGGCTACCGCTTTCCCGAGTTTCCCATCCCGCCGGGCGAGACCCAGGCGTCGTTCCTGCGCATCCTGACCGAGTACGGCGCGCGCGAGCGCTACGGATCCCCGCTGCCCGAGGCGGCGCGCCGCCAGATCGAGCACGAGCTGCGGGTGATCGAGCGGCTCGACCTGGCCGGCTACTTCCTGATCGTGCACGACATCGCGCGCTTCGCACGCGAGCAGAGGATCCTCTCCCAGGGCCGCGGCTCCGCCGCCAACAGCGCGGTCTGCTACGCGCTGGGCATCACGGCGGTCGACCCGGTCGCGATGGGTCTGCTGTTCGAGCGCTTCCTGTCCGAGGAGCGCGGCGAGTGGCCGGACATCGACATCGACCTGCCCTCGGGCGAGCCGCGCGAGCGGGTCATCCAGTACGTGTTCGAGAAGTACGGCGAGCGGGGCGCCGCGATGACCGCGGTCGTGATCAGCTACCGCACCCGCCTGGCCGTGCGCGAGATGGGCAAGGTGCTCGGCATGGGCGACGACGCCGTCGACCGGCTGGCGAAGCTGATCAGCAGCATCGAGCACCGCGACGATCACGAGAGCCTGGAGACCACGCTGCGGCAGGCAGGGGTCGACCCGGCGGCGCCGCGCATCGCCACGCTGCTCGAGCTCGTCTCCCAGGTGCGCGGACTGCCGCGCCACCTCGGCCAGCATACCGGCGGGATCGTGATCGCGGCCGGTCGCCTGGACGAGGTCGTGCCGATCGAGCCAGCGCGCATGTCGAACCGCCGCGTCGTGCAGTGGGACAAGGAGGACTGCGCCGACCTCGGCATCATCAAGATCGACCTGCTGGGCCTCGGCATGCTGGCCGCGATCGAGGACGCGCTGGAGCGCATCCGCCTGCGCGACGGCGTGCGCCTCGATCTGGCCCAGCTGCCGCCCGACGACCCCGAGACCTTTGCCATGATCCGCGCGGCCGACACGATCGGCACCTTCCAGATCGAGAGCCGCGCGCAGATGGCCACGCTGCCGCGCATGAAGCCCGAGCGCTTCTACGACCTGGTGGTCGAGGTCGCGATCATCCGGCCCGGGCCGATCACCGGCAAGATGGTGCACCCGTACCTGAACCGCCGCGCCGGCCGCGAGCCGGTCCGCTATCCCCATCCCTCGCTCGAGCCGATCCTCGCGCGCACCCTGGGCGTTCCGATCTTCCAGGAGCAGCTGCTGCGCATCGCCATGACCGCGGCCGGCTTCAGCGGCGGCGAGGCCGAGGAGCTACGCCGCGCGATGGGCTTCAAGCGCTCTGCCCTGCGCATGGAGCGGATCGAGCAGCGACTGGTTCGCGGCATGACCGAGCGCGGCATCGTCGGCGAGGCCCAGCAGGAGATCCTGCGCGGCATCACCTCCTTCGCGCTCTACGGCTTCCCGGAATCCCACGCGGCCTCGTTCGCGCTGATCGCGTACGCGTCGGCCTGGCTCAAGCGCCACCAGCCGGCCGCCTTCCTGGTGGGGCTGCTGAACGCCCAGCCGATGGGCTTCTACAGCCCCGCCACGCTGGTGAAGGACGCCCAGCGCCACGGCGTCGAGGTCCGTCCGATCGACGTCGCCCACTCGGAGTGGAGCTGCACCGTGGAATCCCCGGATGCCGACTCACCGCAGCCGAAGGAGATCGTCAGGCTCGGACTGCGCGTCGTCGCCGGCTTGCGCGAGCCGACGGGACGAGCGCTGGTCGAAGCGCGCCAGCGCGCGCCGTTCACGAGCACCGCCGACCTGACCGCCCGCGTCCCGCTCGAGCGCCGCGAGCTCGACGCGCTGGCCGAGCTGGGGGCGCTCGCATCGATCGATCCGGCCGCGCGCGAACGCCGCGCCGCGCTGTGGCAGGTCGCCGCCCTCGAGCGCGACCCGCGCTCGCTGTTCGCCGGCGTGGCGCCTGCGTCCGAGCCCTCCCCGCTGCCGGAGATGTCGCCGATGGAGCAGACCGGGGCCGACTACCGGCACAGCGGGCTCACCCTCGGACCCCATCCGATGGCCCACCTGCGCGCCGCACTCGACGCGCGGGGGGTGCTCCCGGCCGCGGCGCTGCGCGAGGTGCCGGACGGTCGCTTCGTGCGCACCGCGGGCCACGCCATCGTGCGCCAGCGTCCGGGCACAGCGAAGGGCTTCTGCTTCCTCACCCTCGAGGACGAGACCGGCACCTCGAATGCGGTGCTCACGCCGCACTACTTCCGGCGCTTCCGCATCCCTCTCCACACCGCGGCGATCATCGAGATCGCGGGCCCGGTGCAGAACGTCGACGACGTGATCCACGTGCGCGTGCGCGAACTGGTTCCGCTCGTTCCGCGCGGCGACCTGCCCCGCTCGCACGACTTCCGCTAGCAGGCCGACCCGGGGCTCGCTCCTGGTTCAGCCGACGCAGCAAGCCTATCCTCGCCAGCCAGCTGCCTCGAACGCTTCGTCGAACCTCGCCAGATGCGGCTCCCCTGCACGCAACGGATCGCGCATCCAACTCACCGAGGACGGATCACCGCGGTGGCCTTCGCATGCGCCTCAGGGGCCACCCGGGGCGGGCAAGGCTCCCGCCAGCGACGGCGCTTGCCCGGGTCGCCTCACCAGCCGGCCAGCGATCATCACCATCGAGACGCGCTCCAGGGCGCTGATGTCGTCCAGGGGATTGCCCGGTACCGCGATCACGTCGGCGAGCTTGCCGACTTCGACGGTGCCGAGGTCGTCCCAGCGCATCAGCTCCGCAGCCACCCGGGTGCCGGCCTGGATCGCCTCCATCGGCGGGATGCCCGCCTCCACGAAGACCGCGAACTCACGGGCGTAGAATGCGGGATCCACCCCGGAGGCGCCGAGGTCGAGACCCACGACCAGCTTCACGCCTGCCCGATGCGCCCGGCCGATGGCCGCCAGGAACCTGCCTCGCTCGTGCTCGATGTAGGCATCGTTCTTGTCCTGGGCTCGCAGCCTGTCGCCCTCCGCATAGTAGTCGCCCAGATAGACCGTGGGGACGAGGAAGGTCCCCCGTCTGGCCATCGCCTTGATCGCCTCGTCGTCGATGTAGGTACCGTGCTCGATGGATCTGACCCCCGCGGCGACGGCCTGCTTGATGCCCTCGGTGGCATGGGCATGAGCGGCCACCGGCACGCCATGGCGATCCGCCTCCTCCACCGCCGCGCGCAGCTCTTCGGGGGAGAACGCCACGTTCCGCGGGTCGTCCCCCACCGATTCGAAGGCACCGGTGACCAGCAGCTTGATCCAGTCCGAGCCGTACTTGATCTCCGTCCGGACGGCCTTGCGGATCTCCTCGGGCCCGTCGACGATCAGCCCGTCCGCGTGCACGTGCTGCTCGGGAGACAGGTAGTTCACGTCCCCGCCCCCGCCGGTGATCGACAGGTAGTGGGCCGCCCCGGTGATGTGCGGCCCGATGAACACGCCCGAATCGATGACGCGACGCAGGTCCTGGTTGGCGTAGTACACGTCCGCATCACCCATCACGCGGACCCCGGTCCAGCCCGCGAGCAGCAGGCGTTGCAGACCCGCGAGAGCGGTCAGCGCCTTGAATGCGGACGAGCTGGCCAGGTGCGCCTGCTGGTAGTCATCCGCATACATCAGCGGGTGCTCGTGGGCATTGATGAGACCGGGCAGCAGGGTTGCATCGCCCAGCTCGATCTGCAGGGCTCCCGGCGGGATGATCGAGCGGTCGCCGATGGCGGTGATGCGATCGCCCTCGACGACCACCACCGCATCGGCCGTGGGAGAGGAACTGCGCCCATCGATCAGGCGGTCCGCAATCAGGGCCGTCGCCGCGCCCGCAGCGTATCCCGGCGTCCACAGCGCGAGCAGCGCAGCGGCGGCCCGTGCGGCGCGTCGGCCGGGAGACAGGACCGCTCGCGCCGAGATGTGGAAGCCGAGCCGCATGGGATGTCTACCCGACCGTCGTTTCCGATCGGCCATGGTAGCCGCACGCGGTCCAATGATCCCAGAGACCGCGCGAAGCGGCCGGGGCTGCCGAATGGGGCGGGCAGCGCGCCCGCCAGCAAGTGGAACGCGACCGGCATGTCGATGCTCCGTGGCCAGCCGCTCGCTTCGCTCGCAGGGAAGAAGCGAGCATCCGCGAACTCGCGGCGGTCCGCCGCGCCCACCTGGAGACTGCCCGGCAGGTTCACGGTGGCGTCCTTCGTGGGTGCGACCTGCGGGATGGATGAACAGGAGTGCTCCTCGCCCACCCGTCCGGGATCCCGCCTGCGCCGGAGACGACCGGGTCGCCCTGGGAAAGGCGAAGCGGCTGCACTCTGCGCCCGGATTGCGCCTGCTTGATCTGGCCGGGAAGGCCTGCGAGAGTGAGGGGTGGAGGGGATCGGGCTGCGGCGCGTTCGGAGCGCTGCGCCACTTTGCGTCACCAAGAAGCACCTTCGCCAGCAGATGCCCTCCCTTCGGAAGCCCCAGACGAAGCGCCTCGCGTGCCTGCTCGCCACCGGGCTCGTCGCTTGCTCGCCCGGCTCGTCGTCGGATCGGCAGCCGGCGCAGAGCGCCAGCGGCAGCCCGCAAACCGCGGCTCGTAGCGTCGCGTTCTTCGACGACTTCGAGGCGGGCCCGGAGCTGGACCGCTGGGACAGCGTCACTGCCGGGCTCCAGTCCACCGACACCAACCCCAGTGCGGGTGAGCGCAGCTTCCAGGTGGATGCGATGGGCTCGACGCACGCCTCGCGCATCGTCCGCTCGACCAACCTGGAGGACGGCTCGGGGGACCATCTCGCGTTCGACTTCGACCTCCACCTCGACCCCCAGCTCGAAATGGTGCCCAGTGCTCCCCCCGCCACGCCGCTGGTCGCGATCTTCTCGGCCCAGCTCGTCGCCGGGGGCGGCTCGGGGATCTCGCTCCAGATCTTCGACAACGACCCGACCGGTCCCCAGGACCTGCGCTGGCGCCTCCGCGTCGAGGACGACACCGGCGCGATGCTCGCGACGCCGCTGGACTCCCGCGCGCCGGTCGTCGAGCTGGGTCGCTGGCTGCACGTGCGCATCGAGTCGATCGCGAGCCAACCGGGACAGGGCGATGGAGAGGTCGTCATGTCTCTCGACGGCGTGGAGATCTTCTCCGGCGATCCGCTGGTCGGCATCGACAACGAGTCGCAGACTACGATCCACGAGGTCCGGATCGGTCTGGTCACCGACGTCGTCTCCGGGGAGCTGTTCGGGTCGCTGCACTTCGACGACTTCTCCGCCCAGGCGCTCTCGATGGGCCTCGCCGGCACCGACCTCACCGAGACAACGCTCGCGGCGCTCTATGCGCGCCAGAGCTTCGGGTTGCGCCAGACCTTCACGACCTACTACGTGTCCGCCGATTCGGGTGGGGCCTACCCGGAGGGCCACGACGACGCCGACGGACTGACCCCGGAGACTGCGCTGCGCTCACTCGAGCGCGTGGCCGAGCTCGCGAGCTGCGGCACCGAGTTCGTATTCGACGCCGGCGACGTCTGGGGAGACGATCCCGACGAGTGGGGGGACCTCGGCGACGGAAGCCGCCGGGGCCTGATCGATCTCGAGCCGCACTGCGAGGAGGGAAGGGGCTGGGAGGATCGCGTCGGGATCTACCTGCGCTCCAGCGACCCGGAGGACCCCGTCGAGCTCGACTGTCCCGAAGTCACCGACCCGACGCAGCAGGACCCGATGGTCGGTCGCAGCAAGGTCGGAACCTGGGCCGTGCTCTCGGCGACGGAGACGAAGCGACCGGGCGACCTGGAAGAGCCGGCCTGGGTCGCGGTGGAGAACTTCCGCATCACGGCATCGTGCCGGGCGGACGGCTTCTCCGCCGAGAACGACGGCCGACTCGCGGGGCTGAACATCCATGTGGTCGACGTCACCAATGGAAAGAATCCCAGCACCGGCGGCTGCTCGTTCCCCTGGTGGGGACACAACGCCTTCGACGCCTCGAGTCGCGCCAGCCTGGTGTGTCTGAACTGCTCCGGGAACTCGATCACGTCCTGCCTGAACCACGGTTCCGCGACTCACTTCAAGCGCGACTCGAACACGATCTTCATCGGCCCCGGGCGGCTCTCGACGCTCGATCTCCCGGGCGTCGACTCCAACTTCGTGGCCTACTACACCGGCGGCAATCACGTGATCATCGGGCACGAGATCACCTCCGACGGTGGGGACAACGCCCGCAAGGGCATCTGGGTCACCCAGTCGAACGACGACCTGCATCCGCTGGTGGTGATGGGGGCGCGGCTCTGGGTCCACGACATTCCCGGGCACAATCGCCCCACGACATCCAACGCCTGCATCGCGATGAACCCGTCCGGCGTCGGCGCGCGCAACGAGCTGTACCTGTGGCAGAGCCGCCTGACGCGCTGCTACCAGGGCATCGTGCTGCTACCGGGCTACGAGCCGCCCGGCGGCTCCTGTGACGGGCCCCTGTCGCACCCGGACTGTGGGTTCACGAAGCTCTTCGCGCGAGGCATTGGAATCGATGCCAGCGACAGCACGTTCCGCAGCTTCGCCGGCTCGAAGCAGACGGGGCACTCCGACATCGACATCGCGAACGCCTACTACGACGACGCCGTGGGACAGTTCCCGGTCCGATGGCGGCTGGACACGACCGCCTACCGGCGTCTCGAGCACCTCGTGGACAGCGGGGAGATCCCCGCCCACTGGACGTCGTTCTTCGGAGACCGCGACGGGCTGGCGGCGTACCGCGGCGACGGCAGCTCGATCGATCTGAATGGGGACCTCGCCGGAACCGCCTGGGACGGCTTCCCGGTGGGCTCCACCGGGCAGCAGCAGCACCTGTGCCACCCGTCGCGCGGATGCGCCGGTGCGATCGAGGATCCCGTCGCCTTCGACTTCCCGTCGATCTGCCTGGCGCCCTGGATGCTCGACGACGAGGGCTGGGGCTGCGGGGTCTCGCTGCCGGCCGGCGGCGACGTCGGCGGCTGCGCCCAGGGCGCGGCGTCGTGCGGGGCGCCCGCCCGCTAGCGCAGCTCGAGATCACCCCGTTGCTGATGATCCTCGTCGCGCTCGGTGCTCGCGGCTTCCAGCAGGATGCGCTTCGCGCCGCCTTCCAGCCGGAGGCCCGGCGGGCGCCGGACACTCAATCCTCCGCCCCTGGCGGACGAAAGAGACCGGGATGGCGGAGCGGCTTCGGATCCTCACGGCGAACCTCTGGAACGGGCGGGCCGACCCGGAGAGCTTCGCGGCGCTGCTGGAGCGGGAAGACGTCGATGTCGCCTGTGTGCAGGAGCTCGCTCCGGAGCAGGCCGGACCCATCGCGGCGGTTCTGCCCCACGGCGCACTCGAGCCCGCCAGCGACTACACGGGCATGGGCATCGCGCTGCGTCACCCCGCGGAGGTGACGAGCCTGCCCTTGCGCTACCGACCCCTGCGCGTCGCTCGCCTCGACCCCAAGGACTGGCCGGGGCTCAGCGAGCCGCTGGCGATCTGGAACGTGCATGTGCGCGCGCCCCACAGCTACCCGCAGCACGTCTCCCTGGCGATCCGGCGGGTGCAGCTCCGCGCTCTGCTGGGCCACATCGAGCGCGCGGCGGCCGGCCCCCGGCTGCTCCTGATGGGGGACTTCAACGCTACCCCGCTCTGGCCCGTCTACCGCCGGGTCGCGCGGAAGCTCGACGACCTCGCCCTCGCCGCGGCCCGGCGCCGTGGACAGCGACCGGCCCGCACCTGGGGGCCGTTGTGGCGCTACCCCCGCCTGCGCCTGCTGCGCATCGACCACGCGTTCGCGCGCGGTGTCGAGGCGAGCCGCGTGCAGAGCTTCCACCTGCCGGGCTCGGACCACGACGCCCTCTGCCTGGACGTCGAGCTGGACTGACGAGGTCGGCTCGGAGATGCCCCGCGGACATGCCGTCACTCCGTCCGGCGCTCCCCCAGCACCCGCGACGGGCGCGGCAGCCTGCGCGGCTCGCCGGCGCGACGATGCGCGTGGGCTGCGCGCATGTGGGCGAGGGCCTCCTCCACCGAATCGGTCAGGACCAGCAGGTCCAGGTCGCGACGGTCGATCGTGCCCTCGGCGACCAGCGTCTCCTCGACGAACGCGCGCAGCTGCTGCCAGTAGTGGCTGCCCATCGCCACCACCGGGAAGTGCTCGATCTTGCGCGTCTGCATCAACGTCAGCGTCTCGAACACCTCGTCCAGGGTGCCGAAGCCGCCGGGCAGCACGACGAATGCGTGCGAGTACTTGACGAGCATCACCTTGCGCACGAAGAAGTGCTCGAACTGCACGAAGCGATCCACGTAGGGGTTGGGCACCTGCTCTTCGGGCAGCGTGATGTTGCAGCCCAATGAACGCCCGCCGGCCTCGCGCGCGCCCCGATTCGCGGCCTCCATGATCCCGGGACCGCCGCCGGTCATCACCGTCCAGCCCTCGCGGGCGAGCGCGCCGCCCAGCTTGCGAGCGAGCTCGTAGTAGGGGTGGCCCTCCGGGAAGCGAGCCGATCCGAACACCGTCACGCAGGGACCGACGAAGTGCAGCGCGCGCAGGCCGTGCACGTACTCGAAGAAGATCCGCAGCGCCGAGCGCAGCTCGGACCACCGGCTGCGGCGACCCCGCAGCAGGCCGTGCTCGTCACGCGCGCGCGCCTCGGAGACCGGCTTCGCCACTCCGGCACCCTAAGCCAGCGCGGGCGGCTGGGGCCATCGCCGGCGTGGCGGCAGCGCTGTGCGTCGCTGGCGTAGCGGGTGACGATCCCCACAGCCGAGAGCCCCGGGGAGGACAACTCATTGATTCCAGGAGAGAATATTGCTCGGAGGCGATCGCAGGCCGATCCAGCGCGATTCGGACCTCACCGCCGGAAGAGCACTGCTCGTACCCCGTATGGGGGAAGAGGAGACCTGTGGAAATGGACGATCGATGGATGCGGCAGGGATGCCCAGTGAGGCCAGTCCACGGATTGGCTGGATCGGTCCGCGATCCCTGCTTCTCCTCGCAGAGGATCAGGAGTTCCGCTTCCGAAGTCCTCGGGGGCCTCCTCGCAAGGGGAGGCCCCTCTGGCTGCCGGTTGCGGGCACAATCGACATCGTGAGCTCGGGACCCGGAGACCCGATGGACCGCGACTCGATCGCACTGCAGCTGGTTGCGCGACTCTATCGGGCCGCCCTGGATCGCCGGGAGTGGCACCGTTTCGCTGCGGAGCTCGGCGAAGCCGTCGGCGCCGCCGCGGTCACGCTCGCGATCCGGCGCCCCGAGACGCAACCGGGCTGGGACTACTTCGGAGCGGGCTCCCACGACCTGGCGATCCGGGTCGCGGAAGATCTCCAGGGCGCGCTGCGCATCGCCGAGCGACGAGTCGAGGGCTTCGAGCATGCCTTCGTCGACCTGGGCGAGGCGTTCCCGGGCATCGCGCTGGAGACCGACCCCTGGTTCGGCGAGTGGCTCGATCCGCACGGCATCGCCCCGGCGTGGCCTCTGTGTCACGCGGTCAGCGTGGATGGCACGCTCCTGTGCTGGATCCTCGTCCAGCCGCCCCCGGACTTCGACGACGAGCGCCTGCGGGCGATCGGCGACCGACTCGTACCCCACCTGGCCCGTGCCTTCTCCATCCACCGCGAGATCGGAGCCAGGAGCAAGAGGCAGCGCGCGTTCGAGGAGGTGCTCGACCGGCTACCGACGGGTGTGATCCTGATCGATGCACACCAGCGCGTGATCCACACGAACATGAGCGCGCAACGGATGATCGCCCTGAACGACGGCATCGCGCTGCGGGGCAGCTTCCTTCACGGCCGCTCGGACAGCGACGTAGCCGTTCAAGCCGCGCTCGAGGCAGCCATCGCGGCCGCGTCGCGCGGAGACTTCGATCACGTGGGTCGCGCCTCCGTTCGGACGCGCTCCGGTCGGCGTCCCTTCCTGCTTGCCGTCACGCCGCTGCTGCGCGGGGTGGCCGGTAGCCGGGTCCACAATGCCGTGATCGTGGCGTTCCTGACCAGTACGGATGCGATCTCGACCGCGTCGGTGCAGGCGCTCGAGGCAGTCTTCGGGCTGACGGCGGCCGAAGCCGCCATCGTGCGGGGCCTGGTCCAGGGACGCAGCCTCGAGGAGATCGCGGAAGGGCGCCGGGTGACGCTCGAAACGACGCGCAGCCAGCTCAAGCGGGCCTTCGCGAAGACGCGAACCAGCCGTCAGGCGGAGCTCATCCGCCTGGTGCTGACCGGCGTCTCGCCCCTCTCCGAGCCGTCTCCAGGCTCGAGCGCGGGAGAGCACCCTTGAGTCGACGCGCGCCTGCGGAGCGCGCCCTCCCCCTGACGGACGCAATCTACCGCGCGGCCACCGAGCCCCCCGCCTGGACGACCTTCCTCGAGCAGCTGGCCGCCGAGCTGGGAGGAGCCTCCATCGCCATGTCGGTGATGCTGCCCGGCTGGAACATTCCACCCGAGTACTACCGCGTGAACCTGAGCGAGCAGTTCGTCCCCGCGTTCGAGAAGCACCTGCGACGGGGGCTGCCCTGGCCGATGACCTCTCCCTGGCATCCCGGTCTCTGGCGCCGCCCGGATATTCCTTTCATGGGATTTCCGATTTTGATGTAGGCCAGATTGGTTATGGCGCCTTGAATTTTACCGGAACCTTCACGTCCACTGAAGTATTCAGAAAGCTTGATGCCCTTGAGTATGTAAGTATCCGTTATCCACAGGACAATCTCAAGGGGGTTCATTTTGAGCCCTGGCATATCAAGGTCTATCCCAACGCATGATGAAATTGTGCAGATCCGGCAAAATGTTGTACCTGCCTTTCTGCTGTCTCTACATGACACCAGAACATGGGGCCCGGCTCAGTATTCTTTTTAATTTTATAGATTTAACAAGAAGTTACCTTGTAATAGGCATTCTTTTATGCTAAATTCTAAAAAATTTGTGCACTGTCCGGTCAATAGTGCCCGTGCAGCCTTTGCGGTTTTGGCTTACGGCATTTTGAAAAGAGGGGGAGACAGCTGGAAATGAAAAAAAGCGACGGAAGAAGTTTACTTTTTTATGTCAAGCCAGCTTTCTGGTCAAT